>Ga0208980_10000713_pt1 | contig 19240 bp, 17 predicted proteins | sample WetSurMetagenome_3_FD_187993 | JGI IMG/M metagenome (GOLD analysis project Ga0208980, IMG submission 187993) | Wetland microbial communities from Twitchell Island in the Sacramento Delta, sample from surface sediment Aug2011 Site A1 Bulk (version 2) | ecosystem: Environmental > Aquatic > Marine... | reverse complement strand
GAGCCATCATCTACGTAGAGGAAGTATCCGCAGCGTTCTTCCTGGGATTGAGCTCAGGAAAATTCAGCCTGCTGGATAAGGTGGTCGAAGCCGGTCTTCCGGCCGCCAACCGCGTCCCACTGTGGGTGCAAAGCCCGTTGTGGTCGAAAATGTCCGTAGTATTGCTTATGGTGTGGGGCTGCGGCACAATGATGCTGATCTTCCTGGTGGGCTTGAATAATATTCCACGGGAAATCCACGAAGCCGCCGAAGTGGATGGCGCCTCCAGTTGGAAGCGCTTCTGGCGGATCTCCTTTCCTCTGTTGACCCCCTTCATATTCTATAACCTGGTGGTCGGCCTGATCGCCGCGTTACAGATCTTCGAACCGATCTACGTCCTGTACCGGGATAACCAGCCTTTGGTCTCCTCGGCCATATCCATGGTCTATTACCTGTGGCAAAAGAGTTTCAGCCACTTCGAGATCGGTTACGGATCGTCCATCTCATGGGTGATCCTCATCATCATCAGCATCGTCACCTATATCCAGTTCAAACTGCAGAACCGCTGGGTTTATTACGACATCTACTAGGAGAGCACAAGTGAAACTGTTTTGGAAATCAGCCAGAGCCATTCTGCTCTACGCCATCCTAACCGGCGCAACCATCCTGATGAGTTTTCCCCTGTTCTGGATGATCTCTTCATCGTTCAAGACCCTGGAAGAGACCAATTCGCCCGGCATCGTATGGATCCCGGACGAACCCACCTGGCAGGCCTACCTGAGTATCTTTCAGAACACCGATTTCCTGCGCTCCTACTTCAACTCGGTCTTCTACGTGACGCTGGCCCTGGTCGGGACCCTTATTTCCATCGCGGCAGTCTCGTATGCCTTCAGCCGGATCGAATGGCCGGGTCGTAACCTGGTCTTTTTCCTGATGCTGGGCACCATGATGATCCCGCCCCAAGCATTGATCGTGCCGCAATATGTCTTCTTCAACAAGCTGCACTGGGTCGGCACATTCAACCCGATCGTAATCCCGGGCTATTTCGCCGGTGGGGCTGCCATGGTTTTCCTGCTGCGCCAGGCCATGGCCCAGATCCCCAAGGAGCTGGATGAGTCTGCGTTCGTAGACGGGGCCAATCACATTCAGATCTGGTGGGAATTGGTCATGCCGCTGGTCAAGGCACCGCTGGCCACCGTGGCCACCTTCCTGTTCGTCGGTCTGTGGAACAGCCTGCTGATGCCGTTGATGTACCTGCAAACGGTAGACCTGTACACCCTGCCTGTTTACATAACAACGCTATACAATATCAATAATACGGTGCAACAATGGCCGACCATCATGACCGCCGCAGTCCTGACCGCAATTCCGCTGATCGTCATCTTCTTCTTCATGCAGCGCTTCATTCTGGAATCGGTCGTGATCTCCGGCTTGAAAGGCTAGCTTGGATCCAAACCACTCGCTCGGGCAAAAATTCCTGTTCTCGTTTTACGGCAAGGAAGATCTCCCTCCCGAGATCGTGGCTGCGTTCAACCGGTATCGCCCGGCTGGTGTCACGCTCTTTCGCAGTCTGAACCTGTGCGCGCCCGACCAGATCAAGGCATTGACCGGATCCCTGCAAAAACTGGCCAAACAATTGAACCTGCCGCTACTGCTGATCGCAGCTGACCAGGAAGGCGGCCAGCTGATGGCGGTCGGCGATGGCACCCCGTTGCCCGGCAACATGGCACTCGGCGCCACGCGCTCCACAGACCTGGCCTGCCAGGCCGGTGTCGTGCTTGGGCGCGAACTGGCCAGCCTCGGCATCAATGTCAACTACGCCCCCTGTGTGGATGTGAATGTCAACCCGTACAACCCGGTGGTTGGGATCCGTTCGTTCGGCGAGGATTCCCGGCTGGTCAGCGACCTCGCCGCTGCCATGATCCGCGGAATCCAGTCACAGGGCGTGGCTGCCACCGCCAAACACTTCCCAGGTCATGGCGATACCTCGAGTGACTCCCACCACGGGCTGGCGCAGATACCACATGCGCTTGAGAGGTTGCGCGCAGTGGAGCTGCCGCCTTTCATGGCCGCCATGAAAGCAGATGTTCAGATGATGATGACCGCGCATATCAGCATCCCGGCCATCGACGGACCGGATGCGCCCCCGGCCACATTATCGGAGAATATTATCAACGGGCTGCTGCGCCGTGAACTGGGCTTTGAGGGTGTCGTCATCTCGGATGCGATGGATATGAAAGCCATCGGCCAGGGAGACCAGCTCGGAGTGAATGCCCTGCGCGCCGTGACGGCCGGCGTGGATTTGTTGCTCCTCAGCGCCGATCCCCGCGATCAACAACGTGCGTATGAAGCGCTGTGGAATGCCCGCCAGACCGGCGATCTCAATGAACAGGAGATGCAGGTCTCGCTCGCGCGCATCTCGCGTTTAAAGGATTGGCTGGGAGGACAACCCCCGCCGCCCGACCTGGGTGTGATCCAATGCGCAGACCACCGGCGAATCGCTGAAGAGATAGCCGAGCGCTCCATAACACTGGTGCAGGATCGCTCCCACCGGTTACCCCTTCAGCTCGACCCGGATCAATCGATCGCGGTCGTCGTCCCCCTGCCCCAGGATCTTACCCCGGCGGATACTTCTTCGTATGTCAAGCCCAAGCTGGCAGAATCCCTGCGCGCTTACCATCCCCGGGTAAATGAGATCCCCATCCCCATCGATCCCGGCGAAGCGGAGCTGGCGGAAACCGTCCGGCGGTTGGATGGCTACGACCTGGTCGTGATCGGCACGATCAATGCCTTCACCCAGGCCGGCCAGGTGGAACTGGTGCGCCGGGTGTTGCGCAAGGGGATTCCGCTCATCGTCATCGCCATGCGCCTGCCGTACGACCTGATGGCTTTCCCGGAGGCGCCCACCTATGTGTGTACGTACAGCATCCTGGAACCTTCCATGCAGGCAGTTGCCCGGGCTCTTTTCGGCCAGGCCGGGATGACCGGACAGCTGCCGGTGACGATCCCGACTGCCGAAATCTCCGCTTGAAAAAATGGTGAAGAGAACATGTCCCTCCACTCGGAAATACACGAACAACCCGACCGGATCCGCTCACAGCTGAAAGCCCAGAAAGGCACGGCCATCCGCATCGCCCAGGCCATCCAAAAGCGCCAGGTGAGCTATGTGTTCCTGGCCGCGCGCGGCACGTCTGACAATGCCGGACGGTATGCCAATTACCTGCTGGGGGCGCGGAACGGCCTGCCGCTGGCACTGGCCACCCCCTCCCTGTTCACCTATTACAAGCAGCCGCCAAGGCTGAAGGATGCGCTGGTGATCGGCATCTCGCAATCCGGCCAGTCGCCTGATATTGTCAGCGTCCTGGCGGAAGCCCGCCGGCAGGGCTGCCCCACCTTGACGATCACCAACGAGACCCACTCGCCTCTCACGACTGTTTCGGATTTCATCCTGGCACTCGGAGCCGGCAGGGAAAAAGCGATTGCGGCGACCAAGACCTACACCGCTGAGTTGATGGCAATCGCCCTGTTATCCACGGCTCTGCGCGGGGAGACCAAAGCCTGGGAGGAGCTCGAACGGGTGGCGGGTTGGATGGAGATCGCCCTCGAACAGGATGCGCGCATCGCTGAAGCTGTTCAGAGCTACCGCACCATCGACCGGACGGTCGTCCTGGGGCGGGGCTTCAATTATGCCACCGCTTTCGAATGGGCGCTCAAGCTCAAGGAGCTGGCCTATGTCATCGCGGAGCCGTATTCCTCGGCCGACTTTCTGCACGGCCCAATCGCAATGCTGGAAAAAGGTTTTCCGGTCATGACGGTCGCCGCCCGGGGCAAGGTGCTCACCCCGCTGGTGGGCATAATCCGGCAGTTGAAGCGTGATTTCCAGGCTGAGCTGGTGGTGGTCTCCAACGATCAGAAAGCCCTGGCATTGGCCAGCACGCCCCTGGCCATCCCGGCCGATGTCCCGGAATGGCTGTCGCCCCTGATCAACATCCTGCCAGCGCAGCTGTTCGCATATCATCTCACGCGTGCGAAGGGCTACGACCCGGATCATCCACGCAGTATTCATAAGGTGACAGAGACAAGATAATAAAACGGGGCACCTGCTCGCGATGCTCGTCGCGCTCTGCGTCCCCAGGTCACGGTCCTCTGGACGCCTTCGGTGTGTGACCCGGGGAGTGTCCCCCGGAGCGTTTCGCTGAAGCTCAATGCACCCGGGGGAAAAGGTGACCGAGACAAGGTAAGGCCAAAAGGCTTCTTATTTAGTTCACCTGACGGGTATAAGGAGATTGCGCAATCCACAATCTGTCATAGGTTCTGTGGAGTTTTACACACCATTTCACCCAATACAATAATGTCATCGGACGAAGGTATTGCGGACTTTCATTTTACAAAGTCCGAGAATCAGGCGATGTGGCTATCCGTCCGGCAGGCTGATTTTCAGAGTGTGTGTACCTTCTGATTAATGGATTGCCAACCCCATCGTACAAGGGCAAGGCTTGTAATACCTTCGGAGTTCTCATTACAAACTCCACCCACCGCTCCACAGATGAATCTATTCCTGATCTGCCAGGAATCTCTCCCAATTGATAAGTCATTATTTTGATGATATAAGATATCATCCAGCGTCGTGCAGCAGCTATCTAATCTGGACAGATCGAGGAGCAAACATGGATTTTTCAATCATCATCATCGTCATCCAATTGATCTTTCTGGAGGGAATTCTCTCCATCGATAATGCCGCCGTCCTTGGGGCGATGGTCAATACCCTGCCTGCCAAAGAAGCAATCCCCTGGCCAAAGGGTTTTCAGTTCGGGCATACCTTCGATAAGATGCTGGGCCTACAACGCACGGCAGCCTTGCGGGTGGGTATATTAGGCGCCTATCTCGGCCGGGGTTTGATGCTGCTCGCAGCCAGTTACATCATAAGCAATCCATGGCTCAAGATCATTGGGGCTGCCTATTTGATCAAGCTGGCTGTGGACGATCTGAGCGCTCATGGATACAGCAGTGAAGATGAAACCATCCGACCGATCAAGGTGCGGGGGTTCTGGGCCACCGTCCTGTCTGTTGAACTGATGGACCTGATCTTCAGTCTGGATAATGTGGTGGCGGCTGTTTCCCTTTCCGACAAGATCTGGGTGGTCATGCTGGGGGTCGCGATCGGCATCGTGGTGATGCGTTTCGCAGCCGGTCTTTTTAGCACCATCATCGAGAAGGAACCGATCCTGAAAACTGCAGCCTACATCCTGGTTTTGAATATCGGTATCGAATTATTGCTGGAGGAATTGGCGGGGGTCGATATCACTGATTGGATGCGCTTTGGCATATCGATCGCGACGGTTGCGCTCTCACTGGCATATGCTCATATCAAATTTTTACATATCTTCAGGCCATTGCTGGTCTGGATCAGTCAGGGTCTGGGGATCGTGAATGATGCCATCTCCTGGATACTGGCGCCTTTTATGGGAGTCATCAGCCTGATCACTCGTTTATTCCGGAAACCCCAACCTGCCGAAACGAGTTGATATTGAAATCAAAAGAGATACACGGAAAACAAACTCGGTTCAAGATAGAGGTTTTTCCATCCACACCACCTGGGTGGTCCCAAAATAATGGGATGGCAAGCCATTGATCTTATAGCCGGCTTTTTCAAAGTAGCTGGTGGTATTCAGTCTGGATAAACAACCAATCATTTTGAAGCCCTTTTCCCGGGCTACGGATTCAACGTGATTGGTCAGCTGTTTTCCTATGCCGCTTTTTTGAAGCTCCCTTTTAACTGCCAGGTGTGAAAACCATGCAACGCCATCCTCCCGCTCGTAAAGCCGGGCACAACCGACAATCTCGCCGGTCTTTGAATCCAGTGCCATATAATGGAACGCCAACGGTTCGTAATCGTCCTTCTCGGTGCCTTTGGGTAGTCCCCAGGGCTCACGCAGCACCTTGTAGCGCAGATCGTAATAGGCTTTGAACTCATCCCGGGTTTTGGGTGATCTGATCTCGATCATTCCGGTAACTCCTCACTGGCCGATAACCTTAATAAATAAACTCAATTCATTTTATCAAACTTTAGCAAATACGGACGGATTGTCACGAAGCACCTCGACACCTAACCCTCCAAGCACCTGTGCCTAAGAGGCACGATATCCTCACAAGCGGCTTCCTCCTGGTGCGGCACTTTATGGAGTACCGCTCAAGTGGACGCAGCACTCAATGAGCGTTGTGCGCCCTAACCCCCTAACCTCCAATCCCCTTAGATTGGGGGCTTACAGAGCGGGCCAGAGTAGTCGGCGCAAGCGGCAAGCCTGCCCAGTTATTTTACTCACAACTGACCAGCTATAATACGTTATGAGTGTTGGGCTGACGGAGATGGGTACGCCCTTGAGCGAGTGAAAAGATCCCGCCGGGGTAGAACCTTGGAGATGTTGGAAAGGTGAATGAGGTGGATGGGTATTGGGATTGTTTTTTTAACTCAGTACTACCGAATCAGCACTTTATGCCAAAATATTCTCACTCAATAAAACTAGAGACTGTTCCATCCTGTCGCATAATTAATCATCACAGCAAACATCATTGAGGGAGACTGCCTTTTTGATCGCCTCTTTCCCTTCATTAATTGAAAAATAGATCAGACCGAGCGCACCCAGGCTGTCCACGAAACCAAAGCCGGTGAAATGGTAAACGAGGCTTGAGACGAGCAAGACGATCGACATGTAAATACAGACCAGCGTGCAGTTGGCATCTGCCAGGATGGGCGCTGAGCCCAGCTTTCGGCCAACCTGCCGCTTTTCTGCCACCAATAACCACATGACCCCGATGGAGATCAATGCGATGACCAGGCCGGGTAGCGTGGTTTCAGGTTTATGGCCGGTAAAAAGATTAAAAGCGGCCGTAATCCCAAGTCCAACCGCGAGAATAAAGAAAGATGTGCCTGTAATGCGCAGTGCGGTTCGCTCGAATTGCGAGCGGGATGCCCCCGGATGCTTGCGGATGCGCAACACCATGGCCAGGATGCCGATGCCGGACATGACCTCGATGAAGGAGTCAATACCGAAACCGAACAGCGTCAGGGTTTCATCCTGTACACCAAAATAAATGGAAACCAGTCCCTCAACCAGGTTATAGCAAATCGTAAACAGCGCCAGCCAGAGCGCGTACTGCCAGTATTTGTTCAGATCGGTCTGCAGATCAATCGACATGGGTTCACACAAAATCCTTCATCATGGGTAGATTTTAGATGGAATATACACTGTTTGGTTACAGGATCCTGCGTTTTATAATAATTAAGAGAGGCGACTCAATCATTTCTACCATCAATTGACTCCTGGCAAAGCCGGTAAATGAATTGGATAATATCAATCCGAAAGTTTATAATTGCCGGGTTGATACGATCGATTAAATTATCGGTCAATAATATACTGTGCAAATAAATCAATGGTAAAAAAAGAAGATATTTCCAACACCAAATCAGAAAAAGGACTTAATGCAGACCGGCTTAAGAAGCTGGATATTAACACCATCCGGGAATTATGGTCTAAAACCTATAATGCCGAAGGCAAACCTGATTGGTCCCACCTTTTTCCTTATTATCACCCGGGTATCGTCTTCCAGGATACGATCGGTAGAATTGAAGGGCTACAGGAGTTCAAGGCGCTGTGCGGACGCCTGGTGGAGCGCTGCGAAAGCATTGATATGGAGATCCTCTCCATCGCCCAGAATGGAAACATCATCCTGATGGATTGGATCATGACCATGTCTTTCAACAGATATCCCCCCACCCCGGTCTATGGGAGCACCAAGCTCGTGCTGCATGAGGACGGCCGGATCATCGAGCAACGGGATTATTTTGACCTGTGGGGTGATATCTTCAACGGCATCCCGTATTTCAAGAAGCATTATCGTAAGTTCGTGCGCAAAAAGTTTGGGTAGAGGAACGAATTGTGGCAAAGCACAAACTTCCTGATGAACTCATATTCATTGAAAACCGCCGGGCGATCCAAAAGACGACCAGTGCTTCAATGGCGGGGAAAATCTGCGTTGTATCCGGTGCAACCTCTGGCGTAGGATTATCTGCCATCCAGCGTCTGGCCCGCGGCCAGGCGCATATCGTCATGGTCTGTCGCAATCTTGAAAAGGCTGAACATATTCAGAAGGAGATCGTAAGCGAATTTAATGTCCCGGTTGATATCGTCCTGTCTGATTTCAGCGACCTGGGGAGTGTACGTAAAGGAGCAGATATCCTGTTAAGGAATTACCCACGCATCGATGTATTAATTAATTCGGCCGGGCTGCATTCCACCACCCGGATTGTCACCCAGGAGGGGTTTGAACTGGGCTTGTGTGTGAATCATCTTGCCCCTTTCCTGTTGACCCACCTGCTCCTGGATCGACTGAAACAGAGTGCCCCTGCACGAATCATCCAGGTGAATTCGGAAGGGCACAGGTTCGGCGGCCTGGACCTGGCTGACCTCAACTGGGAGCATCGCCCCTACATCGGGCTGCGGGGTTACGGCGCATCCAAGGTGGCCCAGCTGTTGACCACGTGGGAATTCGCTGACCGCCTGAAGGGTTCTGGCGTGACCATCAACGCGATGCATCCCGGGGACGTGAAAACGAATATCGGCAATAACAATGGCCCTTTGTACCGGTGGTTCCTCCATCACGTAACCTGGCACACACTCAAAGACCCGGTTATTTCCGGGGAAGCCTTGTACTACCTGGCTGCCGCTCTTGAAATGGCTGATGTGAGCGGCCGCTTTTTCCATCTGACCATTGATGAAAGACCAACCCCTCAAGCGTTGGACCGGGTTGCAGGAAAACAGATCTGGAGGATCAGCGTAAAATTAACCGGCCTCTCCGAAGAAGATGATTGAACCCACACTCCATTGGGACTCCAAGAGCTGATGGAATCATAAGGTGAACCAGCCGATCCAGAACAATATTCTTCCCAAGAAAATGCCTCAGATAAAAAGAGGACCATTAAATCATCGATGGAGACAATATGAAATATGATACCGTAATTGTTGGTGGTGGGCTCGCCGGGTTGACCGCAGCCGCTTATCTAGTGAAAAGCGGGTATTCCACCTTGATCTGTGAGAAGGAAAAAACCTGTGGAGGCCTCGTGAGCACGTTTGAAAGGGATGGTTTCTTCTATGATGGCGGAATCAGGGCCATGGAGAACTCAGGGGTGGTCTTCCCAATGGTCAGGCAGCTTGGGCTGGATATCGAATTTATAGAGAACCATATAACCATCGGGATCGAGGACCAGGTCATTAAGATCGAATCCGAAGGAAGCGTCAAAGATTATCAAGCCCTGCTCGTCAAACTATATCCTGAAAGCCAGGATGAGATCGCCGAAATAATTACTCAAATTCAAAGGATCATGCATTACATGGATGTCCAGTATGGGATAGATAATCCGATCTTCCTGGACATGAAGAAAGACCGGGAATACATGCTGAAGGCAATCCTCCCCTGGATGGTGAAATACGCCCTGACCTCCCCCAAGATCACCTCGTTGAATGTACCGGTTGAAGACTTTCTGAAAAGGTACACACAGAACCAAAGCCTGCTTGACATTATCATGCAGCATTTCTTTCATGGAACCCCTGCATTTTTTGCGCTGAGCTACTTGAAGTTATTCCTCGAATACCACTATCCGTGCGGGGGTACCGGGAAGTTCATCGAAAAATTGGTGAGCTTCATCGAGAGTCAGCATGGAACCATCCATACCGAAACAGAAATAATCGCCATTGAACCGGATAAACACACAGTGGTCGATTCGCGCGGCAGGACGTATGAGTATGGGAGACTGATATGGGCTGCTGACTTGAAATATCTTTACGGACATATCAATTTTGACGATATCCGGGATGACAGGATAAGAAGCTCGGTCAAAGAACGCCGAGATCTGATTGCAGATAAATCTGGTAATGACTCCGTATTCACGCTGTACCTAGGCCTGGACCTGGATCAGAGCTACTTTGCCGGCATAGCCAGCGAGCACTTCTTTTACACTCCGATCAAAACAGGCCTGTCAGCCGCAGGGCCAATACCCATTAATGGAAATTGGGAGACCACCCAGAAATGGCTCGAAAAATTCTTTGCCCTGACCACCTATGAAATTTCGATCCCGGTCATGCGGGATAAGGCCTTAGCCCCACCCGGAAAAACAGGGCTTATCATCAGCACCTTATTCGATTATAAAATTACCAAATATATTGAAGAGCAGGGCTGGTACAAAGCATTCACCTCCTTGGCCGAAACCTGCATGATAAACGCATTAAGTACCTCGATCTATCCAGAGATCGGGAAAACCATCCTGCACAAATTTACTTCATCGCCGTTGACCATCGCGAAGATCGCCGGCACAACAGACGGCGCCATCACCGGATGGGCATTTTCCAATACGCCCATGCCGGCAGAAAGCAGGATCCCCAAAATCCTCAATGCGATTAAGACACCATTACCGGGGGTGTATCAGGCCGGTCAGTGGACCTACAGCCCATCCGGGTTTCCGATTTCCATACTGACCGGCAAGCTGGCGGCAGACCAGGTTATCAAAGAACTATCCAAAGACTTGAAGAGCCGCAAGAATTAATCAGAGACTCGGCACTTATAACCAATCAATGCTGTGATGCAATTTTTGGCTCGAATTATTTTTAGAACTGTAAAGGAAAGCGTCTTTCGAACTTGAATTGGTATTTCTAAAAGGATGAACTCTTAAATGACGACCATGGACCAGGTCATTTACATACTCATAACCTTTCTGAGTGGTTCACTGCCATTTTCCGTCTGGTTGGGGAAACTCATAATGGGTTTGGATGTACGCCATTTTGGAGATGGCAACCCGGGTGCTGCAAATGTGCTTAAGGCCGGCAATAAACTGGTTGCCTTTTTAACTCTACTCCTGGATATCAGCAAAGCAGCCATTCCTGTTGGGCTGGCCTATCAGAACCTGGGTATCCGGGGTGTGCCCATGTACTTCATTGCAATCGCACCGCTCCTGGGACATGTCTTTTCTCCTTTTCTGGGCTTTCGGGGTGGCAAAGGCCTCGCCACAGCTTTGGGGATATGGATTGGATTGACGATCTGGAAAGCCTCGCTGGCCGGTGTGGTTTTTGTGACGATCGGCATCACCCTCTTCATACCGGCCGGTTGGGCAGCCATGTTTGCACTGGGTGGAATTTTATTCACACTGCTTTTCTGGATGCCAGATCCGCTCCTGTTGGCGGTTTGGGTGAGTGAAACACTCATTCTGATGTGGACACACCGCAGCGACTTGAGCCATCTCCCACGAATACGTCCCTGGCTGGCCAAGTATTTCCACAAGGGTGAGGTGTAAGCATGGCTGAGTATTTCAGCCATGGCCTGATCCATGGCTTGATCGTTTTTCAAGTCATCCTTCTTGTAGTCATTCTGAGCAATGCATGGTTCCTTCACCGAGCACACCGACATACCCCCCTGAGCGTTCTTCCCATGATCAGTATTCTTGTGCCAGCCCGCAACGAAGAGAGGAATATCGCCAATTGTGTCCACTCACTGCTGGCCCAGGATTACCCATCTTTTGAAATCATCGTCTATGACGATCAATCCACGGATGCCACCCTTGCGATCCTTGAGCAAATTGCCCGAAAACAGCCCAGGCTGAAGGTTATGGAAGGCACCCCGCTCCCTGAAGGCATGGTAGGCAAGGGTTGGGCGTGTGCCCAGCTTGCCCGGCAGGCACGGGCTGACCTGCTGCTTTTCACCGACGCTGATACGCTTCACCAGCCTCAAGCCCTGCGCATCATCGTAACGGCTTTGATTGGTGAAAAGGCCGACCTGCTGACCGGTTTCCCGCGCCAGGAATTGCATAGCTGGGGAGAACGGCTGCTCGTTCCTTTTTTTTCATGGGCCTTGTATTGCTTCAACCCGCTTGGACTCGCGTACAGGCTGCGGATCCCGGCGCTGTCCAGCGCAATCGGACAGATGATGTTGTTTCGACAGGAAGCCTATCAGGCGATCGGAGGGCACGAGCGTGTGGCTGATTCGATCATTGAAGACCTGATGCTGGCAAGACGAATCAAATCAACCGGATTGCGCTGGCGTTTTATGAATATTACCGACATCGTCTCAAGCCGGATGTACCATGGAAACCGTGAAGCATATGATGGTTTTTCTAAAAACCTCTTTGCGGCTTTTGATTTCCACTTGTTAGGTTATTGTTTTGCGTATTTATGGCTGGCATATACGTTTTTAGAACCATTGATCATCCTGACCTTGTCAGCCTTTGGGAAGGCACCCCTGGCACGGGTGGATGAGCTTGCCACCTGTATTGGGTTATCCCTGCTTGTGTGGTTGATACCTTACCTGGACCTGCATATTCCCTTTTACCTGGCGTTTCTGTATCCGATCAATATGCTGGCAATCGAAGTGGTTGCTTTTCGATCCCTTTATCTCACACTTACCGGTCACCTGAGCTGGAAAGATCGCACACTCTCCAGGCAGCCATGGAAGTGGTTTTAGGGGCGGACGCTCAGCGTCCTGTGAATGTGCGTCCATATAAAAAAATGAATAACACCGGGGTAAGTATGTTTTCCTTTAAAGGGGCATCTTCTCAGCCGGCCTCGACCGATCATCATCAGCTCAGGTTGATCAGTCCCTCTCCCACCCTAAAACGCTGCACCCTACGAGCCATTTACAGTATCTATTCCGTTAAAGGTGCACCTTCGCAGCCGGCCACGCCCGATAATCATCATCAGCTCAGGTGGATCAGTCCCGCCCCCACCCTAAAACGCTGCACCCTACGAGCCATTTACAGTATCTTTTCCGTTAAAGGTGCACCTTCTCAGCCGGCGTCGCCCGATCATCATCAGCTCAGGCGGATCAGTCCCTCTCCCACCCCAATACGCTGCACCCTACGAGTCTGATTCAGTATCTTTTACGTTATGTGGTGCACCTTCTCAGCTGGCCACGTCCGTTAATCATCTTCAGTCCAGGTGGATCTGGTAATTCTCCAAGTGCGGACTCACAGGGTCCGAGCATTTGTAATCGTTTTGACCCCAAATAATTTAAAATCAGTAGAAGCTGAGTTTATCCAGTGCCCAACAGTACTTGCAGCAGGTATTGGAGCTTGGTAACCGGAATCCCCCTGGCGACACCATCTTTAATAAATAACTTCAGCAGGATTACAGTCTGTTCCCGCGTCTTGGTGTAATGATATTTCAAGTACTTCTCGATCTCAAACGGAAACATAAGAGGCATGAGTAATGCAGCCAGGCTGAAACCTGCTGATAAAACCACCTTACTTAAAAAGGTTCGTATGAAAAATCCGTCCCTGGATAACTGGCCCATGACAGCCTCACGGCAAGCGCTGGCAGCTTTTCCAAGCCACGGGTTCCTGCGATAGCTCTTCAGCGACCATGCGGATAACTCAAGACCTGCCACAAAAGTTGTCATTACAGCAGTAATGGAAGCCTGTGAATGCGAACCGGGTTTATCCAGCATGACCCGGAAGCCTGCCTGTTTTAATAGCAGCCCGACCTCATGGCATGCTTCCCGGGTTCCTGCCAGCGGGATACCCAGGGGAGACCGCCAGAAATTGACTCCTTCCGGCTTACCCCCACCGCCCGCCAGATCGCCCTGCCACGCCATGAAGGTGGTGCCGCCAAAAATGACCCTGTCTGACATGCCCTCATCCATAAATTCAGGCCGGTTTCCCTCAGGTATAAAACACACCACGGTTTTGGAAGGTACCCCTCGTAAAAATGCATGGAACCAATCCGAGTAATAGACTTGCGAAGGGGTTGTGAACCAGATCTGGTCTGGCTTGAAATCGCGGCATTCCACATCGTTAGCAAACACCTGGAAGTCCTTTAAACAATTACGGATGGGGTCTTTACGGTGTCGATTGGAGATCTGATAAAGAGGAAGCCCGCCGTGGTCGCGCGCCCAATTCAGTTTCTGCGCAACCGCCGGTTGATCCAGCAAGCCCAGTGTCACACCGGCATTTTGAAGCGCCAGCGCATAAACCTGCCCGACAGCCCCGCAGCCCACAATTAATACTTTCATGATCACCTTTAAGATGGATAGGATGGAGGGATTGGATCCATGCTGCGATCGTAAATGAACTGCATAATCCGTATGGTAAGGGGAAAAGGAAGCAGCTTTCCCATCAGCACAGCCAGTTGGTTGATGGTTCCCGGAACGATCACCCGCTGCCCCCTCATTATAGCAGGATAGGCGACATGCGCTACATGCTCAGGAGTCATCATGGTTTTCTGAGCGGATTTTTTAATCCTCTGACCGGCAAGACCGGGAAATTCGGTTAGCGTACCGCCAGGATATAAAGCGCTGACTTTTATATTCGTCCTCCGATATTCGAAATTCAGCAAGTTGGTGAAGGCTCTTACGTAGTGTTTGCTGCCAGTATAAACGGAAAACCTGGGCAAGGGTGTATAACCCCCCACAGAGCTTACATTCACAACGTGGCTGGGCTCTCCGTGGTTCAGCATATGGGGCATGAACAGGTAACACAACTCAGTGACCGCACCAATATTCAAAGCCAGAATCTGGCAGAGATGGTTGTAGCTTAATTCACGGAACTCCTGGTAAGGGCTCATCCCGGCATCGTTGATGAGTATATGGGTTTTACCCAAGACCCGCACGGCTTCCTTAAAAAGAGCTTGAGGTCCACCCGCGGATGTGATATCCAGATCCAGGTAATAAATTGATGCCCCGTACTCTGCCGTCAACTCCTGGCAAAGCGATAACAGGCGTTCTTTTCGTCTGGCAACGACAAGCACTGCGTGCCCATGCATGGCAAAGGTGGTTGCCAGGGCTCGTCCGATCCCCGAAGAAGCTCCCGTGATTACTACATTCATGAAAAAACCTTCCTATATTGGTTCAAGTATTGGATCTGAATCGGGCAATTCAATTGGGTTATTACCGATTTTCCACAACTGCTATGACCTGTCCCGATCAGAAAATACTGGAGACGAGGGTGTTATCTCCATCCCATTATAATATCGTCCAGGGATCCTTCCAGAAACGCGGCTGGTTGCCAAAGTGACCACACCGGTTGCGTTTTTATCCAAAGACTTTCAGAGTTGGGACTTCACTGGACTCGCACAGTGATCCCAACACCTCAGGACTGCCTACTGGCTGAAAGCAGACCCTTTTGGGAATTCGAAGGCATCCGACACCACATGCATAGTTCCCATTCTTTGAGTACTGGATTTCCAGCAGGCAAAAACAATCTGATATATTCGCTCACCGGTATCTTTTATAAGTGATCACAAATAACTGCAATAAGAAGCCCTCTGTGAAGAGGGTGATTAGGATCCTTTGTTATTGACGGCACACCAGGTAATCGATGATGGTCTGCTTCTCTGAATCGTTGATGTTCGCGCCGTAACCGATCATCCTGTCGAGTGTGGTATTCCATTCCTCGCGGGTATGCCGGGCATTAAAAATCCGGTCGATATCATGGTGGTCCAACAGCTTATCATTTATCAGTGCTTCCGCATCCGCAGCTGTTGTCCCTCCGGTTTGTGCCAAACAGGTTGGGTCGGTTGCTGGCTCTTTTACAGTCGATAGAGTGGAACTTGCCTGACCTGTGCAGGCAGCTAAAATCAGTGCTGATACCGGTATTAAGACCCATAAGGCAAATTTACTGATCCTCATCGTATTGACTCCTGATCTATTCCTGAATTTTCATCCCATTGTAATCCAACAAAAATCATTTGAATTTAGATCCATTCATCAAAGAATATTTTAAGGAGAATAACCTCTCAATGACTGCATTATACGATCAAAAAAAGCTGGCAGATGGCCAGCTTTTTCAAATACATCTCATCCTAAAAATCGAGTGCTCTCCGGGGGAATTCGAAGGTGATCATGACCATTTACACGCCTTCCAAGAATTTCTTTTTTCCAGGCACAAGATCGGCTGATAATCCCCAAAGGGGCACACTCGGTAGGTTAATAACGAACTGAGATCCTATTTACTGCTCGAATTACTGATCATTTAATCCTTTACCATCGAGAATTGGCTGCAGGTATTTTTCAACCCTCGCCTCCCGGGTTCTGGATTGTTTGGGCGCAGAAAAATAAAGAAGGTAGGCTCTCTGCCGTCCCGGCGTTAAAGCTTTAAAAGCGGTTTTTAATGCCGAATTTTCATCAAGTTTATGTTGGAATTCTTCAGGAGTGTTGAATTCTGTCGTCTTTTTAAAATCCACCTTCAGACCGGCTTTTTCCACTTCTATGGCCTCATAAATATAGGCTTTCAAGATGGTTTCCTTCTCAACGATTTCCTGGACGTTGGTGAACCGGACCTGGCGCCCCGCCTGCACATTATTCGTTTGTTGGATCAGGATACCACTGGCGTCTTTTAACAAGGCACCTTTAATAAACAAAAGCGCACAGTATTCTTTAAATACATGGATTAGAACGATGTTCCTGTTCTGAAAAGTGTAGCAAGGAACCCCCCACTTCAATTCTTCAGTCAGCTGGCAGTCCAGAACGATCTTTCTTAATTTCAACAATTCTTCCTGCCACTTATTTTCTTGACTTATGTAATAATCAACCTTGGGATTCATTCTCACCTTTTTTATAAGATCTAATTATTATTGGCTCCTCGAACTGTAGATCAAGTCTTCCCAACTTTTATTGTTTAGATGATACCCATGTCGAATTGTTACACGGAGCCACTTAATAATCCCCCGAATCGTATGGAAGGGTTGGCGACACCAACCCATTGAAGTCCTTCCATTAACGGGAAAAGCTTTCCAAAACTGAAGGTGGGATTCGCACCTGGAACGGTCGAAATAACCTTACTTATTCAGGCGGTCCGTTCTCGAATTAGTATTTTGGATGTCGGTATAAATTCAGACCCTGAGCGAGCCGCGGAAGCCCCTGACGCCATAATAAGAGTCCGCACCGTTGTGATAAACGAAGACATGCTCATAGCGACGATCGGCAAAGAGGGCGCCGCCAAGCTTCCTAATTTCAGGGGGTGTTTTCAGCCAGCTGGAGGTCTTTAAATCAAAATTTCCAAGTTTTTGCAGGTCCCGGTATTGTTCTTCGGTTAAGATCTCGATACCCATGCTGGCAGCCATGCCCAGGGCGCTGTCTTTGGGCTTGTGTTCTTTCCTTGCCGCAAGTGCTTCAGGGTCGTAACAAACGTTTCTGCGGCCTGCGGGGGTTTCGATTGAACAATCATAAAAAATGTACTCACCCGTCTGTGTATCCTGGCCAACCACATCCGGTTCACCACCGGTTCTTTCCATTTCAAAGAGTGACCATAGATTTTCTGGCTTATCTTCCAGCCTGGCCTGGACTTTTGCCCAATCCAGACCTTCGTGGCGGTTGATGTTCTTCTCAAAACGGGTCTGTAATCCTTTTAAAAGCTCTCCCCGTTGATCTGGAGATAAATCCTTTTGAATGAGATTATTGTTGTTCATACCTTTATATTATCGCATGCAAATATGAGTGTCAAGAGCGTATTTATCCTATTTTATTTTCAAAACTTACCTGGCGATCCTATTCGAGCACCATCATCGCCACAGGGCGATCGAAGAAAGAAAATCAACAGGGCGCACTACCCCCAAGGCACGTAAGGACGCATGCTCTGCGGCTGATGGCCGCTGAGTCCCATAAGAATGCCGCCCCTGCTCGTTGCACCGGTGGGAAGCTGTGCGCCCCTACGGAAATATTTTTTGGTGTCGTCCACCCCCTGCACCAGCAGACAGCCCTGTTGATTCACCTGGTTTTTGAAGACCGATTTCGTTTCTTTCTCCCGAATATTACCAGGAGAATTCCACCCCAAATCAGGACGGCAATCGCGAATACCCCAAAGCGGAAAATGTTTGACGTAGGATCCGTCCCGGAAGCCTCTTCCGTTGGGTGGGGAGTGGAGGTTATTAATTGAAGGGGGGTCAGCGTCATCAGCCTCGCAACGGGTGTTTCGGTGGCAGTAGGTGTTGGTATTGGCTGCGTGGCGCCTTTTTGTACCAATAATTTCTCTCCAGTATAAATATCGGCTGACGATAAGTTGTTCAGTTGGCGGATCTGCTCGATCTTGACCCCATATGCGATGGCGATGCTCCACAAACTCTGCCCGTTTTTAACTTCATGGATCACATCGCCGTCCGGCCGGGCAGTGGCAAGCACGACCGGCAGGATGTACTGCGGGACCAGGAGCGCCTGTGCAGCCTGGGTTGCGTCGCCATACCGGGTAAATTGAGTCATTGCCATGGCTGTGAGGGTCGGGTAGGCATCGTGTTGCATTTGACCGTTTGTGGTCTGGAGGGCGGTTTCAAGAACATAGTAAGTGATGGTCTGTCCCCATTCATCCATGGATGTTGCGACACCGGCTCCGATGTCGCTACGATGGGGAGACAGCATCGTGTTCAAGTGAGGCTCGTCACCGCTCCACATAAGAATTGCACCTTCGGCGGTGAGGCCAGGTGCCTCGATCCAGTTTTCCGATCGATATCCATCCAGGGATAGATCCCCGGATAACGGATAACCGAGTGAAAGCAGCCATTGACCCAGGGTGATGTTATTCGGGCGCCAATGTCCGCCCATGCCGGCCGCAATACCTTCCACCTCTATCTGCGCAATCTGCATCAGGATAGGATGCGTATTCAATGCAGACAAGCCATTCGTGATGCGTAACGCGTTGACTGCCTGGATCAGTTCTGTGGGTGTCGAAGATGATCGGGACATTGGATTTGACCCATGTGCGTCCGGGATCTGGACTGAAGACAAGACCGCTATCAGGATTACCAAAGGGAGGATTTTCTTTACGACCAACATGGTTGATTGATTATATACTTGCTGAAATGATTGATACAACCTGCTGATGTATGCCCCAAAGGGGTACGTCCGTCCCCCGAAAGTGTGTTCGAAGGCTCTCATAGCCGTTTACATGGCTTCCATAGGGTGTTTTAGCATTCACACAGTGCCGTATTTAGAGGGATTTTGTCCACAGAATCCACGAAGTGCCCGCACTCCTCTGGACGCCCTTCGGGCGTTTGGGTATGGTTTCCATGGCGTTTTTTTAGAATTGCACCAATCTCCACCAAAGTGCGATCTATCCATGACATGGAAGGCAATTTATATTTCACTCTACTCGGATAAGATCAAATATTATCAAAGCGATAGTGGATATCTCATAAACTGTACTCTTAGGACTCATTCCTAACATTCGTCGATAAAAATTGATCAATTGTCTCGATCGGTCTGCGGCCACGATTACGATAACCCTGGTGTGGTCGCT
>Ga0208980_10000712_pt1 | contig 19241 bp, 15 predicted proteins | sample WetSurMetagenome_3_FD_187993 | JGI IMG/M metagenome (GOLD analysis project Ga0208980, IMG submission 187993) | Wetland microbial communities from Twitchell Island in the Sacramento Delta, sample from surface sediment Aug2011 Site A1 Bulk (version 2) | ecosystem: Environmental > Aquatic > Marine... | reverse complement strand
GTATCTCGTGGCTCATCAAAGCTCCTATGCGGATTGTTTGGATATACTTTTATACGCATAGAGGAACCAGTTGTTGCGCGCCAGTTTTGAGACGGCTCCTCCGGCTCGCCCCGCTTATTATCAGATGTTTATCGGCAAAAATGCCGATCGCGCCGGGTAGCTAGGTCCAACAATCCGGGAGCACGAGCCTGATCCTACAAAGTCTTTAAAGCCTGCGCGAAAGCGAGGAAATAATCATGGCTTGGGAAAATGCTCTCAAATACTGCTGGGGCCACGCGCTGAATCTCTTCCACAGTCAGGCTGTATTGCATGGAAGCAAAACGCCCGCGGAACTCCGCAATGTCGGCAGCCTTGTCCTTGTTTTGGATGATGATATCCGCCGCCAATTTTGCGAGGTTGGCGAAATCCGCTTCTTTCATGCCAAAGTGCGTCATTTCCTGAACGCCCATACGAATTCCGCTTGGATGGTAGAAGGTGTCGTCGTCCGGAAGAGCCTGATAATTTGTGATGATGTTGTTTTTTTCCAGGCGTGATGCGATTTCCTTCCCGTCGCCAAAGGGCGACACACGGATAATGACCTGGTGCGTGGTTGTATATCCTTCTGATTCTCCGCCTTCAACCGGGATCCCGCAAGCGGCGCACGCCTTTGCGAAAGCGCGTGCGTTGGCAACCACCTGCTTTTGATAGGCGCTCCTGAATTGGTTCATCTCCATGGTCGCCGCAAGCATAGCCAGCTGAGTACCTAAATGATGGTTACTGGTGGCACCGGGGAATGAACGGGCATTGACCTCGGTCCAGAGTTTGCGCATAGGCGATCCTTTTGCCAGGTTGGATGCAATTATGCCGCGCTGAGGACCGTGGAAGGTTTTGTGTGTTGAGCCGGTTACAATATCGGCGCCTTCAAGCAGTGGATCCTGGAATTCCGGGCCCAGAATGCCCATGACATGTGCACCGTCGTACATGACCACCGGATGATACCCCGCTATGGAATCAATGAAGGTGCGCAGGGGCTTAACGGGTTCCGGGTGCAGAAACATGCTTTTGCCGAAAATGATCAATGGAGGGCGATGTTTGTCAACCAATTGAAGCATCTTTCCCGCATCCAACTTGTACGGGTTCTTCTCATCGAGAGGGAAGTTTATGACCTCGCCCTCGATGCAATTGAACAATGCCCCGAACGGCTGGGCGCTGAGATGGCCGCCATAGTTCAGATTGTTGTTCATGACTGCCTGCAGGCGTCCGGAGGGGCCCAAGGATGGAAACCCTTCAGGATTGGTGGCGAGAAACTTGAGCGTTGCCTTGAAGACGATATCGTTGGCCATCTGCCCGCTGATGGGGCGGGTTTCCACTTCGCTGCCGTGGATATATTCACTGAATTCAGCCTTCAGAAGCTCTTCCACTTCGTAAATCAGTTCGGTGCCCTGGTAATAATAGATCTGATCTCCTTTGATGGCCTGCGAGCCTGCCAACGAAGATATTTCCTTCGCCAATGCAGTCTTGTGCTCGGCATATCGCCCGGATGGATCACTGATTTCGCAGAGCTTCACGAAAAGCGAGGGAGTATTTTCCGAAGGAATGAGATTAAAGCATTTCCTCTGCCGCCACAGGTTGTTTTCTACGACCTTCTGTGCAAGATTGCCAAGCTTCTTTTCCAAAGAATTCATTGAGTGCCCCCTATATGTTGTGCGGTGGTACTGTAACACCGGATCGGGTAATTTCAATCAAAATGAATGCAGAGCTACCCCGTCCAGCATTTATCATACCGATGAGAACATGACTTGAACATTGACGCCGCCGGTTACGGACAATTTGGCTCAACTCCTCGATTGCGTTCGCGCACGAATAAACAGGGATTGAAAGTCTCCGAATCGCAGTTGATCTTGCGCCGCGTTGCGATATTATTAAAATTCTGTTAGTGCTGTGTCTGCGCGTCACTTCGGCAGCTTGCGGTGCCTCCCCGCGAGGATCCTCAAGCAAATTCCCCCTAAAGTTTTCCGGATGGGCCGATGAGATCCATGTTTTTTATTTTTGCCAGCGTTTTTGTTTCAGTTTATGGGCTGATCAATTTCTATGTCTTTATCAGAGGGTTCCAGGTCCTTGCTCAAGGATCTACTCTCCGGGTTGTTTACACGATTGTCTTCTGGATCGTAGCTCTTTGTTTTTTTGCCGGGAGAACTCTGGAAAATGTCTGGCCATCGGGCTTCAGCCAGGTTCTGGTATGGGTGGGATCCTTTTGGATTGCCGCCATGGTTTACTTTTTTTTCGCGGTGTTGCTCCTGGATCTCCTGCGCCTAATCAACCGGTTCATCTCCTTCTTCCCTGAAGTCATTACGAGAAATTACCCTCAGGCTAAAACGGTTGCAGCCCTTGTCGTAATTGGGTTGGTGGCTGTTATCTTGCTCGGCGGCTACATCAACTCGCTGATCCCGCGGATCCGAATTCTGGATCTGGTCGTCCAAAAGAGCAGGGGAGAGATGAAGACTATCAATATTGTGGCAGCCTCCGATATTCACCTGGGGACAATCGTAGGCAGAAAGCGATTCGACCGGATTGTCGATAAAATCAACGAATTGCATCCGGATGTTGTGCTTTTTCCGGGAGATATCGTAGACGAGGATTTGGCCCCTGTGGTGCGCCAGAATTTGGGTGAGGCACTGAAGAGTATCAAGCCGCGTTTTGGAGTTTTTGCGGTAACCGGAAACCACGAATATATTGGCGGTGTCGAAGAAGCCTGCGCCTATCTTGCTGAGCACAACGTGGATATGCTGAGAGATAGGGCAGTCAAGGTCAATGACTCCTTTTTTCTCCTAGGGCGCGAAGACACATCCAGCGAAAGATTTGCGAATAGGGAACGAAAACCGCTGGCAGAGCTGATGGCTGGGATTGACAAAGACTATCCGGTCATCCTTATGGATCATCAGCCTGTTCAGTTGGGCGAGAGCGCCCGGGACGGCGTGGACCTGCAGCTATCGGGGCATACGCACAATGGCCAACTGTGGCCCTTCAACTACGTCGTGAAGGCCCTATTCGAAGTGGCGTGCGGCTATAAGAAGATAGACAATACTCACGTTTATGTCTCATCCGGCGTTGGCACATGGGGACCGCCTGTGCGCATCGGACACCGTCCTGAAATTGTGAATATCCGGCTAAGAGTTGAATCAACGGCGGATTCGCTATCTCGGCGTTAGATTTGCCGTAAGCTTCTCGCCTTGTAACACTATATGCAGCATGATATAATCGCACCGTTTCGATATGCCAGTGGAGGGAGGCATCCCATTATGAAGAATAGGTTTGCGGCATTCGCGCTTACAATTCTTATTTCATCGTCTCTCATCGGTGGTTTCATGGGTGACAGTGCCGCCGCCGGCGCTTCGCCGACACAAACCTCCCCAAATGAATTTCTCAGCAATTTTTCAGAGGCCCTTGAAGTTATCCATGAGAATTACGCTGAAGATGTTGGCTCCGATAAGCTCGTATACAGCGCTATTAAGGGAATGCTGCGAGGTCTTGACCCTCACTCCAGTTTTTTCGAGCCAAAAGACTTCTCCAAGCTGCGTGAGGAACAACACGCAAAATATTATGGATTGGGTATCCGCATTCGGGCTATGTTCCGGGATCGGGGACGGGTTGTCATAGTGGAACCACCGCAGGTGAACTCGCCCGCCGAACGTCGCGGCCTGCGCGCGGGAGATGTCATTACCCACATTGAGGGAGAGGCAGTCGACGATTGGACGCAGGAAGAAGTGGTGAATCACCTCAGGGGACCTCGAGGAACTACGGTTAATATCACTGTGGAAAGGCCGGGCATCCAGGACCAGCTTCAATTTAAGGTTGAACGCGAGGAAATTCCCCTAATAACAGTTCCATATGCTTTTGAGATACGTCCTGGCATCGGATATATTAAAATCGACCGCTTTTCTGAAACCACTGCAAAGGAATTGCGCGAGAAGATAAACAAGCTGGGGGTCAATAACCTCTCCGGCCTTGTTTTGGACTTGCGGGATAATCCCGGCGGCCTCTTGAATCAGGCGATTGACGTCGCCGATTTCTTCGTTCCCCGGAGCCAGTTGATCGTTTCGACAAAAGGCCGTATGACAGGATCAGCCAGGCGCTATACTGCTCCCAGTTTGGAGAAAGTTCGGGTTCCCCTGGTTGTTTTGATTAACCGGCATAGCGCCAGTGCATCGGAAATTGTTGCCGGGGCATTGCAGGATCATGATCGGGCGCTAATTGTCGGAGAAACCAGCTTTGGCAAAGGGCTGGTTCAATCGGTATATACACTGGAAAATGGCACAGGAATGGCCCTTACTACTGCGAAGTATTACACGCCCAGCGGTCGATTGATCCAGAGGGATTATTCGGGGTCTACTCTTGAGTATTATTATTTAAGCGGCGGTGATGTCCCTGAGGAAAAAAACCGCGAAGTGAGGGAGACCGATAGCAAGCGAAAGGTTTACGGCGGAGGTGGCATCACTCCCGACGTTGTGATTGCAGCGCGCGAACTCAACCGTTTTGAAGCGCTTTTGACTTCGAAAGATGTTTTTTTCGAATATGCCCGCCGTTTGACCTCCGGCCAGGTGCCTGGTATCACTTCACTTCAGTTGCCGGTTAAAAAGGAGGAAGTGGCTACCCCCTCCCAAAAGAATTCCGGGACCCCGCCCGAATTTGATATTACAAACGCCATCCTAGATGATTTCAAAGAGTATCTCCGGGGACGCCAGGTGGATTTCACAAATGAAGATATTCAAAAGAATATCGATTTTATAAAACGTCGCATAAAACAGGAAGTCTATACTTCGTCATTCGGATTGCAGGAGGGATACAAAGTCGCTATTCAGGGGGATAATCAGGTCATAAAAGCCCTTGAAGTCATGCCTGAAGCGAATGTATTGATGACGACTGGCAAGGTAGTTCCAGCCGCCCAAAATCCGGAAATCAAACAATAATAATCAGGCGCTCCTAAAAACATGAGACGGTTCTGGCCTATTCAGGTTCTGGTATGGATATGCGTCTTAATTTTGCCTGAAAAGGGCGTGTGCCAGAACGATGTCCTCGCATTGTCTAATTCTTCAGAAACCGCAAGCAGCAGCGCCACAACGAACGATGCTGCAGTATTAGCTCAGGATGATCTGGCAATTCCCTCGGAAATGCAGAGAGTTATGAGCGAAGCGCAGCACTATTACCTCGAAGGTTCACTTGAAATCAAATCAGGCGAGTCTGACAAAGCCCGCGCCACCTTTAATAAAGCGGTCGATCTTCTGCTGCAACCCAGCTACGATCTCAATTCCTCACCCGTTTTGAAACGCTTTTTCGAGGATTTGATCCAGCGCATTCAGGAAGATGAATCGAGCTACCTCAAACCGCCGGGTGACTCTGAGGAAGAAGCGGAAAGCGCGGTAGTGGATGAGTTGGATGCCTTGGATTTAATCCCAATCAAGGTCGATCCCTCTTTGCAGGACGCTGCGACTGCTGACCTGTTGGATACCGAGTACGACATCCCGATTACATTAAATGACAAAGTCCTGGAAGCCCTCGATTACTGGCTTAATCGTGGGAGGAAGTATTTTGCCGACGGGTTGGTGCGCTCCGGCCGCTATCAGGAAATGATTGCAAGGGTTTTCCGCGATGAAGGCTTGCCGCTGGATTTGATGTACCTTGCCCAGGTGGAATCTCTGTTTAAGACAAATGCGCTATCCCGTGCACAAGCCAAAGGCATATGGCAATTCGGCAAAGGCACAGCAATCCGCTACGGATTGAAAGTAAACAGTTATGTGGACGAGCGCTCGGATCCGGAGAAATCGACGCGCGCCGCAGCGCGCTACCTGAGCGATCTGTATGCCATGTTCAAGGATTGGAATCTGGTTCTCGCCGCATACAATTGGGGTGAGGGAAAAGTTCTAAAGCTGATGGAGCGCAGCGGCTTGAGCGATTTCTGGGAATTATCGGATCTCAAGCGCAAGCTTCCAAAGGAAACCAAGAACCATGTTCCGCTGATTCAAGCGAGCATTATTTTGGCCCGGAATCCTGAAAAATATGGGTTGCCAAAGACCTTGGATGCGCCGCTTACCTATGATCTGGTTTCGGTTTCAAAGCCTATTGACCTGCGAGCGGCTGCCAAGATTTTTGACATTACGCTTGAGGAACTGAAACAACTCAATCCTTCATTGCGAGGACTCTCAACTCCACCCAATTACCCCGAATTCCAGCTGAAGGTGCCAGCAGGAGGTGATTCCGAACTCCTGCAACAAATTGCCGAGCTCCCAGCAGTAAAGCTTAAACCGGCGGTAGTCTCTGGCAGCAGATACAAGGTTCAGCCAGGCGACACTTTCTCGAGCATTGCACAACGTTACCGCATTTCTCTTGCTGAGCTCCAAAGGGCTAACGCGGGAGTGTCCGCAAAATCACTGCGCGCCGGCAGCTGGATCCAACTGCCTAAGGCCGTCAGCAGCCAGCGGTCGACTGCAACGAGCAAGGCCAATTCTTCTGCTGCCAATACAAATGCCAGGAAGACGTCCGTCGATTCAAAGGCATCCGGCACTGCCAAGAAGAGCAGCAGCACTTCCGGATCCGGCAAGAACTCAGTCAAAACTCCTTCCAGTCAACAAACGAAATCCTTGGCCAATAGCGCCAAACCTCCCGCTTCCGTTGCCCAAAGCAAATCGCAGAGCTCAAGCACTTCCGCTGCTTCAGCCAAGAAAGCCGCCGACAAAGAGGTCGCTTCCCGCTAATGCCGTCCGTTTTTTCCGCCAGCCTTCTGCTACGGCGGTGGATACTCTTGAGCAAAGTAGACTAACGGCTGATGAAGCGCACCGAAGACAGCGTGTTCTCAAAGGCAGTCTGGTAATTGCTGTATTCCTGCTCCGGTGCCACAAAGACAAAGTAGACCAGCCGACCCGAACGCAATACCGTGACAAGCCAAGCCGTTTCATTTCCCCCTAGCGGAGAGTTGTTGGCAAGTTTGACGGACAGAGCATCTTCGCCGGAAACACGCGTGCGCACGTAACGAGAGGTTACACGCAGCGATGGATTGTCCTGCTGCAGGAGCCCGACAAACTGAATCGTTGCACTTTGCAGGTCATTCTGGAAATTGTTGGCGGAGCCGGGATTGAATACCGCCATCATCATGCCGCATGCAAGTACATAATCCCAATTGTCGTCGACAATTCCACCTACCGGTGCAAGCGCAAAAGAACCATCTTGCTCATAAGATTGCCAGTTATTGGGATGATGCAAATTGACGCCTGCACTTTGATAATTTTTTAGCACCGTTGAGGGGGTTGGAAGCCGGGCGGTTGAGGTTCCGCTCTGCCGCTGGATTGCTTTTTCAGCTTTTGCATTTGTGGGTTGCTGCAGAGACCTGACGTAAGCCTTTATCTGGCGAAATTCGGCGGAATCGTTAGCATAATTCCCCTGGTAATTCAGCTTCTGTATTTCCGAATTTATGATCGCAATGCGATCTTCTGCATTGGGGTGTGAGCTGAAGAAATCCGTTCCGCCTTCCTTTGTTCCCAATTTCTCAAAGAATTGCGCCATTTCGCTTGGGTTGTAAGCATTGTCAAACAATATTTGTGTGCCCATTATATCGGCTTGCCTTTCGGCGTCGCGGGAATATTTAAGCAGGATAGATTCCATTGTAAAAGTTGACCCGAGCTGTGTTATCAGAGCGGCAACAGAACTGCTGTTTCCCGTAAGGCTGCCTAAGATTGCAACGGGCATCTGGGCAAGCTCCGCTTTGCTTGCCTGGTTTGTGCCGTGGCGAAGAGCCACATGGGCAATCTCGTGACTAATGACACCGGCAAGCTGGGCTTCGTTGTCCGCAGCTTCAATGGTGCCACGATTTATATAGAGGAAGCCTCCCGGCAGCGCGAAAGCGTTGATGTTTAGATCGTTAACTCCTTTAAATTGATAAGGATATTTTTCTCCGGGCGCTTTCGTAGAAAGTTTCTTTCCCAGCCAGTTCAGGTAGGAGTCAACTCTGGCATTATTCAGCATCTGCAGTTGTTTTTCTGCCTGCTGCGAAGCCTGCTGCCCGAGTTCGACGTCTTGTTGTGTAGAAAAAATGTTCATCCCGGGCTTTAGTTGCGTGCGTTGCGCAAAAGTGACTGGCACAAAAGCAAGAGCGAAGAAAAGAGTCCCCAGCACTGGGCTTTTTGTAAAAAGGGAGGTCCGATCTGCAGAACATCTACTAGACGTTGTCTTTCTTTTTATGTTTATGGCCCTCATTTTTGCCTCCGGAAATAAGATAGCTCCTGAAACCCAAAATCTATCATCATAGTTTACAGGAATTTTTGCCGTGCAAACAGACTATATCCCGGATTCCGAAGCTGGACATTTCTGGCGCGTGTCCTTATTCCTTATAGAAGATATGGACACCCATCAAAGGGGAGAGGAATATTCGGAGGAACAGTGGGTGTCCACGTTTATGATTGTTCTCAAAGGCAGTCTGGTAATTGCTGTATTCCTGCTCCGGTGCCACAAAGATAAATAAGACAGCACCTTCGGAGTAGCAGGAAGCGCCGTGGATGAATGGTTGCGAGAGGAGAAGTGCGGGCTAGCTTACGGGGGTGTTTCCGACGACCAGGGCAATTGGAGGACTACGTTGCGTTCTGTTCCTCTGCGCAGCAGTCTCAGTGCCAATTTGCCGCCCTGAGCGTTGCCACGGGCACGGAGTGACAATGCTTGAGAATCCGAAATTTGCTGGCCGTCAACTGAAAGAATCACATCTCCGACCATGACGCCGGCTTTCCCGGCCGGCATCCCGCTCTGGACCTTGGTTACCAGCAGTCCCTTTTGAACGGGCATCTCGAGAAACTTCGCGAACTCTGGAGTCAGGGGCGTAGATTCAATGCCGATCGGGAGTGCGGCACGGCCAGATTCTGTTTCAGAACTTGCTCCCTGCCCGGCAACCGCCAGCCAATTTGAAAAACTGAGGGAAAACCTCTCCGGAGCCTGTGCTGGTTTTCGGGTCTCGATTGTTGCTCTCAATGTACGAGGTATTCCCTGCCGCAAAACTTCGATATTGACTTTTGATCCTATGGGAGCAACTTGAACGTAACGAATGAGCTGGGTTGCATCTTGGATTTTGATGCCGTTCCATTTTGCAAAAACATCTCCCGGAATCATTCCTGCCTTTTGCGCCGGGCTCTGCTCTTCCACCTTGGAAATAGTGATGCCCTGCCCGGGAATTCGAGGCGGATCCACAAGCACACCAAGCCATCCGGTATGAATGTTCCCACCGGCGCGCAGAATCTTGTCCGCCGATGTAAGAAGTTGAGATATGTAATAGAAGGGCAAATCATTTTTTTTGGGGGAATCGTCCCCTTGTTCCAAAGCCACAAAACCGATGACTTGGCGACTGGAATTGATAACAGGCTGGCCGATGCCAGGAAGCGAGCGATTGAGGGAGACAGCCCATGAGTTCTCGCTCAGGATTCCTTCGTTTGGGCCTATCGAAAGAATTTGAGCCGTAAGCAACTGGGAGAATCCCGAATCTTCAACGTCCGGAGCCAGGACTGTTGCGCCGCCTGCAATTTCGCAGGATGTGCAGAGCGGCGTTTTTGCCAGATTGCAGCCCTGTGCCAGAATGACCGCAGTCCCTGTGCCTTCGTCGATGCCAATCATTTTTCCGGGGCAAGCCTGCCCGTTCCGGGTATAGATCGTGATCTGCTGATTACGATTGTGCAGGTTGACCCAACCATAGCCAAGGAACGTCAAAACATGTTCCTGATCATCGATCACCACACCAGTGGCGGGGAATCCTTGAATGATGGTCGGGCGGTAGCCGGTGACTCGCTGGCCTGCAACTTCGATGTCCACGTTGGCGCCTTTGGTTTCCACCACGATTTCCGCCCTGACCAGTGTGTCCCTGGCGTCAACTGGACGTCCCTGCGCTTGCAAAGTGCCCTCGAAACAACAAAAAGCGGCAGCCCAGACCAACAGGCTGGACAACAAAAAATTGTCACTGGCGAGGGTGTACTTTATTCTTGGGAAAATCATGGCTACTTTCTAATGGCTTACGTTTCGAATAAAGTACTCTTCAGAAGAAGGCTCGTTCCGGACCTTGAGCGCTTTAGGCAACAACATGATGTGCTGGCTGGAACCGAGCCCTGGCACAGGTAATCCTACGACATCTTGATCGGCTGCCTCCGCATAAATTGGCTCAGGATTGCTTAATGCGGAATCGTCGCCTTCCGAATGCCGCGGAATAAGAGCCAGAGGTGCCGTCTCCTGTTTTTTGGAGGGTTTTGCAACAGAGGCAGATTTTACGGGCACTGCATTTAACTGGGGACTTGCAATCGTCTGAGGGATCGCATTGGGTTCAGGTTTACTGATTGCCGCAACGGGATTCGCTGCCGGGGCGTTATTCTGCTGGGGGCGATAAGAAACGAACAGGCCAAAACCCGCTAAAATGACCAGCCCGGATGCACTAAAAGCGAGCACGCGCCGGGAAGGCATGCTAAAGAGGTGGATCCAATTTTGGCTAAAGTGCCAAAATGGGTTGCGTCTTCCTTCCGCGCGGATCCGTCTGAGAACTTGGGCTTCAAAATCCGGCGGTGCCGTCACGCGCCGAAGCTCGTGCGCCATGGTGCGTAGTTTCTGGGCATCTGAAAGCTCTTTGCCACAGCAGATACACTCCTGGGCATGCCTTTCCATCCCAAATCGGCCAGGAAAATCCAAGCCACCTTCCAGATAATCTTCCAAATTTTTTCTATATGTGCGGCAGTCCATAGTCCCTTATTGTATGTAATTTTGTAATTTTTTCTGCAAAAATTCCCGTGCTCTATGAAGACGCGACTTGATGGTTCCAGTTGAGCACTTCAGCACCTTGGCAATAGTCTCGTAGGGAAGTTCCTGAACCTCTTTCATGATAAAAGCGGTCCTGTATTTTTCGGGCAGTGATTTGATGGCATCTTCAAGAATCTGCGAGCTTTCCTTGCTCAGCATTTCCTCCCTGGGATTGCGCCGGGAATCGGAAATCTCGAATGCGGGTCCATCATCATCGCCTGCCGCATGTATCCCTAACACATTCTTGTAAAACACCTGGCCCCGCCTTTTCCGATAGCGCATTTCATCTATGGCCAGGTTTGTGGCAATTTTATAAATCCAGGTTGAAAACTGATAAATGTTGCTGTATCGCCCGATGTTTTTGTAAACTCGAAGGAAGGTTTCCTGTGAGAGATCAACAGCGATGTCGTAATCTCCGACCATCACATTGAGGTAATTAGTCAGCGGATCCTTATATTTTGTAACAAGTTGCGTGAAAGCGGCATCATTGCCTGCGATGAATTCCCGCACCAACTCGTTATCCGGATTGGTCCCATCTTCCGAAAGCCCCAGCTCCAAGTTATCTATGGCAATCGTCGCTCCCGGTGATTCTGAGCTCAAGGTTTTCTTCCTCTTTAAAAGTGCCATGGGAATACACGTTTAAAAAACGTTCGAGTTCCCTTTTTTTCAGCCTTTTACAGCAAATCAGATCGGCCCTATTTCATATCCATCCAATTGCCGGCGACATTCAGGGCTACTCTTAAAGGTACCCTAAGAGCCACCGACTTTTCCATCTCATACTGCACTATTTCACCGGTTGCCTTTACTTCGGATTCGGGAGCTTCCAGAACCAGCTCATCATGCACCTGCAACAGGAGATTTGCAGCCAGGTGCTGCTTCTTTAAGGAATCGTGGATGCGTATCATTGCGATTTTAATGATATCTGCGGCAGTCCCCTGGATCGGACTGTTCATCGCGGTTCGCTCGGCAAATTGCCTCAGGCCATAATCCTTGCTGTTGATGTTGGGTATTTGCCGGATTCGTCCAAAAAGTGTCTTAACGCATCCAGCTTTACGGGCTTCCTCCAGAGTCTTGTCCAGCCAGCGTCTCACTCCTTTATAGCGCTCGAAATAGGCATCAATGAATTGCTGCGCCTGTTCTCGTCCAATACCCAGCCTTTGTGCGAGGCCAAACGCCGAGAGTCCATAAACAATCCCAAAATTTATGACCTTTGCCATTCGGCGGCATTCACCACGATTCTGCAGTTGCGATTCATCAAATACCTCCCGGGCGGTCCGCTCATGAATATCTTCATCTCTCTGGAAGGCGTCGATAAGTACTTCATCCTCTGATAAATGTGCCAGCACGCGCAATTCGACCTGGGAGTAATCCGCCGATATCAGCTTGTTCCCCATGTCCGGAACGAAGGCTCCCCGGATCAAGCGTCCCAAGTCTGTCCGGATGGGAATATTCTGGAGGTTGGGATCAGAACTGCTGAGCCTTCCTGTTGCGGCGCCGGTCTGATTGAAAGATGTGTGCACCCTACCGGTCTTGGGGTTTATGAGCGCCGGAAGCGAATCCACATACGTGGATTTCAGCTTGGCAATTTGCCGATAATCCATGATCAATCGAGGGATTTCATAGGACTCCGCCAATTCCTCCAGGACAGCCTGATCGGTGCTATATCCTCCAGTCTTTCGAGTTTTTCTCACAACCGGAAGGTTCAATTTTTCAAAAAGAACCTCACCAAGCTGTTTTGGAGAATTGATGTTGAACTCAAATCCGGCGGCCTTGTAAATCTTGCCCGTCAATTCGGCAAGCTGTTTTTCCATTGCAGAGGACATTTTTTGCAGCATGCCGGGATCCACCCGGATGCCAGCACTCTCCATGTCGGCCAGCACGGGGAATAAAGGCAATTCCATATCTTGATAAATCTTGCGCAACGCAAGGTCATCCAGCCTGGCGCCCAAAATCCTGTAAAGCTTCCTCAGAACCTCCAATTTGCGGCAGAGGCTATCTCCTGCAGCCTCAAGAGAAAGCAAAGACAAACCATCATTTTTTTCTTCGGGAAGCGATATCTGGAGATCATCCATCGCCCAACGCTCGATCGAATAATCTCCCATGTTCGGTGCGGTCAGGAAAGCCATCAGCATCACGTCGTCGGCATTGGAATGCATGTGGATATCGCGGAGTCCTTGAGCAAGGAAGCAGAGTTTTGCGTCCCAGCAGACCGCCTTTATTTCTGATTTTTCCATCAGGCGCGCCCATGCATGCGCCGCGGATTCGTCACGCAAATCTATCAAACCTACCGGGCCATCTTCTCCTTGGACGCATGCAGCCTCGGCAATTTTACGGTTGAGCAAGCCTACCCTGTAGGAAAGAGTGAAGAAGATCTGCGACTGAGCCTCCAGCGATTCCAGAAATAACTTAGCTTGTGTTTTCGTAACCCATTGACCTTTCGATGTTTCCGTCTTTGTTTCCGTCAGAAACTCCTTCATCAGGGCCTTGAATTCCAGTTCAGAGAACAATTCGAAGGCTGCCTTCTGGTCGGGATCACTATGAGCCAGTTTGGAAAGATCCAGCTCAATCGGCAGGTTTGTATGAATTGTGGCCAACTCCCTGCTTGTGCGTATTAGATCGGCATTGTCTCTGAGACTTTCCTGATAGGTCTTCCTTTTGGCCTGATCCCAATTCTGAAGGCAGTTTTCAAGGGTTCCAAAAGCTTGAATAAGTTCCTTTGCACCTTTTTCACCGATCCCCGGTGCTCCAGGTATGTTGTCGGAGGCATCCCCCCAGAGTCCAAGGAGGTCGGGAATCTGGCTGGGCTGAACGCCCATTTTCTCCACCACCCTCTTCTCATCAAGAATCAGGTTGTCCTTCATCGTGTCCAGCACACAAATGTTATCGGATACCAGTTGGAGCATGTCCTTGTCGCTTGTAACGACCATTGTTAGGAGGCCCTGCTCGGATGCCTTCTTTGACAAGGTTCCGATCACATCATCAGCTTCATACCCAGGATGTGCCAGTAGCGGAACGCGGAAAACGTCACAAATCCTTTGGATATATGGAATTTGTTGAGCCAAATCTTCGGGCATGGGCTTCCGGGTGGCCTTATATGCTTCGAACTTTTCGTGGCGGATTGTCGGGCCCGCAAGATCCATGGCAACGCCGATATAGTCCGGTTTTTCAACCTCAATTAGTTTACGCATCATCGCGGTGAAGCCGTATAGGGCGTTTGTTGGAAATCCCTTCGAATTGCTGAGGTTACGTATGGCGTAATAAGCCCGATAGATGTGGGACATGCCATCAATAAGAAAAAGACGTTTTGAAGTCACCAAGGAGTCCTCGTAATGTGGAAACGCTTCACATTTTACCATGAACGTTCATTTATGCGGTTTTCTCATATTGTGAACCCAAAGGTGCCGACATCGATTGAAGTAACTAAGTTGTTCCGTGAAATGGCCATGTGCTGATAGACTATGGTGTTCGCTCCGCAAAAACGAGTGCTGTTTAAGAATAATCCCGTATTTTTCGCCGGATTGCCATGGAAAATAAAAAACCGGAAAGCGTTATCCTGAGCCATCAGGAACTCTATCAGGGCAAGATTGTCAATCTATACGTCGACACAATTCAGCACTCTTCGGGAAGGCAGGCAATCCGCGAAGTAGTTGTCCACCCTGGAGGCGTCACGGCCGTGCCCGTTCTGGATGACGGACGGATCGTGTTGGTGAGGCAGTACCGCTATCCGCTTGGGAAGTACATCCTCGAATTGCCGGCGGGAAAGCTCGACAGCAATCAGTCTCCCTTGGAAACAATCAAACGGGAGTTGGAAGAGGAGATTGGCTACCGGGCCGGAGAATTAAGCTACGAATGTGGTTTCTGCAGCTCGCCAGGATTCTGCAATGAGATTATCCACCTCTTCATTGCCCGCTCTCTGACCCCAGTGCCTCAGCGACTCGAGGAAGGGGAACATATCACCGTTGAGATCACTCCGCTCGAAGAATGCATGCGCAAGATAGCCTCCGGCGAGATTGCCGACGGGAAGACAATCCTGGGAATTCTGTGGTACAAAGCGAAAATTGACCTCAAGTAATTCCCCTTAGTGTCCGATCTATATATTCAGTGGCATTAGGACCAAAGACTGCTCCCCCCGAGAGAGAAGTAATGTTTTTCCCGCGGGCTTTGGATTAGGGGAATTACTCCGGAAAAGAACAGGAGCCGACTAACGTGAACTGCCCAAAGTGTGGATATCTCCAGGAGGAGCGCCTGGATTGCAGGAAATGCGGAGTTGTTTTCAGCAAGTACTACGCGCTGCATAGCCAAGATAAATCCCCTCAATCAGATGGCCGCGAGGCTTTTTCGCCGCTCCACATTTCCTCAATCGAAACCAGTCTCCCTGATCTCGCCGAAATGCGGCAGAGCCTGAAAGAGATGGGCCGGCGATTGAACGAAACGGAATTTGAGCGCGCGGAACGCGTGCGGATAAGCGGAGAAATACGCTCGCTGGACCAGAAAATTCAGGGCCTCCAGGAGCAACTTGCCTCAAGTGTCGATGGGTTGGAAAGGAAAACAGAGAGCCTGGTCTCTTCTGCGCTACCTTCAGAGGAGCACCTGAGAAAGTTGAACGTTGAACTCATCGAGGCCTACCTGGATCCGTTTCTGAAACGCCTGGATCAAGTGGAACAGAAGGCCGGAATGCTGCAAAAAGTGAATTCTCGCGAGCCGGAGGCCTACGCCTACTTCCAAACTGTCCTGGGAGGATTGGAACAGCGCATGGCCGTGCTCGAAAGACCGGAACCGGGGGATCCCGATACCGGGGCACGGCAGGCAAAGGATGCACTTAACCAAGAGCAAATTCTGAAGGAATTTGACGAGCTCCGTCTTTCCCTGCAAAACGTCACAGTAAAATACTCTGAGATTGGCGAACTCAAGAAGAACCACCTCGTTTTGATGTCCAGGATAGAATCCATGCAGCAAGAAATGGATTCCTCAAAGAAAGAATCCGCGGGAACATTGTCGACTAAAATTCCCGAGCTTGAAACAGAAGTCTATGCGCTGCGGGCCGAGGTTCGACAGGCGATTAGCCGCCTCGAGACCCTTGAATCCTCCCCGCTCTTGTCCACGCAGACAATGCAGTCTCTCACGCAGGAGATCGGGTCGCTAAAGGAGATGCAAGCAAATGAACCCCAAAGGACGCAGGCTGCTGTCGCTGGGTTCGAGGCTTCTCTCACAGAAAAACTCTCCTCGATTACGAATCTTTCCGCGGACCTCAAATGGATAAATCAGCGTTGCCAACTTCTGGAGGAGAACCTCGCCAGGACCAGCCAGGACATTAACGGGATGGGCAAGAAGACCACCGAGCTTGATTCCGGCATTGCCGGGGTTATGGGAGAAGCTCAACAGATGCGGAGTGAACTGGTGGCACAGACCGAGAGGCTTGACATGTTAATTTCGCAAGCTTTCCCTGAACCCCGATCCTCCACGGAAGAGGATGTGCGCGCCATCCGCGATGACATTCACCGCATGCTTGAAATGGTTCTCAAGCCCGTAGCGAACTGACCCCAGGACTGTTCGCTGAAATTACGCACGATACCACCGGTCCACTACTGCAAAAAATAAGCCAAGACCTTCAAGTCCCCCGGTATCCGGAATACAACCAGGTTCATTCTTGTCGCTGGGTGGGCCTTTTACTATTATAGGACTGGTCGATTTTGAGGGCTGACGCGCTTCCTCATCATGTTTCGTGGAGGGGCGATGCAGGCCGGCTGATCGAAGGAAGTTGAGAAGGCAGGAGAAGCGCGAAGCGGAAATAATGCCCGTCTCTGCAACGAGGGAATGCCGGCAAAGAATGTGGGTTGGCGAGAAGATGCTTAAGGCAATAATCCTGGATTTTAATGGTGTTATCGTAAATGACGAACCGCTGCATTTCATGGCAATGCGGGATGTGGTATCTGAATTTGGCATCATCCTCACAGGACAGGAATACTGGAGCCGATATCTTCCTCTTGATGACGAGAGTTGCCTGAAGGCGATCTGTGATCATCATTTGGTTAAACTCTCCAACATGCAGAAGAAGCGCGCGCTATTGCGCAAGGCGGAGCGATACATGGAGTTGATCGGAGATCAATATCCGCTTCACCCGGGAGCGGTCGAGTTTGTGCGCGCAGCGGCGGAGCGGTATCCGTTGGCGCTGGCTTCCGGCGCCAGGCGTGATGAGATTGAGAGAACGCTCAATGCGGCCAATCTGACAGACTGTTTCAAAGTGATAGTCGCGGCTGAAGATTTTTCCCTGGGCAAGCCTCATCCTGAGAGTTTTCTTCTTGCTTTGAATCTTCTCAACCGCAGTTTGAATCGGAATTCCTCAATTCTGCCGGGAGAATGCCTTGTAATTGAGGACGCCATTGCAGGGGTTAAGGGAGCACAGGCGGCGGGGATGAAATGCCTGGCTGTAAGCACTTCATATCCATGTGAAAAGCTGCGTGATGCTAATCGAGTTGCGCCTTCGCTTGCGGAAATATCGATCGACAGCCTGGAGGGAATCTTCGCGGAGACCTCGTGATCACCAATTCCTTAAAAGCGCGCAGAATCTTCTCCGAGCTTGCCGCTCTCGACGAGGATTTCTTTCCCTTGGATCGTGCCGCGCTTGCTGTCGGTTTGGATGCGTATCCGGATCTCGACATCGACAGATACCTGAAACGATTGGATATTCTGGCAGGGCGCACGGAAGTTTTGGCAGGACAGGAGCGTTCTGCGCACAATATGATTTCAAGCCTCAATGAAGTGCTTTTTGTCCAGGAAGGGCTGAGGGGAAATAACGAAGACTATTATGACCCCCGCAACAGCTTTCTGAACGAAGTGCTGGATCGGAAGACCGGCATTCCCATCTCTCTTTCTGTCATCTACATGGAAGTAGCACGGCGCCTGGATTTTCCGGTTCAGGGCGTGGGGTTGCCCGGGCACTTCATTCTTAAATGTTCGAGCGCCGACCGGGAATTATATATCGATGCTTTTGACCAGGGAAAAATCCTGTCGATGAAAGACTGCCAGGAATTCCTCGATCGGAATTACGGGGGTACGATTACGGTTCAACCCACTTTGTTGCAGGCAATGGACAAGAAGGCCATCATCAGCCGGATGTTGTTTAATCTTAAGGGAATTTATTACCAGAAAGAAGCATTCGACAAGTCTCTCGAGGTTATCGAAAAGATTCTCCTGCTGAATCCCGGACTTTCTTCTGAAGTCCGCGATCGTGGCCTTCTTTACATGCAAACCAGTCTGTTTGCCAAAGCACTTGCTGACCTGGAATTCTACATGAATAGCACGGTTTCTCCCGAAGACGGGCCCTCCATCAAGAAACACATCGAAACTCTTCGCAGCGTCGTCAGTTCCCCAAACTAGTTTGCAGTGTGTTCAGCGGGAATTCTTATAGACTGTATTGCCAGTAAACGAATGCCAATGGCCATCGTTGCCGCAGCGAGAAGGAAACCCTCCATAGTAAACATTCCCGTGCTGAGGGAGAGCACGTTGTACCAGAGGGCTTTCCCACCCAGTTTGAGTGACGATGAATAAAACAACAGCACCGCGTAGTAGGGAATACCTGCCGCAATTATCCAGATGCGGTTTGCAGAACTGCCTCCGTATCCCTCGCCCATGCCCACTAGGCTCCAGATCCAGGCGGGTAGAAGGAGGAACAAGACAGCCCAGTACGAGTTGTAATGCAGTGCCGCAGCAATCACACAAACAAAAATAGCCAAAAGAATGGTTTTGCTCACATAAAAGTCAAGGCGGGCCAATTTTCCGGCTGAAAACCTGAACAATGCGTAGCAAACGCCCCCCACGATCATCACTATTGCCAAAAGGCCTGCCAGCAAGCGCCATTGAGGATTGGACAAAAGCGCATCCCCTGGATTTGGAGGATAGAAGCTGTAAGCGGGTATGAGATGCATCAGGCGAAAAAACGCAATTGCATAATACATTGCCACAAAGGGCAAAATCGTCCCGACGAAGGCAGATAATTCCTTAAAAATCCGTTTGAACGTCAGGTAACGATGATTGTTGCGGAGGTGGAAATACAAAGCCGCAATGATCGGCGCAAATGACAGCCAAAGGAGAATTGATATGGTCCCAGGCGAGAGGTATCTCGCATTTCTCACGCAAAAGGCTTGCATAGACCCGCTTGGAATTTCGGGGAGACCGTCCAAAGCCCGCAGAATTTGCTCTGCGGCTTTGCCATATTTCTCTGTGTTACCTGCCCGCGGCTTTTCATCAGAATTCTGAAGAGAGCCATAGTCCGCGTTTTCTCGTGGTGGCTCGGAAGAGCTGCCACTCAGATTGATTGCGGGAATTCCTGCGTTTAGAAAAGGGCCTTGATCGGCTGATGAAAGAACCAGCGCCTTATCCAGAAACTCCCTCATGCCGGAAGGTACGGTTACCGGCAGTCCTTGCCGTGCCGCAACATCAACCGCCAGCTGGCGTAG
>Ga0208980_10000711_pt1 | contig 19268 bp, 18 predicted proteins | sample WetSurMetagenome_3_FD_187993 | JGI IMG/M metagenome (GOLD analysis project Ga0208980, IMG submission 187993) | Wetland microbial communities from Twitchell Island in the Sacramento Delta, sample from surface sediment Aug2011 Site A1 Bulk (version 2) | ecosystem: Environmental > Aquatic > Marine... | reverse complement strand
CCGGCTTGCCGGCCTCCGGGAGCATTACGTCGAAGCCGTTCTTGCCGGGCCCGAGGGGAAAAGCGCCGGGGTCCGGAACGACGAGCTTGCCGCCGACCCAGGCCTTGACCGCAGCCTCGGCCCGGCCGCCCGCGGGCATGTCGACGACGAGTCGGACGATCCTCTTCACCGCCGCCCCGTCGCGGACGAGGAGCGCGGTCGGGACGACCTCGAGCGTCGGTTGGCCGGGCGCGGCAGCCGCCGGCGGAGCCTGGGGCGAGGCGAGGGCCAGTCCGGCGCCCGCCGCCAGCACAAGGGCTAGGGACATCGCTTGGCGGAGGTTCATGGGTCGTTCTCCTTCCCGGGGGCTGGCCGCGACATCCGCCGGGCCGCGGGGGTAATCTAGCACGCGAGGCCGGGGCCGTAAAGGGTCCGTCCCCGGGGGCGGTTTGACCGTCCGGGGACGATATGCCATCATAGCTATTCGAGGTCCCATGTTCGCCCGAGAACGACCCGCCAAGGCCTTGCTGGCCGGATTCGCCGTCATCCTGATGACGGCCGCGGCCCTGGCTTCCGTCGCGCCCGGCGGGCCGCAGAAGAAGAAAAAAACCTCCGAAGACAAGGACCCCCAGGCCCAGTACGAAATGGGAGTCATCGCCCTGCGCTACGGCCTGCCCGACGAGGCCGTCCGCTACGGCAATCTGGCCGTCGCCCTCGACCCGAACTTCTTCAACGCCTGGAACCTGCTCGGCAACGCTTATTACGCCAAGACCGATTTCGCCCAATCCGCCGAGGCCTATACGAAGGCCGCCGCCCTCAAGCCGGATAACGCGGACGTCCAGCGGGGCCTCGGCCTGTCCTTGGTCGAGATCAAGGAAACCGCCAGGGCCGAAGAAGCCTTAAAGAGATCGCTCGCCCTCGACGGCGCCTTCGAGTCCGCCTTTTACCTCGGCAAGCTCTGCTACGGCGAGCGCCGGTACGACGAGGCCCTGGACTACGCCGTCAAGGCCATCCAGAAGAACGGCAAGAACGCCGGCGCCTACAACCTCAAGGGCGTCGTCCTGAACCAGCTCAGCCGCTTCGCCGAGGCGGCCGGGAGCTTCCAGGCCGGCCTGGTCATCGCGCCCGGCGACGTCAACCTCCAGATCAATCTGGGCATCGCCCTGTTCAACAGCGGCGAGTCGACCAAGGCCCGGGGCGTCTTTGAGGCCGTCCTGCCCAAGATCGAGCAGGATACGCTGCGCAAGCAGGTCGAGGACTACATCAAGGCCATCAAGGACGCCGGGAAGTAGCGGCGGCGAAGCGCCGCTCCAGCCCGCGCAGGAAGGCCGTCCCCTTTTCGACGAAGGCGCGGCCGTCCGGGCAGAGGTCCTGAAAGATGCCGCGCTCGAAGGCGAAGTCCCCCAGCCCCGTGTTATAGGTCTCCAGGCCGATCGTGCCGTCGAAGCCGATCTCGGCGAGGGTCCGGAAGACGGTCTCCCACGGAACGAGCCCGCCGCCCGGCACGCCCCGGTCGTTCTCGCAGGCGTGGACGAGGGCCAGGCGCGGGCCGAGCGCGCGCAGGCCCGCGGCGTAATCGCGGACCTCGGTGACAGCGTGATAGGTGTCGAACGTGGCCCGGAGAGCGGGGTGGTCGGCGAGGGCGATGAGCGCCATGAGCCGGTCCGGCGTGTTGACGAGGTGGGTCCGGAAGCGGCTCATCGGCTCGAGGACGAGGGTGACGCGGCGCGGGGCGGCGTATTCGGCCAGGGCGTGCAGGCCCTCGGCGGCGCGCGGCAGCTCGTCGGCGGGGGGACGGCGGCGCTTGACGACGCCCGGATGCCCATAGAGGCAGCCGGCGTAAGCCCAGGCGCCGAGCTCGGCGGCCAGGTCGACCTGGCGCTTGTGCCAGGCCAGGCCGCGGGCCCTGTCGGCGCCGTCGTCCGAGGCCAGGTCGGCGTCGAGCGGCCAGAGGCCGCCGGGCCCGATGACGAGGTCGAGGCCGAGCGCGGCGGCCCGCCGGGCGGTCAGGCGCGGGTCGAAGACGATGTCGTCGCCGACCGAGAGCTCGAACATGTCGAGGCCCAGCTCGCGGGCCAGGTCGAGGAAGCGGACATCGGCGTCGGACCAGCTCCGGGTGAAAAGATAGCCGTGGGCGCCGTACTTCACGTGTGAAAGATACCCCAGCGCCGGGGGGAGTTCAAGCCGGCCGGCCAAAGTGCTATGATGAGGGCATGAACTGGGTCACCGTTCACAGGTCGAACGGAGTCACGGAGGCGGAGATCCTCAAGAACATGCTCGAATCCTTCGGCATCCCCGCGAGGGTGAGCGCCGAGGCCGTCGGCAAGGTTCTCGGGATGACCGTCGACGGGATTGGCGTCGCGTCCATTCTCGTCCCCGCGGACCGGGCCACGGAAGCCCAGGACATCCTGGCCGAGCATTTCACGGCCGAAGCCTAGAGGAACCGCCGCCGGAAGCCGTTGGAGGGGGACGCGCCCCCGGGGGCGGAGAAATTCGCCTGAAACGTTTCCGCCGGCGGAGCGTCCAATGGAGTGAAGACGGACGAAGACATGACCTGCTTCGACGAGCTTTACGATATGTACACGCCGCACGTCTACCGTTTCGCTCGGGCCCTGACCAGGGACGCCGGGGACGCCGAGGACCTGTTCCAGGAGACCTGGCTCCGGGCCTATCGGGCGGCCTCGGAGGGGGTCGAACCGGGGGGGAGCGAGGCCAAGGCCTGGCTATTCGCCATCGCCGCCAACGCGCACAGGGACCAGCTCCGGAAAAAGCGGGTCCGGCGGCTCTTCCTGAGCGAAAGGAAGAGAGCGCTGGAGGACGGCCCCGCCGACGCCGACCTGGGCTGGGACGGCCCGGGGCGGTCCGGCGAGGACGGCGCGGCACGGTCGGACATCCGCCTCTGTCTGCGCCGGGCGGTGGCTCAACTGCCCGGCAAGGAGCGCCGTGTCTTCGTCCTCAAGGACATCGAAGGCTTTAAGCACGAGGAGATCGCGCGAGTCCTCGGGATCCCCGAAGCCACCGTCCGGACGCTCCTCCATCGGGCGGTCAAGCGGCTGCGCAAGGACATGGCCGAGTTCAGGCCGGCCAAGGAGACCGGACCAGTTCTCGAGGAGGGACGGACATGACGACCAGGCCGAGCTGCCGGGATATCGAGTGGCTCACGCTCGCGGGCGAAGACCGGGAGCTCACAGCGGGCGAGCGGAGCTTTGTCGAAGAGCATCTGCGCGACTGCGGGCGCTGCCGGGCCTTCGCCGCCGACCGCCTCGCGCTTCGCGCGGAGGCCGCGGCCCTGCGCTGGCCGGAGCCTCCCGACGCGCTCGTCCGGAAGACGCGGCGCTTGCTCCTCGCAAGCGCGCCGGACGCCCGGCCGGCCGCGCTGCCGGCGTGGGTGCTGGTCGCGATGGCCCTGGTCGCCGTCGCGACCGGACTCTGGCTGGCCGTCTCCCTGGCCGGCGTCACCCCCGACATGACCTTGGCCGATCTGCCCGTCGCCGGGCTGGCGGCCGTTCTCATCATCATCCAGAACGCGCTCACGCTCCTGTTCGCCCCGGTCGTCCTGCGGACGGTCCGGGCGCGCCGGGGCGCGTCCGAGAGCGCCTGAACATCAGGAGGCTTCCATGACCAACTCGAACAACGGAAGAACGATCGCCCTCGTGGTCATCATCGTCGTCCTGGCCCTGTTCGCCTTCCGGTCGGTGTTCTTTCTGCTCCCCTTCGGCGTGCTGCCCGGCATCGCCCGTTCAGCCGGTGACGTGGGCCCGTCCATCAGCGGGTTCTTCCACGGCTTCGGGCCGTTCGGCCGGCTGGCCTTCTTCCTCCTCCCGGTGGCGTTCATCGTCCTCTGGGGGGCGGTCCTCATCTGGGTCTACCGGGACGCCGAGAAGCGGGGCATGAGCGGCATCCTGTGGCTGCTGCTGGTCCTCATCGGCAACGTCATCGGGCTGCTCATCTACGCCATCGTCCGCTCCGAAACGCCGGTCCGTCGGCAGGTCCAGGGCGAGAGCGCGGCCGGTCCGGCCTGCTGCCCGCCGGAGGCCTGCAAGGGCTGCGGCAAGCCGCTGGGTCCCGGCTTCGAGTTCTGCCCTTATTGCGGGAAGAGCCTGAAGAAGACCTGCTCAGCCTGCGGCAAACCGGTCCAGGACGATTGGAAGGTCTGCCCCGTCTGCGGCGCGGGGATCGACCCCGGCGCCATCCGCCAGGCTTGAAGAAGACGGGGTCAAACCTATACCTTTTTAATTATTGGCCCAGCTAAAGAAGGGCCGAACGGGAAAATTAAAAAGGTATAGGTTTGACCCTGTCCTATTTTCTAAAGACTTCCCGGCGGAGCGAGGCTTTGGCGATGCGAGCCTCGACCGGATTGACGCCGATGCCGGGCCCGTCGGGCACCCGGATGGTCCCCGGCCCGCTGAGCTCGATGAAGGGGTCGATCAGATCTTCCTTGTAATAGCGGCGGCTGGCGCTGAGGTCGTTCGGGTACTTGAAATCCGGCAGCGTGGCGATGTGAAGGTTGTGGGCCCGGCCGATGCCCGACTCGAGCATGCCGCCGCACCAGACCGGCACGCCGCGCGATTCGCAGAGATCGTGGATCCGGCGCGTCTCGACGATGCCGCCGACCCGGCCGACCTTGATGTTGATGATCCGGCAACTGCCCATCTCCAGGGCCGCCCGGGCCGTGTCGAACGACAGGACGCTCTCGTCGAGGCAGAGCGGCGTCGTCATTTCCCGCTGCAGCTGGGCATGGTCCCAGAGGTCATAGGGCGCGAAGGGCTGTTCGACCATGAGCAGATCGAAGGCGTCGAGGGCCTTCAGCGTCTCCCGGTCTTCAAGCCTGTATGCGCCGTTGGCGTCAGCCTGGAGCATGATCTCGGGGAAGCGGCCGCGGAGGGCGGCGCAGGCCTCGACGTCCCACCCCGGCTTGATCTTGATCTTGATCCTCTTGTAGCCCTCGTCGAGGTAGCGCCCGACACCCTTGACCAGGTCGGGGATCGAATCCTCGATGCCGCAGCTCACCCCGGCGGCGATCTCCGTGCGCACGCCCCCGTACAGCCTGTGGAGCGGCAGGCCCGCCTTCTTCGCCTTGAGGTCCCAGAGGGCCAGCTCGATCCCGGCCTTGGCCATGCGGTTGCCCCGAAAGACGGCGGCCTCTCGGGCGTAATCCTCGGGCTCGACAAGGCCCTTACGCATGACGAGCGGGATGAGGAAGTCTTTCATGACGTGCCAGGCCGTTTCCGTGGTCTCCCCGCTGTAGAGCGGCGCCTCTTCGGCGACGCACTCGCCCCAGCCGCAGACGCCGTCCTCGAAGACCCGGACGAGGCTGAAGGCCCGGTCGAAGGACCGGCCGAAGCTGGTCTCGAAGAAGTGGACGTAGGGGAGCTTGAGGAGATCGATCTCGATCCTCTCGATGGCCATGGCTGTTCCTCCGCTGCCGCGATTCCCGCCTAACATATTCCAGGACGCCCCCGAGTTCAAGGCGGGGCCGGCAGGGAGCGGGCTCCGGGGAGCGACCCGTCAGCGGGAGATGAACAATTCTATTTCGCGAGGGCTTGACACGGCCGGGATTCATGATATTATACAGACTGGTTTGTTTAGCAAACCGTAAAGGAGACATCGCATGATCGACATCGAAAAGATCGAAAAGCGGACGGTCCGGAGCTTCTACGACGACGGGCTCCTGGAGATCGCCCTCGGCGTCTTCTTCGTGTTCCTCGGCGGCTGGCTCTTCGCCCAGGCCGCCGCCCCGGAGGGTTCCGGTCTCGGAGCGGCGCTGAGCGTTCTGTTCGTCCTGGTCATCGTCTCGGCCGGTGTCGTGGTCGGCCGCGTCGTCCGGTTCCTCAAGCAGCGGATCACCTATCCTCGCACCGGCTACGTGGCCTTCAAGAAGAAGGAGCCGAGCCCGAAGCGCCGGGCCGCGGCGGCGCTCGCCGGCGGGCTGATCGGCGCTTCTCTCGCGGTCCTCTACGGCCTCTCGCCGTCGGCCAGGACCATGCTCCCCGCCGTGAACGGGCTCCTGTTCGCCGTCGCCATGCTGCTCATGGCCAACAAGGTCGGCGTCCTGCGCTTCCACGTCCTCGCCGCGGCCTCGGCGGTCATCGGCGTCGGCCTCACCGCGGCCGGCGCCGGGGACCTCAAGGGCTTCGGCCTTTTCTTCGGGTTGTTCGGCGCCGCGGTCATCCTCTCGGGATTGGCCGCCCTGATCGTCTACCTCAAGCGGTCCCCCCGCCCCGCCGACGGAGGGCAGGAGGGTCCCGATGCCCACTGATCTCCACGGTTTGGCCGACCTCGACCGGATCATCCACGAGCCGGCCCGCCTGGCCCTGGCGGCCATCCTCTCGGTCGTCGAAAGCGCCGACTTCCTCTATCTCCAGCGCGAGACCGGCCTGACCAAGGGCAACCTCTCGTCCCATCTGGCCAAGATGGAGGAGGCCGGCTATGTGGCTATCGAGAAGACCTACCGCGGGCGGATCCCGCTGACCCTCGTCCGTTTGACCGACGCGGGCGCCTCGGCCTTCAAGGCGTACCGGGCCCGCTTCAAGAAGTTCCTGGAGAAGACCTGAAGGTCTTGAGGGGAGTCGGGGACGTCCGTCAGGCGAGCTTGACGCCCTTGCGGTGGGCCCGATACTCGTAGACGCCGATGACGCGGCGGGCCATGGCTTCGACCGAGAACTTTTCGAGAACGGTCTCCCGCCCGCGGGCGGCCAGTCGGGCGGCCAGGTTCCTGTCGAAATGGACCTTGAGGATGGCGTCGGCCAGGGCTTTCGCGTTCCGGGGCGGGACGAGGAGCCCGCTCTCCCGGTGGATGATGAGGTCCCGGGCCGTTCCGACGTCGGCCGCCGCGACAGGCAGCCCGCTGGCCATGGCCTCGATGAGCGAGCCGCCCAGGCCGTCGAGGTGGGAGAAGACGGCGAACATGTCGAGCGAAGCCAGGACCCGCGGGGTCTCCTTGCGGAAGCCGAGAAAATAGCGGACGCCGTCCATGGCCGGAACATCGGCCCCCTCCCCCGCGTCGAGCCGGAGCGAGCCCTCGCCGAGGACGACGATCTTGACCTTGGGGGCCTGGCCGCGGGCGAGGGCCGCGGCTTCGAGGAGCGCCATCTGGCCCCGTTCGTCCTCGAGCGGCAGGACCGCGCCGACCAGGAAATCGTCCGCCCCCAGCCCCAGCTCCCGGCGGACGAGGTCGTCGCGGGCCTGGGTGGTGAAGGGCGAGTAATCGGTGCCCGGGGGAACGACCTCGATCTTCGTCTCGGCGACGCCGCCGCGGATCAGGATGGACTTGACTCCGTCCGTGCCGGCGATGATCGCGTCGATCGAGGCGAACGGCAGCTTTCCCTCGAGGGGCGAAGAATCCGCGGCGCGGGAGAGGATGCGCAACGGCACCTCGGCCGAAGCCGCCGCCGCGAGGCCGAGAGCCGCCCCGAACGTCTCGTGGACGTGCAGGAGCTTGCAGCCGTGGTCGCGAAGAAGGGCGACGAGGTTCCGGCGGACAAGCCAACCCATCCGGCCATGCATCCGGACAGTGAGCGTCGACAGGCCCTCCGCCGAGGCCCGGCGAAAAAGCTCGCTCGCGGGTTCGACGACGAGATGGGCCCTGAGCCCTTGCCGGCCGAGCTCGCGGGCGACGTCGAGGACCTGGCGCTGACCGTCGCGCCACTCGCGGCCCGCGTCGAGGAGGATGACGCTCATGCGCTCATTTTAGCACAGCGAGCATTGGAGAGGAACCAGCCCTCCCCCGCGAGCAGCCCTCGATGAGAAGCCGGTTCTTCTCATTGAGGGCAGCGACCGCTCATCTGATGTATTCACTCAGCGTGATGTTCCGGTCCTCGAGGGTCGAGCCGGTCACCTTGGCGATGGTCGCCAGGGCAACGTTGTATTCGACCAAGGCCCTCATCTCCATCGACCGCTGGGTGGCCAGGGCATCCTGGTAGGTCAGGACGAAATAGTTCGTCGACATCCCGACGCTGAGCTTCTTCATCTCGGCCTCGAGCTGCCGCTCGGCCAGCTCGCGGGCGATGCGGTAGGCATCGACGCTCTTGGCCGCCGTCTCGAGCACCCGGACGGCGTCGCTGACCTCGAGGAAGATCTGCTGCTCCTGGGTCTTGAGGCGGGCCTGGGCCTGCTCGAGGTCGAGCTTGGCGTAGGCGTAATGGGCCTTGCCGAAGACGTCCCCGAAGGGGATGGTCAGGGTCACGCCCGCGGTCCAGTTGTCATAGACGAACCGGAACGCGTCGTTGAAGGCCTTGCCGGCGCTGCCCGGCGCGCCGGGGACGGGCTGACCGAAGGGATCGCTGGGATCATAGAGGTACTGCTGGCCGGATATGCCGGGGCTGGCCTTGACCAGCTGGAGATCGAGCTGGGGCAGGCGCTGGTTCTTGGCGAAACGGAAGTTGATGGACTTGGTCTCGATGGTCGACTTGGCCGATTCGAGGTCGGGCCGGCGGGCCATGGCCCGGGCGAAGGCCTCGTCGAACGTGATCGTGTAGGGCCGGAATTCGGGCTTGTCGGCGGGCACGATGTTCTGGCCCATGGCCTCCGGATCGACGCCCAGATTGAGGAGCGTCCGGAGCTGGTCCTGGTTGCGCCGGACCAGGGCCTCGGCCTGGAGGATGTCGGCCTCGCGGCGGGCCACGGTCGCCTCGGCGTTGAGGACCTCGATCGAGGCCTTCGTGCCGACCTGGACCTCCCTCTTGGTCTTGGCCAGGAGGTCGCGCCCGCTCTCGAGCGACATGCGGAGGGTCTTCAGGTTCTCGATGCTGTAGACGAGGTTCCAGTAGGACTCCTCCACCGTGTAAACCGTGTTGATGAGGACGTCTTTGAACTGGCTCTGGGAGATATCGAAGTTGTTCTGGGCGACGATGATCTCGCGGCGGCTGACATCATAGCCGAAGTTCTTGAGCAGGGGCTGGGTCAGGACGAAGTTCAGGCGGCTTCCATAGGAGGGATTATAGCTCTGGTAGAGCTGGTTGTTCTTCGTGTAGTCATAGCTCAGGGACGCCTGCAGGGTGCCGCCGAACGGGATCCTCTGGGTGATAGAGGTGGTGGCGCTGGTGCTTCGGTTGATGTAGGTGCCGGCGCTCTGCAGCGACCAGGTCGAAAGCTGTTCGAACCGGTCGCCCTGCAGACCGATTTCCATGGTCGGCGAGTACATCTGCTTGGCGTACGCGACGTTGGCCTCGGCCAGGCTGGGATTGATGACCTCGGCGGCCACGTTGAGGTTGTTCTTGAGGGCCCGGACGATCGAGTCCTCCAGGGTCAGGCTGAGCTCTTTCTTCTCCTGTCCGAAGCCGGAGCCGGAGAGGAGGGCAATGAGTACCATGGCGATGACCGCGCCGGGGATCCTGCTCTTGATCATGATCATCCTCCGAATCGTAGAATTCTACCGCCTATTATATTACGCTTTCGCCAGAATTTCGTTCCTCTTCACAACCCTGGCCGGCCTCGGACGTATAATAATATGACGCCCGGGGTGGATTTCGGCCCCGGGGGTCGTTTTCAGGGCCGCGTTTGCGCTATGATAGACCCGTTATTGGAGGCTCGCTCATGAAAGTTTTCCGGCTTCTCGGCATCCCCCTCGCGGTCCTGCTCGTCCTGTCCTTCGCGGCCGCCCAGGTCCAGGAATCCCAGAACATGAAGCTCCTGCGCCTGAAGAGCGCCCAGCTCAGCCTCGAGCTCAAGAAGGCCGATTTCGAGCGCTACCTCAAGCTCAAGGAGGACGGGCTCGCCTCCGAGTCCGATTTCGCCCAGCGCCAGACGGCCTATCTCCAGGCCCAGGTCGATTACCAGCAGGCCCTGATCAGCTTCATGGGCAGCGAGGCCCGCATCTCGGTCGCCAGCGCGGTCAAGTACCAGGACCGGAGCGGCAAGAAGTTCGTCCGCGTGGGGCTGCGCTACGCCTCCAAGGAGCTCAAGGAGCTGGCCAATCTCAAGATCAGCGCCGAAGACCTCTTCCCGCTCGATTTCATGAAGGAGCTCAAGGACGTCTACGTCTCGCTCCTTTCGGAGGGGAAGGTCATTTCCGACCCCTACGAGAAGACCATCGCCACGCTCCCCATCGAGTCCCAGCGCGACGTCACCTTCCAGCTCCTCAAGGACGTCGAGAACCTCGACATCAGCATCTCCTATTCGGGCAAGACGGAGACGACCTCGGTCTATCTCCAGAAGGGCGTCAGCGCCAACATGGTCACCGTCAACTCGGCCCAGTTCTCGCAGGAGGCCGACCTCGAGAGCACCGCGACCTACGACCTGTCGCTCGAGAAGTTCAGCGGCGAGGCCAACGTCTTCAAGCTCGAGGCGGTCAATCTGCCCAACCAGATCACCTACGAATTCAGCGACCCGACGACGAGCGCCCGCCTGTCGCAGATCAAGTTCAGCGAGGGCGTGACCAGCCTGAAGCTCCAGCTCAAGCTGTACCTCCCCAAGAACCCGGACGACCGGGTCGTCCTCGACAAGCCGCTCGAGTTCTTCGTCCTGGCCCTCGACAACGACCAGACGGAGAAGCTCCGCGCGCTCGAGGGCGCCGCCGGCGGGGCCGGGCTCGGCGTGGAGGCGGTCGACGGCCTCAAGGCCGGCTCGGTCAAGCTCGAGCTCATCCCCCGCGGCGTGCCCAAGGTCGAGGTCCAGGCCGTCAATCTCTACCATGAGATCAAGGTCGGCGACACGATCGCCATGGACGTGACCATCCGCAACACCGGCACGCGCAAGCTCAACAACGTCCGCGTCTTCTGCGAACTGCCGCTCAATTGGCGCGTCGAGATCGCGCCCGACCTCATCGCCGCGCTGGAGCAGAACAAGGACGATGTGGTCAAGATCAAGTTCCTGCCGCCCGACGACGTCTCGGTCGGAGACTACGAGCCGAAGATCCGGACGGACGCCCTGGCCGACAACCGGCGCGTCGAGTCGGAGGACAAGATCGTCCGCATCCACATCTCGTCCAAGGCCAACGTCCTCGGCATCGGGGCCCTGGTCCTGCTCCTCGTCGGGCTGCTCGTCGGCATCGTCGTCTTCGGCATCAAGCTGACCCGGCGTTAATTTCGAGCCGCACAACCAAACTCGCGCCGTTCGAGTATATATTGAGGACGGCCGGAGCCGCCGGCCGGCCGCGGGGCCGTTCGGCCGCGGCCAGTCCCGGAACGGCGTGAGCGGTGTGGAACCGACCGGGGAGGAGGGCGCGATGGAAGAACGAAAGCCGATCTTGAAGGCCGAAGGCCTGTCGAAGCGCTACGAGGACGGCGTCCTGGCACTGGACAATCTCAACCTGGAGGTCCGGCCGGGCGAGATCTACTGCCTGCTCGGGGCCAACGGCGCCGGCAAGACGACGACGATCAATCTTTTCCTGGGCTTCATCCCGCCGACGGCCGGGACCTGCCTCATCAACGGCATCGACGTCAACCGGGACCCCCTCGAGGCCAAGAAGTACGTGTCGTTCGTCTCCGAGAACGTCATGCTCTACGGCAATTTCACGGCCCGCCAGAACCTCGACTTCTTCGCCAAGCTGGGAGGCCGGTCCGCGCTGACGAAAAGCGATTACTACCGGGCCATGGGCCGGGTCTCGCTCCAGGAGAAGGCCTTCGACCAGCGGGTCAAGAACTTCTCCAAGGGCATGCGCCAGAAGCTCGGCATCGCCATCGCCATCGTCAAGGACGCCCCCGCAGTGCTCTTGGACGAGCCGACCTCCGGCCTCGACCCCAAGGCGGCCGCCGAGTTCCTGGAGATCATGACCGAGCTGCGGACCGAGGGCAAGGCGGTCCTGATGTCGACCCACGACATCTTCCGGGCCAAGGAGATCGGCGATCGCGTCGGCATCATGCGCGAGGGGCGTCTGGTCATGGAGCGGACCCGGGCCGAGCTCCAGAACGAGGACCTCAACCGCATCTACATCGACTACATGGAGTCCGAGAAGACCGCGCCGGCGGCGGCCTGACGGCCCGGCGCCGCCGCCCGGGATCGACGCCATGTGGAAGACCATCGTCAAGAAGGAGCTGCTGGAGACGATTTTCAGCTACCGTTTCCCGCTCTTCGCCGTCATCTGCCTCCTGCTCGTCCCGCTGGGCATGGCCGTGAACGAAGCCGCCTACGCCAAGCGGGTCCGCGATTACAGCGACCAGGTCCGGTTGGCCGACGAGGCGGCGGCGGCCATCAAGATCCAGGACATCATGGCCGGGACGGTGGCCATCCGGGGATTCCGCCGGCCGGCGCCGCTCTCGGTCTTCACCCAGGGATTCGAGAGTACGCTCCCCCGCTATTACGAATTCACCCAGGACGGCTTCAAGCCCGGCGAATCGGCGAGCGACGATGAATCGATCCTCTCGGTCCAGGGCAAGGTCGATTTCGTCTTCCTCGTCCAGATGGTCATCAGCCTGATCGCCATGCTCTTCGCCTCGGACATGATCTCGGGCGAAAAAGAGTCCGGGACTCTGCGGGCCATGCTCGCCAACAGCCTGCCCCGGGACGCCCTCCTTGCCGGCAAGATCGGCGGCGGATTCCTCGCGCTCTGGGCCCCCTTCCTCCTGGCCTTTCTCTTCGGGGCCGTCGTCCTCATGCTCGGCGCGTTCCCGCTCACGGGGAGCGATACCGCGGCCCGCGTCCTGATCGTCTTCCTGGCCACCTCCCTCTTCATCCTGACCTATTTCACGATCGGCATCGCCGTCTCGACGAGCACGTCCAAGGCCCGGACCTCCCTCGTGGGCATCCTCATCGTCTGGGCGGCCTTCCAGCTCATCGTGCCGCGGCTCGGCGACATGGTCGCGCGCCTCGTCCATCCGGTCCGGACCGAGACCGAGGTCTCGCTCCAGAAAGCGCTCCTCGTCCGCTCGCTCGACATGGAACAGGCCAAGGAGCTCGGCCGCCAGTGGGACCTTATTTTCGCCTCCGTGCCTCCGGAAGCAAGAGATAAGCCGGACTCGCCGGAAAACAAGAAATGGGGACCGATCCGGGACGATATCCAGCTCCGGACCCGCGAAAGAAAGAGCCAGCAGCTGGGGGCCATCGACGAAACCTACGCCCAGGAGAAACGCCGGCAACTCAACCTGGCCGTCAACCTGTCGGTCGTCTCGCCGAGCGCGGCCTTCGCCCGGCTCATCGCCGACGTCTGCGGCACGGGAGAGCTCGAGCGCGCCAGGTATCTCGAAGCGGTCCGGTCCCACCAGAAGGCCCTCGACAACGAACTCTTCAGCAAGGTCAAGCGGACGCTCATGATCCACGAAGGAGGCGGGATGTCCTTGGGGTTCTCGGCCCAGCCTGTGGACGCCTCGAAGCTGCCCAAGTTCTCGATCACCCCCGCGACGGTCGCGGAGACGCTCAAGGCGAACGCGCGGAGCCTCGTCTCGCTCCTCGTCTGGCTCGTCGCCCCGTTCGCCTTCGCCTACGCCAAGTTCATCAAGTACGACGTGCGCTAGGATGGGGAGATCACGGTGACCTGGACCGTCGCCCGCAAGGAGATCGTCTCCAACCTCCTCAGCTACAAGTTCGCCATCGTCCTCCTCCTCATGGTCCTGCTCGTGGCCACGAGCCTGTTCATCATGCATCGCGATTTCTCCCAGCGCGTGGCCGACTACCAGGTCATCCGGCCCGAGCCCGGCGCGCCCATCGCCGTCGTGACCCCGAACCCGCTGTCCATTTTCGCCAAGGGCCTCGAGAACGCCATGACCCGGTCGTTCGAGATCGGGGTCACCGGCGTCGAGGTTCGGGCCGGCCAGACCTCCGGCAACATCGTCTACGCGTTCTTCCCCGCCCCGGATTTCCTCTACGTCGTCCGGGTCGTCCTGTCCCTGGTCGCCCTGCTCTTCGGCTTCGACCAGATCAGCCGCGAGCGCGAGCAGGGCACGCTGAAGCTCCTGCTCGGCGGCCCGATCTCCCGGGCCCAGGTCCTGGCCGGGAAGTGGATCGGCAATTTCCTCAGTCTGGCCGTCCCCTTCCTCCTGGTGACGCTCCTCGGCGCGACCCTCCTGCTCTTCGACCCGAACGTGCGCCTCACGCCCGACCGGATCGGGCGCCTCGGCCTCATCCTGTTCTTGTCCCTCCTCTACCTGGCCCTCTTCCTGAGCCTGGGCATGCTCGTCTCGGCCCTGACGCGGCGGGCGGCCACGTCCGTCATCGTGCTCCTCTTCGTCTGGGCCCTGCTCGTCTTCGTCCTGCCCAACCTGGGCACGCTCGCGGCCCGGCGGTTCGTCCGCGTCCCCTCGGTCCGGGCCCTGAGCGAGAAGCGGGAGCAGACTTGGACGCGCGAGGTCCTGCTCGGGATCGGCAAGGGCGGGGACTGGGCCGAGCATATGCGGACGATCAGCCGGGAGAACGACCGGATGGAGGAGGACTACCGGCTCAAGTTCGACCGCCTGGTCCGGCTCTCGCGGACGATCAACCGGCTCTCGCCGGCGGCCAGCCTCCTCGACGCCGCGACCGAGATCGCCGGCACGGGCATCGGCGAGGAGAGCCGGCTCAAGGCCGACGTCGTCCGCTACAAGAACTCGATCATCGATCCGCTCATCGCCGACCAGGCCGCCGGCAAGAGGGACGCCCGATACCAGGCGTTCGTCGACCGGCCGCGGCCGCTGGCTGAGATCTTCGCCGCCGGGGCCCTCGTCGACCTGGCTTGGCTGGCCATCCTCAATATCCTCGTCTTCGGCCTGGCCTACGCCGGATTCGTCCGATACGACGTGAGGTGATGCCATGTGGAGGACGCTCGTCGCCAAGGAGATGCGGGCCCACCTCGTCTCGTTCCGGTTCCTGGCCAGCTTCGTCATCCTGTTCGTCGTCGTGGCCGTGACGGCCGCCGTCCTGACGGCCGACTACGTCGCCAAGCTCGACGAGTATTCCGCGAGGCAGGCGGAAATCGACCGCTACCTCCGGAGCTACGCCCACTTCAACCGGATCCAGAACGTCCTGCAGCCGGCCCAGCCGCCCGTCCCCTTTCAGTCGCTCGTCCGGGGCCTCACGGCGGACGTCAACATGGAGGCTTTCGACGACGACCCGCTGCCGGTCATGTTCCCGCTCATCGACCTGACCTTCATCGTCACCATCCTCATGAGCCTCGTGGCCCTCATCCTGACCTACGACGCCGTCAGCGGAGAGAAGGAGGAGGGGACGCTCAAGCTGATGCTGGCCAACAGCCTGCCGCGCTCCAAGATCGTCCTGGCCAAGGTCGCCGGGGCCGGCCTGACCCTCGTCGGCCCGCTTGTCGTCTCGCTCGCGGCCGGGATGCTCGTCGTCCTGCTCCACCCGCGGGTCGACTGGACGGGCGCGGACTGGGGCGCCCTCGCGCTCATCCTCGTCGGGGCGATCATCTACACCGGGGTCTTCTCGCTCATCGGGATCCTCGTCTCGTCGGTCCACCGCTCCAGCGCCTCGTCGATCATGACCTCGCTCTTCGTCTGGACCCTCCTCGTCCTCGTCGTGCCCAACCTCAGCCCTTACGTGGCCTCGTTCCTCGCGCCCGCGCCGTCGCGGATCAAGGTGGCCCGTGAGATGGCCCGCCTGACCGACGTCGACCGGGACGACCTCGGGCGCAAGCTCATGGCCGAGTACAAGGGCCAGGTCCTGAAGGATTACCCTGTGCTCGCCGAAAGGCTGACCGAAGCCGAGGTCAAGTCGAGGGTCGCCGAGGACCCCGAGTACCGGAAAGCGTTCGAGGCCAACCGAGCGGCCGTGGAGAGGGCCTGGGCCGAGGCCAACCGCATCCAGAACGATAAGGCCGAGGCGCTCAACCAGGATTTGAACCGGAAGGAAGCCGCCCAGACGGAGCTGGCGCGCCGGCTCTCGATGATCTCGCCGCTGGCCAATATGAGCTACCTGGCGACGGACCTGTCGTCGACCGGGACGCGGAACCAGGAGCATTTCGGACAGCTGGCCCGGCTCTGGGGCCAGGCCTTCTACCGCGATTACCGGACGAGGAAGGTCGAGGCGCTGCGGGCCAAGGACCCGACCGCGGACGCCTGGAACACGGCCATCGATATGTCCGACGCGCCGCGGTTCCGCTACACGGAGGAAGGGCTGGCCGGCCGCGTCCGGGCCGCTCTGCCGCCGTTCGCGGTTCTCCTCGGCTTCGGCATCGTCCTCTTCGCCGCCGCCTACGTCGCGTTCATCCGTTACGACGTCCGCTGAGGAGGGAGCCGGCATCTCATGATCGCGACCCTGGTCAAGAAGGACTTTCTGACCAACCTCGTCGCGCCCCGCTTCGTCATCGGCTTCGTCCTCTGCCTCGTCCTCATCCCCTTCAGCATCCTGATCAATATCAGCAGCTTCCGCGAGCGCACGGCCCAGTACCGGATCGACCGCGACGCCGCGGAAAAGGCCGCGACCGAGGTCCGCGTCTTCTCCGTGCTCCGGCCAGAGATCGTCCTGCCGCCCGAGCCGCTGGGCGTGTTCGGCAAGGGCGTCTCCGACCAGGTCGGCAACCGGGTCCGGATCGGGCTCGGCGACAAGCCCCTGCTCGCGGCCGGCAAGACGGCCGCCGGCGACAACCCCTTGCTGGCCTCCTTCTTCTCGGTCGATTTCGTCGATATCGCCGCTATTGTCTTTTCGCTCCTGGCCCTCCTCTTCAGCTACGACGCGTTCAGCCGCGAGAAGGAGGACGGCACCCTGAAGCTGCAGATGTCCAATTCGCTCAGCCGTTCGACGGTCCTGACCGGCAAGATGCTTGGCATCCTGACGACCCTGCTGCCGGTCCTTGTCTTCTCGTTCGTGCTGAGCGCCTTGCTCATCCTCTTCTCCAGCGACGTCTCTTTCTCCGCCGGGGACTGGGGCCGGATCATCCTGCTCTTCGCGGCGAGTCTCGTCTACCTGGCCGTCTTCGTCTTCATCGGCCTCCTCGTCTCGACCCGGTCGAAGAGCTCGGTGACGAGTCTCGTCGTCTGCCTCTTCCTCTGGGTCCTCCTCGTCTTCATCATCCCCGTCGTCGCCGCCAACTTCGCCGAGAGCTTCGTCGGCGTCGCTTCCCGGGACAACCTCGACCGGGTCCTCCGGGACCTCGACAAAGAGCGCGACGAGGCGATCCGTCAGGCGTACAAGGCCCAGGGCATTCCCGAGGGCTGGAGCTGTTGGTGGTGCTCGTCGGACGAGGACGGCTTCATGGAAACCTACGGCAATGACCGGGACGAATTCGAGAGTTTCCGGCGCCGGGCCGCGGTCTCCGAGCCCATCCGGCTGGATTATGCCGACCGGAAATGGGCCCCCGCGAAGGCTTACCTGGACAGCCTGGCCCGGCAGGCCCGGGCGGCGGACCGGCTCTCCTTCGCGTCCCCCGCGGGGCTGTTCCGGGCCGTGGCCTCGGCCGTCTGCAGGACCGACCTGGCCGCCCACGAAAGGCACATGGACAGGGCCCGCCAATACCGGGAGACGTTCGTCCGCTGGCTCCGGGGGAAGGACATCTTTGAGTCATATCGTTGGATCACGCCGGCCGACCCCTTGACCTTCCGGACGAAGGACGAGCTCGTCGAGAAGCGGACGGGCGGAGAATTCAAGAGCGTCCGGGAATTCGAGGTGTGGGCCTCCAAGCAAACGGATGCTCGGACCCGCTGGACCAAGCTCAGCGAATTCAAGGTCCCCGGCGACAGTCCTGATGATTTCCCCTACCTCGATGTCTCCGACATGCCCCGCTTCGAAGGCCAAGCGGGGACGATCCTCTCCGGGCTGGAGTCGTCCGTGCTCTGGGTGGGATTCCTGCTGATCGAAGCGGTGCTCCTCTTCTACGTGGGCTATATCGCCTTCATCCGCTATGACGTGAGGTAAGCCGTGTTCCGAACCATCCTCCGGCGCGAGCTCCTCCACAACCTCTACAGCCTGCGCTTCCTCATCTCTCTCGCCCTTCTTCTCGCGGTCTTCGCTGCGGGGGCCGTGTCGTTCGTCCGGAGCCAGGCGGCCAGCCTTGAAAAATACAGGGACACCCGGGGGCAGTACCTGGAGAACATGCGGAGCCTGGCCGGCGAAAGCGCCACCGAGCTGGCCGTCCGCCGGCAGACGTTCTCCCTGAAGCCCCGGGCCAACGCGTTCATCAGCGACGCCAAAGAAAGATACCTGCCGAACGCCATCGTCTTCAGCGCCTGGAACGTCTTCTCTTTCCAGAACAAGAGCGGCAGCGCCAACCCCTTCCTCAAGAAATTCGACGAGCTGAGCTGGACCTTCATCACCGCCCTGATCGTCAGCTTCATCGCCCTGCTCTTCACCTTCGACGCCGTTTCGGGGGAAAAGGAATCGAAGACCTTGGCCCTCACGCTCGCCAACCCCGTTCCGCGGGGGACGCTCCTCCTGGGCAAGTTCGCGAGCGCCGTCGTTTCGGTGATGGCCATCGTCCTGGCCGGGGTTCTGACGAGTCTCGTCATCGTCGTCGCTCTCGGCCCCGAAGGGATATCGACCGCCCTGGCCGGAGAGGTCTTCGGCTATCTCGCGGTGACCGGCCTCCTGGCCGGGACGTTCGCCGCTTTTGGCCTGCTGGCCTCGGTCGTCGCCCGCAGCTCCAACGTCAGCCTGCTCGCGGCCTTGTCGTTCTGGCTGGTCTTCGCCGCCGTCATCCCCAACTCCAGCACCTTCGTGGCCAAAGGCCTTTATCCGATCGACAGCTCGGAAACGGTCCAGAAGAATGTGACCGCGGCCTTCGACGATTTGAACAAGAACGCGCCGCCGGGCAGTTGGATGATGAACTCGGGGAATCCGTTCCTGCCCCAGCACGAGCTCCGGGCCAACCTCCAGACGAAGCGGCTCGCGGCCGAAAAGGGCATCCGTGACGCCCACTATCGGGCCATGTTCCGCCAATTCGAGCGGACGCGCCTGCTGACCGCGCTTTCGCCGGTCTCGCTCTTCGAATACCTGAGCGAGGCCGTGGCCGGGGGCGGGTATCTGCGGTTCCGCAAGGCCTGGACGGACATGCACGTCTATCAGGAGCAGTTCCTGGATTTCTTCAAGGCCCTCGACGCCGCCGACAAGGGCAGCCCCCACTGGTTCAATCCCAGCGAGAACGTCTCGACGACCCGCAAGCCCGTCGCTTTCGAGAAAGTCCCTCAGTTCGAAGAGCGGCCGCTCTCTTTCGCGGACCGCGTCGGACCGGCCCTAAAATACCTGCTCTTCAATATCTTCGTGTTGAGCGCGGTCTACTTCCTGGCCTTCATCCTGTTCGTCCGCTACGACGTCCGCTAGGAGCGGGCATAGGCGTCGAGGTCGAGGTCCGTCGAGAGCTCGGGACGGCGGGCGAAGCGCTTGAGAGCTGCGGCGCCGACCATGGCGGCGTTGTCGGTGCAGAGCTTCGGCGAGGGCACGTAGGCGTCGAGTCCGGCCCGGCGGGCGTAGTCCTGGAAGCGCGTCCGCAGCCT
>Ga0208980_10000710_pt1 | contig 19283 bp, 15 predicted proteins | sample WetSurMetagenome_3_FD_187993 | JGI IMG/M metagenome (GOLD analysis project Ga0208980, IMG submission 187993) | Wetland microbial communities from Twitchell Island in the Sacramento Delta, sample from surface sediment Aug2011 Site A1 Bulk (version 2) | ecosystem: Environmental > Aquatic > Marine... | reverse complement strand
AGTCATAGCTGCACTATCCGTTATACGTTCATGGCGCGTATTGCACCATGACGCGGGTCAGCCTGCCTCTAACGTTAAACGTTCAACGTTCAACGTTTTTCTGGCCGCTTGCCACCCCAGCGTTCTTCCGCCCAGATAAAAGTTGCCTACGTGATCATTGCGCCTGGCGTAGATAAAGCCTATCATGATGACTACCACCATGTAGGCCGCGATTGAAATCATCATAAAAGTGTTCGCGCCGTTCATTTAAATCTCCTAAGATCATTGCCATTGCGTCATGCCGCAAGGTTCGTTCTCATATCATTGTTTGTCTCGGACGTAAATATACAATGAAAGTAATTGAAAAAGCTCCCAGTCCAATTCAGAACTGCGGCTGGAAGTGCTAGTCCTGAGCCGCGCTTTGGCAAATCTCTATGTCATTCGTCATTTTCGCAGTAAAATCCTGCACACGATGCTTTAGAAGTGCTAGAGCACGTGATGGTCCGCATACAGCCTGAGGTGGTCATGAAAGTGCTCGGGATCGTCGGAAGCCCTCGGAAGAACGGAAACACTCACGTCTTGGTCTCGCGGATACTGGAAGGATCTCGAGAACAAGGTGCCAGCACTGAGACGGTATTCTTGGGAGAACTCAGCATCCAGGAGTGCGACGGGTGTCACGCCTGCTGGAAGGGAAACCACACGTGCGTCAAGCACGACGACATGGAAGCCCTGTACCCAAAGATATCGGAGTGCACTGCGATAGTTCTCGGAACTCCCGTGTACTGGTTTGGGCCGACGGCGCTCATGAAATGCTTCATCGATCGGTTCGTGTACTTCAACTGCCCTGCAACCAGGAACATGGTGAAGGGAAAACAAGCCGTGATCGCTGTTCCCTTTGAAGACAAGGCGCTTGACACTGCGGATTTCGTCACCGGCTTCTTCGAGAAAAGTTTCGCATACATGGAAATGAAACTGGTAGGAGAGATTCTCGCTCCTGGGGTCACCAAGCGGGGGGAGGTCAGCGGTCGCAAGCGGATCATGGACAGGTGCTATCGCCTGGGGCAAGAATTGGCTACTACCAGCAGGGATAGAAGCACCCCATAGCCATCGACCACAGCGGATCGTTGTCCAGCGTGGAGGCTCGCTGATATCCCAGGACAAAAACTAATAAACAGAATAAAAAAGGAGGGTTTCATGAACCTAGTAAAAAAGATAATGGAAAGGAGGCAGTTTATTGTCGCCGCCGGCGTGACTCCTGCCGCAGCTATAGCCTATAACAAACTAACAGGGGTTGCTGATCCAGTTTTTCAAACAAGGTCTGCCACGGCGGCTGAAACGCCCGGCAGGTCTGAAAGGGCGGCTTCATTTGACAGCACTAGGTATGCCCATCTTATGTCGCCGCTTAGGATAGGAAACGTGATCCTGAAGAACAGGATCTTTTCCACTAACGGATATCCCCATTTCCTTCAGGGCGGTGAAAATTTCCCGGCAGAGGCCAGCCGGTTCTATGCGGCTAACCTGGCAAAAAACGGTGCTGCCATCGTCACACCCCGAATGATATGGGGCCGGGAGCGAAAGCAACAGATGGGAGACAGCGCCCACATGGTTATTTATGACATTGAGGATACAGGCGTTCAGAATTACCTGGGCCAGCTGATAGAAGGCATCCATTGCTTTGGCGCCAAGGCCACTGTGCCATTGTACGTTCTCACACGCGATCAGGAGACCATCCCTCCCGGACCGGAACATACCGTAGATCCCCTTTCCGATGAGATTGTCGAGCAGTTGATCGAGGAGGCCATCGGACAATTGAAGCAATTTCAGGGCTTCGGCTATGACATGGCTACCCTGCAGATGGTTCAGTACAAGGGCGACACTAAACAGCGGGAAGGTTTTTCCGTTAAGCTTTGCAGGGCATTAAAGAAGGCACTGGGCCAAGACTTTCTGATAGGGGCGCGGATCAGCATGGTTGAATCGGACGCTGACCGGCAACGGAATTCGGTGGCCTATACCCTGGAGGATATCATCGGATCGGCGAAACAGTGGGAGGGTATCGTTGATATCCTTCAGCTCATGTCCGGCAGCGGATATATGGGCTTCGGCCGCGATAAGGGTTCCCCGCCTCTGTCCCTCAAATATGCACAGGGAATAAAGGAAAGCGGGGCAAAGATCTTTGTAGCGCCCAACGGCGGATTCGGTGACCTGGATCAGAATGAACAGTACATAAAAGAGGGCAGGGCGGATATCATTGCCATGGCCAGACAACTTATATCCGACTGGGAATACGGCAAAAAGATGGCCGAGGGCAGGGGCGGGGATGTGGTGCCCTGTCTGCAATGCAACAAATGCCACGGGTGGAATTATCCGCCATGGATTACCGTGTGTTCGGTGAACCCGAAGGTGGGGATCGACTCGGCTACCCGGATTATTGATGCCCCTACAATAAAGAAGAAGGTTGCTGTTATAGGGGCCGGGCCTGCCGGTATGAAGGCGGCCGTTACTGCCGCCGAAAGAGGACACAAGGTCACTTTGTATGAGAAGACCAATTACATGGGCGGACTGCTCAGACATGCGGACTTTTCGAACTTCAAGTGGCCCCTGATGGACTTCAAGGATTACCTCGTACGCCAGGTGAAAAAGAACGGGATCGAGGTGGTCATGAACACTGCAGCCACACCTGATTTGATCAAGTCGAAGAAGTATGATGCGGTTCTGGTTGCCATAGGTGCTGAGCCCAATATTCCCAAGATTCCCGGAGCAGACGGTAAAAATGTGTACAATATCGACAGCGTCTATGGCAAGGAAAAGGAACTGGGCAAGAATGTAGTGATAGTCGGGGCAGGGGCATACAGTGTGGAAACCGCCATATACCTGGCCAATGCCGGCCACAATATAACCCTTCTGGCGGGCGGCAAGGACCTGATTGAAACGAGCGGTCCCCATCAACTGGAGAATATAGCGCAGACATTCAGGGGCCTGAAAAATTGCACCTCGATCCTGAACGCCATAACCACAAGTGTTGCAAACGGGAAGGTGACATACAAGGATGCATCCGGGTCGGAGAAGTCCATTGATGCCGACAGTGTAGTGCTCTACGCCGGTCTTAAGGCAAGGCAGGATGAAGCCATGAAGTTTTCAGGATCAGCAGGCCAAATCTTTGTCATCGGCAATTGCAGCGGCGGCACAGCAGGCGGCGTGCAAACGACCCAGCGCAGTGCGTTCTTTGCCGCATCCCAGATCTGATATCCAGGCAGGGATTGATTTATAGAGTGTAATCCTGGGTCTTTACTCTGCCGGTGTTAGGAGGCAGAAGATGTAGTATCTGTAATTCTTGAGGATTGACACAATCCCGTTCGGATTGTTCTGCGAAACGCAGAAGGTAATGCGCCAATTCTCGCGGCTCAAATTTAAGCTAACTGGCATTGAATGCGGTCATAGCATTTAAACTCTTTAGCTTGATCGAGGTCGTGTGGAATAATGTTCTCCCCCCAAGCAGCACAATGCTGCCAACTAAGGTAGAGAGTTTAATCCAATTCGGATGGCCGCTTCTGCCAGCTGTAGATCGTACGTCACGATTGCCGAGGCGCCTGACAGGCTCGCGAGGGCCAGGTGAAGAGCATCCGCTGCGCGCAAAGCGACATTGTCAACAGCCAGCAGTAAACGTTCGGCTTCGCGATGTACTTCCGGCATCAATTCACATCTGACATAGAGCCCACTCTCGATATCCACTAGGATCTTGCGGTGAAGGCGCAAAACGGATAAGGCAGGCAGGCTTCCCTCGCGGCGGCGGCGCGATATTGCTGAGACAATTTCTGTGATTGCCAGGTCCGAGACCATGAGATCGCTTCGTCCTCGAATGGCTGCATCAAGAGCATCACTGCCCGGCTCTGGCAGGTAGAGTTTAGCCAGTGCGCTGGCATCCAGGTATAATGGGCCAGTCCAATCCTTGCCCGAAGTGATGGTTGGATCAGAGGCGGTCTTCACGGTCCTCGCTGATGGTTGAAGATAACGGCGGGTGGAAGGCAGGCATTGAGCGCCGGAATGCCGCACGGCCCGGAAACGCCCGGGCCTTGGACTTCTCTGCCGGCACCAATCGCGCCACCGGCTTGCCGCGATCGGTGATTAGAATCTCTCTTCCCTTGCGCACTTCCTCAATAAGTTCCGACATGTTCTGGCGTGCTTCTCTAATTCCAGCTCTTTTCATAATTTGATTGTGCTACATGTAGCACAATCTGTCAACCGTTCTCATGAACCGTTCCCATGAAAAGGCAAGCGGCCTTCCCGGAAATGAGTATTCATGATTTCAGGCATCTTTATTTTTTCAAGTCTAAACATCTCTTGTTTGTCATATAATCCAGGACGCGATCAGTCTTAGAGTTTTTTGACCAGGAAACCAGCAACTCGTCCCTATTATCTATTTTCCTATGTCTGAGGCTGTCAGTGAATTACATAGTCGAAACTTGATGCTCATCTTAAATTGAGATGGAAGTCGAATGCGGAATTTGCCTTTGCATTCTCGCTGATATGCCGTAGTGAATGCACTATTACATTCCGCTTCAGGTAGATACATAAAGGGGAGAAAGCTCCATGCGAACCGCCGAGAACCCCAATCGTTGGATAAAACCTGTGTCGCAATTTGCTGTTCTCTTCTTTCTAATGCTGTTATCGGCAACGCGCGCAATTTATGGCGCGGGCGGAGTTTGGTCCAGTTGCAGAGGGCCGGAGGGTGGCGGTGTAAATGTCCTGGCCATTGATCCGACATCTTCACAGACGATTTACGCGGGGACGGATGGCGGAGGAGTATTCAAGAGCACGGATGGGGGCGCCGGCTGGAGCTCAATCAACACGGGCTTGACTAACGGTTATGTAAAGACCCTGGCCATCGATCCGACATCGCCGCAGACGATTTACGCTGGGACTAATGGCGGAGGAGTGTTCAAGAGCACGGACGCAGGCGGCAGCTGGAGCGCGGTCAACACGGGTCTGGCTAACACTGCTATGTTGACCCTGGTGATTGACCCCGCCTCGCCACAGACCCTTTATGCCGGGACTAATGGTGGAGGAGCCTTCAAGAGCACGGATGGGGGTGGCAACTGGAGCGCCGCTAACACGGGCCTGACTAACAACGCTATAAATATCCTTGTGCTTGACCCGACATCGCCGCAGACGATTTTCGCTGGAACTAATGGTGGAGGAGTGTTCAAGAGCACGGATGGGGGTGGCAGCTGGAGCGCCGCTAACACGGGCCTGGCTAACAACGCTATACATGTCCTGGTGCTTGACCCGACATCGCCGCAGACGATTTACTCTGGCACTGGAGGAGGAGTGTTCAAAAGCACGAATGGGGGCGGAATCTGGAGCGCGATCAACACGGGCCTGGCAACCTCCTCTGTGTCGACCCTGGCAATTGACCCGACATCGCCGCAGACGATCTACGTCGGCACCGGAGGAGGAGTGTTCAAAAGCACGAATGGGGGTGGCAGCTGGAGCGCGGTCAACATGGGCCTGGCCAACACTGCTATATTGACTCTGGTGCTTGACCCGACATCGCCGCAGACAGTTTACGCCGGCAGTCTGGAAGCAGGAGCGTTCAAGAGCACGAATGGAGGCAACAGTTGGGCCGCCGCCGACACTGGCCTGACTGCCGCCCGTATTTATGCACTGGCGATTGATCCAACGTCGCCGCAGACGATCTACGCCGGAACTTATGGAGGAGGAGCGTTCAAGAGCACGGATGCGGGCGGCAGCTGGAGCGCGATCAATTCGGGCTTGACGATCAATTATGTACGCAGCCTGGCGATTGACCCCACGTCGCCGCAGATCATTTACGCCGGAACCTATGGTGGAGGAGTGTACAAGAGCACGAATGCAGGCGGCAGCTGGAGCAAGATCAACGCGGGCTTGACCGCAAACAATATATCTGCCCTGGCGATTGACCCCACCTCGCCGCAGACGATTTATGCCGGCATCTTGGGTAAAGGAGTATTCAAGAGCACTAATGCGGGCGGAAGCTGGAGTGCGTTCACCACGGGCCTGACTAACAATAATGTGAGGGCTCTGGCGATTGATCCCATGTCGCCGCACACCATTTACGCCGGCACTGATGCAGGAGTGTTCAAACGGTTGGGTGGAGAAGAAGAGATCTGGAACCCGACCGACATTGCGCTGTCCAATACTCCAATACGGGCACTGGCGATCGATCCCACGTCGCCGCAGACAATCTATGCGGGCAGCTGGAGTGCGGGAGTGCTTAAGAGCACGGAAGGGGGCGGAAGTTGGAGTGCCGTCAACGTTGGCCTAGGCACCTCTCCTGTATTGGCCCTGGCCATTGATCCGACATTGCCGCAGACGATTTTCGCCGGGACTGGCGGTGCAGGAGTGTTCAAGAGCGCGGATGCGGGCGGCAGCTGGAAAACGATCAACACAGGTCTGCCAAGCGCTGTCATAAATGCCCTGGCGATGGATCCGACATCGCCGCAGACGATCTATGCCGGAACTTATGGTAGAGGAGTGTGGGTATATTTGCCGCCGTGTTCTTCCTTGAGCGCCGGTGGCGCCACAGAGTGTGAAACGGCCGGAGTCTTTGAAGCGACCCGGGTCGGGTATGCAAAGCTGGCGGTGAGATCGGGCGCCACTCCGTATGGGACCGCGGTGTTTAGCTTCAAGCAGAACGGTGTGACAGTCAGCGAAGCCGGAGTTCCTGCGTCTCCTCCCACAACCGCAGCGCGGGTCTTTATCGACTACCGATCCTCTGTAGCCGCCATCCCGGCATGGCCCGAAGCCGGCACAATCGACATCAATACCGGAATTGCTGTTGTCAACTGCGGCACATCCTTGGCTCACATTACTTACACGTTGCGCGATCTCGAAGGTGGTACAATCTCCGTCGGCAACGGAACACCTCTCGCCGCCGGAGCCCACTTTGCCAAATTCATCAATGAGCTCAAGGATGTGGCACCGGACTTTTTCCTGCCACAAGATTTCCAGGTTCCCACTTGGTTAGCATCTCTGGAAATCTCCAGTGATCAGCCTGTTTCCATAATTGCCATGCGCATCGCCAAAAACCAGAGAAATGAAGTGCTCTTCACAACTACCCCTATCGCAGATCTTATGCAGCCTCCCACCAACGACGTCGCCTTCTTCCCCCAGTTCGCCGATGGCGGCGGTAATACCACTTCCATCGTCTTGCTCAATACCTCAAGCGAAATCGAAACCGGAACTCTCCAGATCCTGGATGACAACGGCAATCCCCTTGTTGTCAATTGGGTCGGTGGCACAGCCGATTCCATGGTTAAATACACTATCCGTGTCGGTGGCCTGGCCCGCTTTCAGACGGATGGCTCCCCGGCAAGCAGCAAGGTCGGGTGGGTTAAGCTGATCCCTGATGCCGGAACATCCACCCCCATCGGAGCAGGGCTGTTCAACTACAACCCCGGTAGCTTTCTCATGTTCGAATCCGGCGTCCCGGCAACCCTCCCCACTACCCATGCGCGTATCTATGTGGATTTGTCAGGAGGGCATAACACAGGTCTGGCCATCGCAAATCCCACAGACTCAAATGCTGAAATCTCAATGGCGGCATTTCAGAGCGATGGCGTCACAGAAGTCGGCATCAGCAACGATCCGCTGCAACTACCTGCAAACGGGCATGAAGGACACTTCGCCAACGAATTTGTTTCCGGATTGCCAGCCGGGTTCACGGGCGTGCTGGACATCAGCTCGCCGACCCCCTTTGCTGCTCTCACAATGCGATCATTGGACAACGAACGGGGCGAATTTCTTGCGGCCTTATTCCCGGTGGCCGACGTGAACCAGGCTGCCCCATCGCCAATTATTTTCCCTCAGGTTGCTGACGGAGGCGGCCTCGTCACCGAGTTTATCTTCATAAGCGCTGGCCAAGCAGCTCGTACAACTCTTGACTATTATGACGATGGCGGCGCGCGTACAGACTACGGCGAGTAGAGATCGGCAGGCACGGGATGCGGATTTTAAAAATCGCTCCACAGGAGGATCCCTGAGTCTAGAGGCTATCAGAAAGGAAAAGACAAATATGGATGAAAAGGAAAAGGAGAAGGGAACAAGCGGATTTTCAAGGCGGGATTTTATCAAGGATGCTGGTCTAATCGTTGGTGGCGCGGCAGCTGGGGCGGCGATTACTTATGTTGCGGCGCCCACGAAAGAGATATCTAAGGAAGTAAAAACAATAGTAGCTGTAGCGCTTGAGCCAGCACAGGAACCAGAGGCGTCAGTCATCAGAGGAGCGAGCTTTATGGGCTTTGGCAGGGACGGAGTCCCAACCAGGGTCGAGGTTAAGAACTGTAAGATTGTCAGGATTAGACCGCTACACTATGCGGACGAGGGCTTTGGACCGGACAAGCTGAAGCCCTGGAAGATCGAGGTGCGCGGGAAGGTTCTCGAACCATCTTTCAAGAAAACTCTGGCAAGTCCACTTGGCTTGAGCTACAAGAAGCGCGTTTACTCTCCCAACAGGATTAAATATCCTCTGAAGAGGGTTGACTGGGAGCCGGGGGGCGATCCCCAGAAAACAAATCCGCAAAACCGTGGCATAAGCAAGTACAAGAGAATCTCCTGGGATGAAGCCACATCAATTATTGCCAGTGAGATCAAGAGAATCCAGCAGAAATACGGGTATTTAGGAATACTTGCGCAAGGGGACGGCCATGGCGAGGGGAAAATGGTGCATGGTCCCCACGGTTGCCAGACCCAACTGCTTAGGCATATGGGCCCTGATCAGCAAAGCAGTTACACGCTGCAGCTTAGAACCACGGATAGCTGGGAGGGCTGGTATTGGGGCGGTAAACATGTCAATGGTTGGGAGACAACGGGTACAAGTGCTCCCGGCACGAACATGACCATGGAATTAGCGCAGAACTGTCAGATGCTACTCGTCTCGTGCGACAAGGAAACCACTACCTGGATGTTTCAGGATCAATTTCTTAGCCTATTGCAGTTCTGGTTTTCGGACATCGGCATAGAACAGGTGTACATCACTCCTGACTTGAACTACGCAGCGGCGATTCATGCCAATAAATGGATCCCGGTGCTGCCCGGTCAGGATGGGGCACTATATCTGGCAGTATGCTACGTTTGGCTGACTGAAGGCACCTATGACAAAGAATACCTGGCTACGCACGCGGTTGGCTATGAGAAGTTTGCGGATTATGTTCTGGGTAAGGAACCGGGGGACAAGGAAGGACCTAAAACACCGGAGTGGGCTTCCCCAAGGTGTGGCGTTCCGGTATGGACAGTTAAGGCACTGGCGAGAAACTGGGCAAAGAAAAGAACATCGCTAGCCGGCTTCATGGGTCCCGGTATGAGAGGAACATACTCCACCGAGCCTTGCAGGATCCAGGCCTGCGCCGAGGCAATGCAGGGTTATGGCGCGCCGGGACGCAACCGCTATGATTGGGGGGGACTGCCCGGGCGTTCGGCAAGCCCAAGTTTTGATAGATCGCTAAAGATGGGAGAGCCTGCGCCGGCTCGTGGACTTGAGGAGAGTGAAGCCCCCCAGGACTACTTCCGTCCGCACCAATTCATTCCAAAAACCCGAATCCCTGATGCCATTCTCAATCCGCCCGTATCATGGTACGGTGTCGCCTCACCCTGGGTGGCGGCATCCGACCAGGGCCGTAAATTCACATATCCCATACCAAAGGAACAGGGTGGCACAGAAATACACATGATATGGACCGACACCCCCTGCTGGACGACATGCTGGAATGGCGGCAACAGGTACATCCAGGCACTTAGAGACCCGAAGATAGAATTCGTTTTAACCGAGCACCCGTGGATGGAAAACGACACTCTGCTATCAGACATTATTCTGCCAACTACCACCAGGTTTGAGGAACATGATATGAATGCAGCCGACGGAGACGTGTGGCTGATAGAGAATTGTATAGCCCCCTTGGGGGAAGCAAAGACAGACTACGAAGTTTCTCTTGAGATAGCAAAGAAGCTGGGTCCAGAGTGGGTGGAAAAGTATACCTGGGGCAGGTCGGTTGAGGACTGGATGAAGTACGGCTGGGACTCACGGCAGATTGAGAATTCAAGCGGCATGACGTGGGAGCAATTTAAGGAGAAAGCGTTCATTGCCTTCCCTTACGACCCGGATTGGGAAAAGAGACTGCAGGACAAGCCGGGTGCGAGGGCCTTCTACGAGGACCCTAAAGCCAACCCATTAAGCACGCCATCGGGACTGATAGAGTTTGAATCTACATTCTTGCTAAAGAACTTCCCGGACGACAAAGAGAGACCGCCGGTGCCCCATTGGATGCCGGAAGGTGCGACGCACCAGGACAACCCGCTTGGTGAAAGAGCAAAGAAGTATCCGTTGCTCTGCCAGTCAAATCACGGCAGATGGAAATCGCATGCTCAGAACGATGACGTCTCGTGGTTGAGGGAGATCGAGACCTGCAAGGTGAAGGGCCCAGATGGATATATGTACGAGCCTATCTGGCTCCATCCGACAGAGGCTGCCAAGAGGGGCATCAAGAACGGAGATATTGTCGGAATGTACAACGAAAGGGGCATGGTCCTTGGCGGCGCTTATGTGACCGAAAGGATAATGCCAGGGGTAGCATACCAAAACCATGGGGCAAGGATGGACCCGATAGTCGACGACCCTAACCTCCCGCAGAACGAGTACATTGACAGAGGCGGCGCCAATAACCTCATATGTCCGCAGAAGACGATTTCACCAAACGCTGCGGGACAGGTATCCAGCGCCTTTTTGGTTGAGGTTAAGAAGGTTGATATACAGGCCCTGAAGGCGAAGTACCCCAAGGCATTCGCCAAAGACTATGACCCGGGTTCAGGGCTGTGCTTCAGTAGCTGGGTGGAAGGAGGCGAAATATGAAAGTCTTTGTTATAGATCCCTCAAGGTGCAACGGGTGTTATAACTGCCAGATTGTCTGCAAGGATGAACACTGCGGCAATGATTGGTCGCCATATGCCAAGCCTCAGCCCGACACCGGGCAGTTCTGGCTTAGGCTGAATGAGCGTATTAGAGGGAACGTGCCACAGGTCAAGGTGTCCTATTGGGCTGTGATGTGTCAGCACTGCTCTGATGCTCCGTGTATGGCGGCATGTCCGGTAAAGGACTGCATATACCAAAGGCCTGACGGGCTTGTCATCATCGACCCGAAGAAGTGCACAGGGTGTGAGAAATGCGTCAGTGCCTGTCCATATGGCTGCATATTCTATAACAAGGACCTCAATTTGGCTCAGAAGTGCACCGGCTGTGCCCACCTGCTGGACAGAGGATGGAAGGAACCGAGGTGTGCTGACGCCTGCCCGACGGAAGCACTAAGATTTGGGGAGGAAGCTGATCTCAAAGACTTGATCGCCAAGGCCGAGGCGTTAGAACCAGATTCAGGCTCCAAGCCAAAAACGAGAGTTTATTATCTCAATCAGCCGAAGAAGTTCATTGCCGGAACGGTCTACGACCCCGGCGCCAGGGAAGTGGTGATAGGTGCCACGTGCACACTGACGGGTGAAGGTCAGACGCTCACGCAAACCACAAATGAATGGGGCGATTTCTGGTTTGACGGGCTCATGGTTGGCCAGTACTCACTAAAAATCGAAAAAGCTCCAAAGACCAAAATGATTGGTCCTCTTAAGACAGAGAAAGATCTGGGGCTGGGAGACATACCGTTATCTTGACGAGGATGTGGAACTGAATGCCTCGAGTGAGAGTTCAACACTATTCGAATCCTTGCGACCCCAAAAGAGCGTGGAGAGAGTTCAAGAGCGACAATCGAAACGATCGCAAACATGATCAGGGTGAACGATGAGCAACTCTGGAATTTGGAAATTCAATGTTCTGGTGACAGTCGCTGCCGTTTTGATGCTGGTATCATGGTTGCTTCCCTGGTGGACTGCTAATATCGAAGCGCTAGGCAACGACGTGGTTCAAATTCATCCCTGGGGGCTAAAAGTAGACCCGCGTTTGGGAGGATTCACAATATTCCTGAAGGGGGCTGCCATGCCGGCATGGCTCGCTCCGAGCGTGTGGGGTTATTTTGGTCTGTGTATGATTGCCCTCCTGCTTAGCTTGTGCGTGAGAGAAAGGAAGCTTGGCTTCGGTAGACTTAAGATGCAGCTCTCCAGGCTGCTTGTAGGAAGTGTCGGCATCTCATACATCGTTGCTGCCGTGATAGCCATCGTCTATGCCTCGATACGCCTTAAAGCCTTTTTCGACACTCCTCTGCAAGGGCGTAAACCTATTGACCTTGGAGAAGCAATGCGCACCTATGTAAATACCAGTCTCCTTTTGGGGTACTACTTGACCTATTGTGCCGGATTCTTGCTCATAGCTTTAGCCATACTTCGTCAAAAAGTCATAGGCGAACTGAAACCTGATGCTCAAGAGGGGGAAAGGGATCGGACCAAGGCAATCAGCTGACGAAGCATGAGATGCTGTCGTTTGGCACATGTGAAAACCACCTCTATGCCGGAAATATCGAATTCAGCAAAGTTAGGGGACAGAAGCGCGTTTCAGACCAACTGACCTATTGCAAGCTGATATTGAATGCTTCTCCACTTTGCCGGTAACTTTGCATATTTTTGCCAGAGGGCTCTGCTGCGTGTCGGAGAAAATTATGATGATTTGTATTCCAAAAGAAAAGCATCCCGGTGAGACACGAATCGCCATGGTGCCGGAGAACGCCTCTAAGCTGATAAAGCGCGGGGCGCAGATCGCCGTTGAGGCCGGTATAGGCAATACGTGCGGGTATTCCGATGCGGACTATACTGCCGCCGGTGCATCGGTCATCAACGACCGTAAAGAGCTTCTATCCTCGGCGGACATGGTACTGCGTCTACGCAAGCCGCAAGTCGAGGAGATCGGCTGGCTCAAGCAGGGCTGCATCCACATCAGCTTTCTTGACCCGTTCAATGAATCGCAGCTGATCAAAGAATTAGCAGCCCGAAATGTCAGCGCCATAAGCATGGAGATGATACCCCGCCTGACGCGAGCGCAGAAGATGGACGCTCTGACATCTCAAGCCAATCTGGCCGGTTACGTGGCCGTGATATTGGCCGCCAGCCATTTAAACCGGCTCCTGCCGATGATGACTACCGCCGCTGGCACGCTTATTGCGGCCAAGGTCTTTGTCATCGGGGCCGGCGTGGCGGGTTTGCAGGCGATTGCAACGGCAAGGCGACTGGGAGCAATGGTTGAGGCTTTCGACACAAGACCGGTAGTGGCCGAACAGGTGCAGTCGCTCGGCGCGAAGTTTGCCAAGATAGATATCGGTGAAACCGGCCAGACCAAGGACGGTTACGCCAGGGCCCTGACCGACGAGCAAATGGCCAGGCAGCGGGAAGGAATGAAAAAACTCTGCGCATCGGCGGACGTTGTCATTACCACCGCGCAAGTTTTCGGCAAAAAGGCACCGGTTACCATCACTGCCGAAATGGTCGCCGGCATGAAGCAAGGCAGCGTCATAATTGACCTGCCCATCGAAAGCGGCGGCAATGTGGAGGGATCCATTCCGGATCAGATCGTCGAAAAAAATGGTGTTAAGATCATTGGTTTCACCAATCTTGCGGGGCGGGTGGCCGTTCCGGCCAGCAGGGTCTATTCGACGAATCTGCTCAGTTTTATCGAGGAGTTCTGGGACAAAGAGTCCAAGAACTTCGTCCTGAATACGAATGATGAGATAATCAAAGCCTGCCTGATAACCCATAACGGGCAGGTGGTAATTCAGACGTAAGAAAATAATCATAAGCGGAAAGGCGATGTATGGATTATATCTCCACTATCTTTGTCTTTATGCTGGCCACCTTCGTGGGTCTGGAGGTTATCAGGCGGGTCTCGCGGCTGCTGCACACGCCGCTCATGTCGCTTACCAACGCCATCTCGGCGATAGCCGTGGTCGGCTCAATACTCATCGCCGGCCAGCAGCACGCGGAATATAAGTTTAATATTTTGGGCATGATCGCCATTGCGGCTTCCGTCAGCAATATCGTCAGCGGTTTTCTAATCACCAACCGGATGCTGAAGATGTTCAAGAAACGCGAGGACGGAAAATAATGGATACATATATTCACATAGCCTATCTGATTTCCACGGCATTGTTTATCCTCTCTTTGAAGTGGATGAACGACCCGCAGACGGCCCGCAGAGGCCTGATTGCCGGCGTCGCAGCGATGCTCGTCGCCGTCCTGGGCACTGCCCTCAACCCGGCGATAGCGGCGGCAAACTATAAATGGATAATTTTGGCTGTCCTCATTGGCACTGTCATAGGCGTCCCGCTTTCGTGGGTACCGCTTACGGCTGTCCCGCAGCGAACGGCCCTGTCGCATGCTTTCGGTGGTTTGGCGGCGGGGCTTGTGGGCGTCGCCGAGTTTTATCTGAGTTTCACCGAATCAGGACACCAGCTGAGTCATTTCTCCTCCTCCGCACTTTGTGCAGAGGTGCTCCTGGGGTTTCTGACCTTTACCGGAAGCCTGATGGCCGCCGGAAAACTCCAGGAGATACTCCCTACCCGGCCCATCACTTATAAGGGACAGAACTTTATTAATATCTCGCTCCTTACGCTTGCAATTATCTGCTGTGTCATATTGACGGTAGATACCCGTTACACGTTTATCTTCCCGGTAATTATTTTTCTTGCCCTGCTGTTCGGCATACTGCTCATCTTGCCCATAGGCGGCGCGGACATGCCGACGGTCATCTCCATACTGAATGCCTATGCCGGGCTTTCGGCCGTGGCGATGGGTTTTGTGATGGACAACAAGCTGCTTATCACTGCCGGGGCCCTCGACGGCTCGTCGGGCTTTATCCTTTCGATAATAATGTGCAAGGCGATGAATCGCAGCTTTGCCAACATCCTGTTCGGGGCGTTCGGCAAGGTTCAGGCTTCCGCCGCAGGCGTGGAAAAAAAGAGTGTCAGGAACGCGACACCGGAAGATGCCGCGCAGATAATGGAGCAGGCCAATCTGGTGGTAATAGTGCCGGGATATGGCATGGCGGTCGCACAGGCCCAGCACCGAGTCCGCGAACTTTACGACCAGCTCATCAAGCGCGGAATAACGGTAAAGTTCGCCATCCATCCGGTTGCCGGCCGCATGCCGGGCCACATGAATGTCCTTTTAGCCGAGGCAGATATCCCATATACCGATCTGGTGGAGATGGATGATATCAATCCTGAGATGCCTCAAGTCGATGTTGTGCTCGTTGTCGGTGCAAACGACGTAGTAAATCCCGCTGCGCGAACAGATAAGAGCAGCCCGATATACGGGATGCCCATCATAGACGCCGACAAGGCCAAGACGGTATTCGCCATCAAACGAAGCATGAATCCCGGCTTTGCCGGCATCGAGAACGCGCTTTACTATGCCGACAAGACATTGATGGTCTTCGGTGATGCCAAGGCGGTCGTCGGCGATCTTGCAAAATGCTTATCCAAACTTTGACTGCTGGCCCGCTTTTCTCTCCATCATCTCCAAGAGGGACGTCATCTTTCATGATCTTCCGCCGGAGGTCCTCGTGCAATTAGGGCCGGTGCCGTCGAGACATCGCTTTGTGCGCGTGGCCTCTGATATCCTCATGATTGCGGTAGGAACGGGAATGGTTGTAGATGCCATTGAGGATATTGGCAGCGCGATGGGCAGATAGTGAAGCTCCCAGTGTCGGCGGTTCAATCCCTTCCCCCGGCACAACCTTCTGTAACCTATGTGTCGGGAAGCTCAAGTGGTCGCGAAGCTCACCGACTATGACTTACAGCCTAACCTAACAAACCGCTTCTCCTATCCCTTTTTGGCAGGCAGCAGATCCCACTACCGCATGGCATCAAACCTGAGATGCCAAAAAGAATGCACTTCGAATGGTCTTTTGTATGGTGCCGTTCTTCCCGGTGCAGTCGCCGACGAGAAGCACTTGAGGTGCCGAGCTGGAGAACTTCGCCGCTTCATCCATTTTCGGCCTAAGGCCGGAGTAGATAACGACGCTGTCAGCCTGGATGGACTTTTCCTCGCCTTTGGAATCGACGTAGGACACCTTGCCCTCTGAAATGCTCTTGGGTGTTGCCTCCAGAATACAATTATAGTCAGGATGGTTTTGCAATATGAGTACCTGATTCATCATATTGTGAGGACCGATGGCTTCCAATTCTATTAGTAGTTTACCGCTTGTTATTTGCGTGACTTTGTGTCCATCCTTGGCCATGCCAATTGCGGCCTCTGTGCCGATTCTCCCTGCGCCGATAAAAACAACATTTTTGCCCAGGGCTTTTTTGTTGCTGTAAGCAGTCAAGATGTTGAATACATTTTTCCCGTCGGCGCCGGGCATTTTGGAAATGACAGGTTCGGCGCCGGATGCGACTAGAACGGTATCGTACGCTCCTGCCTTAATCATCTCCGGAGTAGCGGCGGTGTTTAACTTCACCTCAATGCCCTTTTTATTCACCTGGCGGACGATGTAATCCTTGAAATCCTTGTAAGTCCATTTCCATTGGGTGTGATCGGAAAACTTGAGCAGCCCGCCCAGGGAGTCACTCTTTTCATACAAGGTCACCTGATGCCCTCTCTCGGCAGCCACCAGGGCTGCTTTCATGCCGCCGGGGCCGCCGCCTATCACGGCAACCTTCTTTTTTGTCGTGGGTGCGGGGATGTTCGCGATTTTATACATCGGTGTTCCCCACTTCGGATTTACATTACATGTATCAAAGAAGGGCCCGGAGCTCCGGCTTATACCGTGACAGTCGTGGCACATAAGACAGGGCACTATGTCTTCACACCTGCCCTCAAGTGCTTTTTTGACATATTCCGGGTCGGTGAAAAAGGGCGTTGACATGCCGACCATATCCATCTGGCCGCTCGCGATAAACTGATCAGTTTGCTCTGCAATGTGGATTCCGGCGCTGGGGCATAGGAGAGCCTTTATGCCGGCCTCTTTTAAGGCGATAGCATAATAAAGGCTAAATGGTTTGTCTCTGTCCTGGATAAAGCCGTTGGGATGCTCGCAGCGGCCATCCCTGAGCCAGATTATATCGGCCAGGCCATCAACCTTCCTTGCCGCTTCCACGGCCTGTTTCAATTCAGAATCAGTCGGCCGATGAAGGTTATTAATCCCTGGGGTCCTGTCGCCAAACGACCAGTCATATTCAACACCCGGATAATTGTACCTTAGTGTTTTGGCGTTGGCCCCTCCTCCCATGGCGCCTGGATCCTGGCCCCCACCAAGAGCAAGTTTTGCTATTAATATAAGATTAGTTGCATTCCGGATTGCCTCTACCTGCTCAAGGGTGTTTGCGCTCATAATCCATGCATCAAAGCCCATATCCTCAATTTTCTTTGCCTGCGCAACGAGATCCTTGATGCTTACAGGTTGTGCCTGCGGCCCAAGTCCCCCGGGTCCCTGGCCAGGCGGCGTGCCGCCCATTGGTCCGCCTCCCCCCGCTGCGCCCATCGGTCCGCCTCCCGCTGCTCCGCCTCCCCCTGGTTCTCCGCCCAAACCACCGAAGATTCCAGGACCCCCAAGATTACCGGAGTAATTAACCAGGGAACCCTCGCAATGAATATCATCAATCAAGCGTTGGAGATAATTTCGAACTGGAGGGATGTCTTCCCAATTATGATCTGAAAAGTGGTCCGGGCCGGGAAACATGGCGTCCTTTGGACTATACGTCTTTGGATATGTCCCGAAATGTGTTTCTACTGTCACAATGGCAGCATTTTTGGCCAAATTTGAATAATGGTTTCTAAAGGCATCGGTAGCGTAATTTTCCGGTCCTTGAAGGGAGTGTGGGGGCGCCGGCGAGGTCATAATTCTGTTCTTCAGTACCACGTTTCTGATTCGCAGAGGCGATAAAAGGTGAGGACATTTGTTAGTCGTTGCATTCGTGCCGGCAGCTCTGGCTTTCTCACTCGCCATAGCAAGCGCAGCCATATTGGCTGGGGCAATTGCTCCATTCGTTTGAAACCCCGGCCCTGCAAAAGCCTGCAATTTTTTGCAAGTCAGGGCACTCGTGGAGCTCACACCGGCAGCAATCAAAAACTGCCTTCTTCTCATAATAAGCGATTTAATCAGATTCATAATCATCTCCATGATATGCAGTGAGTGCCAGATTCTGATGTTTGAACAAAATGTTTGTTACTGCCAATTCGGTGACGGCAAAAACTCAAAGGACTTCGCTGCTGCGGAGCATTTTACTGCGGAAAGAGACAGCCTAAAAACAAATTCGTAACAATCCCTCATGCGCCTCTGTGAACACTTAGGGGAAAGATTTATAGCTGCTAATGCGTAATGATCAGCGAGTTGATGAGATTGCGCCGGTTGCCAGATAATCGAAAGCCTCCGCAGCGCATCGTCGGGAACCGGCATCGCGGCAGGTAGTTGGTGAAATGCGACTCCATGCGTCAGGATCGATATAGATCCACCCACATTGGAGCCGGGAACAGCGCCACTGCAGGACAACTCGCGAGAATTCATCCTCCGACATATGAGGGTACTCCTGTGCACAGCGCACTAGCACGGTATAGAGTTCGGCTCCAGGCCCGCGAGACGTTGCAGTGAGAATCCTGAAGACTTCTTCATCCGTCTTCGACTTGCGCAGCAGGTCTAAGACATCCACGTTAGACCCCCATTTCCTGTTAACCTCTTCGGTTGTCAGTCTGCCATACCACCAATCGGTCCAATCCTGGATGTAGCCGGCGTCTTTCTTGTCGCCCCGGAGCGCTTCCACACACTTTTGGAACTTCAGCGCCCGGGCATCGAACAGAGGACGCCACACCGTCGCTGGGAAACCGCCTGTAGCAGTCACATATCGAGTGTCGGGGTCTGTCGTGTGGGAAGTCCAGTTGAGGGGGCCCAGGCGCTGCTCGATCAACGGACCCAGCATTTGGAGACCATCGTTACTAAATATTGAGAGCTTTACGTTGAGAATTTGGAGACGACCAATAAGATTCGGTTTTGGAAGTTGATCCTCAGCGGGAAGCGATCTGGAGAACTCGTCGAATGATGCATCCATCGGGAGGGGGCGCAGTCGTTGGACGGTGAGCGCCACAACGCACAGCGCCGCCCCTACTACCACGGCCCACTTCACGACATGCACGGATGGCAACAGGTCGTAGGCGCGGCCGAGGATGTCAGGGGATACACGTAAAAGCACAGCGACTCCGACACCGGGGACCACGACGGTGAAGAACAGAAACACGACGACGGCAATCTCAAACGACGGGATCAACGATGGCGCCATCCACGGGGCAGATGAAGTCCACCGGCGCCAGGGGGCGCGCACCAGCCTTCAGGGGCCGGGTGAAAAACTCATTGAAGG
>Ga0208980_10000709_pt1 | contig 19286 bp, 17 predicted proteins | sample WetSurMetagenome_3_FD_187993 | JGI IMG/M metagenome (GOLD analysis project Ga0208980, IMG submission 187993) | Wetland microbial communities from Twitchell Island in the Sacramento Delta, sample from surface sediment Aug2011 Site A1 Bulk (version 2) | ecosystem: Environmental > Aquatic > Marine... | reverse complement strand
AGGACCACCACGGTGGCATAGGTTCCTGAGAAGATGGCCAGCATGACCTCCTCGGTGCTCCCCGCCACGATCTCCGAGAGATCCTTCCCGCTTTCCCGGTAGTGTCTCTCGATGTTCTCGATAACCACGATGGCGTCATCAAGAAGCATCCCGACGGCCAGGATGACCCCGGTCAGGGTGACCATGTGAAACTCGAAGCCTGCCAGCCACATGATGGCAAAGGTGATCAGATAGGTAAAGGGGATCGAGATGGCCACCAGGGCCATGGTCCTCAGATTTCCCAGGAACAGGAAGATCACGATCACCGTGATGACGATGGCTTCCCCCAGGGCCTTGAGCATGTTGTTGACGCTCATCGTGATCAGGTTCTTCACGGAATAGCTGATCTCGAAGTTGACAAACGGGTATCGGGTCTGCAGTGCCGGCAGGGCCGCCTCGGCGGCCTGGATCGTGTCGAGAGCAAACCCGGTCTGACCGCGGAGGATGTTGAGGGCAATGGCATCCTTGCCGTTTCCCCGGTAGGCCGACTGGGGCTCCTGGACACCGGGTTCGATACGGGCAACGTCCCGGAGATGAACGGTACCGTTTTCTTTGCGGCCGATCACCACGTTGCGCAGCTCGTCGGGTACAGTGACCTGTCCCTCGGTTTTGAAGATGTACTGTCCTTCCTTGCGGATGATGAGTCCTTGGGGGATATTCTGGTTCTGGGCGGCGAGTGCCGCCATGACGTCGGACAGGGAGATCCCGAACCCGTTGAGCCTATCCGGGTCGATGGTCACGCGGACCTCCGGCTGCCAGGCGCCGAACGCTTCCACGTTGGCAATCTCGGGGATCTTCAGGAGGTCTTCCTTGATCTGGTTGTCGGCCAGTTCCCGGATCTTCCGCAAATCGGCGGGATAGCCCGGCCTGGGGGAAAGGGCCACGGTCATTGTGGGCTGGGTCGCCTGGCTGATCTTGTAGATCGCCGGGGGCCGGATGTCCTTCGGCAGTCGGGAGCTGATTCTGGAGAGGGCGTTGGCGACATCGGTAGCAGCGACGTCGAGGCCCTTCTGGTATTCGAATTCGGCCAGGACGACGGATACTTCGTCCTTCGATGTGGACGTTACCCGCCGCACGAGATCGATGGAGGAAAGCTCCTTTTCGATGGTGCGGGAAATATCGGCCTCGATGTCGGCCGCCGCTGCGCCGGGCATGACGGTGACGACACTGATCTGGGGCCGGTCCACGTCAGGGAAGAGATTGAGGGGCATCTTCAGATAGCCGATGATACCCACCGCCGACAGAAGCAGTACAACGGAAAGAACCAGGTGCGGCCTCGCGATATATCGGGACACGACCTTCATGGCTTGCCCCTCACGGGATTCACCTGGCTCCCCTCGGCGAGTCCGAGGAGCTTGTTCTCCTGGCCCGTTGCAACCAACTCGCCGGCTGCGAGTTTTCCGGCCACGGCGGCTTTCCCGCTTCCTGTGCCCAGAAGCTTGACCTCACGGATCCTGACCACGCCCTTGTCCAGGGCATAGACAAACGTTCCGCGGTCCGTCTTCACAAGGGCATTCTCCGGGATGATGAGGCCGGTGACGCTTTCAAGGACCAGGTCAAGGCCCACCGTTGAACCGGAAGGAAGACCGAAGGGGGAAGCGGCAAGGCTCACCTCGATGGACGCAAGGAGGTTCTTGCCGAGGGCCGGGTAAATGCGGCTGACCGAGGCGGTCATGTTCTGGTCAGCGTTTCGCAGGTACACCTTCGCCCCTTTCTTGAGGCGAAGGATCTCCTCCTGGGAGACCTGGGCCGTCACCTTGTAGGAGGATGTTTTTTCGATCGTCAAAATGGGTTTTCCCGGTACGGCCAGATCGCCGGGCTCGCTCCAGCGCTTCGTCACGACACCGCTGAATGGTGCCAGGATCTTCGCGTAGCCCGCCTGGACCTGGGCCGCCGACGCGCTTCTCTTCTGTCCCTCGAGACTTTCCTGGGAGGCGTTCATGACGGCTTTTGCGCCCTCGTAGAGGGACTGGGAGCGCTCCAGCGCCTCCTGGGAAATCGCCCCCGCCTTGTAGAGAATTACATCGCGCCCGTAAACGGCTTTCTGCGTCTCATAGGCGCTCTTTGCTCCGGCAAGTCGTTGCTGCGTCGCCAGGACTTCAGCCTGGGCCGCCCGCGCCCTGTCTTCGCTCTCCCGGCTGTCGATCTCGGCCAGAAGATCTCCCTGCCGGACATTGTCGCCCTCCCGCTTGAGGATGCTGAGGATGTTTCCCGAGATGCGCGCCGAAAGATCGCTCCGGATGTAGGGTTCCAGGGTACCCATGTAGTGGGTGGTCACTTCGATCTGTCCTTCGAAGACTTCCGCGGCACCGACGGCCGGGACTCGGGCCTGCGGCTTTGACAGGGTCGAGATATCCTGCTGCTTCATCATGACCAGGAAGACGGCGCCGCCGATCAGGATGATGATCAGTCCCAGAATGAGCAGTTTCTTTCTTTTCATTGCAGGTAATCCTCCAGGGTGCCCGTTACTTTTCTATAGGCGACAAGAGCCGCGTTGTAGTCGAAGAGCGCCTGGGAGTGGTTCGCCACGGCGTTGACATAGGCCGCCTCGGCCAGGAGCAGATCCGTGACGGCCCCGGCGCCGCTTTTGTACTTTTCCTGCTCGATCCGGAAGGACTCGGCCGCCTGCTCCACGGCCCGCGCCGTCGTCAGGACCCGGTTCCTGCTCTCCCGCATCGACGACAGGGCGGACTGGATATCGACCCGGATCTGGTTTTCCACGGCGGTGAGACGTTTGCCGGCCTTGTCCTCCAGGATACGCTCCCGGGCCACGTCGTCGTAGAGGGACTTGTCGAAAATGGGAATGGAAACGTTAACCCCGGTAAACCAGTTGGCCTCGCTGTAGGAAGAGGGATTGAAGCCGTACTGGTCCATGTAGCCGGCGACGGCCCCGACGGTCGGAAACAGCTTGCCCTTTGTAATGTCCCGGTTAACTCCCGCCTCTGCCACGGCCTTCGAGGCAATCAGATATTCCGGCCGTTTCAGTTTCGCCGTTTCCAGGCCTTTCTCGAAATCCGCCGAAAACTCGTGCAGGGTCAGTGTGTCAGATAGCGAAACGGCCTCCGCCGGTCCCCGGATCTGTTCCCCCATCAGGTAGCGAAGCGTTCCGGACAGATTGTCGATGGCCTCATCAATGGAGAGAAGGCGTTGCCTCTCATTGGAGAGCTGCACATCGACCTTCAGCAGGTCCACCTTTGCGATCCTCCCCACGTCAAAGAGAAGCTGCGATTGCTTCATCTGGTCTGCCAGCGCCCTGACCGATGACTGCGACGCCTCCTGCAGTTTCGAGAGCTGCAGGAGCTTGTTGTAGGTGTTAACCACATTGGCGATGATCTCGTTTCGGGTCAGCGACAGGTTGTCCTCCTGAAGGGACTTGCGGATCTCAGCGAGCTTGACGCCGTTGACAACCTGGTTGCCCTGGTAAATCGGGAGTTGCATGGCAACGGCCCACGTAGCGAATTCATTGGCGAAATGGGGGAAGATTGTAAGGGACTGTGCGGGGATGAAGGGAATGGGATCCTGCCTGGCCGTGTAATTGCCGTCGACAGAGAGTCTCGGAAGATGCTTCCCCCTGGCGCTGTCGATGTTTTTATCGCTGGCCGCTACGGCAAGCTTTGCCTCGGACAGAAGAGGGTTGTCGGTCATGGCCTTGTCGAGACAATCCTTCAGCGACAAGGCGGGTATTGACGGATCGGCAGAGCGGGTTTCCTGTGCGACTATCGTGTCCGGCAGGAGAAACACAAGGCCCCAGACGAGAATTAGAATTCCCGGTAAAAGAGCTTTCCATGTGCTGTGGTTCATCTCAGCAATCCCTTTCGACATTCGTGATGTGCCCCTGTCAATCTTCACTCATTCGGCTATAAGAAAATGACCGACAGGACTGCGCCTGCCGGGATGATATAGAGAATGTCCACTTTTCGAATCAGGGCGGCCAGCGCTGCAAGTCCCAGGATGATTCTCACCACGCCCCAGGGGACCGCCAATGCAAATTTGATCAAGACGTAAATCAGCAGGCCCACGAACGAGGCGAGAATTCCGTCGATGACTCTTGCGAAGTAAGGGGACGACCTGAGCCTGTCGAATATGGGTGCGATGGTGACGACCATGAAGAAGGACGGGGTGAAGATGGCAATAGTGGCAACGATTGCCCCCGCGAGGCCCTGGACGATGTAGCCCACAAAGGTGGACGTGATCACGATGGGGCCCGGGGTCACCTGGCCGAGGGCGATGCCATCCATAAAGGTCCCGTTTGTCATCCACCCCTTTACCGTCACAATCTCATGAAGCATCAGGGGCAGGGAAGCAAAACCGCCTCCGAAGGCAAAAAGATCGATCTTGAGCATGATGGCCGCCAGAGTGAAGAGGGCGGCATTCGCAATATAGAGCCAGACCAGCGCGGCAAGCAGAATGCAACCGAGAAAGATGATCCTCCCACCTTCCCAATGCATGTCCTTCGGTCCGGTTTGATTGGTCAGGCCCGGACCCGGTGAAGAAAACAGGATCAGTCCGGCGATTCCTGCGCCGGCGACGACCATAAATGGACTGATTCCCCACCAGAACAGAGAGGCGGAGAGAATCGCGATGACGGCGCTTTTGATGTTTTTTACATTGCTCTTGCCGAAGGCATAAATGGCATTCAGTATGATCGCAACCACGATGACCTGAAGGCCGGCGAAGAGGGAGTTGAATTCCGGAAGGCTGTTGTACCGGGCGTATAGTACCGAAAAGAACAGCATCAGGATAAAGGCCGGCAATCCAAAACCGATGTAGGTGGCCAGTGCCCCCGTGACTCCCCCGGATTTCAGACCTACATATGCAGCCATCTGGATGGCCGTGGCTCCGGGAATGGACTGGCACAGGGCAACGCCATTTTTAAAATCCCATTCATCGAGCCAATGGCGGCGGTTGATCGACAGTTCCCGGATATGGGCCACCATGGCGGGCCCGCCGAAGGCCGTCAGACCGAGCCGGAGAAAAGACAGAAAGAGATCCTTTGTCGTTGGCTTTGAAATCAATGATGGAACTCCCCTCGCGTATCGATTCCTTCGCTATCGGATCTGTGACATCGGATGCTGCAGATGCTTCTTACTGATCATCATGTGGCCCCCGTCAGCAAATAGGACTCTATATCATCTGTTTATGGTTTTTATAAAAACCGAGTTGTCTCTGGGTTTTCAGTTTTGAATGGCTATATCACCGAAAATTTGGATTTCAACGGAGAAGCAATTCAGTACCGCAAAGGTAATTATAGGGCAAGGGACATGCCAGAGCGACAATATTATTCAACATGCCGATATGACTAGATTATTCATGACGGTAATCATTCTTTTTTCGGCAGGCATGAGTAAAATATATCCACAATCAATATCCGTGTGGTTATAATATATCCAAGTGCTCGATTAATGGCAGGGAGCTATGGATAAAATAGTCTTGACATGGACTACACTCTACCTCATTTCCACAGTCACATCACCGGCCTGCGTTACGGCCGGCCGACATGGCGGCACACACATAAAAAAGGGAAGGTTATCATGGAAATCGTTACAAGCAGACCCGTTGACCCGGGGGCGATGTTCGAGAAAATTCGGAAATCCGGGGCAGGATCCGTTCTGCTTCATTACGCCGTCGTCAAAAGCCAAACCGGAGACCGGGTATCGGCAGGCATCCACTTTGAAAAAGCCGGAGATATCGAGGGGGAGTTGCATGCGCTTGAGGCAGACATCAAGCAACGATGGAAAATCGAGGACGTGCTCCTGGTTCGGAGGCTTGGCATATTGGATGTCGGCGACATCATTTCTCTGATTGCCGTGAGTGCTCCGGACAGTAATGATGCCTTCGAGGCCTGTCGCTATGGCCTGGGGAATTTCAAAAAAATGACGACCCTGAAAAAAACCGAAAGGTTCCTTGGTAAGGAAAAGACATGACGTGTCAGGAAGGGCATGTGCTGCAAGAGGCGACTGCAGGGCAGGCAAATATCTCAAAACTGTATAGACTGGCCTCATTCCTGGCCGTCGTGACAATTTTCTATAATATCCTGGAAGGCGTCGTTTCCGTCTATTTCGGTGTGGACGACGATGCGCTCAGCCTCTTCGGATTCGGGCTGGATTCTTTTGTAGAGGTTGTCTCCGGCATCGGTGTCTGGCACATGATCCATCGTTTGCAGCGTTATCCCGAAAGCGATCCGGACCGCTTCGAGAGGACGGCCCTGCGCATTACCGGCTCTGCTTTCTACATTTTGTCCATCGGGCTGATCGTCACGGGCATGCTGAATCTGTATCGCGGCCAGCGACCGGAGACGACCTTCTGGGGAATCGCCATCGCGTTGATCTCCATATCGGCCATGTGGATTCTCATCCGCTACAAGATGAAGGTGGGGCGCCAGCTCCATTCGGAGGCCATTCTGGCCGATGCAAACTGCAGCCGGGTCTGTCTGTGGCTGTCGTGGGTCCTGCTGTTTGCGAGCGCAGGATACGAACTGACGGGTATCGGGGGCATCGATGCGGCGGGGGCCATCGTGATCGCCGTCCTTTCGTTTCGAGAAGGGCGCGAAGCCTTTGATAAGGCCAGGGGCGAAACCTGCTCCTGCGGGAGTTGCGGCGCCGATTGATTTGGCATAAAATTAAGGAGGTGAAATAAAATGTGGTGGAATGGTCCTCCCCCCATGTGGGGTTGGGGAATGATGATATTCCCGTTCTTCGGCATTCTCTTCATGGTTGTATGTCTCTTTTTCATGTTCCACATGTTCAAGGGCCGAGGTAGTTTCATGAGTGGTCAGCGCGACTACGAGATCGACGACCTGAAACGGGAAATCAAGGGACTAAAAGAGGAAATCGTCAAACTGCAAAGCGGACGTGAAGCGTTCAATGTGAGCAAGGAAAGGAAGGACTCAACATGTCCGCAGACAAAAGACTGAATAAACTGACATCCGAGTTCGATAAGGGAATTGCACTGTCGAAATGCCGGAAGTGCGGCTGCATGAAAGGGGCGCTCGAGGAGATGCGCGACAGCCTCGCCGCCGGCGAGGATCAGGATGCCCGTGATCTCAGGCAAAAGGTGGACATCTGGCTCGGGAAAACGCAGGAGAGCCTGTACACCTGACTGGGCTGCAAGCACTGCTACCCGGCGGTGGCAATGAACCGGTTTTACGAAGCGTTCCCGGAGCTCGAAGGCGTTGCCCCCGGCACCTGCGAGACGGGGGTGGCATCCCCGCGGTCCTGGCCCCCCGTTCCGGGAGAGTACTTTGTCCTGCGCGAACACAAGACCGCTCACGTGGCCGTGTCGACCCTCGCCAGTATCGTCCTGGCCGAGGAACTGGCCCGCCTGGCCCCCGGGGCCCTTTGCATGGTCGGCAAGACGGAAACGGAGAACATCGGCATCGAAAAGGTGATCCAGAACACCATCACGAACCCCTCCATCCATCATCTCATCGTGGCCGGCAAGGACCCCGAAGGCCACCGGAGCGGCGCCACCCTCCTATCTCTCTGCGAAAGTGGCGTCGACAGGTCCTTGCGGGTTATCGGGTCGCCCGGGCGGCGGCCGCTCCTGAAGAACGTCACCCCCGAGGAAGTCGAGGCCTTTCGCAGCCAGGTCACCCTTGTGGACATGATCGGTTGCGAGGATGCGGCGAAAGTTGTGACCCGGATCGGCGCACTCTCCATGAGCGGACATTTTTCCTGCCGCGGCAAGGAGTTTGCCCGGGTGGTAAAGCCCGTAAAAATCTCAGCCGTCGAGGTAATCCGGGCGGAGGAAGTCAAAAAGACGGAACTGGACAAGGGGGGCTACTTCGTCATCCTGCCCTTGAAGGAAAAGGGGAGCATATCGGTTGAGCACTACAGCAACGACAACCGGCTCCTCCGGATCATTGAGGGGAAGGACGCCGTGAGCCTCTATCGGACCATTGTCGCGAACGGCTGGGTCACTCAGCTCTCCCACGCCGCCTATCTCGGAAAAGAACTGGACCGTGCGGAACTCTCCATGAAATTCGATTTCAAATACGTCCAGGACGGGGCCTGAAAGAATTCCAGGGAAGACGCTCGTTACGCATCGCCAGGTCAGGGGCTCGTTGGCATGGGGACCTCGTCCGGAAATTACCCTTGACATCAGGGCTGTTTTTTACTTACTGTTCTCTCGGTGATGGAGTTCACCCTTAACCGCCCAAAAGGCTGATAACTCCTCTGAGGTCGATACCCCGGAGGAGTTTTTTTATGGAACAGGCCGCAAGACCAATGTCGTTGCCCCAGATCCAGCATCTCGCGCAGCAGGCCCTGCAGAGGGTCCGCTCGACCTGCGACACGATGCAGATCCTGACCCTGGGCCGTCAGATCGAGGCCTGCGAGGGCCTTCTCGTCGAGAATCCCCCCATTGACGTGGCCATTCTCGGCCAGTTCAAGGCCGGCAAGAGTTCCTTTGTCAACAGCCTCATCGGGCAAAACGTCCTGCCCGTTGGTGTCATCCCCGTCACGACGGTCATCAGCCGCCTGCAGTTCGGCGAACAGGAGCGGGCCACCGTCTCCTTTTTCGACGGCACCCGCAAAGAGATCCAAATTGCCGATCTCGACGAGTACACCGCCGAGGCGAAGAACCCCTCGAATCAAAAGAGCGTGGAGATGGTCGATATCGAACTGCCGGCCCTTGCCGATTACGCGGGGCTGCGCCTCGTGGACACCCCCGGTCTGGGGAGCGTCTTCAAGGCCCACATGGAGGTGTCGGCCAACTGGCTGCCCGAGGTGGGTGCGGCCGTCCTGGCGGTGAGCGCCGATCGGCCCCTGTCGGAAAACGACCTGCAGCTCATCCGCGAGCTGACGCAGTACACCCCGAGGATCATCCTGCTGCTGACGAAGGCGGATCTGCTGTCGCCGTCCCAGCAGGACGAGGTGGTGAAATTTTTCGAGGACACCGTCAAGCGGGAACTGAACCGGGAGTTCCCCATTTTCCTTTATTCCACGAAGACGGACACGGAGAGATTCCGGCATCGGCTCGAGGTGGAGCTTTTTTTCAAGCTGGCCGTCAACCGCGACTTCGAGTTCCGGAAGATCCTCCAGCACAAGGTGAATTCCGTCATCCGGGGATCTCTCGGCTACCTGGAGATCGCCCTGAAGACGTCCCTGCAGGCCGACGAGGACCGCGAAAGCCTTCGGCGGCAGATCCTCGACGAGAAAGTGAGCTTCGATTCCATGCGGGAGGAGCTCTTCTTCATCGCCCGGGAGAACCAGAAACAGACGCGCATCTTCATCATGAACGTTCTTCAGAAATTCATGAAACCCCTCTGGAGCGAGCTCATGCAGCGCCTGGAGCGGGACATGAAGACCTGGCACGGAAACCTGTGGCAGCTCACGCGCCGCTATGAGCAGTGGGTGGCCGATACCATGACGGAAGAGATGCGAAGGCTCTCCAAGCAGGAGCACCGCCACTTCTACGGTACGCTCAAGAAGGCCCACGCGAGCCTCGCCCGGTCCCTGGAGGCATTCCGGATGCTTCTGAACGGCAACGTCCAGAAGGTCCTGGGCGTGAGCCTTGCCGAGGCCGAGTGGGACATCAAGATCGCCGAGCCCGATCATCCCGACATCCGGACGTTTAGCGCCTCCAACTACAATCTCGATCTGATCTGGTTTCTCATCCCCATGTTCCTGTTCCGACGGGCATTCGAGAAACGGTTCGTCGAGAAGATCCCATGGGAGGTGGAGACCAACATCAATCGCCTGGCGGCCCAGTGGGAGGAACGGATCAATGGGGCCATCGACGGGATGCACAAGCAGTCTGTGCAGTACGTAAAGGACGAGACGGCGACCATCGAGTCGCTGCTGTCCGGGGCCCGGGGACGGACCGAGGAGATCCGGCAGATGATTGCCGATCTGCGCATGATCTCGGACCACCTTGCAAAAATGTGAGCCTGATGGAGTGCGATGATTTCAGGAGCCGTGTCATCCGGGAAGATCGGTTACAGAGCAGGAATACCCGGCCTCGAAAGGCCGGGTATTCCTGCTTTTGCCAGATTTTACAGCTTAAAGAGAAGATCCGCGTAGGTCGGCACGGGCCACATGTCCGTGGGAACCAGCATCTCGATGGCATCGATGTCCGTGCGCAGGGCTTTCATCGCGGTGACGACCTCGTCGCGGCAGGTTTCAGCCTTCTTGACGCAGTCGTCAGCCTCCCTGGCCTTCGCCACGGCGGCCTCGAGCCCGCCCAGGGTCTTGTAGGACGAAGCCATCAGGGCGCCGAGCTTCTTCAGGAGGTCTTCCTGAACGGAGGCCGGAACCGATACGGCCTTGAAGCTGGACACCGAGTCGGCCAGGAACGTCGCATACTCGACGGCCGCGGGGATTAGCTGCTTCTTGGCCATGTCGATTGCCGTCAGGGCTTCGATGTTGATCTGCTTCGCATAAGTCTCGATGTAAATCTCATAACGGGAATGCAGTTCCTTGTGGGACAGGACCTTGTATTTTTCGAAGAGGTTCTGCGCCTTGTCCGTGACCAGCGCCTTCAGCGCGTCCACGGAGTTTGTCACGTTTGCCAGTCCCCGCTTCTTTGCCTCCTTGACCCACTCGTCGCTGTAGTTGTTGCCGTTATAGAGAACCCGGGCGTGCTTCTTGTACGTTTCCTTGATGATCGCCGCCGCCTCGGCATTCTTGTTCTTGGCTTTCTCGAGGCGCGTGGCGATCTCGTCCAGGGCTTCGGCGGCGATGGTGTTCAAGGCCACGTTCGCACCGGCGATCGACTGTGAGGAACCGACCATCCTGAATTCAAATTTGTTTCCCGTAAAGGCGAAGGGGGAGGTCCGGTTGCGGTCCGTGTTGTCCTTGGGAAATGCGGGCAGCGTGTCCACGCCGACATTCATGTACTGCGCGCCTTTCGAAGTGACGGGCTGGCCCTTTGAGAGCTTCTCCAGGACCGCCGTCAGTTCGTCGCCGAGGAAGATCGAAACGATCGCCGGGGGCGCCTCATTGGCGCCGAGGCGATGGTCGTTGCCGGCACAGGCGCATGTGGCCCGCAGGATGTCGGCATGGGTGTCGACCGCCTTGATCAGCGCGCTTAAAAATAACAGGAACTGGACATTTTCTCCGGGCGTGTGACCCGGCTCGAGCAGGTTGTGCCCGTCATCGGTCGAGAGAGACCAGTTGTTGTGCTTGCCGGACCCGTTGATGCCCGCATAGGGCTTTTCATGGAGCAGGCAGACCAGGTCATGGCGCAGGGCGACCTTCTGCATGGTCTCCATGACGAGCTGGTTGTGGTCCGTTGCGATGTTCGTCGTCGTGTAGAGGGGGGCCATTTCGTACTGGGCGGGCGCGACTTCGTTGTGCTGCGTTTTGGAGGTGATGCCCATTTTCCAAAGCTCCGTGTTCAGATCCTGCATGTACGCGGAGACCCTGTCCTTGATAAAGCCGAAATACTGATCCTCCAGCTCCTGGCCCTTGGGGGCGGGGGCGCCGAAGATCGTCCGCCCCGTCAGCATCAGGTCGAGCCGCTCCGCGAAGAATTGCTTGTCCACGAGGAAGTATTCCTGCTCGGGACCCACGGTGGACGAAACCCGGGACGAGGTGACGTTGCCCAAAGCTTTCAGCACGCGCACGGCCTGCTTCGAGACGGCTTTCATGGACCGCAGCAGAGGCGTCTTCTTGTCGAGGGCTTCACCGTAATAAGAATAAAAGGCCGTCGGAATCGTCAGGGTGACGTTGCCGCTTGCATCTTCTTTCAGGAAGGCGGGAGAGGTGCAATCCCAGGCAGTATACCCTCTCGCTTCGAAGGTGCTGCGCAAGCCGCCGCTCGGGAAAGATGACGCATCGGGCTCGCCCTGTATCAGTTGCTTGCCGGAAAATTCCAGATAGCCGCTGCCGTCGGAGGTCGGGGATATGAACGAGTCATGTTTTTCGGCGGTGATCCCGGTGAGCGGCTGAAACCAGTGCGTATAGTGGGTCGCCCCTTTTTCTACGGCCCAATCCTTCATGGCATTTGCCACGACTTCTGCAACTTCGGGCCGAAGCGGCATGTCTTTTTCTATGGATTCCCTCAGCGCCTTATAGGCTTCCTTGGGCAGACGCTCTTTCATGACCTTATCACTGAATACGTTGGAACCGAAAACTGCTGTTATCTCCATGATTCTCTCCTTCTCTTTATTTTTATTTTCTAAGCGCCAAGGTCTTTCAGTCCTGGGAGGCGAGGAATGCGGAAGCATTGATCCGCTCGGCACAGGTCCCGATGATGAACGCCGGCGTGATGACCGCAAACATGCACTGCTGGGTCGTGACGGCGCAGTGCGGGATAGCTGCCGCATCGTCTATGTCGGGCTGGCCGCCGATATTCCGGAGACCTTGCCGGTCAAGCCCGCCGATGGTCCCCTGGCCAGTTGCAGGGCCAAAGTCAGGCAATAACTATTCTATACCCGGTGAAACGAAATTGCATCAAACCCGAAAGAACGTTTTCCTCGCACGAGTCCGCCGTAGAAGAAGGTCAGACCGGCGGGAGTCATGAGAGGAAGAAGTGCCGGTAATGTAGGCACTCAGGCGGTATCGCCGGTGTTCAGGAAAATGACTTCCCGAAACGAATTTGTACCTACTCAGAACCATGCTTGAGCAATAAAGGTGCCACGAGACGACATCAACGTAATTCATTAATATGACTGAATATAATGAAAATGGGCCGCGATTGTGCGACGAAAATATAGATACATTTATGTGTATAGATAACTGATTATAACAAAAGTGACACATTTTTAATCCTATCTACTGAACCATCGTCAGACCGTTTGCCGGTCAGAACTGCATTGATTGAAGGTTTTGTTCGCATGGATTCCCGTATCCTCTCTTTCCAGGTTGAAGCGGGGCATCCTCCAAAATGATCTTGCTGAATCGAACCTTTACAGGTAGAGAAGCGTCAATCCCCCGTGATGCTTGAGATCAGGGATATGAATGAAATGAGTTGTCCCGGGGACTGGCCTTGTGGGGAAATGCGCCAAAAGGATCACCGTGGTCCCCGAAGCTACAGTTGAAATTGTTTAAAAGCAAGCCCCATCAGATCTAAAGAACGGAGGCGCATAGCATGTCAGGAGAAAAGGAAGAGAAGTGCATTTTCTGCGATATCGTAAACGGCAGCGCCGCAGCACACCGGGTTTATGAAAGCGAGCACGCGTTCGTTATCCTCGACATCCACCCTTATACGAAAGGGCACTGCCTGGTCTTGTCGAAGAGGCACGTCCCCTGGTGGCACCAGCTGACCGGGGAGGAGACGGCCGATCTCTTCAATGCCGCCAACATCGTCGCCAACCGGATGATGAAGACCTACAATCCCGACTTCGTCTTCATCTACGCCCGGGGCAGACGGATCCCCCACACCCACATCTTCCTCATCCCCACCTACAGCGGCGATGTCCTGGACCGGTTCTTCAACGCCCTGGAGAATTTCCAGGAGTCGCCGGCGCAGCTGACTGCGCTGAAGGATCCGGTGCTGATGGCGCAAGCCGCCGAGGAGTTACGCGAGGCGGAATAGCTCTTCCAGAGCCCGATTGAGAGCCATTCCTTGACAGGCCCGGAACGATCTCTTAAGATCATCGGACCGCTTTTCGCGAAAGCTGTGTCCATGACCGAGCCGTCGAAAAAAACCAACATCCGAGTTCTCTTCGCGCTCACGCTCATCCACTTTACCGGCGATTTCTATAATTCCTTCGTGACACCTCTGCTGCCTGTCTTTGCGGATCGGTTCGCCCTCACCCTGACCGAGATCGGCCTCATCGGCGGCCTGAGCCGCTTTCTCTCTTTTGTCGTCCAGCCCAACGTGGGGTTTTTCGCCGACCGCTATCAGACCCGTTTTTTCATCCTCGGCGGCATCTTGCTGTCGGTCGTCTTTGTGCCCTTCACAGGGGTCGCGCCCACCTACCTGCTGCTCCTGCTCTGCGTCGGCCTTGGCTCCATCGGATCTTCCATGTTCCACCCCTCCGTGGCGGGCATGGTCTTCACCTATGCAGGCTCGAGGCCTGGCTTTGCCTATTCCGTCTTCAACATGGGCGGGACCCTTGCCTTCGCCATAGGACCGCTCTTCATCACCTGGTTTGTCACCCTCCAGGGATTGGATTGGATGCCCTGGCTCATGATCCCGGGGCTCTTGATTTTCATCTACCTCTTCCTGGTCGTGCCCGTGCCGGATCGTGAAAAGATCGAGAGCCGAACCTTCCTGGGGACGCTCAAGGAGATGTTCGGGTCGATCTGGAAATGGATGGTCCTGATCTGGCTGATCATGGTCTTTCGTGCCTTTGTGGCCCATGTCTTCCGGACCTTCCTGCCCGTCCTCCTTGTCCGGGAGGGCTACTCGCTCGTTGCCGTCGGGGCCGTCGTCACGCTCTTCACCCTTGCAGGGACGGCAAGCGGGATGATTGCGGGACATTTCTCGGACCGGATCGGTTTCCGCAAAATATTTTTTACGAGCTTCCTCATGGCCACGCCCTTTCTGCTGCTGCTCGTTGTGGCCCAGGGCCCATGGGTCTACCTGCTGACCTTCCTGTCCGGATTTTTCGTCATGGCCACCCTGCCGCTGGGCGTGACGCTTGCCCAGACGCTGGCCCCGAAGGGCCGCTCCATGGTGTCGAGCCTCATGATGGGCTTTGCCTTCGGCCTGGGGGGAACGATGACTCCGATCGCGGGGGCCTTCGCCGATGCCTTCTCCATCCGGCCGGTGCTCGCCGCCGTGGCCTTGATCCCGCTTGCACTTGTCGGGCTTGTCTGGTTCCTTCCCGAACCAGGGAAAGCATGTTAAAAGACTGGAATCATGGAGTACTACAGTAATGGAATAATGGGCGTAAGATCAGAAATAACCTTCAACCCCAATATTCCAGTATTCCATCATTCCATGATTTCTCGCTCCGGAGGAGCCCCATGGACTATTCGTTGGTTGTGAACGGATTCGGCAACGCCTTCCTGCAGGAGTTCGGTTGTCCCTGTCCGCGCTGCGCACGGAAAGAGCCTGTGGCCAACGTTTCTGTTTCGATCATCGGGCGGGACGGAAACAATCGGGAGATACGGTGGCATGCCCTCGTGGATGTGGGACTTGGCGTCGTGGACAGCCTCCGCAATACGTTCAGTCCCGACGAGGCCCGAGTGGACTGGCTTCTCTTCACGCACTGGCACCCTGACCACAGCCTGGAGCTCAACCGCCTCGGCGAGACGATGCGGCGCACGGCCCGGCGCCGCGGCGAAACCTTTACGAGAATCCCCACCTGGTGCCGGGGCGGCACGGGCAAGTGGCTCGCCAGGAATTACTCCTACGAGTGGTACCGCTGCCTCGACGGCCGGCCCTCGAAGGAATCGGAACTGCCGGGGGCCCTCCTGGACCCGATCCCTCTCGGTTCTGAAGGGATCAAGATCACGCCCTTATCGGTGTCTCACTCCGGCGCCGACTTCAACCCCGAAAACTACAAGGAGACCCAGTACAACTGCGCCTGCTTCGTCATCCAGACCGAAAGAAGGAAAACGGTGCTTCTCTGGGACCTGGACAATAAAAACGACTGGATCCTGAACCCCCGGACGGAAGGGCAGAGAAAGACCGTGGAGCTTCTCTCCGGGGCCGACACGCTCTTGCTGGACTGCTTTTCATGGACCGTCGAAGAAGTGGTCGGGTTCAGCACGGGACACCTTTCCTTTGCAACCGCCCGGAAATACGCTCGCGTACTTCGACCCGCCGAGACGCTTCTTGTCCACATGGGCGGCCACGAGGAAGGCGAGGGCAACCCCGGCTGGGGTTGGGATGACAGGACATGGGAAGCGGAGGCTCGAAAGCTCTGGATAGCCGATGGCCTTTCCGGGACGGTGCGCGTTCCCGCCATGGGCGAGGAGATCATCATCTGACAAAGGAGGACTGAATGGACGAGTTGTTGAAGAAGATCATGGAGATTACGGGCACCAGCGACGAGGCGGCCCGCAAGGTCGTCGACGAGGTCGTCGCCTTTGCCAAGGAGAAGGTCCCCGGCCCCTTCCAGCACTTCGTGGACCAGATTTTCGAGAGAGAAGAGTAAGAAGTGCCTGAGTGTCTTAGTGCATGAGTGACTGAGTGAAGAAAAAACGTCGGGACTCCAGAGGCCCTGCTCGGCGTGCGCGATTCGCGACAGACGAATTACCAGTGCGATTTGATTGTCTTTTTCTACACGCTAGACGCTGCACGCTACACGCTGGTTTTAGTCCATCATGCTGCCCCATGGGTTGACCCATGGATTCGTCGCGCAGGCCACGCAGAAAACCTTCGTGGGGATGGAGCCGCAGCCCTGCGGCCACATGTCGAACTTCCGGCAGGTGCGGCACAGGGGCTTCTCGCAGGAATCGCAGTAGATGATGGAAGGGACCTTCCCGCAGACCTGGCAGATTTCCGTTCCGTCGGTGATGCGCATAACCGTATCCCCCGGGTAAAGATGATCCAATTTAGCAGAAATCGACGCGAAGGGGAATCCTGTCAACGCACCATGCCCGACAATCGTTACTGGACGGTGGGAGCCTTTGCCGGCAATGCCTGGCAAGCGGGAAAGAAGCTCAGTAGGTAGACGTTCGTTCGCAGAATTGCCGGAAGGTCATGGTCCGGCGAACGGGCAGGCGGCATGCGGAAGAGGGGGTGCCGGAGGGCGGGGATCAGTCGGGCGAAGGACGGGATTCGGCATTGTAAAAGGGGGCTTTAACTGCCCCTGTATTTTATGGTAGACTTCCCCCGTTTGATTTCCGGGATGCAGCATTTCCGTCATAAGACCCGGGAAAGAGGAAAACGCGACATGACGCCAGAACCCAATCCCGAGAATGAATCCCTCCGGCCCCCGGTCCGGTGGCTGACGGACCCCTTTGCCGAGATGGGCCGCAAGGCGATCAGCTGGGTCAACAACCTCGGCGCCTCGACCATCTTTGTCTCCCTGGCCGTCCTGAAGATTTTCCGGCCCAAGCAGCTCATGAAGGTCATCGAGCAGCTCTGGCTGATCGGGGCGGGCTCCGTGCCGATCATCATGCTGGTGGGGCTCTTCACGGGCATGGTCCTGGGCCTGCAATCCTACCACGCCCTGGTCAAGTTCGGCTCGCAGGGAGCACTCGGCACCCTGGTGGCCCTCTCGCTCATCCGGGAGCTGGGCCCGGTGCTCACGGCCATCATGATCACGGCCCGGGCGGGGTCGGCCATCACGGCCGAGATCGGCAGTCAGCGCATCTCGGAGCAGATCGACGCGCTCGGGACGATGCGCATCGACCCGCTGCGGTACCTGATCAGCCCGCGGGTTGCCGCCTCGATCATCAGTTTTCCCCTGCTCACGGCCATCTTCGACGTCGTCGGGATCATCGGCGGATACATCTCGGGGGTGATGCTGCTGGGCGTCAACGCCGGCACGTACCTGTACCGCGTCGAGTCCAGCGTGGATATGAAGGACGTCACCGACGGCTTCGTCAAGGCGATCGTCTTTGCGGTGATCGTCACCACCGTGTGCTGCTACCAGGGATACTTCGCGCACATGCGAAGCGACAGCTACGGCGCGAGGGCCATCGGCCGCTCCACGACCCAGGCGGTCGTGATCTCCTGCGTGCTGATCCTGATCGCGGATTATATCGTGACGTCGTTGCTGATCTAAGGGTTCAGGGTCCAGGGGCCAGGGTACAGGGCAAGAAAGAACAGGCAGAAAAATCCTCCCCGCCCCTCCTTTTACAACAGAGGAAGGGGTCCAGCTCATCCCCCTTTAAAAAAGGGGGAACGAGGGGGATTTGAGAGAGAAGAAAAGGCTGCAGGAGCGATATGGCAACGCCGCTGATCGAATTCAAGGACGTCTCGAAGCGCTTCTACGACAAGGCGGTGCTCGAGCGCATCAACCTGCAGATCTACGAGGGGGAGGTCACGACCATCATCGGGCTGAGCGGCACGGGCAAGACGGTGCTGCTCAAGCACATCATCGGGTTGATCAAGCCCGACGAGGGAACCATCCTCATCCGGGGAACGCCCCTGGGCCAGATCCGGAAGCGCGATCTGCCCATGAGCTACATGTTCCAGGGCAACGCGCTGTTCGACTCCATGACGGTGTTCGAAAACATCGCCCTGCCTCTCCAGGAAACGACGAACCTGGGCCAAGTCGAAATTCGACAGCGGGTCATGACCCGGGTCGAGCAGATGGAGCTGGCCGATGCGGTCAACAAATACCCCGCGGAGATCTCCGGAGGGATGCAGAAGCGCGTGGCCCTGGCGAGGGCCCTGGTGACGGACCCCCAGATCGTGCTCTTCGACGAGCCGACCACCGGCCAGGACCCCGTCCGCAAGAACGCGATCCTGGGCATGATCGCCCAGTACCAGCGCTCCTTCGGGTTCACGGCGATCCTGGTGAGCCACGAGATCCCGGACGTGTACTTCATTTCGAACCGCATCCTCGCCCTCTACGGCAAAAAGATCGTCTTCCAGGGGACCCCGGAGCAGTTCGAGGATTTCGACCACCCCTTCAAGGAGGAGGTGGTGCACAGCCTCGAGGGGCTGCAGAAGGAGCTGACGGGCCTTCACTCCAGGCGGCAGTTCAAGCTCAGGTATCAGGGACAGATGCGGGGGGGAGCCATGGGGGAGAGCTATGCCATTGCTGTGTTTTCTCTCGATGGACTGGATGCCGTTGCGGAGCGCCTGGGCCACGATGCGGTGCAGGAGGCTCTCCGGAGCCTGGGCGTGTTCCTGGGCAAGCATTTCGGGGCGATCGGCGGCTTTTCCACGCGCCACAGCATGAACGAATACGTCACGGTGCTGCCCACGACGGACCAGGCGGAGGCAGAGGGCATCGTGGGGAAATACATCCATGACCTCCAGACCCAGGAGCAGGCGATCCTCGACATCTGGTCCGCGGCGCAGAAGACGTCTGTTTCGCAGGAGTGCGTGGAACTCACCATGCTGGCCGGGCTGGCCCAGGGCCAACCCGACCAGGACATCGATTCCGTGATCGAGCGCGCAAAGCTAGGGCAGAAAGTCGTTTCCCGGATCCGATGCATCAACCAGGGAGAAGGCAGATGAAAAAGTACGCGATGGAAACAGCCGTCGGCATCTTCGTTGCAGTAGGGCTTCTGTGCGTGGGTTACCTGACCGTGAAGCTCGGCAACGTCGCCTTTTTCGAAGGCGATCAGTACCGCGTCCTGGCTCGCTTCAGCTCCGTCACGGGCCTGCGGCCCGGGAGCTCCGTGCAGATGTACGGCATCGAGGTGGGGCGGGTGGATAAGCTCAGCATGGATGCGCAGGTCCAGCAGGCGCAGGTGGAAATGCTCATCCGCAAGGACATCAAGGTC
>Ga0208980_10000708_pt1 | contig 19295 bp, 15 predicted proteins | sample WetSurMetagenome_3_FD_187993 | JGI IMG/M metagenome (GOLD analysis project Ga0208980, IMG submission 187993) | Wetland microbial communities from Twitchell Island in the Sacramento Delta, sample from surface sediment Aug2011 Site A1 Bulk (version 2) | ecosystem: Environmental > Aquatic > Marine... | reverse complement strand
GCACCATTGAAGAAGTTTATGAACCTTTTCTTATAAAAGAGGGTTTCCTGAAGAGAACACCACGAGGCAGAGAGGCCACCGAACATGCATACCGGCATCTGGGAAAAGTTTTCAGACGCGATTCAGACAGCACCTTATTCTAATATTCCATCAGATCAGTTGAATACATTACTGATCTTTTCGAGACCTTTCTTATCGAGCACTTTTATTTTGCGGCCATTGAGCTCCACAAGCTTGTCTGTTTTGAATTCTGATAATAATCTTATTACAGATTCTGTTGCAGTTCCGACAATGTTCGCCAGCTCTTCGCGGGTAAGAGATATCTGGAGATAATTCTGGCTGTCAAGACCGAAATCATGAACAAGCAGCAGAAGAATTTCGGCCAGTCTTTCACGAACGGTTTTTTGTGCAATGTCTGTTATAAATGAGTTGGCCTCTCCGAGCTCATGACATGCAAGTTTTAACAATTCATGAGCATATGAAGAATTTGATTTTACAAGTGAAATAAGTATTTCCGACGGAATGAAGCATACCTGGCTATCCTCAATAACCTTTGCTGAAGTACATGCAACCTCATTGCTCAGAACACTTCTGTAAGCAATTATATCTCCGGGTTTTGCAAAGCGAATAATCTGTTCCTTTCCATCAAGACCGGTCTTAAACACTTTTATTATCCCACTGTGGATGCAGTAAAAACCGCTTATCCGGCTGCCTTCATTATAGAGCACATCACCCCTCTTAAACTGTCGGAACTCCTTTTCGAAATTTATCATATCAATCTCTTCACGGCTCAGGTATCTGAAGATAGCCCCGGTTTCCAGGGCACATTTATCACAGAACGGAACAGGGACTTCGTGATGTTTCATCTGATGATTAAATATACAATGTAAAGAATAACAGAAAAGTACATATTAAGTTCAAACCATTCAGAACGCAGTCTTAAACTGGTCAAGGAATCGGACATCATTCTCAAAATAGAGACGCAGATCATTAACCTGGTATTTTAGCATCGCTGGTCTTTCAATGCCCATGCCGAATGCAAAACCGGTGTATTTTCGGCTGTCTATTCCGCACGCTTCCAGTACGGCAGGATGAACCATTCCACAACCTAAGACTTCCAGCCACCCGGTATATTTGCACACATTGCAACCCTTTCCTCTGCAGATTGTGCAGCTTACGTCCATTTCAGCCGAAGGTTCCGTAAAAGGAAAATATGAGGGCCGGAGCCGGATGCTGACATCCTTGCCATACATTTCACGGGCAAAGAACAACAAAGTCTGGCGTAAATCTGCAAATGACACATTTTCGTCAATATAAAGACCTTCTACCTGATGAAAAATACAATGTGCCCTGGCAGAAATGGCTTCATTTCTAAAAACCCGGCCAGGAGAGACCGTCCTTATGGGTGGTTTCTGACTTTGCATAACCCGCACCTGTACTGATGATGTATGAGTACGCAATAAAATATCCCCGGGACTGGAGTCTTCAGAAGAAATCCTTGAAATATAAAAAGTGTCCTGCATATCTCTTGCCGGATGCTCCGGCGCAAAATTCAACCTGGTGAAAACATGGTCGTCATCCTCAATTTCAGGACCCTCTGATACGGTAAAACCAATGCGTTCAAAAATGCTGATTATTTCATTTCTGATAATTGAGATCGGATGACGCGATCCAAGATTAAAGGGATAAGAAGGCCTTGATAAATCTTCAGTTTTTGAACTGCTGTCGGAGACCTGGATTTCAGATTTAAGCGAGTTATATTTTTCAAGTGCGCGCTGCTTGAGCAGATTCAATTTCTGACCAATATCTTTTTTCTCAGACACGGCAACATTCCTGAATTCTTCAAACAGATCTGAGATCAGGCCTTTCTTACTGAGAAACCTGAGACGGAAAGATTCTAGATCTTCCTGTCCACTGGCTTCTGCCTCTGAGATTTCAGATAAAAGAGTGTTGATTTTTTCGAGCATTTACGATATATAAGTATTAAAACGATTATTTACCAACGATTCTGATTTTCAGAATTTTAACATCTACCAGAGGCTTATCGGCAGCATCTGTATTAACGGCAGCAATTTTATCGACCACATCAAGCCCTTCCAGAACTTCTCCAAAAACTGTATAAGTACCATCAAGACGAGGAACGCCACCAATATTCTTGTAAACTTCCCGTTGATTTTCAGGGATTTCATAGGCCGGATTAGCGGCAAAGAATTCAAACAACCTGACAGATGCGATGTCCTGAATTTCTCCTTCCGAAAGAGGAGTGCCCGATAGTTTGGCACTATCAGCAATTTGTCGGATCATTTTATTGAACATTGCCTGCTTAATATTGGAATTGATCTTCTGTTCTGCAATTTGCAGATCCTGTTCAGCAAGCAGGGTTCCCTGAACAATATAAAAATGTGTTCCCGACGACCTCATTTCCGGATTGACATCATTACCCTCCCTTGCTGCGGCAAGAGCACCCTTTTTGTGGAAAAGATTTTTATTAAACTCCGATGGGATGGTGTATGTATTGAGCGAATCCGCTGATTCTGTTATGGGTACAGTCCTGGTGAGAGGGTCCCCGGCCTGGATCATGAAGCCATTAATTACACGATGAAAGGAGATGCCCTCGTAAAAGCCCGAATTAACCAGTTTAATGAAGTTATCCCGGTGGGCAGGAGTTTCATCATAGAGCTTCAATTTGATATCTCCCACTGAGGTTTTCATCAAAATAACGGTATTTTCATTGCCCCCGGGAGCATTGCAGGATAAAAACAAAAACAAAACCGATAAAGTCAGGATCCTCGCAAATATCTTGTTCATGAATATTTTATTTTGGTTAATAATGTTCTGCAAATCTGTAGGCAAAGATATTTAACTTTGCGCGATCATAAAAGAAAAAGTGAACGAAGTAAGAACACTGGCCAAACAGACTGCAGTTTATGGATTCGGGACCATTATCCCACGATTCCTGAATTACGCCATTTTTGCATTTTTCTATACCAGGATATTCGAGAAAGCCGAATATGGAATTGTCACTGAACTGTATGCATGGATGGCCATCCTGCTAATTGTGCTTACATATGGCATGGAAACCGGATTTTTCAGGTTTGCACAGAATAAGGAAAATTATGAAAAGGTTTACAGCACATCGATAATAAGCCTTTTCAGCACCTCCGCATTGTTTTTACTCTTTGTCTGGATATTTATTGGACCGGTTTCTTCGGTATTTAATTATCCTGATCATCACGACTTTGTGCTGATGACTGCCGCAATAATGGCCATAGATGCCTTTTGTGCGATTCCGTTTGCACGGCTCAGGAAGGAAAACAGACCGGGTATTTTTAGCATAATTAAAATAGCCAACGTTGCAATCAATATCGCCGCGGTCCTGTTCCTCTTGCTTGCAGCTCCAAAGATCTGGCAAAACAGCGATGGCTGGTTCAGAAAAATTTACGATCCCGGATACAGAGTCGGATATGTTTTCGTTGCTAACCTGATTGCATCTTTTTCAACATTATTGATGCTTCTACCCTTCATATTAAAAGCAAAGCCCGTTTTTGATAAAAGTATCTGGCAAAGAATGATAATATACTCATTCCCGCTTCTCATTGCCGGATTAAGCGGATCGTTGAATGATGTACTTGATAAAGTCATACTAAGAAGGGTATTGGGAAACGAAACAGGTCTTGAAACAGTTGGTGTATACGGCGCGGGATATAAAGTTGCCGTGCTGATGGCGCTTTTTATTCAAATGTTCAGATTTGCTGCAGAACCATTCTTTTTCGAGAGGGCAAAGAAGGAGAATGCCAAGGAAACTTATGCCTTTGTTATGAAGTACTTTGTCATCGCTATGTTGCTTGTCTTTTTAGGGCTCAACCTGTATATTAAGGGATTCAAATTTATTATCGGTCCAAATTTCCGGGAATCTTTGATCGTTGTTCCTATTGTAAGCATGGGGTATCTTCTATATGGAATTTACATTAATCACAGCATCTGGTACAAGCTTAACGACCTTACAAGATTTGGTATTTATATAACGTTGATCGGGGCAGTCATTACAGTTCTTATTAATGTCTTCTTAATTCCCCGCTATGGTTACATGGCTTCAGCCTGGGCGCATGTGGCATCTTATGGCGTTATGATAATAATGTCATTTATCTTTGCCTCAAAACATTATAGAATTGAGTACAAGCTGGGGAGACTTATCCCCTATTTCCTGCTGGCGGCCGGATTTGTTATTTTAGCACGGCTGTTCAACTATAAAAACACAACAATAGAAATTGCCGTAAATACACTGATGATAATCATTTTTATTATTTACGCACAGTATAAAGACAAGACGCTGACAGTATTTTTTAAAAAAAACTGAATTGGAATAAGGGTGGAAAAAAGAATTTGTAAAATATTATTTGGGCTGCTTCTGGTATCAGGAATTCTTAGTTCATGCAATAATAAGATCGTTCCCGCAGAGGTCTCCGGAGGTAAAATTAAACCATACGATACGGCTACATTCAACTACCTTTTCGTAGAAGGGATAAAACAGAAATTAATGGGAAACAGCGGGGAGGCGCTTAAATATCTGGAGAACAGCATTTTTATAAATCCGGAAAGTGATGCCGCATATTTTCAGATGGCGCAGATATTAATTGCTGCGAATGATTTGCAAAACGGAAAGAAATATGCCCTTAAAGCCCATGCTCTTGACCAGGAGAATTTCTGGTATACAATGATGCTTGCCGGAACATATTATGAAGAAAAAAATTTGGACAGTGCGACAATATTCTATGAAAAAGCAGCAGCTAAATTTCCCGGAAAGGAAGGTATTCAGGTTACTCTTGCAAGCCTCTATTCAGAAAACAGAAATTTTGACAAGGCCCTTAAAATATATAAAAACCTGGATGAAAAGTATGGAGTTAACATGACCTCTTCTACAGGAGTAGTAAAGAATCTTATGTGGGCGGGGAGATGGGACGAGGCACTGGAGCGCGCCAGTGCTCTTCTAATAGAATACCCTGACGAAATTCTTCTTAATGGGCTGCTTGCAGAGATATACAGAGGGAAAGGAATGCCGGAAAAAGCTGGAGAGGTTTATAAGAAACTTATTGACAAAAACCCTGGAAATCCTCAAGTTCAGCTTGCTCTTTGTGATTTCATGATTGAAGAGAAGAAATTTGACGATCTGGTATTATTACTGAATACTGTTGCAATTAATGACAAGGTTGCAAAAGAAGATAAAATTTCACTCTTTGCTCAGTTAATTGAAACACCGGAATTAGTAAAAAACAGTGGAGATAAAGTAATGTTTTCAATAATGGTTTTTGAGGCCGCCTATCCCGATGATGATATTATTTTGCTTCTGAAACCAGATCTGCTGTTGAAACAGGGAAAAACAAGCGAAGCCGTACAAAGACTTGAAGAGATAATTAAAAAGAGGACTGAGAATTATTTTGCGTGGGAAAAGCTTTTACTTGCCTATCTTCAGGAAGGAGATTATAAAAATCTGGAATTGAGAGGCGAACAATGTGCAACCAAATTCAACAGATCATATATTGCTAAATTGCTTTTTGCAACAGCGGCCAACGAGAACAAAAAATATGAAATAGCTCTTGAAGAACTCAGAAAAGCAGATATTCTGGCTGGCTCGAATGACGACATGCATCTGCAGGTACTTTCTGTAAGAGCGGATGTTTATTACAGAATGAAGGAGTATGATAAGGCATTTGATACTTTTGATGAAGCCCTTCAAAGAAACAAGGAAGATTTAACATTATTAAATAATTATGCATATTACCTTGCTGAAAGGAATTTGAAGCTGAAAGAAGCCGAAGAAATGGCAAAAAAAGTGATTGAAAAAGAACCGGAAAACAGCACTTTTCTCGATACATATGCCTGGATACTTTATAAAAGAGGCAAATATAAAAGTGCAGCAAAAATAATGGAAACGATAATAAGTAACAAGAATAATAAAGATGCAGAATTTTTCGAGCACTACGGATATATTCTAAAGAAAAGACACAATTGCAGTGAGGCAATAAAGAACTGGGAGAAAGCAATAGAGTATGACAATAATAAAACACAGCTGAAAACTGAAATAGAAAATTGCAAAAATTAGTTTACATAATATTTCTCGTTTTTATTATTTACGGATGTTCTGCATCAAGAAAGAACAATACCGCAAATGTTGATTTTAGATCTCCCTCATACATTTCTGGAAGCGAAATTGGCAGAAAGAACATTACAAATAATGATTTCTTTATTCAAAAAGCTGATATTAAGATAAATAGCGAAGAAACAAATACCGAACTGATCGCAAGTATAAAGTATCAGAAAGAAGGAAAATATCTTATTAGCATCAGGTCGAAAAGCGGCCTGGAAATCGCAAGACTATTTTTAACTGACGACACTATTCTGGCCAACGACAGAATTCACAAAAAGATTTATTACGGATCAGTATCTTATATGGAATTTAAATATGGAATTTCTTTCAGGTCACTACCCGTTATATTTGGTGATTTTATTGATGCAGATAGTGTTGACCTAAAAAGAATTGATTGCAGGGAAGGAAAAGGCGCTTTATCAGATAATATCGAAGAAAAGGCCATGACAGTGACAATAGATTGTAAGGAAAGAAAAATAATTAACTCCATAATAAAATATGAAAGCGGAGATAGCAGGCTGGAAATTAAATATGAGAATTTTAAAAAATTCGAAGATATTAGTTATCCGGCAGTTATAAGTTTAGTTGAATCAAAAACAAAGTCTGATATAAGGATAGAGATCAAAAAAATAGTTTTCAATACAGGGGAACAACTGATTTTTATTCCGGGATCAAACTATGAATATATTATGCTTAAATGAGAAGGTTTATTTGTTTTTACATAGTGTTGTTGTTAGGCTGTGGAATTTCGGGCGCCCAGACGAGAGCTGATATAGAAGAGCAGAGAAAGAAAAACCTTGAGGAAATTTCTTACGTTGACAATCTGCTTACAAACACATCGAAGGAGAAAAGCGCAAGCCTGAATGCGCTTAAGATCTTAGGTAATAAATTGAATCTGAGAGAGTCGGTAATAAAAGGAATGGGAGAAGAGATTAATTTGCTTAGCGAAAGAATTGAACTTAACACGCTTGCAATAGATATGATGGAAGAAGATCTTACAGAATTAAGAAGAGAATATTCAAATGCAATAGTAAATTCATACAAATCAAAAAAAAGTAATCCGGAAATTGTATTCATCTTATCGGCAAAAGATTTTAATCAAGGATACAAAAGAGTTAAATACCTACAGCAGGTATCAAAGATCAGAAGAAACGAATCAGATATTATATCGGAGATTATTGAAGAAATAGAGGAATCGAAGACAAGGCTGGAAATTGATTTACATAACATATCTGATCTTCAGCACAGAGAAGTTCTGCAGAAAAGCCTACTGCAAAGCGAACAGGCAAGAAAACAAAAAATGGTCAGATCATTAAATGCCAGGGAGAAACAATTGCAGAGAGAACTTGAAGAAAAGAAGAAAACAGCGAAAAAGCTTGAAAAAGAGCTTGCAAGAATAATAGAAGAAGAAAGAAAAAAGAGTTCGGTTACAGCTTTAACTCCGGAACAGAAGCTGATTGGAGATAATTTCCTTGAAAATAAGGGCCGGCTGCCTTGGCCGGTTGAAAGGGGCATTATAACTGCACATTTTGGGAAACATCAGCATCCGGTATTGAAATACCTTACAGAAGAGAATATAGGAATAGAAATAACGAGCTCGGGGAAAACACCGGCAAGATGCGTTTTTAAAGGAGAAGTAACGGCAATAACCGCGATTTCAGGTTCAAACATGACGGTAATAATACGTCATGGGAAATATCTTTCCGTGTATAATAACCTGGTTAATGTAAAGGTCAAAAAGGGAGAAATTGTTGAAACAAAACAAATACTGGGAGATGTATTCAACGACAAGACATCTGAATATAACAGTATAATAAAATTCATGATTTTTGAAGGAAAGTACCTGGATCCGGAGATATGGCTTGCGAAAATCTGAAGTTTACTGAAACAAATTGGCTATTATCTGAGTATAAAGGGTTTGTTTTAACCGGAAATGGAAAAGAAATTAAGGATTTCTTCAAAATTAAGCAATTTGAGCATAGTTGAGAATGCTGTTGACAGCATAACAAGAGATGCAGGAATAAACCAGGAAAACTATGGAAAAATCCTGGTCTCGATTATGGAAGCTGTAAACAATGCAATTGTGCATGGTAATAAATCTGATGAAAAAAAATATGTTACTATTGAAATAGTTCTTTATAATAATTCGCTGGAAGTTACTGTCGGAGATCAGGGGAAAGGATTTATACCAGCCGAAGTTCCGGATCCTACTGAACCGGAAAATATTGAACAGGTTAACGGAAGAGGTGTTTTTCTAATGAGAAGACTTGCAGACGAAATAGAATTTAATAGAAAAGGAAACAGCGTAAAAATGACCTTTAAACACATTTTATCTTGAAGATAAAGATATTCTATGATGAGGTAAAATTCAGACTGAGATTCAGCAATAAAATAAAGAAACTGATTGAAAAGGTCATCAGGGAAGAGAAAAAAACGCCCGGTGACCTTTCTTTTATTTTCACATCTGACAGGAATATTATCATAATAAACAGGGAGTTTCTGAAACATGATTATTTCACTGACGTCATTGCTTTCAGCGATAATGACGGAATTATTATTAATGGAGAGATCTATATAAGCGTTGATACTGTAAGGAATAATGCAATTAACTATAAAGTTAGTTTAAAAGATGAAATTGTTAGAGTTATGATACACGGAACACTTCATCTTTGTGGATATAGTGATAATGGAAGGGAAGGTAAGCTGATAATGAGAATGAAAGAGAATAATTGGCTAAATATTGAAAAAGGCGGAAAGTATGGAATTCAGGCATGATATAATTGTTGTTGGTGGAGGGCACGCAGGATGTGAAGCAGCGCACGCGGCAGCGAGGATGGGCGCGAAAACCGTTCTGATTACAATGGACATGACTAAGCTTGCACAAATGTCCTGTAATCCTGCGATGGGTGGTATCGCTAAAGGACAAATAGTTAGGGAAATTGATGCACTTGGTGGTTTGAGTGGAATTATGACAGACAGAAGCATGATACAGTTCAGGATGCTTAATAAGTCAAAAGGGCCTGCAATGTGGAGTCCCAGGGCACAATGTGACAGGCAAAAATTTACAATTGAATGGAGGAAGGAACTGGAGAAAACAGAAAAACTCAACATCTGGCAGGAACTGGCTGTAAAAGTTATAATTGAAGGAAATACTGCAATTGGAGTTGAAACAATATTTGGGAACAGGTTTTTAGCAAATGCCGTAATTCTTACAAACGGAACATTCCTGAATGCAATGATGCATGTTGGTTTTAAAAAAGCTACAGGCGGACGATCAGGGGACGCAGCGTCTAATGGTTTAAGCGACCAACTGTCTCAGATAGGATTTAAAGTTGAAAGAATGAAAACCGGGACAAGTGCAAGAATTGATGGACGATCAGTTGACTTTAAAAAAATGGTTGAGCAGAAAGGAGACATTGAAGAAAGAAGTTTTTCATTCCTGAAGGAGAAAAAGATAATCGGAAATCAAAGAAGCTGTTTTATTACACATACTAACGAAGATGTTCATGAAGAATTGAGAAAGGGATTAGAGTTCAGCCCGCTGTTTAAAGGCATAATAAAGGGAAGAGGACCGAGATATTGCCCAAGCATTGAAGATAAGATTGTGACATTTAAAGATAGAAATGCACATCAGCTTTTTATAGAGCCAGAAGGAATTGAAACAGTAGAATATTATGTAAACGGCTTTGCAAGCAGCCTGCCTCTTGATACGCAGCTAAACGCATTAAGAAAGGTAAGGGGGCTTGAAAAAGTAGAAATATTCAGACCCGGCTATGCTATTGAATATGATTTTTTTCAGCCCACACAACTGAAACATACACTGGAAACGAAAAAAATAGAAAATCTCTATTTTGCCGGACAGATAAATGGTACTACAGGGTACGAAGAAGCTGCAGCGCAGGGTTTGATGGCAGGAATTAATTCGGTATTAAAGGGAAAAGGAAAAAAAGAGCTGGTTCTTGGAAGAGAGGAATCATATATTGGTGTTTTGATTGACGACCTGGTAACAAAAGGAGTTGACGAACCATACAGGATGTTTACTTCAAGAGCAGAATACAGAATTTTGCTGAGACAGGATAATGCTGATGAAAGACTTTCAAGAAAAGGATTTAAAATAGGATTGGCAGGAAAAGAAAGAATTGAATTATTGGACGAGAAAGAAAGAATGATAGAACAAGTTATAAAGTTCCTGAATGAAAAAAGTATAAGCCCAACCCATATAAATAATTTCCTGAAAAAACTAAATACAGCAGAAATAAGACAAAAAGTAAGAGCGGTGACAATTGCATTAAGACCACAGGTGAAGATAGAAGATCTGTTAAACGAAATTGAAGGAGGGAAAGAAATACTGAAAGAAATAAATAAAAGAAAGGATGAAGTTCTGGAATCAGCTGAAATTAAGATTAAGTATGAAGGGTATATAGTAAGAGAAAAAGTTATTGCAGATAAAATTAACAGACTTGAAAAATTAAAGATTCCTGAAGATATAGATTACAGTGAATTAGTATCAATTTCTACTGAAGGAAGGCAAAAGCTGGCAAAAATTAAACCTGAAAATATCGGACAGGCTGGAAGAATTAGCGGCGTTTCGCCATCAGACGTCAATATTCTACTAATGTATCTGGGACGGTAGATGTGTTCCACGTGGAACAAAAAATAATAAATATAAAATATTTCTTATGAAAGTATCTGGAAGAGTCGTCAATGTCCACAACAGAAGAATATTAAATGCCGAGATAACCATTAATGGTGGAAAAATTACTTCAATAGATGAAATCCCAGGAAAATCAGGGTTATACATACTTCCCGGCCTTATAGATGCTCATGTCCATATTGAAAGCTCAATGCTTACTCCCGGTTCATTCGCAATTGCAAGTGTTCCACATGGAACAATCGGAGTTGTGTCAGATCCTCACGAAATAGCTAATGTTTTGGGTATTGACGGTGTTAATTTTATGATAGAGGATGGAAGAAAAACTCCATTCAGATTCTACTTCGGTGCTCCATCCTGTGTGCCCGCAACATGCATGGAATCAAACGGAGCAAATTTGGGAACCATTGAAATATCAGAACTTCTGAAAAGAAAAGAGATATTATTTCTTGCAGAAATGATGAATTTCCCGGGCGTAATAAATAAAAATAATGAGGTATTAAGAAAAATACAGATAGCAAAAGAACTAAATAAACCGGTTGACGGCCATGCCCCGGGACTGACCGGAGAAAACTTAAGAAGGTATATAGAGGCAGGGATATCAACAGATCATGAATGCAGCTCATATGAGGAAGCAATTGAAAAAATCAATCTGGGGATGAAAGTAATTATCAGGGAAGGAAGTGCCGGAAGAAATCTGAATGCGCTTAAGAATTTATATAATGATTACCCTGAAATGATAATGTTGAGCAGTGACGATATTCACCCTGAAATGCTGCAAAAAAGGCATCTTGAAAAGCTGGTTGCCGGGCTCGTCGACGAGGGATATGATCTTTTTAATGTGCTTAGAAGTGTGACAATAAACCCTGTGTTGCATTACGGCCTGGATGCTGGTTTACTGAGAACAGGAGATCCGGCAGATTTTATAATTGTTGACGATCTGAAGGAAATGAATGTAATTGAAACCTGGATCGGCGGACAAAAAGTTTTTGATCGGGGCAAAGTGCTTTTCGTATATATGCCGGGAAGCCCTGTTAATAAATTTAATTGCTCCACGTTAAAGGAAGAGCAAATACAGGTAAGGAAAGCAGGCAAAGAAATGCGGGTGATTACTGCATTTGACGGGGAGCTCTATACAAAAGAAACAATTATTGAAACAAAGGCTGAAGACATAATTAATTCAGATACTTCCTCGGATGTACTAAAAATAGTTGTCAAGGACAGATACAGGGACTTACCGCCTTCTGTTGGATTCATAAAAGGATTTGGACTTAAAACGGGAGCATTTGCAAGTTCGGTAGCCCACGACAGTCATAACATTATCTCAGTAGGCACAAACGATAAAGATATAATAACTGCTGTAAATGAAATCATTAAAATGCAGGGCGGTCTTGCAGTTTCTTCTGCAGAAAAGACAAAGACATTGAAACTGAATATTGCCGGGATAATGTCAACGGGAACATGCACGGATATTGCGCGGGAATATGAAGCTCTTTCGGACCTGGTAAAGAAACAGGGATGTACAATGTCTGCACCTTTCATGACCCTCTCTTTTATGGCACTGCTGGTTATCCCAGAGATCAAAATAAGTGACAGCGGGCTATTTGACGGGAACCAGTTTAAACATGTATCGCTATTTATTTAGTGTGTGATTTGCCGGGAAGATTGCTTCGGCGCGCAGCGCCTCGCAATGACGCTGCCGTTATTAAAATTTGTTTTTATAATTTCATTCCATCCCCGAAGACGTAACCTGTAATTGCGAGGAGCCCCGCCATGCGGGGTAAACTCCGCGACGAAGCAATCCTCTTACAATTTCCTATATTTGTCCCATGTCGATCGACCCCATAAAAATATTGCCTCATATCCCCAATAACCCCGGCGTCTACCAATTCCTCGACAGCTATGGGACAATAATCTATGTGGGCAAGGCCAAGAATCTGAAGAAACGGGTGACTTCCTATTTTTCAAAAAACCAGTCGGGGAAGACATCTGTAATGCTAAAGAAGGCAACAGATTTAAAGCACTTTGTACTGGACAATGAATCAGATGCTCTTTTGCTTGAGAACAACCTTATTAAAAGGCACCAACCCAGATACAATATACTTTTAAAGGACGATAAAACGTTTCCCTGGATCTGCATAAAGAAAGAACCATTCCCCAGGGTATTCAGCACAAGGAATACGATAAAAGACGGGTCATTCTATTTTGGACCCTATACTTCCGGATTAATGGTAAAAACGTTGCTGGAACTGATAAGGCAACTGTACAAGCTGAGATCCTGCACCCTGAATCTTACAAAAACGAATATTGAATCACATAAATTCAGAGTGTGTCTTGAATATCATATGGGTAATTGTAAAGCCCCATGTATCGGGCTACAAAACACAGATGACTATGAAGAATCCATCCAGCAGATCAAAAATATTCTAAAAGGGAATATTTCTATGGTCCAGACACATCTGAGGGAAATGATGAAAGAATATTCAAAAAGGATGCGGTTTGAAGAAGCCCAGATGATAAAGAACAAAATAGAAATACTATCAAAATACCAGAGTCGCTCAACTGTAGTAAGCGCAACAATTAAAAATGTTGACGTCTTCGCATTGGAGCAGGAAGAAGATAACACATATGTTAACTATTTAAAAGTAGTAGATGGAGCTGTAATACAAGCATTTACGCTTGACCTGAAAAGCCGTGTTGATGAAGAAAAGGAATCACTTTTTGGATTTGCAATTACTGAGATAAGACAAAGATTATCAAGTGATTCACCTGAAATAATTGTGCCTTTTTTGCCTGATATTCTATTAGAAAGAGTAAAATATGTTGTACCCGAAAGAGGTGAAAAGCTTAAATTACTGGAACTTGCACAGAGAAATGCCAAATACTATAAGCTGGAACAGAAAAAGAAGAAAGAGGAAAAACCTCCGGAAAACCGCACAGCCAGGAATTTGGAGAAGCTTAAAAATGATCTTCATATGAGTGAAATACCGACACACATAGAGTGTTTCGATAATTCAAATATGATGGGTAAAAATCCTGTGGCAGCCTGCGTCGTTTTCAGGAATGCACGACCCAGCAAGAAGGAGTACAGGCACTTTAACATTAAAACGGTTTCGGGACCCGATGATTTCGGTTCAATGGAGGAGATAGTTTACAGGAGATATAAAAGAATGACCGAGGAAGGCCAAAAGCTGCCACAGTTAATAATTATTGACGGGGGCAAAGGACAAATCTCCTCGGCAATGAAAAGCCTAAAAGAGCTTAATCTTGATGACAAATTAACCGTTATAGGTATTGCCAAGAAATTAGAGGAGATCTATTTCCCGGGCGACAGTATTCCGCTGTATCTTGATAAGAATTCAATAAGCCTGAAGATAATTCAACAGCTCAGGAATGAAGCTCACCGGTTTGGAATAAGCTTTCACAGGGAAAAACGCTCCACTGATATGATAAGGTCAGATCTGGATATCATAAATGGTATTGGTACAAAGACAAAGGAGATTTTATTGAAAGAAATAGGTTCAGTGGAAAGAATTAAAAATACTCCCTTTGATGAGCTGGAAAAATTGATCGGTAATAAAAAAGCAACAACTCTGACAGAATTCTTTAAAAAATAGCGCTGGTTTCCACGTGGAACAATAAAAAACAGCACCTTCCGATATTGCAGATTGTCAACGAGATAAGCAGGTTATGTCAATGTTTTAACCTCGCGAGATTTAAAAATTTACCGGATTCCTGATAAGAGGCCATGGATATTAATGGCAAAACGGGGAATATTTCGACCAAAACACATAATTGGTCGAAAAATCAGAACTCAACTCTGAAATTAAAGACCGGGACCATCCCGATACTTAAAACATCGCTTGTAACAATTTTTCCGTTTTCGTATGAAAACCTTCTTTTAAAAACATTTCTTCTTCCGGTTGCATTTTGAACATCAAGCATTACTATCCACGAACTTTGTGAATAATTCCTTCTAAAGCTTATACCGCAATCACTTCTTAAAAAATCTGGCAGCTGTTCAGAATAAGTAAGGGAAGTAAGGTACACTATTCTTTGAAGCTTAAGAGATTTTGTTTCATTAACGGGTGTATAGCGATATCCGCCCCTGAAGATAATTTTTGAATTTATTCCTATGATGTTCCTTTTATTCCTTCCGAAGCAGAAATCTTTCCCTGCAAGAAAATTGGCAACATATTTTGTATTATACAATGTGTTATAACGACGATGATCTCCTGCAGTATACCACGAATTAAAAGCGGAGCCCGTCAGAAGAAAATAGTAATTTCTGGTAAATGCCTTTTCCAGAGTCAGTTCGACTCCCGTATTTCTGCCTGTTCCTGCATTTTCAAGAACTTCCTCTGGCAGCCGTTCTGCTGTGTTGAGGGCAGAATACCTGCTTTGCATTTTATTAACGATAGGCACATTATACAGACTCTGAACATATCCCTCAAGGCGAAACTTAATGTCATTCTTAAATGACAGATCCAGTCCTGCTACAGCATGAAATGATTTTACCAGACCGAGATCACGGTTAAGAGTTTGTCTTATTCCTTCATTGTTTTTTATCAGTGAATTATATGCTGCAAGTGATTCAGTTCTTGAGTGAAGCCCTATCCCGGCAATAAATGCACCACCAGGAAATAGCTGCCATCTGATTCCAATGCGTGGTTCAATACTTGTTTCGTGGTTTATGGAGAAATGCAGGAGATGTATTCCGGTATTAAGTTCAAGACCCGACCTGGTCCTGTATTTCCACTGAATATGGTACTGAAAAAGAGAAGCATTGTCTGAAGGAGCAACAAGGGTATCAAACAGACCGGCGTTGTTAAGCTTATAATTCGCCATTATAGCCGACAGATAATTATAATTTATTCCCGCCCTTACAGAATGTCGGGCATTGAATTTGTGATTGGCTATGAATGAGCATCTGAAAGACGGATATTTATAATTATAATAATAACTGTCAGTTTGAACATACGATGAATCGATAATCCCTTCATGATAAAAATCAGAAAATGAAGAATATGCCATCACCGATCTGATATATGTTCTGCCCCCGGGAATTGTGTAGTAATGTTTTATTCCAATGGTAAAAGAACTTTGTTCTTCCATTTCCTGCCACTGATCCGACATGGTTGTCCATTTATTTGTATCCTGTTCGGCTACAATACCCAGGGCACTGTATCCGGCCAGGCCAAAAATATTAAGGCTTTGTAATTTGTTTACGGGAAAGTAAATATTGAAAACAAGATCCCTGGTCCGGGGGGCGTAATTAGTTTCTCCCAGGTCAATGAGGTCAAGATCGCTGAGCAGCTTGAAATTTGTATACCGGGCATTTACAAGATATGAAGCTTCCGACTTTTTTGTGAAAGGGCCTTCTGCGGCAAATTCAGCACCGATCATGCCTGTCTGAAAAGCATATTCACGATTATCGGTATTTCCCCGCCTGAGGTTAAGATCCATAACACCTGAATAGGCATTCCCAAATTCAGCAGGAAATGCTCCGGTAAAAAAATCAAAATTGTCAATCACGTTGGAAGTGATAGACGAAAATGCACCTCCGCTTCCTCCCATGCCACTGCTGAAATGATTTGGATTAGGAATTTCTATTCCTTCAAGCCGCCACAGTAAACCCCGTGAAGAGTTTCCCCGTATTATCAGATCATTGCTTTCATCATTATTGGCAGTGACAATGCCGGCAAATGCATTTACAATACGTGAAGGATCATAAAAACCTCCTGCATAATGAATTGCATCTTCAGTCCTGATAGTGTTTGTACTTACAGCGGCCATTTGACTGATATAGGGAACATTTCCGTTATTTGACCGAACCACTACTTCATTGGTTTCTATCACCTTCTCCAGCAGTGCGGCGTTAATATTTACTTCCCTGCCGGATGTCACAAGAACATCCTTAAGGATGAAATCTTCATAACCCAGAAAGCTGATTTTTAATGATATCCTACCGGGAGAAGTGATAAGCCTGAATTTGCCGTAAGTGTCAGCAACAGCTCCTGCAGGAGGTTCGGAATTAATAATTAAAATGTTTGCTCCGGGCAAGGGTATTCCGGACTCCATGTCGGTGACCGAGCCTTTTATTGTCTGAACAATCTCCTGGGAAAATAACGGACAGAAAAATATGACTTCAGAAATCAACAGAACGATCAGCTTTTTCATAAAAATCCGACCAAATCAACAGGTAAAATTATCTTATTTCAGGAATTGAGAGCAAGACCGCCATTTAAATCGATAATTTCATCACTTTTCTTTCGCAGGAGGTATTTTCATATACTCTGCAGAGAGAATGTAATATTTAGACGAAGATTGAAAAAAACGCCTGTTTTGACCCTTTTCAGGGATTTTTCATGCTGATAGGCTGGCCGGTAGCTTCAAGGACATTCCACCATAATTCACCATCAACATCTATTTTGTTTCGTTTGGCCACCGCCATGGGGATTGGAAGAAGAGTAAACTCATTATTCCAGTAGCCTATAACAAAATCAGTCTTCCCTGCCAGTGCGGCATGCACTGCATTTTGTGCAAGCAGGTTGCAGAATTTGCTGTCGTTAGGATTGGCCGGAGCGCTCCTGATAATATAACTGGGGTCAATATATTTGATGGAATATGGAAAGTTCTTGGAATCGAATTCTTCCTTGATTTTTTCCTTGAGATAAATGCCGATATCTTTATGTTTCACATTTCCCGATGCATCTTTTTCAGTGCCTATTGATGAAATTAGCTCCTGACCTGCGCCTTCGGCAACCACAACAACAGCATGATGCTTCAGTTCCAGCCTTTTGCGGAGATACTTAAGAAATCCCCTTGGACCATAAAGGTCAAAACTTATCTCCGGGACGAGTACGAAATTCACCTCCTGGGTTGCCAGCGAAGCGCTTGCTGCGATGAACCCTGAATCACGACCCATAAGCTTTACAACAGCAATGCCGTTGTAAGCTCCCGAGGCTTCATTGTGTGCATTGCGGATAATATCGTTCGCAATAGAAAAGGCGGTCTCGAATCCAAAAGATTTTTGGATGAGATCAATATCATTGTCTATTGTTTTTGGAATTCCGGCAACAGCAATTTTAAGTTTCCTTTTCTGAATCTCCTGGTGAATTGCATGTGCACCACGCAGTGTTCCATCTCCGCCTATACAGAAAAGGACATTGATATTCATGATCTCCATTGTATCAACAATTTTACCGACATCCTGGTTGCCTCGAGAAGTCCCCAGGATTGTACCTCCGGCAATGTGAATATCACTGACCATTTCGGGGGTAAGCTCAATAACCTCATGGTTATAATCAGATATGAATCCCTCGTACCCATATTTGAATCCCAGAACCCTTCCTATTCCATAACGATAGAAAAGCTGATTGACAATACTCCGGATGACATTATTAAGACCGGGACAAATTCCGCCACATGTAACAATACCGACTTTTGTTTTTGCCGGTTCAAAGAAAATGGTCTCTTTTGGTCCTGCTTTTTCAAAGCAAACAGGTGTCTCCCCGGTTTCCCGGCACCTGGTGTAATATTCAAGGGAATTGTCATAAATGATCCTGTCGTTATCTTCGACGAATTTATAAACAGGACTATCTTCCCTCTGGCTTTGTTTCAATGGTGAAACAACATTTCCCCTGCCAAGGGATGAGACCAAAAAATCCTCATATTTCATCTTTAAAGCAATTGAATTAATAAAAACAGGACATGAAAATCATCATGATTTCATGAGGTTGCAAATTTAGTTAATTTTTTGAATGATTGACTAATATAGACCAGAGATAGCTGTCAGATTATTTGCTTTATCCGGCCCACCAGCCCATTTTCGAGGAGGACCTTTATCCCATGGGGATGGTGTGGTGATGATGTAAGAATTTCCTTAACCTTTCCACCGGTAAGCCTTCCCGTCCTTTTATCTTCCGCCAGTTCAACCAGTACTGCAATACCCGGTTTAATATCTGCCCTTCGTCTTCCGTCCATCATGAATTGAAATGAGGGAACAAGTATAAGAAAAATTCCCCTGTAAACATCGTGAAGTTAATATCTCGGGACTTTAACTATCCCCCGGTTCCGCGGACTTTCATCCTGATCCGATAAAAACCCTTGCTTGCTGTAATATAAAGAATTTTACGGTTACGACCGCCGAAACAGACATTGGCAGTCCAGCTTTCCGGTACAGGAATATTCCCAATCTGTCTGCCTGTTTTATCGAAAACCGTAACTCCCTTTCCGCAAAGGTAGATGTTGCCTTTGGTATCAATTGTCATTCCGTCCGATCCGAGCTCACAAAAAAGAGTTTTATCAGATAAAGTGCCATCAGGATTAATGGTAAACGACCAGGTTTTATTGCCCCGGATATCGGCGACAAACAATAGTTTTCCATCAGGAGTTCCAACTATTCCGTTCGGCTGAAGCTGTAACCGAAGGCTTTAGATGGACAATCTCCGCTTTCTCTTAAAAGCTTTAATCAATTACTGTTATCGTGTTACTTCT
>Ga0208980_10000707_pt1 | contig 19311 bp, 34 predicted proteins | sample WetSurMetagenome_3_FD_187993 | JGI IMG/M metagenome (GOLD analysis project Ga0208980, IMG submission 187993) | Wetland microbial communities from Twitchell Island in the Sacramento Delta, sample from surface sediment Aug2011 Site A1 Bulk (version 2) | ecosystem: Environmental > Aquatic > Marine... | reverse complement strand
CTCTTCTGCAACTCATCTGCCCAATTGCCAAGATTCTTGCGCTTAGCTTCGGCGATATAGACAGGAGCCAACTTCTGATAGGTAGGTAAAACCGCATCCTTACCCTTGGTATACAACGTAGAAAGTTCTAACCGAGCATCCTGGAAAGAACAGAACTGTCCGGTCTTTGGATCGTGGCAAGAATTGGCTTTGAGGATGGTTGCGTAGTTCATCAACGCATTCCAAAGGCTGATTCCACATCCTTATCGTCCAGGAAGATGTCGTTATCAACGTCCAGGTACTTGTGTTCACCGGTAGTGGTGTTCCACATATACCAGAGTTTCTTACCCGTGCGAGTAGTGAAGGGCTTTTCGGTGCCCCCACTAGCTGGAATCCAGTTATCGGTATTGATCTTGTGCCCCGAAGAACAGAACTGCCCACCCCCTTTACCAGCCGGGTTATGGCAAGAATTAGCCTTAAGAATTTTGGCGTAGCTCATGGTTCATCTCCCCAGGTCCCAAGAAGAATACTACTTCCTAAGCCACCAGCTTTTTCAGAGCCTTCTTGATCTCCTTCTCTCGGTGCCACTCCCGCACCTTCTCTCTCCACCAGGGACGGGCCACCGGCACCTCAGCCAGAAAGCTCAGCGGGCAGGAGTAGTAAAACGGACCCTCCACCTCAGACAGAGCCTTGTATCCGTAGGTCCCGCCCGACTTGCTCAGCAGAGCCAGAGCAATGTAGGGCTTGCCCTCATAGTTCTTGATGAGCCACAGGTGAGACCCGACCAGTTTGAACTTGGTTGCATTCTTGGTCAGATACTCAACCAGAGCCGCCTTCGATTTCCAACCGTAGTCCCAACCCATGACTCACTCCTTATAAGCCACACCAAGAAGAGCCACCTTCAAGCACAGTGTCGCTGCACTCTTAGGACCTTTGACATCAGCCACCCAAGCAAAATCAGGAGCAAGAGGCTTGGAGTACCCGGCCTTCTTGGTGGCTTTGAAGTAGCTACCGATGTAGCCGAATGGTGCCGTGTAAAACCGAATTCGGTACCCGTGGTTATCACAAGTCACCACATGCCCGTTGATGTCGTAGCTTTTCATTCCCCACTCCTTTAACTCACCAAGGACATACTACCAGAACCTTGGTGGTTTGTCAAAGCAGTCTACCAGCCTCATTCTTGGCAAGAACCTTCTCAGCCAGGAGGAACTTCACCCGATTCAACTCCTGACGAATCTTGTCCTTGTCATAGTCCCGAGCCACCATCTCCTGAATGTCGGAGAGCATACCCAGGATGAAGAAACCCTTGCTGAAAGCGTATTTGTAGGCATCCAACAGGATGTCCGGATCGCAACCGTACCGATCTTCATTCGTTGCTGCCAGGGGCTTATTCATAACGCACTCCGTTTGTTTGGCGGGCTGGCAGGGATTCGAACCCCAATTAGTGGCTTTGGAGACCACCGTTCTACCGTTGAACTACCAACCCAGATCACGCACTCTCAGAAGCCACTGCCACCAGAGCAAGAGACCCAAAAAAGATAGAGAGGGTAGCAAGGGCGAAGAACACAGGGAACCAGAAGGCAAGAGTCAGAAGGCTTTCCATCACACACTCCGTTTCAATCCACCAAGGACATACTGCCACAACCTGGAGAGTTTGTCAACTAGCAGTTCTTCAGACTCTTCACCCAGAATCCACCGTCAGCCCTGGGGTCAATCATAATCACGCTGCCGGGGTACTTGTTTTGGAGGTTCTTCGCATGGCCCAGTGCCTTATCGAACGTGTCAGCCGCCTTCATCTTCTGGACCGGGGAATCGTAGAGATCATAAATGATGTTGTCGATCTTCCAGTTCTTCATGACCCACTCCGTTTCAATCCACCAAGGACATACTGCCACAACCTGGAGAGTTTGTCAAACACCTGGACAAAAAAGGGGGGACCGAAGTCCCCCAGAAGGCCCACTCAAGGTGGGTCCTCACAGTGTAGTTTTACCGCTAGGGTCCTTAGTACTTGATACATTTAACATTTTTAACTTACCGTCAGGGTCAGGTCCATATCCGGGAATGCCTGCTCCCATGCCTCTAGTACCTTTTCATACCCTATTGCCTGAAAGTAACTCGGCAGGTTCCCCTCATCCGGAGTAACCACCAACTCCTGGGCAACTGATTGCACCGGCTGCACCACCACAGACCCACCCATGTACGCAATGCAGATGTTCTCAAGGGCTACCGTGTTAACGTCGGTGTTAAGTTCCTCTTTGACCTTCTCCAGGGCTGACTGAATCACTTCCTTCTGGTCGGAGTGAACCTTGAAGGTCAGGGTACTGACATCCGAAGAGTCACCCTTGTTGGAGGTAACCTCACCCTTAGCCTTCTTGATGGCATCAATGAGTTGCAGCACCGTAAGGCCGGCAGCAAGCTCAACCCACTCATCTACGTTATCAGCGGTCAGAATCTTGACCAGTTCCTTCAGCTTGGTCCACCCCAGGTGCGACACCTTGGACCAGGGGATCTGTGCCTCTACCAAAACATTATAGATATTAATGAGGTACATCGCTTTTCTATACTCAAGGTGAAACTTCTCCTTGAGCAGGGTCTTGAAGCTACCGTAGACCCCGAACCAGCCATGGGTATTGATGAGGCCCAGCAAACCACCCAGGCGAAAATCACTCATGCCTGACTCTTCAAGAATCGAGCCCACCATGTTCAGGGCTTTGTCCTCTGACATGGTTTCGATTTCATGGGCCGTTTCTAGCAACAGGTCCACTTCAACCTGCTGTTTGGTCTTTATTGCGGTTACCATACTTCCTCCTTTTTGATGGGGAGAGATTACCAAAGGAAACTCAGTTTGTCAACCATGACTCCCTTCAGTTGCCAAAGACAGACTAGCACAGACTGCAATCAGTGTCACTCAGTTTTTAGCGTCTCAGCCACTCTACGCTGAACCGCAGTAACCGGTACCCCAGGTTCCTTGGACAGGGCTAGCCCCATCATGGCTAGGCCGAAAGAGTCAGCCTCATCAGAGGAGGAGAAAGCAATTCCCCAGTGCTTGTACACCTCCAGGAGAATCTGTTCCTTCTTGACGGTGCCCTTCCCACAGACGAATTTCTTCAGCACTGTCGGAGGACAGGTGTACCAAGAATGTGCCCCCTCATACAACGCAAGACGCAGGGCTGTACCTACCTCAACCAGGGTAACGATGGTAAAGGCATTTCCATAAGCATACCCTTCGATCACCACAAGGTCTGGAGCATTGGCAGCAAGAAAAGCCTTGAGCCACAAATTAGCCGTATGAACTCGCTCAAAACCGGTACCCCGAAAAAGTTGCACCCCTGATTTATGGGACCACCGATTGTTGTCCCATGTGAGCAGAGTCCACCCGGTTTTTGTAGAGGGGTCAATCCCCAGTATTTTCATGGATGGCTCCCGCAGGATATTTCTCAGCCCAGCATTCCACAGAGCAAGAACACTCTTTAACTCTCTGCCCAACAGCCGTTGGGCAAATTCTGTTAGGGATAATCCCTTCCTTACGGAACCGGTCCACTTCCTCTGCCTTGGCAAGGTATGGATGCAAGGTCGTAGGGGTATACTTCACTATGAAGTCCTTGAATGGAGTAATGGGACCACCCGAAGCCTTGGCACCGTAGCCTTTGGAAATGTACAGAACCCTTGCGTAATCCTGCTGAATGTATTGGGCGTTAGGCTCAGACGAAGTACGGAGTAAGTGCAGGTACAAACTGGTACGAATTCTGTGCTCAGCAAGGGGAGCAACCAATTCCTTGAATTGGTCTTTGTCCATGGTCTTGATCTCGACTAGCACATGCTTCTCTTCACCTTCGTCTACCAGCAAATCCATAGACCCATGGATGTCATGCTCTCCAGGAATATCCACCTCAAGATATGTGTAGGAAGGATGTCCGCACTGCGTACACTTGGTCTTAGGATGCTTGCTGAACCACGTAACATGCCCGCAGTGTTTGCAAGCCCAGTTACCAACCGCTAAATCCTTGAGCCATTCCTCTCTCACTAACCGGTGCAGAGACTCACCCTGAGCAAAGGCAACGGAGGTTGCTACCGTCAGATACTCATCCTTTGGCTTTCTCTTCAGGATATCAAGAAGAGCCACTTCCCTTGGGCAGAAGGCTTTGTATTGATTGGTGACTGCCGAAGCCCGGATAGTACGAAAGGATCGGGCAGGAACATGCCCACCCAATCTCTTGTGCAATAGATCAACTAGACCACTAGGGTTAACTTTCGGAGTACCTAGATTCCAAAACATCTCTGAACCACCATTCTGGAACAATCACCCAGGGACCAGGAGGAGCGTCTGCCCCGGAGTCTGTAGTGAAAGACAAGGATAGGGCAGGAAGCTTTTCTGCCATCAGAGCCTCCTGCTGAATTTTCAGTAGCCACTCCTTCTTGAGACTCAGTGAGTCTTTCTTAGTGCTCTTGTTCTCCACCAAGAAATTCCTGTACACCATGTCTCCCTTTTGAGAAAAGGCCCCTGAGCCGGGGGTGAGTCTTGCACCAAGACGTTTGGCTTTTATCTTCTCGTTGTTTCTCCCAGACCCACCGGACCCACGCTTTGCTGCCCGGCGAAATAAGGGACTATCCATTTACGGGATCATCGTGCTCAGTATGAATGGCCGAACTCACCTTGACGGTATCAATCACCATCTGCTGAATGGCTTTACGCTCAGTCACATCCGAGTAGTACAGGTTGCGAATCTCTCCAAGGGTTTGGTACTCGGCACCTCTGAATTCCCAAGCCTTTGGTCCCTTCACCAACAAGGACTCTTGTCGCAATAACGTCTGCACCAGTTTCCAGCTATCGGACTGACAAACACCCATGCCACCATATGCCATAAGAGACAAGGTGTACTCACACGCTAAGGCAGTGATAGGGACCTTGTTTTTCTTCACAATTGCCGTGATGGTCGAATAGGCTGGCAAGGTTGGATGCACATCCTTGTCAACCTTCTTTTTGCCGGATAGTCTAACGACAAGAGAGCAGTGAAATTTGATGGCATTACCACCAGGGATTGTTTCCGGGTCCCCATACATCATGCCGATCTTGTGGCGTATCTGATTGATGCCTAAAAAGATCGGATGAATTTCTTGTTTCTTGTTGGCATTAATGGCAACGGTGGCTTTCTTGACAAGCTTGGTAGCAAGGAGTGATGAACCACCAGGGATCTGCTTAGTACTCTCTGACTCGATCTCATTCTGCGTCATCAGCGCAGCGAAGGAATCAAGGACCACGATGCCCACATCGTCCGCATAAAGAGTGGACTCCACTATGTCGGATGCTTGCTCTGCGGTAGCCGGCACAAACAGGTACACCTTGGAGACATCTACTCCACAGTGCGTAGCCCATATGGGATCGAAGGTACCCTCCACATCCACAAACACGGCTTCCTTGCCGAGTCGTTGAATGGAAGCCATGGTGAGGTAAGCAAGAGTGGTCTTACCTGAGGACTCAGTGCCGTAGACCATGCTCATGCGGCCAACGGGGAATCCTCCCCCAAGAGCAAGGTCCAATTCAAAAACACCCGTGGGAATTCTCGGAAGCTCTTGAAGTTTTGCCCCATGAGCACCAACGCTAAAGCCAAACTCTTTTTGCAATTTGGCAAGGGACTGACTAACGGTAGTCAAAATAAAGGGTCCTCTTCGTCAGAAGGCAAGACCACTCCATTGCTCTTTGCCTGCTCGATCAACTCGGACATCTTCTGGTCAACCCACCCTAAAGCTTCTTCATAGGTAGCCTCCAATTCCACCTTGGTACAAGGTACCTTCAAGCTAACAGAAATCCTTGCCGAGTTGTAATTGCCCAAGTTTATTGTCTGACCAGCAACGATGCCAACCTCACAAAGAGGCTCCCCGGCACTCTCCACCTGGACAGGAGTAGCCTTATGGATAGCTGCCCCAGAGGAATGCTTGATCGTCTCTACGGTAATGCCGGGGGTAGACTTCTTAACTATTTTGATTGCCATCGAACCAAGACTTTTTGATATTGTTTGCTACTGCCTCTAGCTCAGCATCGTACTGAGCATGGCTAAGCTCTTTAGTCTGAAAGAGTAGATGTATCCGGGGAAGCTCAGTAAAGAAGAACTGCACTAACTCTGCCTCGTGGAGAGTGTATCTACGAACCGTACCGGTATCCGGTCTAGGGAAAAATCCCTTGGACTCCCAATACCGAATAGCCGTAGAAGTAGTGGAAGCCCTCTCTGCTGTCTCAGAAATCGAATAGAACTTCTTTGGCGGCTTCGGTCTTACCTTGGCTCGTTGCCTGCTAGTCCTAGCATACTCGATTACCTTTTGCCGATACTCAGGGTCAGAGTTGTATCGTGCCTTGCGAGCACTATTAAACTCATCCTTGTTCCTCTCATACCATCTGCGAAAAGTCTCGGACATGCTAGAACTCCCGACATCTGTCAAACCCTCCTTGAGGATTTGTCAAGCTTACACCATGGATACATGCTTGACCACTGCTTTCATGGTGCGATAGACATACTGCCGTTTCCCAGCAAAGGCTTGTAGCTCTTCTGGACCCGCATCTACAAAATCAATCACGATTGGAGCCGGCTTACCTTCCCACTCCCGCAATACTCGACCGATAGGCTGAGTGACATTAGCTCGTGGGGTTGCCAGAACAGCAGCATCTAGCCAAGGGATATCCGTAGCTTCTGCCGCCATGGAATAGGTAGCCCACAGCACATTCTTGGTCTTGGCTACTTCTCGCTGTTTCTCCGACATGCCACCCACATAGAGGCTCATATCCTCAGCAGGTATCCCCGCCTCAATAGCCATTACCTGCAAGGGCTTTAAGTGCTTCTCCTTGATATCACTGAACACGATGATCCGCCGATCCTTGGACCAGAGGTGCCGCACCCACTGAATGATGAGGTCATTGCGGTTAGGGTCCTGTGCCATGGCCGAATAGACCGGCATCATTTTTCCTAAGGAGTACCACAACTTCTGAAATGGTCTCCACCCTGTTCGCACGATATAGACCTGAGGCTCAAGAGCAAGCAAAGCCGTCTTGACCATGACCGGACCAATGTTCGAAGTGAATACAGGGTCCTTGCCATCAATGCGTTGCGGAGTAGCAGACAATCCTAGCCGGTATTTGCCGGGGAACATGGTGACAGTCTGAGAGAACGTATCCGCAGCCATGCGGTGAACCTCATCATAGATCACCAACCCAAAGTGCTTCTTGAACTCCTCGCCATATTTGTCCTTGGCAAGAGAGTGAACCATCGCCAAGGTGATTTTCTTGCCTTGGTACTCGCAGACATCCTGCTGAATGAAACCAATTTCACTGACAGGTATATCGGTGTGTGTAAGAATGGCATCTCGCCACTGCGCCATGAGATCGTCCTTGGTGACGATCACTAAGGTAGTGGTGCCCACCTGTTGAGCAATGGACAAGGCACAGTAGGTTTTGCCAAAACCCGTTGACGCTTGAAAGATATGGGACAAATCCGCAGACAACAAATCCACAGACTGTCGGATCTTCTCATGCTGTGTCTGATTACGTGGGGGATTCATCATGGTGAAGGAGATAGGGTGCCCCAGAGACCTCCTATCTTCTTCTAAGGGCAAGGTTCCCCGTGGAACACCCATCAGATTCCCTGATCGTACAAACAGCCGCACCTGTTCCTCAAACCGAGAGACAAAAGTGTACTCCTCGGCCAAAGCTGCCGAGTACGGGAGCCATGTCATCGCATCTGTGTAAGTCATAGATTGATGGGGGGCCGAAGCCCCCCTCTCATTAGTCCGGAAGCTCATCCGGATCAAAAGGGATAGACTCTTCCTCCTCAGCTACAGCACTTGCCAAGGGACTATGGGTATGGACAACCCCACCTAGAATCGTCCCGAACCCTAACTGCCGAAGCTCATCAACAGAGAGGTACGTGATTTCCTTTTCGTAATCCAGAGGCTTGAACAGCGTGATCTTCTTGCCATCCTCCACCTTGAAGTACTTGACCTTGAGAACCGTAACGGCTTGCTTCTCGATGAAGTCAAACTGACTTCCTACGCTTGGCGCACGATTACCAATCCGCATTACATCGAAAGTGCAGCCCTGGAGACCACCCCGCTTCTGACCCATGCTGGTCAGCAACTTCAGGGTATCTGTCTTGGCAACAAACAACTTGGGCACATTCTGATACGTGACAACAGTACCATCCTCTTTCTTCTTCTTACCAACGATCTGGCGATGGTCAATCACGGTAAACAGGGCTACACGGGAAGGAAGATCACCATCTTCACAGATCGGACAAGCACCTTCGGCTTCCTTGGTACAGACGAAAAAGTTGTTCCAACTCCCATTCCGTAGAAGCCTGTGCTCCTTGAAGGAAACAACATCAAGGAATCCCTCCTTGGTGAGTCCACCATCAACAAACGTAATGCGAGCCTCTTCGCCTTCCTTTACCCAAAAACGCCAAGTCTTTTTGGCCTGCTCATACTTCATTTGCTGCTCTTGTGCATCATGCTCAAACGCCGCAGCGGCATCAGCACCTTTTTTCATCCAACTCATTTGTATGTCTCCATAAGAGAGAGTGATTGGTGTATTTCCTCTGTGGACATGCTGCCGGGGTCCTTACGATCCACGGGGTAAGGCACATACCGGACAAGCGTGTTCTTTAGAGCCTTCTTAACCTTGAAACTTCCTTCGATCCCGGCCTTGTCATTATCAAAAAAAACCCAGATCTCCGGGAAGTTTTTCAGTACGCTGAGCTTTTCTCGTGGAACAGAAACGCCCAAAGAGGCTACCACGTTGGGCCATATCCTAGCCACTGACAGAGCATCGAAGGTGCCTTCGACAAGTACCAATGGCTGATCGGGTAAGGTCCTCTCCAGGTTGTACAGTGCGAATTTAGCATTCGACACTTCCTTGAATTTGTAATCGAAGTACTTGAGATCTCCGGACAACATCCGTCCTCTCACGCCAATTAGAACTCCAGATTTGGTCCGCAGAGGAAACAGGATGGCATTGCGTTTGGTGTCATACCTCAGCCCGAAGTGCAGGGCTTGAAGCTTGGTAACCCCTCTGTTCTCCAGGTACGTCATTGCCGTAGGGAACAGATTCACGGTAAAGAAAGAAGTCCACCATCCTTCCGGCCAAGGTACGGGAAAGGACCTCTTTGACTTCCAAGACCACTCTCCCACAGGAATGAAACCAACTGCACTCTCTTGGTCGGCTAGCTGAAGAGCTTTGCCAAGGTCCATGCCCACCGGTACACCGGTCAGTTGAGTCCTGTGCTTTATTTCAAACACCAGATCCAAGGGGGACCCTCGATAACTACAGGCAAAACAATGGCAGAACGTCTTACCCTCACCCACCCTAATGCCGAAGGAAGGATGGCTATCGGTACCACTGGCATGGTTCCAAAAGGCAAGAGGGCATCCCGTCCTTACCCAGGAATCACCAATGGAAAAGCTCTTGCAGCCAAGAGCCGCCAAAAACTCTTGGGCAAGATCAATGTCCATTGAACTGATATGAAAGGTACTCAATTAAAAACTTGGCATACGCCACAAGGAAATCGTGCCCCTCAAAGGAGAACACTTCCTTCCCCTCGTTAACTGCCGTGGAAAAAGCCTTCTTGAAGAGAGCAAGTTTTCCTGGGGTCCAAGAAATATACTCACCCATATCCCATACCTTCTCAGGTTTCACAAGCCACTCCGTTTCAACTTACTAATATGCTCTGCTCTTGCTGACAAACACCGGGCACAGCACCATCTCTTGGTATTGTGTCCACCTACAAGCCACACACCACCCTCAGAAGTCCGAGTGAATCCGCAAGAAGAACAGCGTCTCTTGCCGAATTCTTTTTCCTCTTTGTTCGACAGATAAATATTGGTGGGAGTACTCACTTTTCTTTGATGGACAATTTGCGTGGTCCACTCCGTTCCTTCACTACAAAATCAGCTTGCTCTGCCTCGCTAAGGTACTTGTCCAGATCCTTCAGAGACACCTTGGCTATAGCGTAAAACACATCGTCACCAAGGGCATCGTGCAAGAGCCGCAGATCAATGATGCCACGTATCTCAGCCATCGAAGAGAACTCGGCATCGTGGTCTATCCCGGAAAATGAATAGGGGGCATCCGGCTTAGCATCATCCGGAATCATCTTCTTGAGGGCTTCCTTGATAGAGTCAAATTCCTTCGTCAGTTTTTCATACTGGCGAAGCTCAATCTTCAAGGCAGCAAGCCGCTCGACAAAATCCTCCACCATAGAATGAGTCTTGGTGGGGACCTTGGTTTTCTGAATGACCTTAACGACCATGGTCAACTCCCGTCATCAATAAATCGAAAAAGAGACTTCCCGATAACCTCTTTTCCAAACCCCAAGAAACTCCCATCCTTCAACTCAACGTACATATACTCCAACTTAGTGACCACCTTGGTAACATCCTCTGCCAAGGCTTCCAAAGACAGTTTCTGTGCCTCAGGATTTGAAGCACAATCAAAAACCCCCAAAGGAGTGGTAATCACCATCCTTTTCATCAGGATTCCTCTGGCTTATACCCGACCTTGATTGACCACTGAATGTGGGCAATGAGATTTTTGGCGTGACGAAGCTCACGCCGAGTCTTTTCCAACTCAGTACGAAGCATACCGTTGGCTATGGTAAGAGAGTGAACCTCCCGAGAGAGGTCGTCTGCCTGCTCAGGATTAAGATTGGCTGGTACTAGCATTGCCGATTCCCTCCGCAAAGTTACGAATCTTATCCTTAACCTGAGCATACTTTCGTCTAGCCTCGACCACTTCCATTTCCAGGTGAGCCAATTCGGACACCCTATCGTCCAACTCATCGAAGAGTCGATTAAGGGCAACAGCGTTATCGGATAGCAATTTCATTCCACCTCTCCGTAGAAGTAGGTGGGCCAGCCATCCTCTTCGTACTCCTCGACCTTCATAACCAGGGAGATATCCTCAGCCGTGGGAGCGTAGCCCTCTTCAACTGCGGAATAGATCGACTCGACCTTAGCCTTCAGGACTTCAAGCTTGGTTGCCATTTGACACTCCGTTGGGTTATGAGTAGAGGCTACCTAAAGAGATTGGGATTGTCAAGGAATTCTTTGGCCTGCTCAGTCTGAGCCTTGAGTCGGAAAGCCACCGACCGGGAGGTTCCCATGGTAGCAACGAAGCAAGCAAAGCACTGCTTACAATTGCACAACCGACCATCCGCAGCGGCCTGAGCCCGTTGATGGTCGGTCAAGGTAGAGAGGGTCTTTGCCCACTCATCAATGTGCTCCAAAGCCATTCTTCCTCCTCAACTCACATCTACCCACTTGCAACAAGTAGTCAGCAGATTGTCGTAGTCCCCACTCTTGGCTTCGACCAGGAAGGCAGAGATCTCGGCGGAAGGCACCTTTGCCTTGTACAGAGCATTCTTGACCTTGCCCAGGATGGCAAACGCATTGCCATTACTGCCTACCAGCTTGACCTTGACATTGGGATATTTGACGCTCATTGCACACTCCTTAAATCAATCGACCATTGTAGGCAGTTCCGTCCGACTTCTCCCCTACCACCCAATTGCCACCAACCAGCACCCGGATGTTGTATCGAGGGGTAGTAATCTTGCGACCAGCATACGGACCCTCACGCAACTCCAGAATAGAACTCGGGAAGGAATTGACCTTCACGTTTTCAATCACCAGGGCTTCGTAGGCATCTACGTTGCCAGACACTGCAAACCGTACAACCTGTCCAGGTTTCAGGGCTTTCAAGGTGATCTTTTTGGTCTTGGTCATGCCACACTCCTTACCCACCAAAAACAGGGTACCGCAAGTAGGAGAGTTTGTCAACGCTTAGGGTAAAAGAAAGCCCCGAATCAGGAAAGGAGGGGGACAACCTGACTCGGGGCTTATAGCCGGGTATTGCTACCCTTAAACAGCAGTATAGCACAGCATTGTGGCTTGTTGTCAAATATGGGTTATGGGTTGAAGAACGATATCCCCATCCGCATTGACAATGGCCCCTTCTGAAAAATCCATGGTGACGAAATCCCACCGAACGTCAAATGAGCCGATAGGCCCCTCCCGCATCTTCAAGACGCTAATGGTCTTTTTGACCATGGTCTCAGGGGTGTCCTGTTGTGTGAGCCCCAGGACAATCGAGGACACCTGACCAATAGCGTCCGAATAAGCAATGTGCTCAAGCCCAGCTTCCTTGTCCTTGTTCTTGTTCTTGGTGGCTTCCCGGTTGAACTGGAAAGAGCAGATCGTGGGTATCTTCAACTGGGAGGTAGCTTGCTTCAGGGTTTCGATGTTTTCGGCGACTCGGGTAAAGCGGTCTAGCTTCTTGTTCTCGTGACGCATCAGGTAAGCCCCGTCGATTACGATCAGGTCGGGGTTCAAATGGCCCGCCAGAGAGAAGATCTCGCTAGGGGTGGCTGCGAGGGCACCATCTACCACCCAAAGCTTGGAGGGGTGCCCCTGGACCTCCAGGAGGGCATTGCTCATGTGCTCTTGGTGTGCCAGGGGTAGGGTCCCCTGCTTGAGGGCATGAATGGCTACGTGGGCATGGATAGAGGCTAGACGCTGCACTACCGGCAGGCTCCCCATCTCCATACTGACGAACAGGACGTTTCGTTGCTGTTTGAGCCAAACATGGTGAGCCGGCCACAGGGAGAACCACGTTTTACCGGCGGCTGGTCGGCCCACAATGGAGACCACATCCCCCGGCCCAATCCCCCCGGACATCCCATCCAAGGTAGGCCAGCCCAGTTGGATGGGTCCCCCAGGTCCTGACACACAAGCCTTCAGGTAGGCTTCCTTGATGAGACCAAAGGCTTCCTCGCCAAACTCCACCATCAGCCTGCGGTACTTGGTGTGGACCACCGTGCTCAATACCGCTTTCATGACATTAATGGCTTCGTCCAGCTTGGTAGCCTTCACTAGCTGGCTGCACTCATAGAGCCCAGTGTTCAAGGTCCGGTGAACATACCTCTCCCGAGTCAGGTCAAGGTAGAACTCGGGAGGTTCAGGACAATGCGGAAGGTCCCCCAGAGTTTCCTCCAGGGTGTCCAGGCTAGGCAGCTTGTGGTACTTCAGAACGAAGTCGGAGCACCGCTTGTATAGCTCGACCTCTTCATCGTCCCAGAAGAAATCCTCCGTGAGGTGAGCATTGAGGTACGACGCAACATCCTGGTCCCGGCATAACGCCAGGAGAGCATAGCCACCGACATCCATGGCTATGCCCCAAAGATCAAAAATTCATGGGTAACGAGATCAGCAATGAGAGGACCATACTGCTTGGTCATCTGCGGCAAATCTTCCACGTACACCACAGTCATTTTCCCCCCCAAGAACCTTTTTGTTAAGCGGTCGTAAAGCACTTGGATTTGCCAAGAGGTTAAGGGTTTGCCGTCTGCCTTCTGGTAAAAATTCGGGATGAACAGCACCGTGCCGTCCATGGGGTCATTGTCCTGATCCAGGAAGTCCGACAGAGAAACCACCCGTGCATGGATATAGTTCCTGACCAGTGCCGCAGCCATTGCCATGAACCGGCTGGGAATACGGTCCCCTGCCCCATGGATGCAGACCCCACCACTGTTGCTCGCCTGATAGGTGCGAAAACCCTTGAGCCAGCCAAGCTCATTCTCGGAGCACACCTCAGTGGCACTCCGGTAGAGGTAGCTTTTGGAAATCCCGGCATGAGCCGTTACTTCGTCAATCGCCGAAAGCAATTGAGCGTGGTAGGTCGGGTCAATCACCTGACTTTGGTTTGGATTTGTTCCAGGCATCAGCATGGTAAATCTTCTCCGGTTTCGGAGGGGGTGTGAAACCAACTGCACCTATGCCCGAGGTGAGTTTTTCCACCGGTTTGACAATTGTAGCCCAGTTAACAGCAACCTGTAAATGTGTCAATAGGTAGCCCACATGGGGAGAGGAGGGAGAAGCGGAAGTCCCCGTGGCAATCCTCACCTCCAGGGTGAAACCATGCCAATCCCCCAGGACCTTTTCAATAAGGGGGTGGAGTAAGTCGGGGGGAGATTTCTTTACGATCAACTTCATCTGCCCCACCTCCTTCTGGGTGGGACTCACCTGGAACTTCCCCGTCTGGTCTCCCACCATCTGATTCCACTTCATCATCAGAGAGTAGGGGGTGCCCTTAATTGCACCACCTTTATTCTGTTTCAGACCATCTGCTATCTCCGCTATTGACTTACCCTTATTCCCTACCACAGAACTTTCTCCATTTGTCAACGCGGAACCTTTCAGAACTACAGCAGGGGAGTGTAGATAACTATTTTCTTCCCTTTCCCCTGTCCCCTTTTTGGAATCTCCCTTATCGGTACTTTTGTTGGAGCTTGCGACAACTCCTACTGATGTGTTCTCTCTGAGTGTTTTCTTCTGTATATCTTCATGTGGCAATTTTACGCAGATGGTGTGGCAATTGTCCGCAGATGGAAGTGGCAGTTTAAGGAGAATCTCCTTAACGAAGGTAGAGGTGTCTGGACTGACCTCCAGGGCATAGGAAAGGGTACGGTTGTACCGGTTCTTGGCTCGGAAGGCAGTGCTGACCAGACCAAGACGTTTGAGTTTGTCAACTGCATAGCGGAAAGTTCTAGGGGAGACCTTCAGTTGGTCAGCCCATTCTTCTTGGGTGTTATAGACCCAGGTCTTGCCATCTTCCTTCCGGCCACACTTCTTGGACCAGTAAGCCAACTGGAACAGAAACAGGGTAGAAACATGACCCAAAATCTTCTTCAGGTTTTGGTCATACAGTTGCATTGGTATCCTCCTTTTTGGGTACAAAAAAGCCCACCAAGGGGTGGGCTCAAAGAGGGTTGAGGGTTAGAGAGTGCTCTTAACTGCAAAGTCCTTCTGTGTCGCCTCTTCCTTGAGTTTCATCTTCGTTTCGTCCAGGACACTGATAAGAGCCTCTGAGGTAATGAACTCTTTCTCGGTGAGCCCGACCGTACCCTTCAGCTTGCCAAGCACTTCGTCCGAGAGTTTCCGCACCAACTTTTGGGCGTCGATAATCTCGACTGCCTTGGCGATGGCAAGCTCACCAATGAATCCCAGATTCAAGAAGAAGGTCGCCGAAGCGTGTTTGTCCGACTTCGGTTTGAGGTTGAGACCCAGGGTTTCCGCAGCCTCTTCCGGGTCATCTCCATTGGCCCGTACTCGGAGCCCAAGGGTTACTACACCCTTAGGAGAAATAGCCAAGAACGGCTTGACACCAACGGTGTAGCCATTCGTCTCGGTAACAACGAAATATTCCGAGGTCGGATCGGTGCCCGGAATACGCTTCAGTTCGAAATCAGTATTGAACATGGTTTACCCCCTCCACATGGGGAAGATACTGGAAAGTGCCTATTGAGGCAAGGGCATTACACACTAACTACTCAGCGTTGTCAACATCTTTGTTGAGCCCCTTTTTGATGGCAGCAAACACGATTGCCGTCACCTGAGCATGGGTGATATCTGGTAACCATGCTAGCAGCACAGTCCGGATTTCCTTGAGCATTTCATGTTTCTTGGCTGGAGGTAAATCGAATGTGTTCAGAAGCTTAGTAGCCATAACGAAAGCATTCTTGTGGTCTAGAAGGGGGAGGATCATGAGTTTGTCAATCCTACCGCTGCGGTACAGTTCTCCTGGCAATTTACTCAGGTCGTTAGTCGTCATTACAGTCAATACCCGACTCTCATGCTCCTGCAACCACCATAGGAGTTGAGCAAGGATTCGGGAAGTAACTTCCTCAGTTGTAGAGGAGAACAGTTTCTCCACCTCATCTAGCAGCATCACGCAAGGAGATTCTTGGTCGATACTCGCTAAAGCACTAGCCACTGCCGCCTCAGATTCCCCATGCCACTTGCTCATGGATGAGGACAAATCGAGTCGGTACAAAGGCACCCCCAAGGACTTGGCGATGTGCTTTGCCGCCATGGATTTGCCTACCCCAGGAGTACCTGAGAACAACAGACCTCTGGGAACCAATCGAGGGTCCACAGTCTCCAGGAAAAAGTGCTTGTTCTCGGCTAGCCAATTTTCAATTGAAAGGTCCTGAAAATAAAATGGCACATCCGTGTTTACCAGGAACAAGCCTTTGCGAGACCCCAGAAGCCGGGACCGCACATTCATGAAATCAACCGGAGTGATAACCGGCCATTGTGCCAGTACCATCCGACAGATTTCTAAGGTTTGCTTAATTGTCAAGCCTTTGACAACGGACAAAGGTAGAGAAACCCCTAAGGTGTCGAAGGCTCGCTTAGCTACGTAGGCAGTAGGATAGGACAGTACCCCGGCATCAAAGGCTTCGGGGATAGGGTCCTTGGGATTGACGACAATCAGGACCGAAGTAGCCTTCTCCAGTTTTTGGACCAGGATGCGGGGAGGGTCCTTGCCTGGGATGGTTTCAAAAGCGTAGTACAGTCGATTGGAAGCTACCGTACCGTCGAAGGCAAAGCAGGGTCCAAAATCGTGACTCAGAAAATCGAATAGGTGAATGGTGTCCGAAGTCTGAAGTGCAACCAGTGGCACACCACCATGAACCGCATAGTGCAGCATACGCCCCTCCTGTTTAGAGAGACGGTACTACAGGTAACTACGTTTGTCAATCAAGGGGGAGAAATTTCTTCTTCTTTTTCTTCCCACCACAACTCTTCTTGGTAGAGGCAAACTCCTTTTCCCACCTAGAAATAACGTCTGACGGAGGGCACTTCTTTTTCCCACCGGGGGACCAGCCATGGGCACAAGCCAGGAAGAATTGTCTCTGCTCTTTTGAATCGTAAGGCATGGTCATTCCTCGCAAGACTTCAGAATGGATTCCAGTTCTTTTTCGTAGGCTTCCCGTTGTTCTACTTCCCCCAACATGGCAGCACACTTGGAGAGTAGAGGAAGGTTCAGAACTCGGGGATCGTCCAGGATGTAGTCAGGCTTATCTGCTTTACCCTTGCAAGGAACAGGTACCGGAACCAGAACTTCCTTCGGCACCTTAACCACCGTCTGAGGAGTAGCACACCCCACCAATGGCAGAAAAATCAGGAGCGTGGCTAATCTCATTTCTGCCTCTCCTTCAGATAGTCTGTCACCTTGGCATCAAGGTCCTTCTCAATGGGCGAAGAATTTGAATGAGCCAGAGCCTTCCACTTTTTTGCTTCGGCTTGATGCTTTGCCCCTTCCTTCTGCGTCTTCTGCATCTCCACCTTCAGCTTGGCTTGTTGCCGAGTCTGATAAGTCTGCAACTCCAGCACCTTCGCATTTTGTGACTCTACAGATAACGCCCACTGACGATTCGCTTCCTCCAACGACTGTTTCGCAAACTGGAGTTGAGCAATTGTCGAGGCTTGTTCCGATATCTTCTCGGTTAGGGAGACTACCTCTCTCTCCAGGATTTTTACCTTGAGAAGAAAGAAGGCTATCACTGCTAAGACCAGTGCCAGCATTACCACCAAGGCTATTTTTTGAGCCTGTTGAATTGGATTGAACAGTCCGAACATTGTCATCTCCGCAGGGAGTTATTGGCCCCCAGGATTCGTACACGTATTGGTGCTTGTTCAAAATCTTTCGGGGATAGTCCCGGTTTTCTTTGAAGGCCCATTGAGCCCGGCCAGCATTTACGGTCTCCACATGGTCAAACCATCTTCCGTCATCTAAGCCCGCTTCTTTGGCTTTCTTCTTGTCCCTGACAACCCAACCTGCCCCGCCGTTATAGCCGGATAGAGTAAAAGCCATGTGGTCACAGTCTGTATCGGCAGACACCCCATTCCACAAATGCTTGTCGTATTGGACCAGGGCTCGCAAAGCCCACTGAGGTTCGAATGGATTGCCCTTGCCTACGTAATCAGCGTAGATCTTGCCAATCCATTCCGCAGTTGCAGGAGTGAATTGTGCTAGACCCCGAGCATAGGAACTTTGTGCGGAGGGGTTCCAATTGCTTTCTTGATGAATTTGGCCCGCAAATGTCGCAACAGGTGCGGACAGTCCCCACACCAATCGTGCGTTTCGAATTAGGTCGTTTTTGTAGGCAAGAGACAACCGTGGGACATCCGCCAATCCTACGGTTGGCAGTAAAGCCACTAAAGCAATGGCGAGCTTCACAGTCCAAGGGTCATGCCGAGGATAACGCATCCGACAACGATAGCCCTTCTTACCATAGATACCGACAGGTCGGGATTACGTTCATCAACCCGGAACTTGATGAACAGACTCCGATCAATCCAATAGCCCATCCATGCGGCAAACGTAACCAAGCCTGCCTTGTACAGCACCACTTCAAGCTGTTGAGGCTGGGCATAGGCTATGTACAGGAAAATAAGGACAGTCCATAGCAACCACATGGACATGCGAAATCCATCGAAGGTAAAGACCACCTGTTTTTTCTGTGGAGTGCGAGTTTTCGTTGGCTCTGTCATAGGTTTGCGTATACCTTGAATTTAGCGATGTCGGAACTCCAAGAGCCCGCCGGAAGGGTTACGAATCCCTGAATCTTCCAAGTGCCGTACTCATCAAAAAAAGGAGCCTCATTTTCTTCCGGTTCCTCTACTACGTATTGAAGAATGCCGTCTGTGCCGTCAGTTTTGAAGGTGGCATCCTTGGTGATCTTGATGCCAGAAGGCTTTACAAAGATCATCTCGGTAACCGTTGCCCCGGTAAGATCCACTACCACATTGCAATCGTAAAGGGTGACTTCAATGAGGGTACCGATATCCCCCACATGGATTTCTCGGGTACAGGATGTCGTTGTTGCCATGCTCACAACTCCAGATTCATGGGTATATTTTGGGTGATCCTAAGATCAGAAGAAACGGCAGTTGTCACAGTCACTTCCACGGATTCTTGGAACGTCAGAGCAAGATTTAGCGGCATATCCTTGGTGATCGTAGCCGTAACCCAGAGGGTGTCCCGTTCCCCATTGCACCAGTAAAACTCTCTTGCCGTCCCACCGACCAGTGCCCCACCAGTGCCAACGTATTCGTAAAGGACTACCTGGAATGTTTCAGTTACAGCACTGCCACCACCAATTACACCTCCAGACCCTTCCTTAGCCTTGGTGAAGTTGATTTCACCATACCCACCAAGGACCACACCCCCTGTGCTTGAAGGTGTTTTGGCAAGGGAGAACTCTGCGGCCCCGGAGAGGGAAAGTCCTCCCTGTGTCTCATAGCTGAACTGTGCTGACTGACGGGTATCGGCTTGCCCACCAACAACAGCACCACCCACAGCAACAAGGGTGACGGTGAAATCAACTTCACTTTCTCCACCTAAGAGAATTCCACCATCAACCGTGGACTCCTTGGTGAGGGAGAAGGTTGCTGCTCCGGAAAGCAGAAGTCCTCCCTCGACAAGAGGAGAGTAATGTGCAGTGAGGG
>Ga0208980_10000706_pt1 | contig 19323 bp, 17 predicted proteins | sample WetSurMetagenome_3_FD_187993 | JGI IMG/M metagenome (GOLD analysis project Ga0208980, IMG submission 187993) | Wetland microbial communities from Twitchell Island in the Sacramento Delta, sample from surface sediment Aug2011 Site A1 Bulk (version 2) | ecosystem: Environmental > Aquatic > Marine... | reverse complement strand
TATGAAATCGAAAGGATACGGAGATCTGAGCAGTCCTCCGGGTGATATTCTTAAAGAGCTGATATACAAAATACTTCACTGCTGATGAACAAAACCGTATTTCTCGACAGGGACGGTGTCATTAACCGTAAAGGAGGATCGTACTATATTTACCGTGAAGAGGAATTCATTATAAACAATGGAGTGGAAGAGGCACTCAGTTATCTTATCCGGAAAGGATTTCTTCTGATTATTATTACCAACCAGGGTGGAATTGCCAAAGGGATCTTCACAGAGGCTCAGATAGAAACTGCTCACCGGTTTATGGTCGAAAAACTTGCTGCCTCGGGAATTAAAATCACAGGAATCTATTATTGCCCCCATCACCCTGATATTTCAGTATGCGAATGCCGTAAACCAGGATCGCTGCTTTTCGAAAAGGCAGTTGCAGAACATAATATCGATCGTGCAGGGTCATTTATGATCGGTGACAGTGAAATTGATATCGAAGCATCTGAAAAAGCCGGCATAAAAGGAATATTGATTCCTACAAACGGTAATATGATGGACCTGGTAATAAAAAAAGGATTAATCTGAATCCAGAAATTTAATTAAATCCGAAATCACAAATCCGAATTCCGAAATCACATTAGTTCATTTCAGGCGATTCAGGAAAATCAGCCCATATACGGTATTTATTATTAAAGCCTCTCAGTACCTTTCTCCAGGTATCAGATCCACGGTTTGTCATAACAGACTCACTCCCCATCCTGGCAATCACCCATGAGTTCTCCTTGAGCTCCCTCTCAAGCTGACCGGCCGACCAGCCAGAATAACCGAGAAAAAACCTTATCTGCGACTCTTTTATCCTGTTAAAGGAAATTAGGGTCTTGATGGTATCAATATCACCCCCCCAGTAAATGTTTTTATAAATATGCACGCTTTTGGGTATCTCTTCGCCCAAAGTATGTATATAATGGAGTGTATCGGGGGCAACAGGACCTCCCATATTCAGTGTCTCATCCCAGTTGTCGAACCCGGAAATTGCATCACAAACCTTCATTTCAAGTTTCTTATTCAATATAAAGCCTACCGAACCATCGGCAGTATGGTCAGTCAAAAGAACTATGCTCCTGTTGAAAAACGTATCAGGTAGAAATGGTTCGGAAATAAGAATCCTGCCTTTTTCAGGGATCTTGTCTTCCGGCAATATTGTGAAAAGATCAAGTTCTGGTTCCATGTGATGATGGTTAACTGTACAATTTACTAAGAAAAAAACAAAATAAGCGCTTCTTTTTGTTAAAACATAAATCGTACCACATTGTTATCGGATTGGTAAGTTTTTTTAGATAATTGATCAAAAAATTACATCGGCATTTGAAATGCAGACTGACAGGGTCTTCTGATTTCTTTTTATCCGCTTGATTATGCGCAGGTAAAAAGAATAAGCATTATTGGCATCAGAGTTCTGATATATTTTAAATTGATTCCGTAATTTTGAACAAAAATATAACCGGAAGCTCAAATGATTGAATAGTTTATTAAAATTATAAGGGATTTTCACTGTAAAAATTTAAGTTGATAACATATTTAAAATTTATTTGCACAATCTTTAACCAAAAATGATCAAACATTTAAATTTTATCATATTTTTGCCTGATTTTTAAATATTGTATGCAAAAAAGTAATCTTATAATCGTCGGTAACAAGGCTGTACTGAATATCCGTGAGAGAATGTGTGAAACAGCCGAAGAGCTTCTTCAGAGCCATAAATTCAGGATTGTCCTGGAACATTGCCTGCATCAGCTTGAGAAGAACAATTCTCCGCTGCTGGGTGTACTTGAAAATACCGTTATCACCGATGAGGGTGTAAATCATCTCATAAAGACGCTTGTGTTGCTCGAAAAATATGAGAGCAAGGTGATACCGCATATTTATACTGAGTCTGCAGCATTACTTGAAAAAAGTACTCTCCTCAACAGTTTTGTCGAATACCTTTATGACTACTGGCGTCACTTCGACCGCTTCATTATAAACCATTCCGAAGGCGACAGGCTCGATAAAAGGCCCTACCGTACATTCAATGAAACTATTGAGCAGCTTACCCATCTGATCCGCACTGTCTATCGTCATATCCAGGAAAACATAACCGGTACTCACCCGATGGTTTACAGACAGGTTCCTGCCGGCGCCGAGATGGCGGTTATATCCCTCAGGAAAAGCGTACCCTTCAAAGGTGAAACCTACAGGAGGCTTAACTCCATCCCCGTTGTGAGGCAGATGCTTATTTATCCGCCCCTTGTGATCCAGCAACCAATGAACAAACGCACAGGTCATTTCAGGAAGATATCGAAAAACCCGTTGCACCTTTTTGAGCTTAATACCGAAGAGTATCTTTGCTATCCGGCAAGAGTGGGCCGGCTAATAATACTTGTCTATTTTCATATCTCATTCTTTGAACTTGGATTTTCGATGTGTAACCTTTTCGATCTTGCAAGCGACGAAGAGCTGACAAGAAAACCTGACGGTGTTCTGATTTATGGAGTCCAGGGCAATTCGCTTGATGATCTCGCCGATTCTGCAACGGTTTTTTACGAGGACAAGGAAAACGATATTTTTGCGGGCGCCATACCGGCAAGACCTGAATTCGGTTATTTCGGGTACCTGAAAAAAATGGTACTGACCCTTCATAACTCTATAATAATGAGATCGGGGAACATGCCATTCCACGGAGCAATGGTGAAAATTCTTCTTCAGGGCGACAAGGAGGCAACTGTTCTTATGATGGGAGATACCGGTGCCGGTAAATCGGAAACACTTGAGGCATTGAGAGTACTTGGAGAAAAATATATCAGGCAACTGACGATAATCGCAGATGATATGGGTTCGATCCAGCTTGATGAAAACGGATCACCTGTGGGGTATGGAACTGAAATAGGAGCCTTCCTGCGCCTGGACGATCTGCAACCAGGATATGCATACGGGCACCTCGACAGGTCCATAATCATGAACCCAAGCCAGACAAATGCAAGGATTGTATTTCCTGTAACCAGTTTCGATATTGTGGTTAAAGGACATAAGATCGACTATATCCTTTATGCCAACAACTACGAGGAAACGGGTACAGGCAAACCTGTTATAGAGAGGTTCGGTTCTGCAAAACAGGCTATTTCAGTTTTCAGGGATGGTGCTGTAATGAGTAAAGGCACAACAACTTCAAGCGGACTTGTTCATTCATATTTTGCCAATATCTTTGGTCCCCCCGAATATGAAGAGCTTCATGAACGGATAGCTGCAGGATTTTTTGAAGCATTCTTTAAAAGTAATGTATTCGTCGGTCAGATGCGCACAAAGCTGGGAATTCCAGGAAGCGAGACAACCGGCCCCAAAGAGGCAGCAACTGAATTACTAAGGATCATAGGGGTTTCAGAATAGAGGCCCCTCATCCCCCTGAAGGGGGAGTTTTAAAAGTTCCGCTAAGCGGAATTCAGACGCTAATATTTTTCCGGAACAGCCTCTTTCATCAAGGCATAAATTGCATCGAAAACATCCTCCGTACTTGGCTTTGAAAAATAGTCACCATCGGTAGTATATGCAGGCCTGTGTTCCTTTCCGGTAAGTGTTTTCACCGGACTGTCGAGGTAATACCATCCTCCCTGCTTTTCAAGCACCTCCTGCATCATAAAGGCAGTTGTTCCTCCTGGTACATCCTCATCGAGGAAGAGTATCCTGTTTGTCTTTTTTATTGATCCCAAAACCACCTGGTTCGTATCGAATGGGAGAAGTGTCTGAATATCGATCAATTCGACCGAAATGTCATGAAGTTCAAGCTGGTTGACTGCATCCTGTGCTATCCTAACTGTGGAACCATATGTTACCAGGGTTATGTCCTTTCCCTCATGTACTATTTCAGGTATCCCAAGAGGCAGACAGTATTCACCAATATTATCAGCAAGCTTTTCCTTGAGCCTATACCCGTTAAGGGGTTCAATTACTATTGCCGGATCCATTCCCTTGAGGAGAGTATTGTAAAACCCGGCTGCTCTTGTCATGTCGCGTGGCACACACACATAAATTCCCCTTACAGAGTTTACCAGCATGCTCAACGGGGAGCCTGAATGCCAAATACCTTCAAGCCGGTGACCCCTTGTGCTGATTATCAGCGGTGCCATCATCTGACCGGCGGTCCTGTAATATGTGGTGGCAAGATCGTCGCTCATAAGCTGAAGTGCATACATAAGGTAATCGAGGTACTGTATCTCGGCAACCGGCCGCATACCCCTGAGCGCCAAGCCGATTCCCTGACCCAGTATGGTTGCTTCCCTGATACCGGTATCAGTAATCCTCAGTTCTCCATACTTCTTCTGTAGACCTTCATAAGACTGGTTGACACCCCCGATCTTGCCTGCATCCTCTCCAAATATTACAAGCTTCGGGTACTTTTCAAAGTTTTTGTCCCAGTTGTCCCGCAGCACCTGACGACCCGGAACCTCCGGCGATTTTTCAGAGAATACCGGGGCAACCGGTTTCACTTTCAGAACAGAGGTTGGGGTTTCATTGTATAAAAACTCATCATAACTTTTTGAAGCCTCATCATAGTTGCGCTTTAGCCAGCCCTTGAGATCCTCCTTGAGGCTGTCAGACTTGCTGCAGGAGTTGCATACATTTCTCATAATTTTGCGGGCAGCCATGAAGTTGTCCTTTCGTATCGGGTTCATTACCTGCTTAAGATGGGTGACTGTCTGGTCGACATTTTCCTCCTTAACAGGTTCCATACAACGGCAACCACGGCCCTCAATAAGTTGCACCAGTGCATCGCGTTCAGTTTTGATAGGACTATAGAACATCTCATATGCCTTCTTCCTTGCCTCTTTTGCCTCTTCCTCGGCATCAGCAATAATCGCATCAAGCTCTGACAGAGAAGCAATATCAGATCCGATCATCCATTCCTTCATCATTGTCAATGGATCGAAATCAGATTCCCATTTCAGTCTCTCCTCACTCTTGTATCTCTCGTGCGAACCCGATGTTGAATGACCCTGTGGCTGCGTTACCTCCTCAATGTGAAAAAGAACCGGGATATGATCTTTCCTGCAGATTGCAATTCCTTCCTCATAGAGTTTTACAAGTCCGGGATAATCCCATCCCTTGCCTTTAAATATTTTTATTCCCGGCTTTCCGGGTTCACTTTCAAAACCTTTCATCAACTCTGAAATGCTTCCCTTTGTCGTCTGGTACTCTTTTGGAACAGAAATTCCGTAACCATTATCATACACAGTAATTGCCATCGGTACCTGGAGTACTCCCGAAGCATTCATTGCCTCCCAGAAATGTCCCTCGGAGGTACTTGCATCACCTATGGAACCAAATGCCACTTCATCCCCCTTTCTTGACAGGGTATTGTATTTATGAAGTTCCTTGTTCTGTCTGAAGAGTTTCGAAGCAAAGGCAAGCCCAAGAAGTCGTGGCATCTGGCCTGCTGTTGGTGATATATCGGCAGATGAATTCTTTTGTACTGTAAGATCGCGGTATGTACCGTCGGGATTGACGTTAGGAAGGCAGAAATGGTTATTGAATACTCTTCCGGCACTTCCCGAGATTGAGAGCTTTCTGTCAGTATTTCCATAGAGCTGATGAAAAAACTCAATTGCGGTATAATGTCCTATAGCCATCATCCAGGTCTGATCGCGGTAATAACCCGCTCTCCAGTCGCCATCCCGGAATTGTTTTGCAAGCGCGATCTGTACCAGTTCCTTCCCGTCACCGAAAATACCAAACTTGGCTTTGCCTGAAAGCACCTCCTTCCTTCCTGAATAACTCAGGCTCCTGCTCAGGCAAGCAAGCCTGAAATCGGCAAGCACCGTATTCCGGTCAATCTTATCAGATAATGTATTTTTGTCCTGCTTCATTATAATTGTGATTTTGAAAATTCCGCACTATACGCTATAACTCTAAACAAAAAAACATCTGAGTTGTTTAATTGTCAGAACTTAAATACTGTATATCTTTGCATCCATCGAATAAATAGTAAAGTTAAACAATTATAACCAAAGGGAGATGTTTCTCAAACTGTTGATAATAAGCGTTCTCTTCATGATCCTGGTGTTTGTCGGGCTAGGGATAAAAATTTTACTGAAACCACACGGGACATTTCCTGAAACCCATATCAGCAAGAACCGTGAGATGCAGAAAAGAGGTATCACGTGTGCGCAGAAGACCGATCTTGGATGTACTCCCTCAGATGAAAATTCAGGTTGCTGCTCATGCAGTTACAGGTAAAAATGGCTATTGCTCTTCCGAAATATCCTTTCTGAGCTGGTCCGATATCCAGCTTTTATAACTTCCGTCGTCACCGGAATAAATAAGGTACCCTTCAATATCCCTGTATTTACTGATGAAAGTGATGGCTTTCTCAAGTCCCATCACCATGCAGGCAGTGGCAATTCCATCAGCCGTGGCACAATCGGATGCAATTATGGTTGCACTTAGCAGTCTGTTCTTTGCCGGATACCCGGTTTTCGGGTCGATGGTATGAGAATATTTGACTCCATTCTCAATATAAAACTTCCGGTAGTTTCCTGATGTGGCCAGAGCCTTGTCTGATAAAGAAATAATAGCCTGAAGATCGGCTCCCGGGATCATATTATCATCTACAGGTTTGTCAATGCCTATCTTCCATGGTTTGCCTCCCTTTGACCCATTCGCCTTTAATTCACCACCAATCTCAACGAGGTAATTGGTTATTCCTTCACTTTCGAAAGCCCTGCAGATGACGTCAACGGTAAACCCCTGGGCTATTGCGTTCACATCAAGGGTGATACGAGAGTCGGATTTTACAAGTATTCCGTCCGTCAGTTCAACCTTACCAAAACCAACCAGGTTAAGGAGGCTGTCGAGTCGACTCTTGTCAAAATTCTTATGCTCATCGGGACCAAAACCCCAGGCGCGAACGAGTGGCATTACGGTAATGTCAAATGCTCCGTCAGACATTAATGAAATCTCCTTCGACCTGTTAAACACCTCTGTGAACATCTCATCAGCCTTGTTCGTCTCGTTCCTGTTTAACCTTGAGATCAGTGATGAATCATTATAAACAGACAGTGACATATCTATTTCATGCAGTTTCATTTCCACCAGTTTTTTTACCTTACTGATGTCCGGGCCTTCAGTTGAATCATATACAATATTGTATGTCGATCCCTGTGTAAATCCGCTTATCCTTCCAGCTCTGAAGGGTTCATTACTGCATGAAATGAGGGCAACTACAGTAAAAAGAGAGAAATAGACAAATGCGTGCTTCATTATTCTAAATACCGAAATCATCGAACGCAATATTCTCTTTTGGAACGCCAAGATCATCAAGCATTTTTACAACTGCGTTGTTCATCACCGGCGGACCACAGAAATAGTATTCTATATCCTCGGGAAGATCAAGCTTACTAAGATAACTATCATAAAGAACCTGGTGGATGAACCCTGTTGGTCCTTTCCATCCATCACCCGGGCAGGCTTCAGAAAGAGCCAGATGGAAGGTAAAGTTGGGGTATTCTTTCTGTATTTCATCGAACTCCTCCTTATAGAATACCTCCCTGAGAGACCTTGCCCCGTACCAGTATGATACCTTTCTGCCGGTCTTTAATGTTTTGAAGAGGTGGAATATATGCGACCTTAGTGGTGCCATACCGGCACCGCCGCCGATATATACCATCTCGGCATTTGTATCCTTAATATGGAACTCTCCATAGGGACCGGAGATCATCACCTTGTCGCCCGGTTTCCTCGAAAAGATAAATGTGGAACATAATCCGGATGGAACATTCATAAACTGTTTCTTCACATTATCCCATGGTGGTGTAGCGATCCTTATATTAAGCTTGATCACATTCTTCTCAGCAGGATAGTTAGCCATTGAATAAGCTCTGTATGTCTCTGTGGTGTTTTTGACTTTGAGATCCCACATCTTAAAATGATCCCATTCATACCTGTACTGTTCCTCAATGTCAAAATCCCTGAATGATGCCTCGTATTGTGGAACATCTATCTGGATATATCCCCCCGGTAAAAAGTCCATCACAGCTCCCTCCGGCAGTTTTACAACGAATTCCTTAATAAAGGTTGCAACATTATTGTTTGAGATCACCTCACATTCCCACTTTTTGATACCAAGCACAGATTCCGGTACTTTAAGGACAATGTCTTCCCTTACCTTTACCTGGCATCCCAGTCTCCACCTGGCTTGCTGTTCCTTCCTGGTAAAAAAGCCTGTCTCGGTAGGAAGGATCGATCCTCCGCCTGATTCAACCTGGCATTTACACATACCGCATGTACCTCCTCCCCCGCAAGCTGACGGAAGAAAAATGCCGTTGGTTGAAAGTGTTGCCAGCAGGTTTGACCCCGGAGAAACCGATAATTGCCGGTCGTTAATCTTTACCGAGACTTCACCCTGTGCTGTCAGTTTTGCTTTTGCATAAAGGAGTACAGTAACCAGGAGTAATATCACTATCAGGAAAACAAATATACTGTAACCTATTGTCCCGGCTGTAGAAAGAGCTAAAATCATGTTTATAGAATTTCGGATTATAATTTAATTCCCATTAAACCCATGAAAGCAATTGCCATAAGGCCTGTAAGTATGAAGGTTATCCCCAGTCCTTTTAAAGGTGCCGGTACATTACTGTACTTCATTTTCTCACGTATTGCAGCAACTCCCACAATTGCCAGGAACCATCCTATACCTGACCCCAGACCAAAGGATGTTGCTTCTGCTATGCTTGTATACTCCCTTTCCTGCATGAAGAGAGAACCTCCAAGGATTGCACAGTTGACTGCAATGAGCGGGAGGAAAATACCAAGGGAGTTGTAGAGGGCAGGGCTGAATTTTTCAATCACCATTTCAACCAGCTGGGTCATTGCAGCAATAACCGCAATAAAGATCATGAAAGAGAGGAAGCTGAGGTCGACATCGGCAAATCCTTCTCCCATCCAGGCCATAGCACCTTTTTTCAGCACGTAGGTTTCAACCAGGTAGTTAACCGGAACCGTTATGGTCAGTACAAAAGTTACAGCAATACCGAGTCCCACTGCGGTTTTTACATTCTTCGACACGGCAAGGTATGAGCACATGCCCAGGAAGAAAGCAAATACCATATTATCGATAAAGATCGACTTAATGAATATGTTCAACAGATGTTCCATTTCTCTCCCTCCTGTTTATTTCTCAATAAGATTCCTGTTCCTGCTCCTGTGGAACCAGATTATACCGCCCACAAGTATCAGGGCCATCGGCGGCAGGATCATCATTCCGTTATTTTCATAATGTGTTGAATAAACTCCCAGTTTCTGCAGTACCGGATATCCGAATACTGAACCTGAACCCAGGAGCTCCCTGAAAAATGATACAATTATCAGAATAATTCCATATCCCGCCCCGTTCCCCAGTCCGTCGATGAAAGAAGGCCATGGTTTGTTGGCCATTGCAAATGCCTCAAGCCTGCCCATAAGAATACAGTTTGTGATTATAAGACCGACGAAAACTGAAAGTTGCTTGCTTACATCGAAAGCATATGCTTTCAGCAGCTGGTCGACAATAATGACCATGGTGGCAATTACCACCAGTTGAACTATTATCCTGATCCTGTCGGGAATATATTCACGCATCGCCGCAATAACAAGGTTCGATATTGCAGTTACGATCATTACAGACAATGCCATAACTATGGCAGGTTTCATTTTTACCGTTACGGCAAGAGCTGAACAGATACCAAGAACCTGGACGGTTATCGGATTCTCACTGCTCAGGGGTGCGGTAAAGAGCTTTAAATTCCTGGCCGAGAAGATCGGCTCCTTTTCATTTGTGCTCATATCTTATTTTGCATTTTTCTTTAAGTAATCCTCATATTTCAACAGACAATCGAAGAGCATCTTTTCAAGACCCTTGCTTGTGATTGTACCCCCTGAAATAGCATCAACACTATGATTTTCAATAGGTTTCTCATTGCTCTTCAAGACCTTAACCGAAACAAACCTGCCATCCTCAAAGATTTTCTGCCCCTTGAACTGACTCTCAAAAGCTGTTGTATTTATCTCTGCCCCAAGTCCGGGGGTCTCTCCTTTATGATCGAAAGTAACGCCGAAAACAGTATTCATATCCGATTTAAGTGAAATGAATCCGTAAATAGGTCCCCAGAGTCCTTTTCCCTCGAGTGGAAGGATGATCACTTTTTCACCATCATCGGTGGTTGCAAAGAAGATGGCCAGTGACTGGTCGGCCGGTGCTTTTTTCTGCTCCACTTTCATTTCAACTGTAAAGGCATCAATTCCTTTCTTTTCCTCCCCCTTTGAGTCTATAACGCGGCTTTCCTTAATGTATTTACTGTAAAGTCCTTCAGCATTATTCCTGTCAGCCGGGATATTTATTGATTCAAGCATGCTCTTTTTCTTTTCAACCTCAAGGTTTTTCTCCTGTTGTGGTTTGAGAAGTGTGGCCGCCATTGAAAGTATGGTAGCCACAATAATTACCATAACGGCTGAGAATATAAATATATATCTGTTGGTAAAGTGTTTCATTTCTTTACGGTATTAAGTGCTACGTTCGCTCTCTTCAGACGTCGTTTGATGTTGGCCTGAACAACATAATAGTCAATCAGCGGAGCAAACACGTTCATAAGAAGTATGGCAAGCATAACTCCTTCAGGGTATGCCGGGTTAATTACTCTAATCAGAATAGAAAGGGCTCCGCAGAGGAATCCGTATATCCACTTGCCGGTTTCAGTTTGTGATCCGGTTACAGGGTCAGTGGCCATGAATACTGTACCAAATGCAAAACCACCCATTACCAGATGGTAATAGAAAGGAAGCTGCATATAGGAGCTTGTACCCACGGCATTGAAAAGGAGTCCCATTCCGAGTCCGCCGGCCACCATACTCAGCATTATTTTCCAACTGCCAATGCCTGTAACGAGCAGGATAAAAGCCCCTATCAGAATAGCAATTGTTGATGTCTCACCGACAGAGCCGGGAATAGTTCCGATAAGCATACTCCCGAATGACTGAAGGTGCGATGTATCGCCCTGTGCCAGCATGGCCAGCGGGGTAGCTCCCGAAAATCCGTCAACGATATTCTGCCCTTTAGTAAGACCCTCTATCCATATCTTGTCGCCAGTCATCCATGCCGGATAACTGAAGAAGAGGAAAGCGCGGGCGGTAAGAGCCGGATTAAGAATGTTCATTCCGGTTCCCCCGAAAACCTCCTTGCCAAATATGACTGCAAACGCGGTTGCAAGCGAAAGCATCCATAAAGGGATATCAATCGGTACGATCATCGGGATCAGCATACCTGTTACAAGGAAGCCTTCATTAATTTCATGGCCCCTGATCTGGGCGGCAATAAACTCTATTCCAAGCCCGGTAACATAACTGACAACAATAAGCGGAAGTATCTTCAGAATTCCGAACCAGAACATCCCGAATATTCCGGCCTCCATTCCTATTGACCTGAAATGCTGCAACCCGGTGTTATATGCTCCAAAAATCAGTGCAGGCATAAGGGCAAGCAGAACTATTGTCATTGCTCTTTTCAGGTCGATGCTGTCACGGACATGAGATCCCCTGAATGTCACCTTATCGGAAACAAAAAGGAAAGATTCAAATCCTTCAAATACTGACCTTAGCTTCGCAAACCTCCCCCCTTCAGAAAAGTGAGGTTTGATTTTATCGATCTTCTTTCGTAACGAATTCATTATAATAATTATATCATTTTTTAATTCATCTCTTTCACCATCAGATCAAGACCCTTCCTTACAATAGACTGAATCTCGGTCTTCGACGGACAAATGAATTCACACAAAGCGAAATCCTCTTCCGCGATCTCGTATATTCCAAGGTTTTCCATATTGTCAATATCTTCGGCAAGAATTGCCTTAAGAAGCTGCATCGGGTAGATATCCATCGGGACAACCTTTTCATACTGACCGGTAAGGACAAATGCCCTGTGACCACCGTGGATGTTTGTATCGAGACGGTAATCTTTCTTTCCTGCAAGTGAGGAAAGGAAAGTGCGTGAGAAACTATATTTTTTCAGTCCGGGCATCGCCCATCCGAAGAATTCGAAATAGTCACCCTCCGGGATCACTGTAATCATATTGTCGTAGAAGCCCAGATATCCGTCCAAACCTGCTGATGTTCCTGTAAGAACATTACCACTTATGATCCTCACTTTACCTTCGCTGATATTTCCGCTTATCAACTCTCTTACCGAGGCTCCCGATCTGGTCCGGTAATATTGAGGATTTATAACCTCAGAACCAGCCAGGGCAATTATCCTGTCGGGTTTGCAGATGCCATGGTTGAAAAGAGTCCCAATCACGGCAACATCCTGAAGGTTAACATACCATACAGACTCTCCCTTGTTTACGGGATCGAGGTGGTGAATATGAATTCCAACATTTCCAGCAGGATGGGGACCGGTAAACCAGTGTATATCAACACCTGACGTGTTTTTAAGCAGCGACGACGGTTCTGAACTGCCGTCGAGTACAAGATTGACCTTTCCATCCGTGAGTTTTTTAAGAACATCAAGGCCTGTCTGGAAATCATGTGTATCGGTATTATCAGAAACGAAGTTCAGATCGGGGGCCAGAGGCGAACTGTCGAAAGCCGAAATAAAAATTGATTTTGGTGCAGACGACGGATTTGCAATGATATGATACGGTCTCTGCCTGATTACCGGCCAAAGCCCGGCTTCCAGTATTTTCTCCTTTATCTGCTGCCTGGACATCGCCCCGGGGTCAGATTTGCCAAACTGAATATAGTCGTCACCCGATCTCTCAATAACCACTTCAAGTAATATGCGTTTTTCACCTCTGTTGACTGCCCTCACTGTACCACTAACCGGTGAGGCAAATTTCAGTTCAGGGCGGCTTTTGTCATGAAAAATGGTAGTCCCTGCCTTAACCTGGTCTCCCGGCTTGACATTCAACCTGGGAGTAATAGAAGGAAAATCAGATGGCTTAATTGCAAACAGGGCCGAAGGTATTGCACCTGCAAGGATTTTCCCTGCAGCTCCCTTTAACCTGATGTTCAGCCCTTTTTTTATTTTTACCGATTTTGACATTTGACTCCTAAAGGATTTATAATTAATACTTTATATTCCCTGTCTGTTAATTATTTAACAATACGGGGCAAAATTAAGGTTTCTGCGGCATAATTATTGGAAGATGTTAAATATTATTATAACATTATTGTCGTTTTATTGTTCGCATATTAACAGTGATTAACAAGCTTACTGGAATTAAAAATGAGAACCCTGATTTTTTCAGTTTTTTTATTATCCATTTATCCTAATCTGATTTCAGCTCAAAAAGGTGGCAAAGTCTGGTCCGACAATATTTCCGACGAAAGGATAAAAACTGTTCAGCTTTATATGGAAGGATGGAACCTCTCGTATCCAGTAATCAGGTTAAGATCGGATGAAAAACTGATCCTTGGCTTTGATCTCCTTGCCGATCAGCCTGAAACATACTATTATACAATCGTTCACTGCACAAAGGACTGGACCGAATCTGACATTTTCCCAAACGACTACCTCGAGGGATTACCGGAAGACCAGATAGATAACTACAAGCCTTCCTTCAATACAAGGATCAGCTATTACCACTACAGGCTCTCAATACCGAACGAAAGGATCAGAATAAGGATCTCCGGAAATTATATCTTCAAAGTTTATAAGTTCGGAGAACCCGATAAACCGGCGTTCACAAAAAGATTCATGGTTACTGAGGAGTTGGTTAAAATTAGTGCAAGTGCACACCGGCCTTCAATGACAGATTATTACAATACAGGCCAGCAGGTGGATGTAACAGTTTCTTTTGCTGCTGTCAGGGTAAACGATCCATACAGGGATTTCTCCACCTTCATCCTGCAAAATGGCAAATGGATAAATTCAAAAGATAATCTTAAGCCCGATTTTATTGGAAGTAATGAGCTGAAATTCAATTCAATTTCAGATAAAAATATTTTCCCTGCAGGTAATGAATACAGGTATTTCGATATTAAAAGCATACGTTACCAGTCTGAATACATCAGAATGATCGATTTCGCCAACAACAGTTACCAGGTTTTTCTATTTCCCTCTGAGAACAGGGAGTTCAAACCATATTTTTACTGGCAGGATTTTAACGGTAAATATTACATAGCCATCCAGGAAGGCAGAGATATGGATGTTGAGGCAGATTATGTTTATGTCTATTTTACCCTTCCGTCAAAATATGTGGTCGATGGGGGAAAAATGTATGTATCGGGGGCTCTGAACAACTGGAACTTCAACAATGACAACCTGATGGCATACGATCGTGATAAAGCGCAGTATCAGTGCACCATGCTGCTCAAGCAGGGCTGGTATAACTTTGAATATATATTCCTGAAGGAAGGTGAGAAACGCGCTGACCCGTCAGTTTTTGAAGGCAACCATTATGAAACCGAAAATGAATACCTCATTCTTGTTTATTACCGCAATCCGCTTGATCGCTACGACAGGCTCGCCGGGTCGCAGTTAACGAGTTCAACCCAGCTGAAGCATTAGATCCTATGTTTGTCTATTCCGTACAGCATATAAAGTGTATGCTCAAGGGTCTTTGTAATCTCCGACATATATTCATTAACTGCTTTCACTGAACCGGGTAGTGTATAAATGAGGCAGTTGCCGATCAACCCTGATAATCCGCGACTGAGCAGGGCGTTGGGTTTCTCCATGCCGTACTTGATTCTTATAAACTCCATAATCCCGGGTATCTCCTTTGTTAAAAGCGGTTTAACAGTCTCTATTGTTATGTCTCTCGGACCTATTCCTGTCCCCCCTGTTGTAAAAATAATGTCTTTATCTGCCACATACCTGGTTACAAGTTCTTTTAGCCTGTCAGCATCGTCGGCGATAAGAACTCTTTTTATTGAACAGGCCAGATTAATTGAGCTGAAGAACTTTGATATCTGCATTTCAATTGCAGGTCCGCTGAGATCCTCATACTCGCCTTTTGATGCCCGGTCGCTTAGTGTAATGATAAGAATTTCGAATTTTTCGGGAAACTTCATTTCTTTATCTTTTCAGTTAATCTGATACCTCCTATAACCATACTCTTATCTACAGCCTTACACATATCATATACTGTGAGAAGTGCATTACTCACCGCAGTCAGAGCCTCCATCTCCACGCCTGTTCTGCCGGTACAATGAATTTCTGCAGTTGCAGTGACTCCATCTTCATGAAGGGCCATTTTTACATCAACCCTGTCGAGCACAATATTATGACACAGCGGTATCAGATTGCCTGTCTGCTTTGCTGCATTTATTCCGGCTAATTGGGCTACGGTAAGTACATCACCCTTTTTCAGCTGGTCATCATCGATCAGTCTGACGGTCTCCGGTTTCAGGGTAATATGGCCAGTTGCCTTTGCAATCCTTTGCTGTACAGGCTTTTCGCCGATATCAACCATAACTGCCTTGCCTTTTTCGTCGGTATGAGTGAGCTTTTTCATATTCTTATCCTCCTATATTATAGAAACTTCCGGTTCGGTTATTCGTACCGCATGCAGGTTTATGTTCTACAGCAAGGTCGAGGGCTTTTTCAAATCCAAGTTCCCTGATGTCGAATTCAAGGTCGTTGAAAAGGCATGGCTTAAGTTTCCCGTTCGATGTAAGTCTGAGCCTGTTGCATATTGAACAGTCACCTCCCGTCCCGCCGTCAACCACATAAAAGTGACCGTTTACTAGGTCCATCTGCCGGATGTACCTTATTTCGAGCCCGTTCTTCATACAATATTCTGCAACAGCCGCTGCGTCAGGTTCTGAAGCCGATCCTTTTACAACACAATTTATTTTTACAGGCATGAGACCTGCATTCAGAGCAGCGTCAATACCATTAAAAACATCAGTTAGTGAGGCATTCCTGGAAATATATTCAAATTTTATAGGATCAACCGTATCGAGGCTTATGTTAACCCTGTGCAAACCTGCTTTCTTTAAATCTTTAGCAAACTGACCCAGCAGAACGCCATTTGTAGTCATTGAAAGGTCCCTTATCCCGTCAATTGCGGATAACATCGATACGAGTGTCACTATTCCCCTGCGAACAAGAGGTTCGCCTCCTGTAAGTCTTACTTTTTTTATGCCCCGGGCAACAGAGGCTTTTACAAAACCAGTGATCTCATCAAATGTAAGTATATCATTATGGCTGAGAAGTTTTATTCCCTCCTCGGGCATACAGTACCTGCAACGGAGATTACACCTGTCCGTTACGGATATCCGCAGGTAATCCAAATCTCTGTTAAATCTGTCGTACACTTACAATTTCTCCTTTTCTGATATTGCTTTTCCCCGGTACAATGCCAATGATCCCGTCGCAGTACGGGAAAGCTGTAATATGTGCAGATCCGTGGTATTCAATAACTTCAACATGTTTATCAGCGGTTATCCTTACCGGTATCCAGCCATGTCGCGATGAAGATTTCCTTTCATATTTTTCTCTCATTGGCAGATTCATTGTAACTGGCTGCCAGTCGTAACCCATCATTCTGTTGATGAAAGGCCTGACAAGGGTTTCAAACTGTATAAATGATGAAACCGGATTACCCGGCAGCCCAAATACGAATGACCTTTCATGCACCCCGAAAGTTGTGGGTTTACCGGGTTGAACATTTACCTGGTCGAAAAGCAGACTGACTCCTGCCCTTTTCAGCAAAGAGGGTACAAAATCAAAATCGCCCATCGAAACCCCTCCCGTGATAATGACAATATCAGATCCCGCTACAGCCCGCTCAATTATGCAGAAAGTTATCTCCTCATCATCAGGGGCGATCCCAAAATATTCAGGATCTGCACCGGCCCTTGCACATTGAGCGAGAAGCTGATAGGCATTACTGTTCCTTATCTGCGAAAGGAGAGGTTTCCCCTGAGGCTCCACAAGTTCATCGCCAGTACTTATCACTGCCACTTTCGGTTTCCTGCTGACGGTAACCATTATTTTACCAACAGATGCCAGTACAGCAATGTCTGGCGGATTAATGAGTTTATGCTTTTTAAGAACAATATCCCCGGTATGTACGTCCTCTGCTTTCCATGAAATATTCACCTTGACCTGTTTCCCGGTAAATTTTACTTTTTCACCGGGTATTTCCAGCGAATCCTCAACAGGGAAAACCATATCGCATCCTGCAGGGACAATTGCACCTGTCATAATTTTTGAGCATTGCCCTGACCCGGGATTTTTAAGAGGTACTTTCCCTGCCCTGATAATTTCAACAATCTCAAGGTCAGATCCGATATCTTCTTTCCTGCATGCATATCCATCAACAGCGGCCCTGTTAAAAGGAGGCATATCCACATCACTGCTGATATCCTCTGCCAGTATCCTGCCTGACGAATCGATAAATGGTATGATCTCTGTACCGGTCTCCCGGCATTCACTCATCACTAACCTGAAAGCTTCATCTATAGTTATCATCAATATCTGTTTTTTACGGTCTATTCATTTTGTCCCGATATAACAACAACAGAATCAGGCATGAAAGATATCCATACCTGTTCATTGATCCTCAGGTCCATTTCACTGAACTCCCTGAGCGGAACTGTAACAAAAAATTTGTCACCTGCATCTACCTCCAGTTCGATTCCGTGTTCAGCCTTTATTAACTCAATAACGACGCCATTGAAGATGTTGGCATTTTTATCTTCCCTCTTCGTTCTGGAAACCATTATTGCCTCATTACGCAGTATTGCCAGGCAATCATCTCCCGGACAGTCATTCAACCTGAATTCAAGACCGTTCTTCGAAATCCCTTTTATATCATCGTTCGATTGTTCCATCCTCAGCCTGAAGAAATTCTTATATCCGGCATACCTTGCCACAAACCTGTTAACAGGCTTGCTGAAGACCTCACTGACTTCCCCCTCTTGTATAATCCTGCCATTGTGAATAACACCAATACGGTTTGCAAGGCTGAGGGCGTCACAATAATCGTGTGTTACATGGATTATAGTATGTCCGTCCCTGTTCAGTTTTCTTATAAGCCGTTTCATATCATCCTTCAGTGATGCATCGAGAGATGATAATGGTTCATCCAGAAGCAGCAGCCGTGGCTTTGTTACCAGTGTCCTGGCCAATGCTATCCGCTGACGTTCACCGCCCGAGAGGTTTATTATCGACCTGTTAAGCAGGTGATTTATGTTCATCTGCCTGGCCGATTCAGTAACTTTGGTCCTGATCTCTTCTTCATGCACGTTTCTCATTTTAAGCGGATAAGCAATATTCCCAAAGACGGTCATATGAGGGAATATCGCATAGTCCTGGAACACTATACCGATCTTCCTGTCCTGGATTTTTTTATGAGTTATATCCTCATTGTCAAGAAAAATTTTTCCACTATCAGCACTTACAAGTCCTGCAATGAGTTCCAGAAGCTGCGTCTTTCCGGCCCCCGACCTCCCGAGGAGGACATAGTATTCTCCCTCATGGATATCGAGATTGATACCGGAAAGGGTAAAATCGCCCAGCTTTTTGTTTATGTCACAGAGCTTCAGCATCGGGTGAAACCGGTTTTTCCTTTTTTTGAACAGAAAGCATTCTGAGTCCTATAAATACTATAAGGGCTACTATAATAAAAAGTACGGCAGCTGGCCGCGCATAAGCAAGTCCGAACGAACTGAATCTTTCGTATATGAGAACGGGAGCTATCATCGGATGGTATGCAATAATCACAACTGCACCAAACTCACTCATACCACGGGCAAACATCATCACAAATCCCGAAATAATGCTTTTCCAGGCCAGAGGCAGGGAAATTGTAAAAAACACTCTCGATGGTCCGGCACCCAGGTTTAGTGCAGCTTTTTCCAGTCTTTCGGGTACGGCCGAAAAGCCATCACGTGCTGAGTTGATAAGAAAGGGAAGGCTGACAAAAGCCATTGCAAGTGCGATACCCGACGGATGATTAACCAGATCAAGGCCAACAGTCGAAGCTGCTTTTCCAAGCATACCGTCTCTTGAAATAAACCCAAGCAAAGCAATTCCTGCAGCAGTATGAGGAAGTACGACAGGCAGGTCAATTATTCCCTGGACAACATTCTTCAACGGAAATTTCTTCCTGGCAAGGATCCATGCAAGCGGCACCGCCCCAATGGCAAATAAGAAGGTCCCTGTAAATGCCACCCAAAGTGTAAGCCATATACTCTGATGAACCTGTTTGTCTGCAACAGTTTCCAAAAACTCACCGGCTCCTGTATGTATGAAAAGACCGGCAAGTGGTGCAATAATGAACAGCAGCACAAGTGCTGAAAGTAGTTGGAAGATCCGTTTAA
>Ga0208980_10000705_pt1 | contig 19337 bp, 19 predicted proteins | sample WetSurMetagenome_3_FD_187993 | JGI IMG/M metagenome (GOLD analysis project Ga0208980, IMG submission 187993) | Wetland microbial communities from Twitchell Island in the Sacramento Delta, sample from surface sediment Aug2011 Site A1 Bulk (version 2) | ecosystem: Environmental > Aquatic > Marine... | reverse complement strand
CCGCACTATGCCGGGGCGCATCCGCTGCGCATCGGTCCCTACCGGATCCTGACGGTCCTCGGCCAGGGCGGCATGGGCGTGGTCTACCTGGCAGAGCAGGAACACCCCCTTGGTATTCACCGCCATAACGCTGTCCCAGGAGGACTCCGGGAAGGTTTCGAAGGGACCGTTCTCCTCCGGCGGGGCATTGGGTGGGGCATCGAGGGCGGCATTGTTGACCAGGCCATGGGGCACCCCCCAGGCGGCAACCACTTGCGCCAGGGCTTCGTGCACTGAAGCCCGGTCGGTGATGTCGGAGCGGACGAACATCAGGTCGGGCGAGGTTGCCACCTCTGCGTACCGCGCGGCGATGGTCTCCTCGGTCACGGCGATGTCGAGCACGGCCACACGCGCCCCCGCCCCGAGCAGGGCCTGGGTGAAGGCGACCCCGAGCTGGCCCAGACCGCCGGTCACCGCCACCACCCGGCCGTCGAGCCGAAACAGCTCCGCGTTCATCGGTCCCGGACCTCCCCGCCCATCACATCCGCGATAAGGTCGCAGACCTCGCGAACCGCCCCCTCTCCTCCGTTGCGCCGGGTGCGGTAACGGACCACCTCCGCCAGCTCCGGCCAGGCGTCACCGACCGCAATCGGCAATCTAACACTGCGCAGGCAGGCAAGGTCGTTGATGTCATTGCCCACGTAGGCGGCGGCCGAGAAATCCAGGTCCATCTCGCTGAGGAGCGCGCTGAAGGCTTCGAGCTTGTCGGCACAGCCCTGCACGCAGCGCACGCGCAGCTTCCGGCTGCGCTCCGTAACCACCGGGTTGGTCTCGGTTGAGACGATCAGTGGGGTGACGCCCACCGACTCGAGGCGCCGCAGGCCGAGGCCGTCGCTCCGCGAGCAGCGCACCGCCTCGCGCCCGTCCTGGAAGACGTAGACGGCGTTGTCGGTGAACACGCCATCGAAGTCGAAGCCAACCACCCGCAGGCGACGGATCCGCTCGACCAGGTCGGGGTCGAGCCCTGCTGTCGACGCCGCCATCGGCTAGCCCCCGTCGCGCAGGTCCGCGAAGGAGATCCCCTGGTCCGCGTGCATGGCGTGCTTCAAAGGCTTGCCGAGCAGTTTGCCGATCTCGTAGGGGGGTAGGCCGTCACTCGGGGACTTGACCGTCAGATCCTCCTCCGTGAGCAGGTGCCCCTCGGGGATGTCGCGCGCCACCACGATCTTTTTCGCCATCTTGAGCAGCGGCTTTTCCTCGCTCACGTAACGCCGTTTCACGCCGTCGCCCATGGCGGTGTGCGCCCGCTTGAGGTCGCGCACCATCTTCTCGAGCCCCGAGTGCTCCAGCGAGAAGGCATGATCGGTGCCCTTCATCGCCCGGTTCAGGGTAAAGTGCTTTTCGATGATCCGCGCGCCGAGGGTGTAGCCCACCATTGCCATGGCGATGCCGCTGTCGTGCGAGGAGAAGCCGATGACCGCGTCGGGGAACTCCTCGCGGAAGGTCTCGATCACCCGCAGGTTCAGCTCTTCCCATGCCGGCGGGTAGCCGGCCGTGCACTGCAGGATCGCGATCTGATCGTTGATCGGCCTGACCGTCTCATAGGCCCGGCGCACGTCCTCCATGCCAGCGCCGCCGGTGCTGATGATCACGGGCTTGCCGAACGCGGCCACGTGCTTCAGCAGCGGGGTGTTGGTCAGGTCGCCGGATGCGATCTTGTAGGCCGGCAGGCCGAAGCCTTCGAGGAAATCCGCGCTGCGGATGTCGAAGGGGGTGGAAAACATCGTGATGCCGATCTGCTTTGCGTAGGCCAGCAGCTCCTCGTGGGCATCGTGCCCCAGCTCAAGGGCCTCGCGGTGCGCGCCATAGGTGGCGCCGAAGGCGTTCTCGCTGTTGTACGCGCTGTCGTACATCTCGCGCGTGAACAGGGTCCGGTTATGGCGCTTCTGCAGCTTCACCGCGTTGGCGCCGCAGAGTTTCGCCACCCGGAACAGGTCCTTGGCCTGTCGAACGTCGCCCTGATGGTTGTGCCCGATCTCCGCGATCACGTAGCACGGCTCGTCGTCCGCAATCCGCACGCCGTCGATGAAGAACTCTCTGTTCATAGCCTCAGTACTGCCTCGTGGAATCGTTAACGCCGGCTGGCCGATCCAGTGGTCTCCGTCGCGATTGTGAGCACGCTGTTACCGATAGCCGTTGCAAGGGAGCGTGCCCGCTGTCCTCTCAAGGTCCCTCGTGGGTGGACCTCGCCTGACATCACATTGTAATCGATCCTGGGGGGAGGACTCGATCAAGCCGCCAGCAATTCCAGTTTTGCCCTACCCCTGTTCGGCTCGGCTCTGGCCTTGCGGGGTGCGGGGACGAGGCCCTCGCGAAAACCAACAGATGCTCCCATGAAGCAAGGGGGAGGCATTGGGCCAGCGCACGCAGGCGCTCGAAGAAAAAGTGAGCTGGGAGGGCAATTGGGCGCGTACCGCCCGGTAGCGCCGATCCAAGAGGTCGAGTCCGGTGTGCGGCAGGTAGGCAAGCACGATCAGGGTCGCAACGGCACCGTTGCGCTCGCAGTCCGCCACCCACTCGTAGAGGGTGGAGTGGGAGGACGGTAAAAGCAGGCGAACAGAAGCGGACACCCCTGGGCTAGCACCTGGTGGCAGAACGGCTGATGGCAGTGGGGGTCGTCTCCCAAGAGGTGGGTAGCACAAGGGGCGAGGTGGAGCGCCCACTGCCCCAACCAGCGGGTGTCACTCACAATCCATGCTTGGCATGGCCATCCTAGTGAGTGACGAACGCCGGGGGCAGCGGAAAAACCCCTCTCCTGGGCCAGGATCAGCAGCACTGGGGTGACGAAGGCGCTAATCGCGGCGTCCTCCATCTGTAGCGGTGGTTGTTGCCCGCAGCCAGTCAGTCTTGACGACCGGGCTGACACGCTCCACCATCGGGGCGAGCCGGAGGCGGCATGTCTCCTGTTTCGACTGGACCCGCTGGCTAACCCCCTCGCTGGTCAACCTATACGGGGAAGCGCGGGCGCGTGTGTGCGGGTGGCATCGTGACTTTCACCGCTGCGCAGCGGGGCGACGACCGGGTGACGATGAGTGACGGCTCTCCCACCCGGTGCTCCCGCACCTTGTGCCGCGTTGGCAGGCTCCGCAGCGTCGGTCCCTCAAGTCGATCCCTCAACAGGTATCCCAACCCCGAACCCGGCCACCGACCGAGAATGGTGCACCCGGTTCGGAGCCAGTGCGGTAGTCGATCATCGGAGTTGAGATGTCGGGTTCAATGAGTTCGTTGGGGAGGTTTCTCTCGAGGTTTCCGTTGCCTCGTACCCGCTGGCCGTTCTCCTGGATGTTCCAAGGTGCTGCCAGCGATCCACGGGTACCCCCATGGAGAGACCTCGTCGCCCGTGACCGAGAGTATTGGGCCCAGGTTCTTCAACAAGCACAGTCAGAAAGCGCGCCTCGAGTGTTGGTCGCCAACACTATGCCTGGCTATAACAACGGCTCAGTCCTTGAGAGTGTCCTGGCGGCTTCTCTGGCCCTGAGAGGGGCCAAACCAGAGGTGCTTGTCTGCCAGGGTGAGCTTTCGGCGTGCTTCCTTTTGAAGTACAGAAAGTTCAGCGACGTCGGCCCCATTCAAACAGGTTCCTGGCACCACCAAAAAGGCTCCCCCTGTCATCGGTGTAGGGACTTTAGCAGGGTCTTTTCAGCCCTTGGCGTACAACTTCTCCAGTATCGGCACTATTTGACGCCAGAAGCCATGCATCGGGCCCAGGCGCTCTCGGCGGACATGTCCCTGGCCGATCTTCCCGCATACGTCCTTGATGGCTGCAGTCTCGGTGAGCATGCCCTGGCTGGCGCCCTCCGATATTTCGCCAAGGGGGATGCCAGCGATGAGCCCACATACGACGTCGTCCTTCGAACGTTTTTTAGAGCCTCACTGGAGGCCTATTATGCCCTTAACAGCCTTCTGGACGAGAGGTGCTACGATGTGGCCCTCTTTCATCATGGGATTTACGTGCCCCAGGGCATAATCGGAGAGGTTATGCGTCGGCGAGGTGTGCGGGTCGTGAACTGGAACCCCGCATATAGAAAAAAATGCTTCATCTTCTCTCACGGGAACACTTATCACCACACGCTTATGAATGAGCCCGTGGAGGCGTGGAAGTCGCTGGAGTTGTCACCAGAACAAGAGGCCCAGATTTGCGCCTATCTCGAGAGTCGTCAGGCCGGGACTCGTGATTGGATTTGGTTCCACAGTGAGCCAGAGAGCGATCGCGCAAAGTTTCTGGCGGAGACTGGGATAGATCCTGGAAGGCCAGTAATCGGTATGCTTACAAACGTCATATGGGATGCTCAGCTACATTATCCGGCAAACGCTTTCCCCAGTATGTTGGAATGGATGAAACAGACCATCGCCTGGTTTATTGCTCACCCTGAGCTTCAACTCGTGATACGCATTCACCCGGCGGAGCTCAGTGGGATGACGCCCTCCAGGCAGATGGCGGCCGATGAGATCAGGCGATGGTTCCCGGACCTACCAAAGAACATCGTCGTCATCGGACCGGAGAGTAAGATCAACACCTACTTTGCGGCGAGCTTCTGCAACGCCGTGCTCATCTATGGCACCAAGACCGGTGTCGAGCTTGCTAGCCGGGGTGTCCCCGTGATCGTGGCCGGCGAGGCATGGATCAAGAACAAGGGCCTTACCCTCGACGCCAGCACATACCAGGAGTACGTGACTCTTCTTGAACAATTGCCGCTCGTGCGCGAGAGCGTCATGGATAGGGAGCGGGTCAGGGAGGCCCTAAAGTATGCGTACCACTTCTTTTTTCGGAGAATGATTCCGTTGTCTTGTTTCCGAGCCTTGGACTCGCACAAGAAGATGCCTTTCGAGCTGTCTCTGAGCTCGTTGCGCGCTCTTGCGGAGGGCAAGGACCAGGGGCTAGACGTCATCTGTAATGGCATTCTGCGCGGGGTTCCATTTATTTACCCTTACGAAGAACAGGATCAAGAAGAATGGCTTCGTGACTAAACAGCCAGCCATTGCGCAGCGATGTGCTCGCCAAACCCACACCAGTGAGTAGGTCGCCAGATTATCCCTGATCATGTTCGCAACCGTCTTCTTCGCATTTCACGAAACCCCTCGAAGACAAGACCAATCTCCCGCAGGGTCCCAAAGCGCTGGCCGAATGTCGCAAAGTCTCGGGCAACGGTGCCTAGGTGTCGTTTGCGCAATAGGCGCAAAAAATGCCTCGTCAGGTCTCGTGCGAGGCCACAACGGTACGCTGGTGCTCGAATGTACTCGTCGTGCCGAATTGCCACGTCAATGAGTGACATCATGAACGTGTCGACTGGCCAGGACAAAGAGTGGTCTAACGCGTGCTTGTGCCAGAGGATCTCAGATCTGCTTACACAATTGGCGACGTGCGTTAGCCTAATGAGCAGCTCCATGTCTTCGCGGCGCTGCATGCCCTCATCGAAGAGTCCTGCCGCTGCCAGAGTTTTTCGCCTAATGGTAAGTGCAGGCGTGGCCTTGAAAATTTCTCTGCAATAGACTGCCTGCCTAACGGATTCGGAGTCATTTAGTTCTGGATTCAGTCGCCTTTTAGGTGGCTTTCCGCTCGGTTCAGGAAAGTGGATCTCAAAGCTATCGATAAGGACATCGATGCTCGGGTGCTCAGTGAAGAAGCTGTATACGATGGAAAGCTTGTTGGGCAGATACTCATCGTCACTATCGAGAAAGCAGAGGATGTCCGCCTGGGCTGCGGCGATACCTCGGTTCCGCGCTGCGCTGACGCCGTTGTTCTGAGGCTGAACGAGCACTGACACCCGCGGGTCGGTTATACGAGACAGTCTAGCCACTGTTCCGTCGGTGGACTGGTCGTCGACCACGATGAGCTCAAAGTCCGAGAGAGTTTGGTTCAGGACACTGAGCACGCAGCGATCGATCGTGCGTTCACTGTTGTATGTCGGGACGATAACCGATATGACTGGCACTCGGTGTCACCTTTCGTCGCGTCGCAAGAGCAAGGTCGCTCGAGAGCTTGTCCCTGCTAGGGCGTTAGCGGATTCTAACCAGGATACACTGGCCGGTGAGTTGATGGAGAACGAAATAGTCTGTGGTGCTGGCGACGAACTCATCGACTGCCTGTTTCAGGCCCGGGCACGTGTCAAAACCATAATCGTCTACTACGAGAGCACCACCGATCACTAGGCGTTTACTTAGAAACCTCAGGGCGAAGATCGTGGGTTCATAGATATCGACGTCGAGATGGGCAAGGACCACTTGCGCATCGTCAAGAACGGTGCAGCGATCTTGAAAACGACCTTTGTAGACCGTTAAGAAAGGGTACTTTGAGAGGTATGCCTGTACGCTGGCGAAGCTGGTGTCCTTGAATAGGGTCGTGCTGGTTGCGTGCCCAGCGTCAAGGCCGGGGCGCGTGTCTTCGTGTGGGTGGCCCTCGAATGTGTCGAAGGAGTGCAGTATCCCGTTGAGGTCCACCGCGTTCATCACAGAGGCAAGGAAGGCGCTGCCGCCACCCCTGTATACGCCCATCTCAACCACGTGGGGCGCGCTCGTGAGTCTTAGTCGCTTGGCGTTAAGTAGGGCCTGATAGAGTGTGTAAAGCCTATCGTAATAGAGCATAGTGCGTCCGCCGTTCAGCGCGTCCCGGGCGAGCGGGCCGAAGATTGGTAGCTGACGAATGTCGAGGTGTTTCTCCGCAGAGGCTCCGTAGAATCGAGGTACGTAGTGGTGGTCGAGCCTGCGCTTAAAGACTGCGAGATTGAGCGCGCGCAGTAGGCCTTGGCGGAGATTAGAGGTGAAGCGCCTGAAGCAAGAGTGTTTCATGGGCGAGCAGATGTTGGTGAAGGTGTGGCCTGTTCCGGGTGACCGGGCGCTCTTCGGGGGCAGGGGCTTCGGAAGGAAATGGAGGGCCGCGAAGCGGGACTCTGGCTGAATCGCTGAGATCCGCGCCAGCGCCTCAGGATGGTAGGGACGGGGAACCGACCCTTACCCGCTACCCGCCGGTATCGATTCTGTTTCTCGCAGGTTACCGATACCTCAGTGCCCGCCACCACATCGGCGAGCGTCTCCTTCGCTCTCTTGCCGAAGGACTGCCCACGCTTCGGACAATCAATGGCTGTAGCGCAATCGCTCTTTGCGGTTCCCCGCAACAAGGAGCACGAGCGTATTGGCATCTGTAGCCGCCCGCCTATCGGTCGAACACGCAGAATGAGACGGGCTGCGCGGCTTTCCTTTTTCTCTCGGAACTGAGTCGTAGCCCGGCCAGCTCAAGCTGGCGGATGACCTCGCGGTCTGAGCCCGCGGCGTCTTCGCTGAGCTCTATCAGGACCGAGCGAAGCCCTGGATTCTCAAGGGCCTTGGCCGCCCCTTGCACGATCTCGAGCTCGGTTCCATCGACGTCGAGCTTGATCAGGTTGGGGCAGGGTATGCCGAAGTCCTCGCACAGGGCATCGAGGTTGTAGGTCAAAACGGGCTGGCGGTAGACAGTCGCCCCGACCGTCGATGCCGTATGGTCGCCCAGGGTGTGGAGGGCGGCGCCGGCGGCAAGGCTGCTGTAGTGAAACATCGTGAGCCCTTTGCCCGAATGAAGCCCGATCTGCAGGGGTACTACGACATCCTGGCAGCCGTTGTAGGAAATGTTCCAGCACAGAGAGGCGAAGGTGGGAAAACCAGGCTCGAAGGCGAACACCTTCCCCTGTCCCCCAATGAACTTCGCGGCGATAAGGGAGTAGGCACCCACATTGGCACCGATGTCGAACAGGACGTCGCCGGGGCGTAGGTGGTTTTCGATCCACTCGACGGTCCAGGGCTCCTTGTGGACCGCATCGGCCCGCCCGATCTCCTGGGGAGTCGTCAGCCGAATGTAGACGGGGTGTCGGGGATAGTCGACTCGCTTCACCACGTAGCTCAGGTCATGGAGCTTCAGCAATGCCCGATAGGGCAGGCGGCGGAACGTCTGCAGGAGCTTGCGTGCCGCTCTTGGAAGCTTTTTGGAACGGGGTCCGGTCATATTTGCTCTTCCCTACGGAATGCCATCGCGCGGAGCCGTTGTTCGGTGGGGTCCGGGTCACTCGCCCCGATCTCCCTCCGGTTCCCGCCGGCAACTCAGAGAAGAGGCGGGCAACCGGTACCCCACTTGTCGTTCACCGTGGCCAGTCGCCCAGCCGTTGAGGACCAAAGTGGTACCGAATTCGCTGTCAGTCTCAGAAACGAGCCTTAGATAATTCCCGCTATCACCATCGACGACGTAATGCCGTCTGGACAGGGGGGCTCTGCCCTCACTAGCATTAACAACCTATCTTACAGTCTATCAAACTATCAAAGTCCCGCCGGCTTCGATCGGCCGGTAAGCCCGGACCCTTCGCCGGTACCCGTCTATACCCCGTGGTAGCCGTCGGTGCCATGGCGGGTTGAGGAGTCATCCAGGGTGTACAGACCGCCACTCATCATTCCCGTCGAGAACCAGGTCCGCGAGCTCGACCCGAAGCTGCTGCTGGCGGTCGTCGCGGCCCGGCGCGGGTTCACCTCCTACATCGGCTCCCACCGCGTAATCGATCTGCGGATCGACGCCTTTCCCCGCGGGCTCTACCTGAACAAGAGCATGACCGCCCGCAATATCAAGATGTTCGAGATCATGCGGCGGCTCGGCCAGGTGGTGGTGAGCTGGGACGAGGAGGCGCTGGTGCATCTGCCCGCCGAGATCTACTACTCCCGGCGCCTGTCGCCGGTAGCCCTCGGCTACCTGTCGCACCTGTTTGTCTGGGGAGAGGACAACGCCGAGCTCTGGCGCGCCTACCCCGAGATGCCGAGCGGGCTGCCGATCCATGTCACCGGCAACCCCCGGAACGATCTGCTGCGGCCGCAGATGCGCGGGTTCTACCGGGAGGAGGCCGAAGCAATCCGGGAGCGCTACGGCGACTTCATCCTGGTCAACACCAACTTCAACCACGTCAACGCCTTTTTTCCGGGTGGCGGGCTGTTCCGGCCACCCGAGGCCCCCGACGTCCCGGCGGAGCTCGGGCAGGGCGGTATGGGCATGCCCCGGGAGTTCGCCGAGGGACTGCGCGACCACAAGCAGGCGATCTTCGATGCCTTCTTGGGGCTGGTTCCGCGGATCGCGCAGTCGTTTTCCGGGGTGTCCGTGGTGATCCGGCCGCACCCGACCGAGAACCAGGAGGTCTACCGTCGCGTCGCCGCCGCACACGAGGGGGTCCACGTCAGCAACGAGGGCAACGTCGTGCCGTGGCTGCTGGCGGCGCGGGCCCTGGTCCACAACGGCTGTACCACCGGCGTGGAGGCCTACGCCCTGGGGCTGCCCGGGCTCGCCTTCCGGCCGGTCGTCAACCCGGTCTACGACGACACCTTCTACCGTCTGCCGAACGGGCTGAGCCACCAGTGCTTCTCGGAGTCCGAGGTGGAATCGACACTCCAGGAGGTCATGGCGGGTCGGCTCGGACCGCCCGAGGGGGCCGAGCGGCAGGCGCTCCTGTCCCGCTACCTGGCGGCGATGGACGGCCCGCTCGCCTGCGAGCGCATGGTCGAGGTTCTGGAAGGCGTCGCGGAGAGGTTCGACGACATCCCGAGGCCACCGCTCCTCGATCGCTTGAGCGGCCGGGTGCGGGCAAAGCGGAGGCTCTGGTCTCGCAAAACCCGCGAGCACCGGCCGGGGCCCCATGCACCGCCCGAGTTCCACCGGCACCGCTACCCAGGCGTCACGATCGAGGATCTGAGGCGGCGGATCGACCGATTCCAGCAGTTGCTCGGCGATGCGGCACCCATCCGTGCCGAGGCTGTTCGCGAGCACGTCTTTCACATCCGCCCGGCCTGACAAGGGCCACCGACCCGGGGAGATTTACAGCCTCGGGATCGGAAACACCGGCACCACCGCCCTCCTGTTCGAGGTGGCGGGCGGGCTGCCCCACTGCGCGGCCTTCTCCCGCGGCAAGCCGGGGCGTGACGTGGGCGACTACCAGAACGCCGTGTACAAGCACACCTATAACGAGCGCAAGGGCAAGACCTTTGACCTCTTCCGCGACCACTTCGCCCGAGAGCCCTACGACCGCTACATCTGGACCGCCCGGGACCCACGCGACGCGGCCATCAGCCGCATGCTCTACCGCTGGCTGCAGTCCCTGCTGAATCTGCGCTCTAGCGGTCCCACGACCGGGACCCTGCCACCGGGCACGAAGCCGTAGCATCCGCCGCCCCGACTGTCACCCCCCGGCATTCCTGCAGCCGCAGCACCGGGTCCGCGATCACGGTGAGGCCGCTCAACCTCAGGGCGATGATCGGAAAGGATCGCGCCCTTTACTCCTAACCTCCAGTTGCTGAGCTTCTTCACGCGCTCTCGCGTCGAGGCCGCCCGCGCTATGCTCTTGTTGGCTTAGCTATGACGCGAATCCAAATCCCTTGATGCATTGGCCGAGTTGGATGTGCGATGTCCGAACCTCCGGATTTTGTTTGCCATTGGCTTTTCGAATAGATAAAAAGACAGATAAGAAATCGCCGCTGCCCCAAGAAAAGCCCCAGTGAATTTGAGTGCATCTGGAGCGTTAACTTCTCTGACGAAGAACATCAGCACTGGGTAGTGAATCAGATAGAAGCCATAGGAGATCTTGCCGATACCCATAAAAAACTTTCCGCTCAACAAGGACAGACCCCGCGAGTTCATAACGGCACAAAGGAAAACGACATAAACAATAGTCCAAGTGAGGGGGTCAAGCCATGTCCGGAAATACTCGCGTTCCCCTAGCACCAATCCATACTCTAAGCGAATCTCGGGGAGATTGAGGAATAAGAGTACCAGTGCAACAGCCCCAACCGGCGTTGAGTATTTGTTTATTATCCGATTGTGCTTTATTCTCTCAAGTAGTAGTGCGGTGGCCACTCCTAAAAAGAATGCGTAAGAGTAGGTGGAAACGAATTTGGGTAGCTTTGAGAACAAGGCGTATACGATAACCGCAGGAACCAGGGTTATTAACGAAAAAGCGAGTAGGTAAAAACCATTATAGCCTTTTTTGTATAATGCCCAGAATCCAACAAACAGCACATAAAACTGCACCTCTACGGGTATTGTCCAAAACACATATTTCGCGTCTATCATCAACAGCGCTGTGGCCACATATTTGAGCTTATAAAATTTATAGGGATAGAAGGATTCAGGCGATATGAAGAGCGAAATCGCGACCGAGAGTAGAAGAAGCAGAAGGTAAAGCGGAATAACGCGCCCAATACGAGCGAAGGCATACTTGGAGACATTTTGCCTATCAAAAATCTCATGGACATAAAGATGAGCCATCAAGAATCCGCTTAGAACAAAGAAAAGCATTACGCCTATCTGTCCGAAACCATGTCCTAGAAATCGAGGTAGAAGTGATTCTGTAGCGGAGTGGTCAATAAAGACGATCAGTGCCGCCAGACCTCGCAGACCTGTAAGGGTGTGGATCTGTTTCACGGGTTACCTCAGGTATTGCGTTACGGGGGACGCAGGTCTTCCGCAGCGCCGAAGAGTCGGCCATTGTGGTCTGAACGAGTGCCGCAGTGGCAGGTACGAGCTACAAACCAGGTCTATCAACCGGTGGCCTAAACGGTATCGAATCGCATCGCCCTTCAGGCGGGGTGGAATGCGCAGTTACGCAGGGCTCTTGATCTTTGGGCACCGGACCCGCTCAACTGCCGCGGCGCCCGCCCACCTACCGATCGCCGAGCGCCGCGTATCCGATTCCCTCAAGCGCTGCTGTGGCTCCGTTTCCAGGCGCTGAGGTCCCTGTCTAGGATGGCCTCGAGCTTTCCGACCTCGTCGGCAAACTCCCTCACGAGCTGGTCCCTGAAGGCCGGCGGGAAGCGGGGCGGCTGACGCATGACCCAGTTGAACCTTGCCAGCTTCTTGTGGAGTTGTTTGATCCCTGTGGGACGCACACCGCGACGCACCTCTGAGCGGGCCACGGCGCCGAGAATCGCCGTGGGTGGCTTATAGAGCAGGCGTTGCAGCCAACGCCAGCGGTAGGTCCGGCTCTTGAATTTGTGGGGGAAGGGGTCCGCGCTGCGGATGGTTGGAATGGCCGTTAGGTCGTCGCCCACACCGCAAAAGCGCAGTAAGCGGCCGCAGGTAGCTACCGGGTCGGAAGCAATGTCTTCTGAGACGATAATGTGGCAGCGTTCCCGGCCGGCCAGGTCCAGAAGCTGCTGGACGTGTGTGCCCAGGCTTGCCACGTCGCGGTAGCGGAGCCGGTGCGGATCGGTGCAACGCTTGGGGATGCGCTCGCCCCGGGCGCGCGCCTTCTGCAATGCCCAGGCGGTTTCGAAATCCTCTTCGTCTTCCTCGAGCAGATACAGCAGGCGGAAGTGGTAGGAGCGCAGCATCTCCACCGGGTTGCGCACGGTGACGATGAAGCGGGCCTCTGGCTGAATCGCTTGGATCAGCGCCAGCGCTTCGGGATGGTAGAGGTAGGAAACCGAACCCTCCGCGACCACTCGATGCGTAGCGGGGTCGAAATGCGCGAAATACCGATCCAGGTAATCCTGCTGGATGCGTCCCAGGGCGTCTTTGGGCAGCCGGTCGAAATAATTGAGCTCTTTTGGTCGGGAAAAGCACATTTCGGGGTGGCGGGCGAGCAGCTTGCTGATCGAGGTGGTGCCGCACCTGGGCGCCCCGACCAGAAACACCCGGGGAAAGAACGCAAAATCGCTGGCTTGGATCTCTGGCGTCATGGCGGCGAAGGGTCCTTGAAAGCTAGCCGTTTAGAGAATGGTTTGGCTGTTTTCGACGGCGACAAAGCCACCCGCGCGGGTGGAGTAACGGCGTACCGACAGACTCACTCGCGGTGCCGCCGACCGGTTTAGGATGCGGTAGATATGGTATTCGGCGCGGTGCGCGGGCCGTTCGCTCAGCTCGGAGGCCGAGCGGACGCCAATCGCCGGAGCCCGGCCGCCCGGTATGGGCAGCCAGTTCAGACAGGATCGGTGGCCGTGCCCGTGCAGAACCAGTTCCACCCCCCGCTCTGCGAGGACTGCCCCGAGCGCTTGGGCGTCAGTGAGGCGCTTACGCCAGTGGATGCTCCCCGGCACCGGAGGATGATGCAGCAACAGGATCCGGAACAGGCCGGACGGGCCCGTCTGGCGAAGCAGCTCCGAAAGGGCGTCGAGCTGGCGTTGTCCGATACGGCCGGTGGCGAGCAGGAGTGACGAGGGGACGGCCGTGCTCACGCCGATCAGGGCCACGGAACCGCGAATGCGCAGGCTGGGAAAGGTGGAGTCCAGGTCACCGTCCCTGGTCGCCTCGTCCGAACGCATATAGGGCGTCCAATGCCTGAAGGTCTGCTCCCAGCGCTCCGCCCGGTAGGCGTCGTGATTGCCGGGCACCAGGGTCACTTGTTGCGGTGTTCCGATCCGCGGCAGCCAGGCGGCCGCCTCCTGGAACTCCCGCGGGGTGCCGAGGTGCGTCAGATCGCCGGTGATAGCGACGTGATCGGGTGCGATCGATTTCAGGTCGGCGATCAAGGCATCGAGCACCTCGGGGCGGTGCTCGTGGCGTCGGCGCCGCCGCCACGAGAGATACCCCAAGAGACGCTTGCTCAAGAGGTCCGCCGCGCCCAGACCATCCAGGTGGGTGAGATGGGGATCCGACAGGTGCGCGAGGACCCACTCGTCCTCCGTAGCGGTCGACATGTTTTTTGGTCGAGCGGTGTGATCGATGATCCGATGACAGCGGGTTGCACGAGGGGGAGGGTGGCGGTCAGCGCAGGTCCAGACGGTAGACACGGGACCGCCGGACCCAAACCTGCTCGAACTTGCTCCAGATGCCCGTGACCGTGGTGTTGTGCTCTAGCTCGCGATTCGTCTCCATATAGCGGACGCCGCGACGGCGAAGCGTATCGTACATGGCAACCGCGCTGAGGGCGATGATCAGACCCGAGGCTTCCCCCGGTTTGACGCCGGCGAGGAGGAAATCCACCGCCTCGGGTTTTCGGTACGCCCGCAGGAGGTGCAGGAAGCCGAAAGGTAGGAGCCGCCCCATGGCGCGCTTGAAAGCAGCGCTGAGGTTGGGGATGCCGATGAAGAAGCCGACCAGCTTGCCCTCCTTCGAGAACGTTAACTTCACGAAATCGGGGTCAAGAAATCCGAAATACTTCTTGGTGTAGAAGCGCTTTTGCTTCTCCGTCAGCGGTATGACCCCATAGAGGTCGGCAAAGGCCGCCTCCAGCACCTCCCAGACCTCCGTCGCATGCGACAACAGCTCCTTGCGGCTTGCGCAGGTGACGATGCGGTAGTCGTCGCTGCGGCCGTAGCGCCGGCGCAGCCGCTCCAGCACCCGCGAATCCTCGGGAATGCGCGAGCGGAACTCGACGTAGTCGGCATCCTTTTGGAACCCGTAGTCCTCGATCAGCCGTTGGTAGTAGGGAAAGTTGTAGCTCCCGCTGATGGTCGGCAGGTGGTCGAAGCCCTCGACCAGCAGGCCCTCGGGGTCGAGGTCCGTGAACCCCTGGGGTCCGGTCATCTCGTGGCAGCCCTGGTCGCGAAACCAGTCCCTCGCGCTGTCGAGCAGCCGGTCGGAAACGCGCCGGTCGTCCATGCACTCGAACCAGCCGAAGCGCCCTCGCGGGTAGCCGAGCTTCGCCGTCTCCAGGGTGTTGACGATACAACAGACCCGTCCGACCGTGCGCCCCGCTTCGGTTGCGACAAGCAGCCTGACGTTGGACACTTCGAAAGCCGGGTTCTTGCGCCGGTCGAAATAGGCAAGCTCGTCAGAGAAAATCTGCGGGACCTGATACGGGTGGCCTTTGTAGAGCTGGTAGGGTAGTTTGACCCAGGATTTGAGCGTTTGCCGATCCGCGACTTGCAGCACATCGAGTTTCATCAGAGACCCTTCCGAATGACAGACCAGGAGATAGATCGGGGACCGGCGTTCGCCGCACTGGTGCTCGCGGGAGAACGTGGGCCCCATGACCCCTTGGCGGAGGCCCTGGGCGCGTCCTGTAAGGCGCTGGTGCCGGTCGGCGGTACGCCCATGGTACTGCGGGTTCTGGATGCGCTGGCCCGTGGCATCGAGGTCGGGTCGATCCTACTCAGTGGTCCGGCGAGAGCGCAACTGGAAGGGAATCCGCGCCTTTGGGAGGGGATCGCCGCCGGGCGCTGGGATTGGCGCCCGCCAGAAGCCACACCCAGCACCAGCGCCTATGCCGCGCTTCAGTCTCTCCCGGCAACGGTGCCGGTCCTGCTGACGACGGCGGATCATGCGTTGCTGCGTGCCGAGGTCGTTGACTACTTCTGCGCCGCCGCGCGCCGAGCCGGATGCGACCTTGCCGTTGCCTTGGTGGATCACGCCCGGGTCATCTCCGCCTTTCCGGGCGTACGCAGGACCGCACTGCACTTTCGGGGCGGCGCCTACTGCGGCTGCAACCTGTACGCCTTTCTGACGCCGGAATCCCGACGAGCCGCCGATTTCTGGCGCACAGTGGAGAACGACCGCAAGCGCCCCTGGCGCATGGTCCGGAAACTGGGATTGGTGCCCTTGCTCGCCTACCTGACCAAGCGCCACACGCTCGAGGAAACCCTCCGGGTGCTGTCAGGCCGGCTCGGTCTGCACATCGCGCCGGTGCTATTGCCGTTCCCGGACGCTGCGGTAGACGTCGACAAGCCGAGCGACAAAGCGCTCGCGGAGCAGATTCTCTCGACCCGAGTGGACCTGCCGCCACCCTGAAACCAATTTATCGGGAGAACAAACCCTCGAGAGTCGGGTCGGACTCACCCCCTGACGGCATGAGCGCCAGGGGTGGTCCGGCACTCATGCAGTCAGGGCCGCGCTCAACCCGCAAGCATCAGGTCTTCGGCTTGTTCGGCCACCGGCTCCGAATGTTCCGCGGCCTTCGAATGCCACCGCGCGACCATCGCGGAGGCACGTAGGAGGTCCAGCGGATAGTCCACTTCCGACCAGCCCAGGCCAGAAATCGATTGCGTCCAGACCTGCCCCGATTCCGCGATCTGGCCGACGATCGACAGGTACCAGAGCTTGAAGGCGCCGGGATTGCGCACCGCCTGCTCCAGCGACGAGCGGAACAGTTCCACGCCTTCTCCCCTGAACAGCATCAGGCCAATGGACTCGGCATGGGTCTGGTCTGGCGCAAGGTGCTTTCCTACCCGCACAAGGCGACTACCGGAGAGCTCGACCTTCATATCGTCCGCGTCATAGGCGGGCTTCTCGTCGACCGCCAGGGTTACCGGCCGCGGTGGGGACTCCAGCAGGCGCTGCAGCACGGCGGGCTCGAACAGGGTATCGCCGTTCAGCAGGACGAAGTCCTCGGTCATCTCGCTGCGGGCGAGCCAACAACTAACGAGATTGTCCGCCAACTCGAAGAAGGGATTGAAGCACACCGAGGTGGTTGCTGCTCCGTTGCGCTTCGCAAGCTGCTCCTCGATCTGTGCTGCGCCGAAGCCCGTGACGACTGTCACCTGCTGGATGCCGCATGTCTCGAGCGCCTCGAGCTGCCACTCGATCAGGGGCTTGCCGTGAATGGGCAGCATGCATTTCGGCCTTTCCGCCGTCATCGGGAGGAGCCGGCGCCCCTGACCGGCACTGAGAATGATTGCCTTGTTCATATTCGGAATGCCCCTCAGGAAAAACCCTAATATATCAGCTTCCAGATGGGTATCCCACTGCTCCTCTGGTGCGTCTCGGGTTTGCTCTGTTTGTCGAGATCCTCTTACGGGAACCGATCGAGGATCTCGCACCGGCCGTGAAACGACAGGCGGTGACCAAAGCCCTGTTTGATCACTTTGTGCGCCATTGCGTATTCCCGCTACGACTAGCACCGGCTTTTCTGGCCCGCTCGGTACCTAACGCCCGGAGTTTCAGCGCCTCCGGTGATTCCCGGTATCGCAGGCCGGTGGCGCGTGGGCGGTTGGGCGAGCGCCTGTCTACCCGAGTCGCTGCGGGTGCTGGGGTGGAATCCGTTCGATCAGGGCTCGGCCCGGCCCGGAGGGATCTGTTCGACGGGCGCGGCGTTCAATTCGGAGTCCCTCCACCTCAGCTTGGCGCAAAACCAGGCGGAAGGGTCCCGCCGGATCATGGCCTCGATCTCCTGGCTCATGCGCTGGGTGAGGTTGCGGGCCTGCTCATCCGTAGCGAGGTTCGCATCGGCGAACAACGGAGGGTGGCAGGTGATGACGAATGTTCCGTTCGCGAGCCGCCGGGTTTCCAACGGAATAATCGGGCAGGAGAACCGGATCGCCAGTCGTGCGGGCAGGTTGGTGACGACAGTCCGCCGGCCGAAGAATTCGACCTCGAAGCCAGAGGCGACCCGCTGATCCACCAACATCGCCACGCTATCCCCCCTGCGCATGGCGTCCATGGCCAGTCGCACGGCCTTGTTCTTCTCGATGTAGCCGGAGCCCGTCTCCATGCGGGCGCGAAGGATCAGGTCGTCGACGAAGGCGTGGCCAACGGTGGAGTAGACGATGTGCGCAGGCCCTGGCAGGCGGGAAATCAGAAGGGCGGTCACCTCCCAGTTCGAAGTATGGGCACCCACGAAGACGGCCGGGCGATCGAAGGCGGGGACGAGGTTCTCCTCCCCCGCGAAGGCCACCGCCGCGCCGCGCCGGCCGGCGCCGATGTTGCCGAGGTGTGGCAGCTCACCTACGACCTTCCCGATACTCTGGCAGACGCCGCGGGCAAGCCGCTCCACTTCGTCCTCGGTCCGTTCGGGAAACGCGGTCCGCAGATTCTTCTTCATGTTCTTGAAGCGCAAGAGGCGCGGTCCCACCGCGCGCGCGAGCCAACCCATCCCTTGGGAGGCCCACCTCGGGGGCAACGCCCGCAGCACCGCCCACAACACAGCGGCCGAAGTCGGGCTGACTTCGCGAACTAGGCGTCTCTGCGCCATTTCTTGGGGCCAGCAGGGTGGTGGGTGCCGATCACAAAGCGCTCCAATCGTGCTGTTTCGAGCTCTCTTACCTTAGGCGCCGGTGGTCCGCCGGTCCCAGACCTTCGGATCCGGGGGGCAACGCGCCAGGGGTTCCCCGACGGCCCATCAGAATAAGCAATTGAGCGCTTCCTAACCAGGTAGCGTTCCGCGGGAGGATCGTCCCAGCGGTAGGTGCGCTTCGCCCGCGACCAGCGCAGCGGACCGCGAGCTGGCCACCTGGGTCCGTATCCTGTCCACCGCTCCTGTGGACAGCGCTGTGGATAAGGCGGTGGATGAAGGGGATAACGGGCTGATTCCAGGGGAGAGGTTGCGGGTGTGACTAGAAGTTGTGCCGCAAGCCGTTGCCTCTGCGTACCGCCCCCTCCGCCTCTCGGGGCTCGACAGCCGTTTCAGCCTGATCAATGCCCGGGCCGAGACCCTCGATCAGAAGCCCGCCTACCGCGGACCCTTCCGCTATCGGCGTTGCCTCATCCCCAGCGAGGGGTTCTACGAGTGGAAGCCCGAGCAAGGCGCCAAACAGCCCTACCTGATCCGGATGCGCTCAGGACAAACCTTTGCGCTCGCGGGGCTGTGGGACCACCGGCAGTATCCCAACGGCTTGGAGCTCGCGACCTGCACGATCATCGGGGCGGAAGCGAGCTCAGTCATCACCCGATCCACGGCCGCATGCCGGTGGTGCTGCCCCCCCGAGGTCTGGGACACCTGGCTCGATCCCCACCAGCAGGACATCCGCGCACTGCGCTCATTTCTCGTTCCCTGCGCACCCGAGCCGATGGATGCCTTCTCGGTGTCGCGGGCGGTGAACAATACCCGCAGCGATGAGCCAAGCCTGATCGAGCCGCTGGTCGGGGTCTGACCCCACAGCGGTGCAGGTTACAGTCGTCTGGAATTCGCTTGAGGTGCCTGCCAGGCGTCTGTCGGCGAGGCCGCGCTCACCGAGCTGCTACCCCTGTCGATCGTCGTGGCTGTCCCGGCTCGACGAGGGCGGGCTCTCACAGCGCTTCTTCGGAGGCGCGGTCACCTTCGCCACCCTCATGCCCATGCGCGCCATTCCCTTCCGTCACGTCTGTCTGCTCGGCATGAACGACGGGGCCTATCCTCTCGAAATCGGGTCTCTGAGCGTTCGGTAGACCAGGACCAACCGGAGGCTGTGGATAAGTCTCAATACCTTATTCGTTAGGTAGGGGAGCGCTCCCCGCAAAGCGAGTGCCAAGAGGCTGTCGAGAGAGTCTCAATACCTTATTCGTTAGGTAGGGGAGCGCTCCCCATCGAGGAGGGCATACAGCCCGCTGAAGGGGTCTCAATACCTTATTCGTTAGGTAGGGGAGCGCTCCCTTGCCGTGCGCTTGAACCGGGCAGAGAGGGCAGTCTCAATACCTTATTCGTTAGGTAGGGGAGCGCTCCGCACCACGATCC
>Ga0208980_10000704_pt1 | contig 19340 bp, 18 predicted proteins | sample WetSurMetagenome_3_FD_187993 | JGI IMG/M metagenome (GOLD analysis project Ga0208980, IMG submission 187993) | Wetland microbial communities from Twitchell Island in the Sacramento Delta, sample from surface sediment Aug2011 Site A1 Bulk (version 2) | ecosystem: Environmental > Aquatic > Marine... | reverse complement strand
TTATTTATTAAAATTCTTCTCGGCGCTACGCCCGTTGAAAGTGTGTCGATGGGCATGCCCTGACCGTTACAAACGTAAACAAGACCCGTGACGATGAAATTCCTCGCGTCGGCAACGTAATGAAGCATATTCCCGCTGTCATAAGCGTAACCGTAAACGAATCCCGATGACGGGGCGCCGATTAATTTTTCCTCATTGTAAGTTGACGGATTCATTTTTATTATATCGCCGTTATATGCCACAAAATAAATTACATTTGATTTGGAATCATAGACCATGTCCTTTGAAAATCCGTTGAAAAATGTTTTTGAATACAACAGAGTGTTATTTGCTAAATCAAATACGAACAGTTTCCCGCTGATTCCGGGACATCCGACGAATAATTTATTATCGCCTGTAACTGCGAGAGAAGACGGGTCTTTTGAAACGTTCAAAGTTGTTATTACTATGTCCGTAGATGCATCTATCACTGAAACTGTTGAATCCTGATTCCCGTTGTAAATTCCTGTGTTGCAGACATACACAAACCCGTTGTGCGATATTATTTCCTGCGGATATACTCCCGCTGATATTTCTTTGAAGGTTCCGAGGGTGTTCACGTCCACAACCGAGACATTCCCTGCAGGACCGTTAGTAATATAAATTTTATTGTTAGCGGCGCAGAGAGAATAAGGATTCTTTCCGACGCTCATCTGCTGTAGCACTTTTCCATTCGTATCGAGTTTGTATATTTTACCGGCAGAGTTGTAGTTTCCCTGCTCTGTGATAAACAGGTTTCCGTTGTATTTTATCATTCCGTCGGGAAACAGCCCTAAAAGACCGGGATTAAAAATGTTCTGTGTGAATGCTCCCGTAAAACTGTTGTAAAATGAGAGTTTCGCCGAACCGGGGGACGTTGTTCCTTCGGAAAGTATGTATGCGCCTGTTGATACATAAAGATTTATGTTCGTCTCCGTGTCCTCAGGGTTACAGCCGAAAGTAAATAATAGAGGTATTGCCGCTAAAAGTAATAATAATTTTTTCATCAGTTAAATATTTAATTCTTTTAAAATTCAATTCCCTCTCTTGCGGGAATCCCCTTGTCAAAATAATGCTTCACTTTTCTCATCTCGGTTATCAGGTCCGCGTTCTCTTCTATATAATCCCAGATTTTATGCCCTGTCATTACAAGTTCAAACCTTCTGTTTCCCTTAAACAGTTCTATGATATCCTCAACGTCTTTTTTCTCTAACAGGTGATATATTACTGTTGCGATAATTTCGTCAAGTATAAGCAGGTTCTGACTGCCATTCGTAATCAGTTCCTTTGCAATCTGCAGTCCGCGCTTCGCTTCCGTAAAATCATTTTCTTCATTCTTGAACCTGAATGTTCCGTCTTCATTCATACGCTCGCATCCTGTCGGATAAATTTCGATGTCAAATCCTGCTTCCTTTAGCTTGCGGAGGATATGTCTTTCCGAATAATGCTCATTCGTGCCGTCGAATCCTTTGTCGAACTGTACGATAGCAACTTTCCTGCCCGCGCCAAGCGCGCGTATTGCAAGTCCTATAGTGCTCGTGGTCTTCCCTTTACCGTAACCATAATAAACGTGGAGAAAATTTTTCTGCTCATCGGGCAGATTTGTAAAATTTTCCAGCGTTTCTTTTATTTTCTCGCGGAGTTTGCTTCCGCCTGATTCATCGCTCATTGTTTAATATTTGATTGTTATTGAAAACCTGTAATTTCTTAAAGGCATAGGATATCCTGCAATTACCTGATAATTGGAATTCGTTATATTATTGACTTCCATCCTTAAAACAGCAGATATCCTGAATAAATTAAGTTTGTAAAAAATATTTCCGTCAAGAGTAAATATATTTTCCATCATGTTTTTGTTTTCGGAATCAGAATATCTTTTTGCCGTGTAATATCCGAACATGTTAATTCCTGTATTTTTATAGGCAGATTCAGCACCAAATTTGAAATCATGCAACGGAATGTAAATTAACTGCTTTCCGTATGAAGGGTCGCCGGGAAAATCCTCGCTGTTCTTGAAGGTATTGTTGTATGAATATCCTGCGTTTAGTGTTACAGCCGCCTCGTCCGTTTCAAGTATCCTTGTATTGAGGTTCGCGTTTATGACCGATGAAACTGACTTTGAAATATTTTCAGGCGTCCAGTAAAAACTGCTTCCCGGTACCCATAGAATTTTATCCGTCGAAGCAATGTAATAATAATTCAGTTCAGCTGTTGTCCTGAAAATAAAATCGGTTCTGTACGCAACCCCTGCCTCGAGATTCACAGATTTCTCGGGTACAAGACTCTGATTGCCTCCCGTTTTCCAGTATAGTTCGTTGAACGTCGGCGCCCTGAAAGCATTACCTATATTACCGCGAATAATAAATGATTTCAGCGGTTTGTAATTGAATCCGAGTTTGCCTGTAAACACGCTCTTTTCAATGTCGGAAATATAATCGTATCTTGCCGAAGGATAGAAAATGACGTTATCGAAATTGAATTCAGATGCGGCGTATAACGCAGAATTGTTCCTGACAGGTTCGCCCGATATCTGGTTGCTGTTAATTGCTGCGTACGAGTAATACCCCCCCGTCAGAACCCTTATGCTGTTTTTGGAATAAATATAATTGATATCAATTGCCGTAGAAATATTTTTGTAGAAACTTTTCTCAATTCCCGGGTAATCGAAATTCGTAAGATTATTCTGAAAATTGAGATTGGCCCTGATTTTATTGTTTGCATTTATCCGGTTATCAAATGTTACTGTATTCAGCCAGTTCTTATCTTTCTGAAGCGCAAATGACGGCGTTGAACCTGTTTCAATACCCGGTATTTCCCTTGACGCGGAATTGTAAAGTGAAATTAAATTAACTGTAGTCTTATCCGATTCCAGCGTATTTCTTATGCTGAATGAATTTGTTTCAAATGAATTGTTTATCCTGCTCTTTTCCGTTACGCCGTATCCGTCATCAAAGTAATAACTGAAATCATCATCTGATTTTACATGCGAATAATCCAGTGTAATAAGGTTGCCGCTTATTTTGTTAGATATGCCTGCGTTTATTTTCCTGAAATTGTAGGAACCGACTTCTGATGACAGAAGCGCATTGAATTTTCCGTATTCTCCGGGTTTCCTGTAAGTACTGATATTGACAATTCCGCTGATTGCATCCGGTCCGTATGTCGAACTGCTGTTCGACGGTAGTATCTCAATGTTTTCAATAACATCTCTCGATAAAAGCGACAAATCGAACTGAGCATTCTGCGATGAATTCAGTTTAGCCCCGTTTACGAGAATTAAAGTGTTTTCTGCGCTTATTCCGTTGATGGATATTGTTTTAAGTGATGAATTGCCGCCGTAAGATTTTACGTAAACGCTGTTTGCGGTATGAAGAACATCTGATAACTGGCTTCCGTTTACGTTTTCAATATTCTTGCGTCCGAATTGCTGAACTGCGGACGGAGAATCTTCCCTGGAAGTCTCCAGCCGGTTGACGGTAACATTGATTAACGGAATGCTGTAATAAACTGTATCGGTATCGGTTTGTGAATACGACTTCAGAAATGGAATTAAAAGTAATATTATTATTAATTTTCTCATTTAAACTCACAGGAAAAATCTGCGGGAAACTTTAAAAAGTTATATAACTCCCTGGAGTTTAAACTCTATAATTCTTTCCATCGCAGAATCATAACACTTATAATTGATTTACGGCAGGTCTCCTGGCTCTGAAGCGTTTTCTTCATCCCCTTCCCATTCGGAAGAACAGTGGGTTTAAGATGAAGTCTTCTTCAATACAGTTGCGTGGACAGCTCCGGATTTAAACCGGATTCCCTTTTAAAAATTGTACCGTAAATCTCTTAAAGAACTAATTTAAATCTAAAATAATCTTTCTGTTTTTAACAATCAATTGTCTTTCTTTAATACCCGCCATCTGAAACATTCTCCTTGACGCTTTCACGGTGTCGGATTCTTTGTATTTATCTGACAAATATACGACCTCTTTTATACCGGACTGAATAATCAGTTTTGCGCACTCGTTGCACGGGAATAAATCAACGTATATTCTCGCTCCGTGAATGTCTTTTGTTGAATTCAGAATGGCATTTGCTTCGGCGTGAACGACATACGGATACTTTGTTTCGTTTGCGGCGCCTTCCCGTGACCATGGGAGGTTATCGTCGGAACATCCAATCGGAAAACCGTTGTAACCGATTCCTACTATTTTATTGTCCCGGTCAACAATGCACGCACCGACCTGAGTATTAGGGTCTTTGCTCCTCTTTGCCGATAGCAGGGCTATGCCCATGAAATATTCATCCCAGCTTATGTAATCGCTTCTTTTCATAAATATTCCTTTAATTTCATTTTGAGTTCGTCAAGAGTAAAGTCATTTATCACCGTGTAATCTGCAAATGCTATCGGTCCGCCCTTGTCAAGGTTTTCTATTTCACTTACATCCCTTGATTCTGCCTCCGAAAAAGTCAGCGGCCTGAATGGCCTTTCCTTCAGTCTGTTATATCTTAATGATTTGGTAGTGTAAATGCAAATCAGTCCGAATGTATCTCCGAATTCTTTCTTAAGAATTTTGAATTCCTCCCATGAATATAAACTTTCGACGACAACATTCTGATTTTTCAGGAGGTTTTTGATTTTTTCTATGCTCTTTATTGCCATTACTCCCATACCAATTTCCCTTCGCAAATCCTCGCGGACGTATCTCTCGTTCTTTTCGTTTACCTCAAGTCCCCTGCTCTTCAGTTCTTCGATGACAACAGAACCGAAATAGACTTTCGCAAAACCGTTCTCCTCAAAAAACTTCACCGCCTCACTTTTTCCTGAACCGCACATTCCTATTACTGCCGTTACCCTGTTCATTTCACGAATTGTTTTATGTTATTTGTATTCGTTTCAGTTATCTCAAATGAAAAACTGTCTTCGGCAGGAATATAATATTTCTGTATAATAATATTTTTCTCCGTTTTTTCATTGAAATATTTAATCAGGTATAAAGATGAGGAGATTTTATCTATTGTAACTTTCTTACTCCCTGAAACGAGCGGATAAACTTTCTCTGCAAGAAAACTCTCAAGTTCAACCTCTGTCTCATCGTTAAGGATTTCCTGCGTCATTGCTGCTGCAAAGGATTCTGAGGGAGTTAATGAAGAAGTGTCGCTTTCAGTATCAATTTGTTCCTTTTCCCGTTGTTTGTCGTTCAGTGTTTCCTTGTCGATTTTTCCGCATCCGGATGAAATAAGCAGTAATACAAGAAATAAAAAAATCCCTGCTTTCATCTGTCAGATTGCTCCGAGTTCTTTTCCGGTTTTCTCAAATACTTCCAGAATCCTGTCAAGATGCTTGTCCTCGTGAACAGCCATGTATGAAGTTCTCAGCATTGACATGTTCGGCGGCGTCGCGGGAGGTACGAATGCATTAACAAATACCCCTGCATCATAAAGTTTTTTCCAGAAATTAAAAGTTTGCATCATTTCACCGATAATTACCGGTACAACAGGTGTAATTCCTTCGAAGACTGTGAACCCGATAGATTTAAGGCCTTCACGCATCTTCTTTGCATTCCTCCGAAGCCTGTCTACCCTCTCGGGTTCGGATTCAAGTATTTCAAGAGCTGCAATTGCCGCTGCAACAGATGACGGTGTTGGTGATGCGGAAAATATGAGCGCCGCTGAATGATGTTTCAGGAAATTAATAACTCTTTCCTCGCCGGCAACAAAACCGCCCAGTGATGCGAGTGTCTTGGAGAATGTTCCCATAATCATGTCTACTTCATTGTCCAATCCGAAATGGGATGCTGTTCCACGTCCGCCTTTTCCTATAACACCTAAGGAATGCGCGTCATCGACCATTATCCTGGCATTGTATTTTTTGCAAAGTGCTACTATTTCGGGTAAATCGACGATATACCCCGAAGATGAAAATACTCCGTCTGTAGCAACAAGTTTTGCGGATTCTTGCGGAAGGTGACTTAAAACTCTTTCAAGGTCGCCCATGTCGCCGTGCTTGAATCTCATCAGTTTTGACATTAACCCTTTTGCCATTAATGTCCCGGCAACAATGCTTGCATGATTATCTTTATCCGAAATAATATATTCGTCTTTGCCTACCAGTGTTGGAATTATACCTTGCGCTGTCTGGTATCCTGTTGAATATAAAAGACAAGCCTCTTTTCCAAGGAATTTGGCAAGTTTTTCCTCAAGTTCTATGTGTAAATCAACTGTTCCCGTCAGATACCTTGAACCTGAACAACCCGTTCCGTATTTGAGCAGTGCTTTTTGCGCGCTTTCTATGACTTTGGGATGCGTTGTAAGGCCGTGATAATTATTCGACCCTGCCATTATAACTTCTCTGCCTTCAATTCTCACAACAGGGCCTTCATTCTGCTGAATTGCCCTGAAATATGGATAAAAACCGGCTTCCTTTACCTCATCAGCCTTCGTAAATGTATAACACTTTGTAAATAAATCGCTCATTTTGTTCAAAATATTGTGTTTCTGAAGTAATTTATCATAGAAAATACACATTAATAATATTAACTTCTACATTAAAAATTACTTAGATACTTAAAATTATGAAGGCTTTTGTCACCGGTGCTACCGGATTTGTTGGAAGCCACCTTGTAGACAGGTTATTAACGGAAGGATTCGAAGTTACTTGCCTTAAGAGAAAAACATCAAATACAAGATGGCTGGATGGAAAAAATGTAAGATTAGTTGAAGGGAAATTATTCTCAAATGATATTCTTGAAAGTGTAATAAAAGACGTCGATTATGTGTTTCACGTCGCCGGTGTCGTAAAGGCAAAGAATGAAGAAGCATATGAAAAAGCCAATGTTCTTGCAACAAAGAACCTGATAGAAATTACATACAAAGTCAATCCCGGTTTGAAAAAGTTTGTTCTTATAAGTTCTCAAGCCGTATGCGGCCCTACGCCGGATGAGGAACCTATCACAGAAGAATATATTCCGAAACCTATTACTGCTTACGGCAGAACAAAGAGAAAAGCAGAAAAAGAAGTATTAAAATTCAGGGATAAATTCCCGGTTGTGATTATAAGGCCTCCAGCAATTTATGGCCCGAGAGACACTGAAATATTTGTTTACTTCAAAACTTTTAAGAAAGGATTGAACAGCATCATAGGGTTTAACGATAAATATCTGAGCATAATACATATAATAGACCTCGTTGAAGGAATTTTTCTGGCAGCTGTAAAAGAAACCAGAAGCGGTGATGTGTTTTTCATTAGTTCCGACCGGGAATACAGCTGGGATGAAATTAGCGATGCAGCTTCATTTGCTTTGAATAAAAAAGCTTTCAAAATACGCATACCTCATTTTGTTGTTTATACAGTCGGTTTCTTTGCTGAAATCTTTTCCGCTTTTTCAAAAAATGCACCTACACTCAATCTTGAGAAATGCAAAGATTTGACGAGAGAGCGCTGGGTATGTTCTAACCGTAAAGCAAAGGAAGTACTTGGATTCAGGGAAACATATACCCTTATTGAAGGATTTAAGGATACTGCGGATTGGTATACAAAAGAAGGATGGATTTAATGAAGGACTGGATAGAATCCATACTCAAAAAATTTCTTGAACAATCAGGTTATCCTGAAATTGCATTCAGTATTGACTTCCCGAAAAGCAAAGAGCACGGGGATTTTTCCACAAACATTGCTCTTATTCTGAGCAAACCTCTGAAAAGAAATCCAAAGGACATAGCATATGAAATAATTAACTATGCCGGCAATTACACTGATTATTTTTCAAAAGTTGAATCTGCCGGGCCGGGTTTCATTAACTTTTTCATTAATGATCTTTACTTCGTTTCTGTTCTTGAAGAAATTCTGTCCAGCGGAAATATTTACGGCAAATCACTTTACGGCCAGGGGAAAAAGGCTAACATTGAATGGGTAAGCGCAAATCCGACAGGCCCTCTGCACGCAGGACACGGCAGGCAGGTTGCGCTGGGAAAGGCAATCGCAAACCTGCTCGAATGGAACGGATTTGATGTAACAAGAGAATATTATTACAACGATGCGGGAAACCAGATGAACAACCTCGGAAAATCTGTTTATGCAAGATACATGCAGATTTTCAACAAGGATTTTCCATTCCCCGAGGATGGTTATAATGGTGATTATATTCTTGAAATAGCGAAAAATATTTATGACGAAAAAGGTGATAAGTATATGAACTCGGGAGATATTGAGTATTTTAAAAGCTACGGGGAAAAAGAAAACTTTCGGAAGATTAAAAACACTCTCGCAAAGTTCTGTATTTCTCACGATGTATTTTCAAACGAAACTGATTTGTATAAAAACGGTGACATTGAAAGTTTGCTGAAAACATTCGAAGCCGTAGGATTGACCAGAATAGAAGAAGGTGCTGTCTGGCTCAAAATGGATGAGGAAAGATTCACAAAAGACAAAGTCATCGTAAAAGCAACTGGCGAACCGACTTACAGGCTGCCTGACATGGCTTACCATATTAATAAGATTAAACGCGGATTTGATTTAATAATTGACATATTCGGCGCTGACCATGGAGATACTTATAAGGAAGTACTATACGGGGTTGAATCTGCTGGATTTGATACGGCGAAAATAAAAGTTATCATACACCAGATGGTCACTTTTAGAACCGGAAACGAATCGGTGAAGATGAGCAAAAGAAGCGATAAGGTTTATTACCTCGATAATCTGATTGATGATGTCGGAATTGACGCAACGCAGTTTTTCTTCGTAATGAGAGCAGCGAACACTCATCTTGATTTTGACATAGAACTGGCAAAGGAACAGTCGGATAAAAATCCTGTGTTTTATCTTCAGTATGCTCATGCAAGGATATCGGGAATATTCCGGAATGCTTTAGATGTCTTCGGCCATTCAGCCGATGCGAAAGCAAACCTCAGCATCCTTAAGAATGAAAATGAAATTGACCTTATAAAAATACTATCAAAGTTCCCGTTTGAAGTTCATTCCGCATTTTTATCGCTCGAACCGCACAGAATTATTAATTATCTAAATCAGGTTGCAGAATTGTTTCATAAATTCTATCACAATAACAGGGTTATTAATGTTGAAGACCGTGAAACATCGATTGCAAGGCTGAAACTGTGCGAAGCAGCTCAGCAGGTTCTTAAAAACGGTTTCAATATCATCGGTATTAATGCACCTGACAAAATGTAATGGTTTATCTTGATGATTTAATACAGGCACCCTTTCCGGGTTTTTCAAAAGATACTTTAAGTTTTCTCGGGAAACTGAAAAATCCGAAGAATAATAATAAAATCTGGTTTGACAGGCACCGTGATATTTATGAATCATATATAAAAGAACCCATGCACCTCCTTGTCCATTCCCTGGCTGCTGAACTTAAAAAGCTGGATGACAAAATTATTATTTCTAATAAATCAATTTTCAGGATTAACAGGGACGTAAGGTTCAAAAAGGATAAGACGCCTTACAAGTCGCACTACGCTGCTGCTTTTACATTTGAGATGATAAAAAAACCTGAAATACCTCAATTTTACTTTCATCTCAGTTCTGACGAATTTCTGTTTGCTTCTGGCCAGTACAGTACTGACATCCGTATCATGGATAATATCAAAAAGAAAATATACAGCAGGAAAAACGATTTTTTGAAAATTATAAATGACAGGAAATTACTTAAAGACTTCGGAGGCATCCAATGTGATTTGTACGCGAAAAAACCCGGCAGGTATTCAGATGTAAACAACAATGAGCAGCTTGAAACTATTTTCAGGATGAAAAATATATATGTTTTCAGAACTTATTCCCCTGATATTGCGTTAGATTCAGGTCTAATGGATGTGATAATGAAAGATGTCAAAACAACATATGAATTCAACAAATTTTTATTTTACAATTAATTTAATCCATGGTTAACAGGGAAATATTTCAGAAAATACGGTTCATAAAAATAATACGGGATTTTATCACGTGTATGTCTGCAGATATTCGACATATATATCTTGCCTCAGTTCGAAAAGGAGGCATTTAAATGCATAAAATGATTAATGGTATATCTGTTTATGATAACAAGAACAGCAAACCTCCACTGCTGTTTGTTCATGCTTTTCCCCTGAATTCGGACATGTGGCAGCCTCAGATAAAATACTTCGACAAAGATTACAGGATAATCTCTTATGATGTCAGAGGCCTTGGTAAAAGTATTTCGGAAGATAATTTATTCTTCATGGAAAATTTTGCCGACGATTTAATTGATATTATAAGAAACTTGAATCTTGAATATGTAAATGCAGTGGGGCTATCAATGGGAGGTTACATTATCCAGCGGACTCTTGTCAAAAGCCCAGGTTTATTCAGGACAATAACACTTGCTGACACAAAAGGCGAGAAAGATACAGACGAAGCCCTGCTCGCAAGGTCGGAAGTTGTTAATGCTATCAGAAGAGGAGACAGAAACAGTTTCGTTACTGGATTTATTAAAAAACTTATTTCAGATATTAATTATAATAAACCCGGGCTGGTTAACACACTTGAAAAAATAATATCTGAAAACTCTGACAAAGGTATATGCGGCGCAGTAAATGTTCTGGCAACACGCACAACTACACTTCGTCAGCTTCAATCGCTCAACTTGCCGTCTCTGATTCTCGTAGGGGAAGAAGATATTTTAACACCGCTGAATTGTTCCGAACAGCTCGCAAAAGTACTTAGTAATTCAGAAATGCACATAATTAAAAATTCGGGCCATTTGAGTAATATTGAAAATCCTGAAGAATTTAATAATCTGCTGGAAATATTCCTTAAAAAGCATAACGGTAAATGAAAGAAGTAAGAATACTCGATGTAAATGTGACAGACTTTGAAGGTGATAAAGAACCGCTTATTTTCCTGCATTCTTTTCCTATGACGGGCAAAATGTGGGACAGGCAGACGGAATTTCTCAAAGATAAATTCAGGGTAATCAGTTATGACCTGAGAGGGTTCGGTAAAAGCATTTCTAATGACAACATTATTACTATGGAAAAACTTGTTAACGATTTTTTCCATATCATAAATGCACTGAAAATCAGGACTGTTCATACTTGCGGTTTATCTATGGGCGGTTATATTCTTATGCGTGCTCTGCAGAAAGATTCTGAAAGGTTCAGGTCTGTCACGCTTGTAAATACAAAATTAGAAAATGATGGTAATGAAGAGTTATTAAAAAGGTCATCGTCGGTTATAAAAATTCAGTCAGGCGGGAGACAGGCTTTTCTTAAGAAATTAATGCCCAGGCTGATAAGCACCGAAAACAGGAATAATCTTGATATTCTGAAAGAGATTAATGATATAATATTACTTAATACTGATGAAGGCATCTGTTCAGGGTTGATAGCTTTATCTACAAGAACCGACTTGTCCGAAAGAACCTTTGAAATTCCAGTACCGGTTTTGATATTATCAGGTTCGGATGATGAAATCAACAATAAACAGGAGGTTGATGAACTTTATGAATACATAAGAAAAAATTCAAAAAATAATTTTGTCATTAATTATGCTTTGCGGAGCTGCGGACACCTCTGCAATATTGAAAAACCTTATGAATTTAACCTGATATTGCAGTATTTTTTAAATCGTATTGAAAATGAACGGGCTATAAGGTAATTTTGTATAAATGGCGGGTATAGCTCAGTTGGCAGAGCGTCAGATTGTGGCTCTGAATGTCACGGGTTCGAACCCCGTTACTCGCCCTCTTTTCTGTTTCCTGCAAAGGAACTTTAATAATTCCATATTGCTAAATTATTAAATTATTATTAATTTTTCGGGAACTTTTATTTTTTGAAAAATAACTTGATTCTATTTACATTAATAAGTAGTTTATAATCAGTGATTTCTATGGCCCGTAAAAAGACTAAGGATATAAAAGCAGAGAAAGCTAATGATAAACTGAAGGATAAGGATGACAGGCTGACCGATTATGATGAAGATGCCGAAAACGAGAACCAGGAAGAGGAAGAAGAAGGAATAGAAGGATATCTTAGCGAGGAAGAAATTGTGAGGCTTAAAGAGGAATTCAAGCAGGACGCACTTCCCCATATAGGCTTGCTGTATAATTATGCCTATAAAATGACAGGCAATTCTGATGATGCAGATGATCTTCTACAGGAAACTTATTTGAGGGCGTACAGGTTTTTTCACAAATTTGAAAGAGGAACAAACTGCAAAGCATGGCTTTTCAGGATTATGAAAAACCTCTTTATTAATAACTACAGGAAAAATCAGAAAACTCCTGGCCAGGTCGATTATGATGAAATTGAAAACTTTTTTGAAAGCATCAAATCGGAACGGCTCGACACTGCAGACCTTCAGGAAAAAGTGTTTAATAACCTTCTCGATGATGATGTTACAAAGGCGCTTAATTCACTTCAGGATGATTTTAAAACAGTAATAATTCTCTGCGACCTTGAAGGTCTCAGCTACGAAGAAATTGCGGACTTTGTTCAGTGCCCTATCGGTACGGTACGAAGCCGCCTGCACCGCGCGAGAAAACTCCTTGCGCAGAAACTCTACAGATATGCCAAGGAAAAAGGCTATGATGTAGAAAATGCTTTAGTCTGATACTAATCTATTTAATCTATTAAATCCGTATCCTGATTTTAATGTATCCTACAAAAAATGATTACGAATATACTGTTATTTAGATGGGAAATGATGTATTTTTGTTAATTAATACTGTAATAAATGCAGTAAATATTTAAATAATTATTGAAAATTTTTAAAATCTATGAAGAAAATTAATTTATTCCTGATTGCATCGTTGATATTATTTATAACTGCCTGCGGTAAAAAAGATACACCGACTACAGAAGTTAAGAAAGATGCTCCGAAACAGGAACAGACATCAGCAGGTAATGAAAAAAAGACATCTGAATTTCAGATTTACAAAATGACATCTGTTGAGGATGCGAAAGGAAGCAAGGAAATTCCGAACTTCTCATGGGATGAAAACGGAAAAACCGTTTCAATCGCTGACAGCAAAGGAAAAGTGCTTTTTATAAATTTCTGGGCAACATGGTGCGCTCCCTGCAAAAAGGAAATGCCGGAATTGTCACTGATAAATACAGAACTCAAGGATAAAAATTTTAAAATGCTTGGAATCAATATTTTTCAGAGAGGCAATCAGACAATTGAGGACATTCTGAAACAGATTCCTGTCTCTTACCCGATTGTTGATGCTAATGACCAGCTTGTAAAAGCATTCGAAAAGACGACAGGCGCTCCGATTGAAGGTGTTCCGACAACTTATATAGTTGATAAAAACGGTAAAATAGTTGAAACGATCGTAGGTTCACGCGATAAAGCAACTTTTATGTCTTTAATAAATAAATATCTTTAATTCGTAATAAGTTTTCGTAAACCCTCTTGTTTAGAGGGTTTTTTTGTTTATGCAGGATTGTCAAATAATATTGATACAATTTCTTGATACTTCAAAAATATGTCTGTTAAAAAAATAGGTATTCTTGGCTCAACCGGTTCCATCGGACAGAATTCCCTGAATGTAATCAGGAATCTGAATAAATATGGATTCGAATGCAGTATATTTTTCCTGACAGCAAATAATAATATCGATACTCTTGCTGAGCAGACTTCTGAATTTAACCCTGAATTCGTATTCCTGCATAATCCGTCAAAATATAATGACGCTGTTAAACTTATCGGTAAGAAAACAAATATACTTATTGATGAAAAAGATCTAACAGGACTCGTAAAAAATCCCGGATATGATATATTAATAAGTTCGCTCGTTGGTTTTTCGGGACTTGTTCCGACCATAAATGCGCTTGAGTCCGGCAAGAGAGTAGCGCTTGCTAATAAGGAAACCATGGTCGTTGCCGGTGAAATAATGAATGAAGTCTGCCGGAAAAATTCGGCTGAAATTATACCCGTTGACAGCGAACATTCTGCAATCTTTCAGTGCCTTGCGGGGGAGAATCATAATGAAATTGATAAAATTATTTTAACCGCGTCAGGAGGACCTTTCCTGGGAAAGACACAAGACGAATTAAAGAGCGTGACATTGGAACAGGCGCTTAAACACCCGAACTGGAATATGGGTTCGAAAATTACGATTGATTCAGCCACACTTATGAATAAAGGACTTGAAGTAATAGAAGCTAAATGGCTTTTTAATATAAATGTTAAACAGATTGAAATAAAGATACATCCTCAGTCAATTATACATTCAATGATTGAATTCAAAGATGGCTCAATTAAAGCACAAATGGGATTACCTGATATGCGGGTGCCTATTCAATATGCTATTACATATCCTGTAAGGATTCAGTCTGATTTCCCGCGTGTTGATTTTAGTGTATCAAATAAACTCGATTTCTTTGAACCCGACTATGAAACCTTTAGGTGCCTTAAACTTGCATTCAAAGCACTCAAATCGGGAGGAATGTACCCTGCAGTCTTGAATGCTGCTAACGAAGCTGCTGTGGAATTGTACCTTAACAGGAAGATTAAATTCTTCGAAATACCTGATATTATTGATAATGCATTGCAAAATTATGATGATAAACCGAATTTTAATATAGACAGCCTTGTTGAAGTTAATGCAAGGATCAAAAATGATGTGCTAAACAAGTTTTAGACAACTTTTAATTCTTTAAACCGTATAGGAATAAAACGTTTTTATGGAGATATTTAACACAATATTTTACTTTCTGATTGTAATTGGACTTCTCGTCTTTGTCCATGAGTTCGGCCATTTCTTTGCCGCAAGGCTTACTGGAATGAGAGCCGAAGTATTTGCTTTCGGAATGGGTTACAGGCTTTTCGGGTATAATAAGGTGAACGGGTTCACTTTTGGAAAACTTAAAGACGGTATAGAACTCGGTAATCACACAGATTACAGGATATGCGCCTTCCCTATCGGCGGATATGTAAAAATTCCCGGCATGATTGATGAGAGCATGGATAAAGGGTTCATTAAAACAGAACCTCAGCCGTGGGAATACAGGGCAAAACCTGTATGGAAAAGAATGATTGTTATCACAGCAGGTGTTATAATGAATGTGATACTTGCATTCTTTATATTTTATGGTATTACGCTTTTCAAAGGAAAGTCTTTAATTGATACTACTACAATCGGGTATGTTGCGAAAAATTCAACAGCGGCCGAGTTTGGAATTTTGGAAGGAGATAAAATTCTTTCGATTAACGGAGGAAAAATTAATTACTGGGACGATATTCAAAGTAAATTATATATTGAAGACCTTGGTGAAGCAGCAGTAATCGAAATTCAAAGAAATGGTCAGCCGTTGGTCATCAGAATTCCAAAAGATAAAGTCGGTATATTAAGTGACAGATCGTTCGGTTTATATCCCGAGAAAATGACTCCTATAATCAACGGAGTGGTAGGCGGAAAACCGGCTGAAACGGCAGGTCTACAAAAAGGCGACATTATAACATTTATTGAAGGTGAACCGATTAATAACACGCAGAAACTTATTGATAACATCCGGATAAATGCCAATAAGCAAATTAAAATTGCCTGGCTCCGAAACGGTAAAGAAATGCATTCAGTTGTAACACCTTCAGCAGATTCTACGATAGGTATAGATATATCGACGAAGTACGAGGGCAATGTTAAAGAAGTTTCATATAATGTAATATCTGCGGTACCACATGCCGTCAATGACATGTATTACTACGGCATTGAAGTGTTTTTCAAATCTATTTATAAAGTTATAAAGGGAGACATACCATTCAAAAAGGCAATTGGAGGGCCGATTAAAATAGCACAGGCATCTGCACAGTCTGCAGAAAGCGGGTTTGCTTCATTTATCGGTTTTGTTGCTCTGCTTTCAATGTCACTCGCAGTGATTAATATACTCCCGTTTCCTGCTCTTGACGGCGGGCATTTCATGATACTTCTCTGGGAAGCAGTTTTCAGGAGGCCGGTATCTTATAAGGTGCAGATTGCATTGCAGAACGTGGGATTCATATTGCTGATAGCATTAATGCTGTTTGTCATCTATAACGATATTATTTCAATCAGATAAAAATTAATATATAAATATATTCTAAAGGAGTCTTTAAGACTCCTTTTTTAATTCCTTTTTACAAGAGTTGTGCTTGCCTGGCATTTCGGAAGCAGCAGCACCTGCGCAATATTAACATGTTCGCTCCGTGTAGCCGTAAATACCACCATCTCTGCAACGTCATTAGCGCTTAAGGGCGTAAGCCCTTTGTAAACCATTTTCGCTTTATCCTTGTCGCCCCTGAATCTCACTAATGAAAACTCTGTTTCCGCAAGACCGGGATCAACTGTTGATACTTTTATCGGAGTATCGTTAAGGTCTATTCTCATTCCTTTTGTCAATGCATCAACGGCATGCTTTGAAGCGCAGTATACGTTTCCCGCGGGATAAACTTCCTGTCCGGCAATTGAACCTATATTAATAATATGCCCGCGTTTGTTTTTCAGCATCATTGGAATTACAGCCCGCGATACATAAAGCAAACCCTTTACATTTGTGTCAATCATTTCTTCCCAGTCCAGCAGAACACCGTCCTGAATTTTGTTCAGCCCTCTCGACAGTCCCGCATTGTTTACAAGCACTTCTATCTTCTTCCATTCTTTCGGAAGTCCGCCGATAATATCGTCCACATCTTCCTGCTTCCTGACGTCAAGCTGGAATGCAAATACTTTCACTTTGTATTTCCTATGAAGTTCAAATGCAATTTTTTCAATCCTGTCTGCCCTTCTGGCGCAGATGAGTAAATTTGCTCCTAGAACTGCAAACTGTTCGGCACAAGCTTTGCCGAAACCGCTTGACGCGCCGGTGATAAAAACAACTTTGTTTCTGAGATTCTTCATTATCAATTATTTGCTTTTTAGTAAAATGTTAAATTATTAATTTGAAAAAAAGGAAAAATCCTGTTATGAATAAATCCAAGATTGTCTGTACGCTCGGTCCCGCATCATCGGACGAAAAAGTTCTCGAAAGAATCATAACTTCCGGTATGGATATAGCGCGTCTCAATTTCTCACACGGCGAATATAAAGTCCATTTAGATGCTATACAAACAATCCGCAAAGTTTCAAAGAAACTCAACCGCTTCGTGCCCATTATGCAGGACCTACAGGGACCGAAACTGCGTGTCGGGAAACTCAGCAGCGGCTATTTGAACCTTGAAGAAGGCAAAGAGATAATCATCAGGCGGAAAAATATTATCGGAAGTGATAATGAATTTTCAACTACTTATAATAAATTTGTTGACGACGTCGGGCCAGGTGAATATATTCTCATGGATGACGGGCTTCTTAGAATGCAGGTAACAGGCAGACTAACGGATTATCTTAAATGCAAAGTAATTAAAGGCGGAATACTGAAGGAACATAAAGGTATAAACCTTCCTAATACAAAATTATCGCTTCCGTCTTTAACCGAGAAGGATAAAAAAGACCTTAGATTCGGATTAAAGCACGGCGTTGATGCCGTGGCATTGAGTTTTGTCAGACAGGCAAAGGATATTCTCGAACTTAAGAAATTAATCTCGAAATACGGTAAAATAATACCGGTTATAGCTAAAATAGAAAGGCCTGAAGCAATAGATAATATTGATGAAATAATAGATGCTTCAGATATTATTATGGTAGCCCGGGGAGATATGGGCGTGGAGATGTCACCGGAGGATGTTCCTATACTCCAGAAAAAAATTATCAGGAAATGCAACAGCAGACTGAAACCTGTAATCACTGCAACACAAATGCTTGAAAGCATGATTAACAACAGAATTCCAACAAGAGCAGAAACAACTGACGTTGCAAACGCAATTCTTGACGGAACCGATTGCGTTATGCTTTCCGCAGAAACATCAGTAGGAACCGACCCGGTAAATGTTGTAACTACAATGGAAAACATAATCAGGAAAGCAGAAAAGTTCAGAAAACCAAGATTCAATGAAAACGAAGTTCACGAAATCAGGTCTGAACTCCACCATGTTTGCAAAAGCGCCGTACGGCTTGCAAGTGATATTAATGCAGGAACAATAGTAACATTTACTAAAACCGGAAAATCTCCTGTTTATCTCTCCAATTACAGGGTAAATACTGATATAATTTCACTGACAGAGGATAAGTTTATCCTGACAATGAATACTTTCACATGGGGAGTATTCGGTGTATTGATCACCAAAAGTTTAAAAGGATATGACCTTGTAAACTATGTCAAAAACGTTTTCAAAAACCAGAAATTCATTAAAGCCGAAAGAACAATAATCCTATCATCATCAACCAAAGACAGGTATAAATCTGCAGATACAATCCAGATTGTTAATATTTGAACTTTCAATAGACGGAATGCATTACAAAATATATTGACAAAACATTCTATTCTTATTATTTTAGCACTAACTATTAGCGAGTGCTAATAATTGTTTATAAATTACTAATTATCAATATATTAAAATTAAACGAAAGGTTAACACATGGCAAAACTAAACATTAAACCTCTGGCTGACAGAGTACTTGTCAAACCTTCGAAAGCAGAAGAAAAAACTGCTTCAGGTATCATTATTCCGGATACTGCAAAAGAAAAACCCATGCAGGGTGAAATAGTTGCAGTCGGAAAAGGAAGAGTCGCAGACGACGGAAAAGTCACCCCTCTCGAACTTAAAGTCGGTGACAAAGTATTGTATGGCAAATATTCAGGAACCGAAGTGACATTCGACGGCGAAGAGTATTTGATTATGAGAGAATCCGATGTTTATGCAATTATTTAATTAAAAAATTTAATAAAGGAGCAAATATAATATGGCAGCAAAATTAATTAGTTTTGACGCGGAAGCAAGGTCAGCACTTTTAAAGGGTGTTGATAAACTTGCTAATGCAGTAAAGGTTACACTCGGTCCTAAAGGACGTAATGTGATTATCGATAAGAAGTTCGGCGCGCCTACAGTCACAAAAGACGGCGTTACGGTTGCAAAGGAAATCGAACTTGAAGACCCGATTGAAAATATGGGCGCACAGATGGTAAAAGAAGTTGCTTCAAAGACTTCTGACGTTGCAGGCGACGGCACAACAACAGCAACGGTTCTTGCACAGGCAATCTTCAGGGAAGGCCTGAAAAACGTAACCGGTGGTGCAAACCCGATGGATTTAAAAAGAGGCATTGACTTATCAGTGGAAGCGCTTGTTAAAGGACTTAAGGAATTATCACAACCGATTAAAGAAAGCAAGGAAATTGCTCAGGTTGGTTCTATATCAGCCAACAATGACCCGTCAATCGGTACTCTTATTGCAGAAGCAATGGATAAAGTCGGTAAAGACGGCGTAATCACCGTG
>Ga0208980_10000702_pt1 | contig 19367 bp, 14 predicted proteins | sample WetSurMetagenome_3_FD_187993 | JGI IMG/M metagenome (GOLD analysis project Ga0208980, IMG submission 187993) | Wetland microbial communities from Twitchell Island in the Sacramento Delta, sample from surface sediment Aug2011 Site A1 Bulk (version 2) | ecosystem: Environmental > Aquatic > Marine... | reverse complement strand
TCCGGCGGGCCGCGCTCTTCCATATCGACGCCGCCTGGACCGACCACCTGGCCTGGCTGGCCGACCTCCGCGAGGGCATCCATCTCGTCTCTATCGGGCGGAAGGAGCCGCTCCAGGAATTTCAAAAGGCCGCGACCGGCGCCTTCCTCGAGCTCGAAGACAGGATCGGGGCCGCGATCGATACAACGCTCCGCTCCCTCATCGCCCGGGAGGGCCCGGTCGATCTCGAGGCGGCCGGACTGAAGGGGCCGTCGTCGACCTGGACCTATCTCGTCAACGACGACCAGTTCGGCTGGGGCGTCGAGATGCTCAAGGGGACGAACATCGGCTTCGCCGCGGGGGCCGCGGCATTGTACGGCCCCTTGTTCATCCTGGCCCTCATCGCCAACCGCTTTAAAAGGAAAGAAAAGGAAGGGGTCAAACCTTAATTCTTATAATTATTGCACGCAATGGGGACAAGGGAGTCCGAGGGGATGTTCGAAAATTATAAGAATTAAGGTTTGACCCCTTCTAGGCCCCTTCTCAATTGACAGCGCCGGCGGCGGCGGATAGAGTAGGAACTCCGCCACCTCAGAGGAAAAACCGATGACGAACGAGCCGAACACGGCCCCGGCCGCCCCCGCCAACGGACTCGAGCGCAAGCTCGGGCTCTTCCCGCTGACCAACATCGTCATCGCCAACATGATCGGCGGCGGCATCTTCTTGACGTCAGGCTTTCTGATGGCCGATCTCCATAATCCTGTCGTCATGCTCGCCCTCTGGCTCGTCGGCGGACTGGTCGCCCTGTGCGGCGCCTTGAGCTACGGAGAGCTCGGCGCCGCCTTCCCGCAAGCCGGGGGGGAATACGCATTTCTGTCGCGACTTTATCACCCCGTCTTCGGCTTCCTATCCGGCTGGGTCTCGTTTTTCGTCGGCTTCTCCGCGCCCATCGCCTTCGCGGCCAGGGGCTTCTCCAGGTATCTCACGCAGGCCTCGCCCGGCCTCCTCCATCCTGGGATCATCCGTAGCGGCGCGGAAGCCCAAATCATGGAGAAGGCCTACGCCATCCTCCTCATCGCCGTGTTCACGTTTCTTCACACCCGCGGCCTCAAGGCCGGCGCCCGCGTCCAGAACGTCCTGACCGGGCTGAAAATCCTCCTCATTGTGGGTCTCGTCGCCGCGGGCTTCGCCTTCGGGAAGGGGAGTCTGGCCCATCTCACCGCCGCGGCGCCGTTCCGCTTCGACTTCGGCGGCATCAAGACGATGGGCCTGGCACTGATGTGGATCATGTTTTCCTATAGCGGCTGGAACGCCTCGGCCTACGTCGGCTCCGAGGTCCGCGATCCCTCGCGCAACCTGCCGCGGTCGCTTCTCCTCGGGACGGCCGTGGTCATGATCCTCTACGTCGCCCTCAACCTCTTCTACGTCTACGCCATCCCGCCGGCCCAGATGGAGGGCGTCGAGGCCGTTGCCGGCCTGGCCGTCGGCAACCTGTTCGGCAAGTCCGCCGAAACAGTCCTCTCCCTGGTCATCTCCTTCGCTTTCTTTTCCTCGCTCAGCGCCTATCTCATCCTCGGGCCGCGCGTCTATTACTCGATGGCCCGCGATGGCATTTTTTTTAAATCGATTGCCGCCGTCGATCCGAAGTGCTGCGTCCCTACCCGGTCGATCCTTCTCCAGGGAGGAATCGCCTCGATCATGGTCCTCTTTGGGACCATCGACCAGCTCCTGACCTACATGGGCTTCTCTCTGGGCATCTTCCCCCTCCTAGCCGTCCTCGGAGTCTTTAAGCTCCGGCGGACCGGGACGAGCGTGGTCAGGCTGCCGGGATATCCGGTCGCCTCTCTGGCCTATTTGCTCGTCGGGGCGACCATCCTGGTCCTATCGTTCCTACGCAAGCCGATCCCGTCCCTGGTCGCCATCGCCACGGCCCTGGCAGGCATTCCCCTGTACTTCTTTTTCAGATGGCAGGCGCGCCGGGCCCGCTGAGCGCAGCCGGGAGGTCCTTCCCGCCTCCCCCTGTTGACTAATGACCGGCTTGGGCCTATCCTTGATGCCGGTGGAACGGGGTGACCGAGTCTAAGAGGGCAGTAGGAAGGGAGTTCTGCATGCGGCTGATCGAAGGGGTCCGGCGGGAGCGTCCCGCTGCCGCCATCGGGGCGGTCCTGGCCCTCATCTTCCTCTCCGGCGGTTGCTCCATCGAAAAGATGGCCCTGAACAAGGCCGCGGGGATGCTCTCCGGCTCGGGCTCGAGCGACGTTTTCAGCTCCGACAACGACCCCGACCTCGTCGGCGAGGCCCTGCCCTTCGCCATCAAGTTCTACGAATCGCTCCTGGCCTCGGTGCCCGACCACGCCGGCCTGCGCCTCCGCACCGGCAGCCTGTACATCATGTATGCCAACGCCTTCGTCGAGACGCCGGCCGAGATGACGCCCCGCAGTCAGGCCGAGGAGAAGGAGTATCTGCTGGCCCGGGCCAAGAACCTCTATCTTCGCGGCCGGGACATGCTTTTCGTCTCCCTGGAAAAGAAGAATCCCTCGATCCGCAGGCAGCTCAAAGAACGGAAATACAAGGAAGCCATGGCCCCCTTCGGCCAGGGGGACACGCCACTCCTCTACTGGACGGCCCTTGGCTGGCTGGCCGCCTTCTCCGTCGACCCTTTCGACATGACCCTCGGCCAGACCGTGCCCCAGACCCGGGCCATGATCGAGCGGATCGCGGCCCTCGAGCCCGACTACGGGCATGGCGCCCTCGACTCCTTCTACGTCGGCTATTACGGGTCGCTTCCCGACTATCTTGGCGGGGACGCGGCCAAGGCCCGGGAGCATTTCGCCCGGGCCCAGGAACGGGCCGGGAAGACGGACACGTCGTCGCTCCTGGCCCTGGCCACGACGGTGTGCGTCAAGGAACAGAACGCGGCCGAGTTCAAGGACCTGCTGGCGCGGGTCCTGGCTTTCGATCCGGACAGCAGCCCGGCGACTCGGCTGGTCAACATCCTCAATCAGCGCAAGGCCCGCTGGCTCCTGGCCCACATCGACGATCTCTTCATCGAAACGGAACACCCATGATCAAGAAGATCTTCGCGGCGTTCGCCCTGGCCGCGCTGCTCCAGACCGGCGCGGCGGCCTCGGGCCCGATCGTGATCAAGATCGCCAGCCTTGCCCCCAGCCGCTCGCCCTGGGACAAGGCCCTGCAACAGATGGCCAACGAATGGGAGCGCCTCTCGAACGGCGCCGTGCTGGTCAAGATCTATCCCGGCGGCATCGCCGGAGGGGAACAGGACGTGATCCGCAAGGTCCGTTTGGGGGCCATCCAGGGCGCCGTCTTCTCCGGCATGGGCATGGCCAAGATCGACCACGACCTGACGGTCCTCGTCACCCCCTTCCTCTTCCATTCCCGGGAGGAGTTCGACGCCGTCTTCGAACAGATGAAGCCGACCTTCGAAAAGATGATCGAAGCGAAGGGCTACAAGACGATGCTCTGGACGATCGCCGGGTGGATCAATTTCTTCTCCAAGACCGCGGTCATCGAGCCCGAAGACCTCAAGAAGCACAAGATCAGCGTGACCGCGGATTTCCCCGAAGTCGAACAGATCTGGAAACGGATGGGCTATGAAGCGGTCACCGGCGACAACAGCGACCTGATGATCCAGCTCCAGAGCGGCGCCGTGACGGCCCTCTATCTGCCGGCCCTCATCGCGGCCTCGGGCCAGTATTTCGCCTTGGCCCCCCACATGCTTTCGCTATCGCTGTCGCCGCTCGCCGGCGGTCTCCTGCTCAGCGACAAGGCCTGGGCGTCCATCCCGGCCGAGCTGCACCAGCCCTTTCTCGACGCCGTGGCGGCGGCCTCCAAAGGCCTTTACGACGAGACGATGCGCCTGGAGGCTGACGCGATCGAGATGATGAAAGACAACGGCCTGATCGTCCACGATCCTCCGACGGCGGCGCTGGCCAGCTGGCGCGGGGCGGCGGACAAGGCCGTCCAGGGCCTCCTCGGCTCGGTTTTTTCCAAGGAGATCTACGGCCAGATCACGGGATATCTCCAGGAATACCGAAAAAGCCATGGCCAGTAGGTTCGGGCGCGCCGTCCACACCGTCGAGGACAACCTCGCCGTCGTCGCTATCTTCGCCTTGGCGGCCATGCTGCTCGCGGAGGCCGTCGCCCGCAAGGTGTTCAACACCGGGATCCGGGCTTCGGGGATCTATGTCGAACACCTCGTTCTCGCGGCCACGTTCATCGCCGGGGCGGTCACGTCGCGCGAGAAGAAGCATCTGGCCCTGGCCACTGGCCTGTTCCTGCCGGAGCGGCTGAAGGCCTTCGCCGGGACGGTCACGGCGGTCCTGGCCTCGGCCCTGACGTTCGCCTTCGGGGTCAGCGCCCTGTCGTTCGCTTGGAACGCGTTCGGCCCGGCCGACAGGGTCGGCTTCCTGCCCAAGCGGGCCGTCGTGCTGATCATGGCGGCCGGCTTCCTGGTCATGAGCGCGCGCTTCGTCACGACGATCGAAAAGAAGAAGGCTCGCGTCTGGGCGGCCATGGCGGCCTTCGTTCTCGGACTTTTCCTCGGGTTCCAACCGCTCGTCCAATTGCTGACGGCCGGCGGGACGGCCTCCCGCCCGGCCCTCGCCGCGGCCGCGGAATTCCTGAAGCCGCTGGCCTCGGGCGCCGCCGGGCCGCTCATCATCGTCCTCATCGGGGCGGCCTTCCTCGGCTTGCCCATCTTCACCGTGCTCGGCGGGATCGGCTTCCTTCTTTTCGTCAAGTCCGGACAGCCCCTCGAGATCATCCCCAACCAGGCCTACGGGGTCCTGACCGGGAGCGCCATCCCGGCCATCCCGCTGTTCGCGGCGGTCGGCTTCTTCCTCTCCGAGAGCAAGGCGGCGGAGCGGCTGGTCCGTTTCTTCCAGGCCGTGTTCGGCTGGTTCCCGGGCGGGCTGACCGTGATGGCCGTCCTCGTCTGCGCCTTTTTCACGACGTTCACCGGCGCATCGGGCGTGACCATCCTGGCCCTGGGCGGGCTCCTGGCGCTGATCCTGGAGAAGGCCGGCTATCCGAAGCGGTTCACGGTCGGCATCCTGACCGCCTCCGGCAGCATCGGCCTGCTCTTTCCGCCGAGCCTGCCGGTCATCATCTACGGGGTGATCGCCCAGACGAGCATCAAGGACATGTTCGTCGGCGGCTTCGTGCCGGGCGTGTTCCTGGTCGTCTCCGTCGTCGGCGTCGGCATCTACTTTTCCTTGAAGAGCCGGGTGCCGCGCCACCCGCTCAAACTCCGGGAGGCGGCGGCCGCCTTCCGCGCCGCCTTCTGGGAACTTCTGCTGCCGCTCCTCGTCTTCGGTCTCTATTTCGGCGGGATCGTCAGCCTGCAGGAGAGCGCGGCGGCGGCCCTGGTCTACGTCTGGATCATCGAGACCTTCGTCAAGAAGGACGTGAAGATCCGCGACCTGCGCCGCATCTTTCTCCATGCCGTGCCGATCATCGGCGGCGTGCTGATCATCCTGGCCCTGGCCAACGGCCTGTCCTATTACATCATCGACGCTCAGATCCCCCAGAAGCTGAGCGAATGGGTGGCGGCCAAGATCTCCTCGCCCTACGTGTTCCTGCTCCTGCTCAACCTGGCCCTGCTGGTGGTCGGCTGCTTCATGGACATCTACTCGGCCATCCTCGTCGTCGTGCCGCTCATCATCCCGCTGGGGAACCACTTCCACATCCACCCGGTCCACCTGGGCATCATCTTCCTGGCCAACCTGGAGCTCGGATACCTGACGCCTCCGGTCGGGCTGAACCTGTATCTCGCCTCCTACCGCTTCAACGAGCCCATGCACCGGGTCTACAAGGACGTGCTGATCTTCCTCGGCATCGGGCTGGTGGCGGTGCTGCTCATCACCTACGTGCCCTTCCTGACCATGGCCCTGCTTTAGGAAGGGGTCAAACCTTAATTCTTATAATTTTCCTTGCTGCATACGCTTCCAACCAGCGATTCGGGAAAAATTATAAGAATTAAGGTTTGACCCCGTCCTTTTTATCCCGGTTGAAGTGGGGCAGGTTCGAAGGGACCTCGAAGGAGAGCTCGACGAAACCGGCGTAGACGCCGTCCTGGAACCAGGGCGCCTGGTAGATCAGCTTCTTCTTGCCCTTCTTCTGGATGGTGTAGACGTTCGCCCGCCGTTCCGCCATCATGCCCGCGAGCTTCGCGCGGCTCGGCTCGGGATGGCAGTCGAGGACGTTCGTGCCGATGAGGGCCGCCCCGCCGTCGGCCGCGAAGGTCTCCCGGGACCGCGCGTTCATCTCGACGATCCGGCCCTCGGTGTCGCAGACCGTGACCGCGCCCGGAAACTCCCCCACCCACGAATGATCGCTCATGACGGCCTCTCCTTTGCCCCTCTCTATACCATAGCGACTTCGGCGCTGGCAATCTGCTAGAATAGCCCGCGGGAGGGCCCCATGAGCGACACTTCGGTCTTTTCCGGTTTCACCAGGCAGACCGTCCGCTTCTACACCGAGCTGCGGAAGAATAACAACAAGCCGTGGTTCGAGGCCAACCGGGCCGTGTACGAGGCCCACGTCATGGGGCCGGCCAAGCTCTTCGTCACGGCCATGGGCGAGCGGCTGAAGGGCATCGCGCCGGGGACCCTCGCCGTGCCCGCGGTCAACAAGTCGATCTTTCGCATCAACCGCGACACCCGCTTCAGCCTGGACCCCACACCCTACAAGACGAACTTGGGCATCTACTTCTGGGACGGGGCCCGGCCGCGGATGGAAGCCGCGGGGTTCTATTTCGGCTTCGAGCCGCCCGACCTCTACATCGGCGGCGGCATGTACATGATGCCCGACACGCTCGTCGGACGCTATCGCGCGGCCGTCGTGGATAAAAAGCGCGGTCCGGAGATCGGCAAGATCGTGGCCGGCCTGCGGGCCCGGCCGGGCTTCACCGTCGAGGGCGTCCACTACAAACGCGTGCCGGCGGGCTTCGACCCCGGACACCCCAACGCGGAGCTGCTCAAGCATAAGGGGCTCTACGCCGGCGTCGACGAGAAGATCCCCGGGGAGTTCTATTCGGCCAGGCTCGTCGACTATTGTCTCGAACGTTTCGCGCCGATCGTCCCGCTGAACCGCTGGCTGATGAAGCTCTATGGATAAGCGGATCCGGTTCCTTCCTTTAGGGCTCGCCGCGGCCCTGGCCCTGTCGAGCTGTACCGGGAAGCCGGCGCCGGCCGCATCCGTTTCGCGCGGCTACTCGATCCCGCTCATCGACCTGGCCGCCCAGACGGACCGCCAGACCGTCGTCGACCGCGAGCCCGGGCAATACCTGGGCCATCCGACGACCGTACTGCTCGAGGACGGCCGGACGATGATCGCCGTCTATCCCAGGGGCCACGGCCGGGGCGCCATCGTCATGAAGCGTAGCGCCGACGGCGGCCTGACCTGGAGCGCGCGCCTTCCTACGCCCGAGAACTGGGCCACCTCGCTCGAGACGCCGACCATCCACCGCGTCTCCGGCCCGGATGGGACCAGGCGCCTCATCGTCTGGTCCGGCCTCCATCCGGCGCGGCTGGCCGTCTCGGCGGACGACGGAGGGACCTGGACGCCGCTCGCTCCGGCCGGAGATTGGGGCGGGGTCGTCGTCATGTCGGCCCTCGTCGAACTCCGCCCCTTTGGCAGCGGCCGATACATGGCCATGTTCCACGACGACGGCCGATTCTTCGCCAAAGAAGCCCATCAGGAGAAGCCGCCCGTCTTCACCCTCTATGCGACGTTCTCCGAGGACGGCGGCCTGACCTGGTCCTTCCCGTCGGCGGTCTACGCGTCGGCCGAGGTCCACCTCTGCGAGCCGGGGATCATCCGCTCGCCCGACGGCCGGACGCTGGCCGCGCTCCTGCGCGAGAACAGCCGCTCCCGGAACTCGTTCGTCATCTTTTCGAAGGACGAGGGCCGGACCTGGAGCGCGCCGCGCGAGCTGCCCGGCTCGCTTACCGGAGACCGCCACACGGCGAAATACGCTCCGGACGGACGGCTCCTCGTTTCGTTCCGCGACATGACCCATGACAGCCCGACCCGGGGCGATTGGGCGGCCTGGGTCGGCACGTTCGACGACATCGTCAAAGGGCGGGAGGGGCAATACCGCGTCCGGCTGATGGACAACACCAAAGACGCGGACTGCGCCTATCCCGGCGTCGAGGCGCTTCCGGACGGCACGTTCGTCCTGACGACCTACGGCCATTGGACGGAAGGGGAGCCCCCCTACATCGTGAGCGTCCGCCTGAAGCTCGCGGAGCTCGACCGCCTCGCCCGCTAAATGTGGGACATGATACTTATTTCCCATTTTCCGTGACGCGAGGACGAGGGTTGGACATTGCCCCATTGTCTGTGAGGGGAGTGAGGGATGGCCCAGGAACGCTACGGAATGGGGCAATCGCGCGTATAATACCAAGGATCCGACACGCCCTCTGAGGAGGCTGGGACATGAGACCTCGCCGGGGCTTCAATTCTGTCTGGCTTCTGCTCGTAGTCCTGATAGCGACCGCCTCCGCCTGCGGGCCGCGCCGCGCTGTGTTCTCGGATCATGAGCTCGACGTGCTCGAGGCCACTGAAGCTGTGGTCCATCTCTTCAGGCAGGATCCTGGCGCCGCGTGGCCGGGGTATGACCTCTCGCGGCAGCCTTTCATCGTCTACATTCCGGAGAAATGGGTCCTCCTCCTCAACGCCCCCGATGGAAAAGTCATCGAGGGATTCTCCGAGCTCCCGGCCGGTTGGCCGGACCTTGGGGCTCGGGCGCTCTACCATGAAGGCCAATACAATGACCTCATCGGCCAGCTGGCCTTCGCCTTTCCCGTGGCGGATCTCGAGGTGGCCGCCATCGGGATCCCGGAGGCGCTGATGCCGGAGCAGGCCTTTCCGCATGCCGGCCTTATCGATTTCGTCATCCACGAGAACTTCCACGAGTTCCAGGACAAGAATTTCGGCGAAATTCCCTGGGAACGGGAAGAACGATACCCGATCCTGGATGCCGATAATACGGCCCTAGCCTTTCTGGAGATGGCCCTGCTCAAGGACGTGATCGGGCCCATTTATGCCCGGGACCGCGCTAAAACAGCGGAGATCGCGCGTCTCTTCACGGCCGTTCGGAAGGAGCGGTGGGATAAAGGGCCGTCCTTTGTCAGAAGGTACGAGCAGGGGCAGGAGATCCGGGAAGGGACCGCCCAATACGTCCAGATGAGATGCGTGGACCTGCTGAAGCAACTGGATCACCGCTCTCGGGTCACTGGCCGGAGCATGCGGGACGCTCTCAAGGGCACCTCGCCTCTCGCGATCAGGCTGAAAGATTTCGAAACCCGAATTAAAGGAAATACCATCGAGCCGGACGATATGATCCGCAACCGGATCTACCCCGTGGGAGCGACCCTCGGGTTCCTGTCGGACGCCATGGGCGTTGCCTGGAAAGAGCCGGCCCAAAAGGCGGGTCCGGATTTCGTTTTCCACAAGATCCTGGCGAAGGCGCTGCCTCCGGACGCGCCTTCGGGTCCGGCCCTTCTCGAAGAGGCCAAGCGCCGCTACGGCTACGACGAGATCCTGGCGGCCACGAACGAGTCCATCGCCGCCTATAAAGAGGATTTCCGAGAAGCCCTCGGAACCTTCGAGTCCCAACCCGGCATCCGGGTCGAATTAAGCTTCTCTTATCGAAGCCTTTCTCGGTCGAGAGTAGGCGCCGGACGGAAATGGGTCATCGACGACGGGGCCATGACGCTCGGCCAGACATTTCGCGTCTTCACCCTGAAGAACGACGAGCTGGCCGTCGAGACCCGGGAGAACGGCGTCCTCGAGAACGACGACTGGAGCGGCAAGAAGAAACGCGTGGCCTTCTTCGTACCGGAGATCACATCCCTGACGATCGACGGGGCCGCCCAAAGCCTCGAGCCAACCCCCTTGCGGGAATTCAAGACGCTCGAGCTGCTGGGGCCGAATTTCTCGGTGCGCGTGAAAACGCCCGGTGCGATCGTCATCTCGGATCGGGCCGTGAAGATCTCTTTGATCGGGCCCTGAACCCCGGCCCGCGCAGCTTTTCCGGACTCTTTTTTACCGACCGGACAAGAATCCACCCGCCGGAAATCGGGGCATTCGTCTGGTGTTCCCGATCTAACGGACGATCAAGAGCCAGCCCTTCCCGGGCTCGACGCGGATGGGGTCTCCCGGCTTGAATTCCGCCGCGTCCTGGAACTTGTCGATGGCCGGGGCGCTCAGCCCGGCCTTCTTAGGATCGAGGCCGAGCTTTTTCCAATCGATGGCGAGGCGGACGTCGACCGGCTCCTTGGCCCACGAGGCCAGGGCGATGAGCGCCGCCGCGGGCCGGCCCTGGCCGTCGCCCTTCCGGACGTAACTCGTCGCCAGGACGTCCTTGCTGCCTGTCCTGACCGGGTTGGCGTCCACCCACCAGCCGATCATCTCGCTCCCGGTGATCCCGAACTCGTCCCAGACCTTCCAGAGCGGCCGCGGATCGCCCGCCCAGGGCAGCCGGGAGGTCATGCCGAAGACCATGCCCCGCCAGGCGTTGCCGCCGTCCTGGAGCATCTCGCCCATGAGCCCGAACGGCAGGCCCGACACCTCGACCAGCCAGTAGTCCGGGCCGCTCCCGTTGTAGTCGAAGTACTCGCCGAACCAGAGCCGGTTGAGGAAGGGGAAGTGCTCGAGGTAGAGGTTGGCGCTCGAGGCGAAGCCGTCGCGGACATTGTACTGGTTGGCGCTGTGGAGGTCGATGAGGGCCCCGGGCCGGTCGCGGTCGAGGACCTTGCGGACGCGCTTCATGGTCGTCCGGTCGAAGGCGACGTCGTCGAGGTAGAGGCCGTCGATGCCGACGTTCCGGGCCACCCAGTCGAGCCCCTCGATGTAGTAGTTGTGCCAGCGCGACATGCCGCTGTTGATGACGGCGGCGTCCTTGAGCTCGGGCACGAACCAGGCGGCGATGTAGTCCCCCCCGAGGTGCTCCTGGAGCCAGGAGGTGCCGCCGCCCGGCCCGGGCGAGAAGATCTCGTGGCCGAGGCTGCGCAGGGCGAACAGCTCCGGCGCCCGGTTCGACAGCTCCCGGATGGTGTCGTAGATCTTGACCTTGAAGCCGCGCCGGTGGGCGTCGTCGACGTAGGCCTTCATCTCGGGCACGCGCAGGAAGGGGTAGTTGATGTAGGGGTTGACGGCGTTGGCGTGGTGGACGTTGACGACGTTGGCGCCGGTCGCGGCGACCTCGTCGAGCGGCGTGAAGGCGTGATAATAGCGTTCTTTGAAGTGGGCGGGCGGGTCGATTGGCTTGAACGGGGTGATGAGAAGGGTGAAGTCGAAGCGGAGGGTCTCGCCGCGGCGGATCGTCCGCGCTCCGGACGCGGCGCTCATGACGACGGCGCGGGACTTGGCGCCGGCTTGGCCCGGTCCCGCCGTCCGCACGGTCACCGTGCCCTGGCCGCCGTTCCACCACGAGGGCGGCATGTTGAGCGGCTTCGACAAGTAGAAATTCGTGTTGAGCGGCCGCGAATAGTTCTCGGCCCGCAGTCCGACCTGGAGCCCGGCGTTGACCGACCCGATCCAGAGCGCGTCCTGGTTCTTTTTCTGGTCCCAGGCCCAATCGAACGTCTCGGGCCGGGCGCCGCCCTTCTGGCCGAGGCCCATCATGTACCCGGCGGCCTCCGGGCTCCAGGGCACTTCGAGGCGGATGTCCGCGACAGACGTGTCGCTTTGGGCGGAGACGGCGACCTTGTACTCGACGAAGCCGTCAAATTCCATGCGGGCCTCGACCCGCATGAGGAAGCCCCCGTCGCAGTTGTCGGCCTCCCAGACGACGGTCCCGGGACCGCGCCGGCCCACCCGCGGCCCGGTGACACTCGGCGTCCAGACGTGCTCCTTCCCGTCCTCGCCGATGACCCGGAGCCGGATGGGGCCGGCCGTCACGGGAACGGGCTTGGACTGAAGGCGGGTCATCTCGGGCGCAAAATAGCTCTGGATGAGGGCCGGGAAGCCGTCCCGGCCGATCGTCAAAGAACGGCCGAGGCAGCGGACCGTGAACTTGTCGACCGTGAGGGGCGTGTAGGGCGGGACGATGTCGTCGTCCTGAGCCAGGGTCGAATCGAGCCAATGGAGCCGGGACATGCGGAAGGGATCGCCGTCGCCGGCGTCGGCGAGGAGCTCGTCGATGACTTCGAGCTCAACGGCGAGGATCGTCTGCGGCCGCCCCGCCGGGGCGACCGTGATCGTGCCCTTGTAGGAGCCCGGCTCGGCCGAGCCCGGCACCTGGACGCCGCACCAGAGGGCCTGGATCTGGCCCTTTCCGACGGGGACGGATTTCTTGAGCGGCGAGCCGTTCCAATCGATGCCGCCCTTGTTGAAGCAGGTCATGGCCCCGGCCGGTATGACCGCCGGCGCCGTGGCCGAACCAGCCCTTGCGAGATCCGAGAACTTGATCTCGAGATCGGCCACCGGCTCGCGGGCGGCCCACAGGCCGATCTGGAAGGTGAAATACTCGCCCCTGGCCGCCCGGCCCTTGACCGCTCCGGCGGGCCCGCCGACGGCCCACCGGGACGGCAGGTCGTCCTTCATGCGGATCGAGAGCGTCCGGTCCTCGGGAAACAGCAGATAGGGCGCGCCGGGATGGGCCGCGAGCAGGACCCTCGTCTCCTCGGCTGTGGCGATCCTTTCCATTGGCGTGAAGGCGCTGAACTCGTCGGCCGCCTGGATCTCGACCACGGCGGCCCGGGGCAGGGCTTCTGGAGAGAGGGCGGGCAGCTTGTCGGGCGTGAGCCCGTTGGCGAGGAGCCAGGCCGGGTCGGCCGTCTCCTTCGGCGCGTCGTATTTGACGTTCGGATAATTCTTGCGGCCTTCGGACTTGTAGGGCATGTAGTAAAAATAGTACTCGCCGGGCACGGCGCGCGGCTCGAAGACGAAGTCGCCGGATTCGCGGTCGACGCTGAGAGCGAGGACGTTGCCGATGCGCCCGCCCGTAGCCGCGTCGACGACGATGACGGCCTTCCTCCCGGGTTCCGCGTCGCGTCGCCGCCACGGGATGCGGACCCGGACGGCCGCGGGCCTGGCGACCTTCGGAGCGGCCGGAGCTTCGACCCGGACAACCGCCCTATGGTTCCCGAGCCCGGATTCAGGATCCCACCGGCCGGTGCCGGTCGGGGATTCCTGCGCGCTGCCGCCCGCTGTCGCGAGGATGCCGGAGGCCAGCAGGAAGAATCCGGCCGCGGGCCCGGCGAACGCGCCCCGTAATGCCTTCGATACGCGAGTCTGTCTCATTCGTTCCACCTGTCCGGAGATGCTGGAGATCCCGCCGGGCCGGGCCCGGATTTCCAAGAGGGGACGATAGCCGGGGGGAGGCCGCCTTGTCAATCAAAAATGGAGACCGATCTGCCCGGTCTTTCAACTCCGGAAATGGGGAATACGTATCATGTCCCCGATTTTGACTCCGCCTCGGCCATGGGCTACAATGCGGCCCGATGGGCTGGATCCTCGACCTCTTCACCCAGGGCTCCGTCGGCCAGGCCCTGTTCGTGCTCTGTTCGATCACCGTCCTGGGCATGGTCGTCGGGAGCATCCGTGTCTTCTCGTTCAGGCTCGGGGTCGCCGGCATCCTTTTCGTCGGACTCGTCTTCGGCCATTTCGGGGTCTCCATCGACCGGTTGATGTGGGAATTCGCCCGGGACCTGGGACTGATCCTGTTCGTCTACAGCTTCGGCCAGGAGGTCGGCCCGGGCCTCCTTTCGTCCCTGAAAAAACAGGGCTGGGCGCTCAACCTCATCGCCGCGGCGACGGTCTTCTTGGGCGGGCTCGTCGCGTTCGTTCTTCACCGCTGGGGCGGCATCCCCATGGCCGCCGCGGCCGGCCTCTTCTCGGGCGCGACGACGAACACGCCCAGCCTGGCCGCCGTCCAGCAATCCCTGACGCTGGCGCCGCATTACACCGACGCGATCGGCCAGCTGCCGTCCGTGGCTTACGCGATGGCCTATCCCTTCGGCGTCCTCGGCGTCATCCTGGTGATGGCCGGGCTCCGCCTCGCTCTCCGGGCCGATCCTCACCGGGTGGCCGCGGACATCGAGGCGTCGAAGGAAAAGGACGCTTACCGGCTCGCCGGCATCAACCTGGAGGTCCGCAACGCCTCTCTGAGCGGCCTGACGGTCGCCCAGGTCGTGGCGATGGTCGGAGAAGGCGTCGTCATCTCCCGGCTCGCCCGCGGCGTCCGGGCCCAGGAGGTCCCGCGATCCGGGACGAAGATATGGGTCGGGGACCGGCTTCACGCCGTCGGGACGCCGGAGATGCTCGAGAAGCTGAGATCGATCGTCGGGGTGGAGATCGCCAAAGACCTCACGGGGACGCGCTCCGAGGTCACCAGCCGGCGGATCCTGGTGATGCGGCGGGCGATCAAGGGCAAGACCATCCAGGAGCTGAACCTCCCCGAAGCCTACGGCCTGATCGTGACCCGCATCATCCGCACGGGCATGGAATTCTCGCCGCGGGCGGAGTTCCGCCTCCAGTTCGGTGACGAGCTCCGGGTGGTGGGCAAGCCCGAGGCCATTGGCGCCTTCGCCAAGGACGCCGGCGAGTCGGGGGAGAGGCTGTCGCAGGCGGCCGTCGTGCCGATGTTCATCGGGATCGCCCTCGGTGTCGCGCTCGGGAGCCTGCCGCTCAAGCTCCCGGGATCCCCGGTGGTCTTCCGGATCGGATTGGCGGGAGGCCCCCTTATCGTCGCCGTCCTCTTGAGCCGGATCGGTTCGATCGGCCCGCTCATCTGGTACGTTCCGCCGAGCGCCAATATGATGCTAAGGACGATCGGCATCTCGCTCTTCCTGGCCGCGGTGGGGGTCCGGGCCGGCGCCGGATTCGTCGACACCCTTCTCAAGGAGGGTTTCACCTGGATCCTCGGAGGAGCCGCGATCACGCTGATCCCGCTCGTCTTGACCACGCTCGCGGCCCGGGTCTTCTTCAAGGTCAATTTCCTGTCGCTCTGCGGGCTCATCGCCGGCAGCACGACCAATCCGCCGGCGCTGGCCTACGCCAATTCCCTGGCCCCGATGTCGGACGAGATCACGATGTCCTTCGTGACCGTCTACCCGCTGACGATGCTGCTCAGGCTCTTTGTCGCCCAGGCGTTGGTGCTCTTTTTTATCTGATCCGGCCGAATTCCCGAGATTTTTTAAGAAATAACTTGACAAGCATACTACTATGTATTACATTGTATTTGGTTATGACATGGAAAACAAAACGACACAGCTGAGAAAAGGGATCCTGGAGCTGGCCATCCTGGGGTGTCTCTCGAGGGGTCGCCATTACGGCTATTCCCTCGTCAGGACGATCGCCGGGCAGTCCGATATCGACCTGACCGAAGGAACGATCTACCCCATCCTCGGCCGGCTGGCCAAGGAAGGGCTCGTCCGGTCCGAGTGGGTCGAATCGAGCCAGGGCCCGCCCCGCAAGTACTACACACTGACCCCGAAGGGGGAAGAGGCCTTTCACATCCTCGACGAGGAGTTCCGGAAGCTGGCCGCGATCGTGGCCAATTCCCGGATCGCCTCCGCGCCCGACGAACGGGACGGAGGCCTCGGCGTTATTGACGTCATCAAGGAGTCAAACAATGGCTAACGGTTTCAGCGGGCCGGTCGCCCAGATCGTCGAAAACTATCTCGAGCGCTTGAAGAAGGGGCTCAAAGGCATCCCCGCCAAGGACCAGGAAGAGCTGGTCAAAGAGATCAACTCCCACATCTACGAGTCCTTCCGCGCCGATCCCACGCCCGACGAGGTCGCCCGCATCCTCAGGGTCCTCGACAAGCTCGGCGAGCCGGCCGCCGTCATCGCGGCCCGCATGCCCGAAGCCATGGTCACGCTCGGCAAGAAGCGGAAGCTGCCCTTCCTGATCCTGGCCGGCCTCCTCATCGCGTTCTTCGGCGTGCCGATCGGCCTGGGCGGTCTGAGCGCGGCCGTCGGATTGATCATCGGCGTCCTGGCCCTCATCGTGTCCTTTTATATCGTGGCCTTCAGCTTGATCCTGACGGGCTGGCTGAGCGCCGTGATCATGATCGTCCGCATCTTCAGCCCCGGGTTCCTCGATCCCTGGATCGACATCTATCCCCTCGTCTCCGATCCGACGTTCAACACGGTTATTTACATCGTCGGGGCGCTCCTCATCTCGGCCCTGGGCTTCGGGCTTCTCTGGCTGGGGTCCCGGATGATGCGGGGGATCAGGTTCGTCTTCCGCTTCCTGTTCGAGAAGATCAAGACCTGGCGGCAGCGCCGGGCTGCCCCGAGCCGATGAGAAAGAGGGCCCCCGAGAGGAACGGCGGCAGCGCGATCAGGACGAGAACGAATCCGGGCCGGGCAACGCTCAGGAAAGCTCCCGTCACCAGGATCCCGATCAGGATCGACACGATCCCTGCGACGCGCGGCGGGCGCCAGGCGATAAAGATGGCGACCGAGCAGACGAGAACCACCCCTACGACGGTCAGGATCCCCTTGAGGCTCTCGCCGGCCATGGGGTTGCCCTTTCCTCCACTGCCGAACGCCGAAGCCACGACGAAAAATATCCAAAATCCAGCCCATACGACCAGGATCAGCCTGGCCGCTAAACGCATGAATTTCATCTTTCCCCCCTTGAGGCGGATCATAGAACGGACGGCGGAGCTTGTCAACGTCTACGAGGGAAGCCAAAGGCAGGAGCAAGAAAAGAAAGAGGACACGTGCCGAAGCGGCACGTGTCCTCTTGGGATCGATCCGGTTATCTTTTGATGGGCGTGTCCTCGATCTCCACGAAGAGGGACTTGGCCTCGCGCTTGCTCTTCCAGATGCCCCAGACGGTGGCGGCCATCAGCACCGCAACGACCGCGGCCAGGCCGGGCGTCATCTTGTTGTATTTGACGATGATCGGCGCCGCGATCAGGCTGACCAGATTGGTGACCTTGATCATCGGGTTGAGGGCCGGGCCGGCCGTGTCCTTGAGCGGATCGCCGACGGTGTCGCCGACGACGCCGGCCTTGTGGCGCTCCGAGCCCTTGCCCGTGCAGGCGATGATGTCTTTGGGCTCGTCCTCGATCGACTTCTTGGCGTTGTCCCACGCGCCGCCCGCGTTGGCCATGAACACGGCCAGGAGCTGGCCGCTCAGGATGATCCCCGCCAGGAACCCGCCCAGGGCCTCGACCTGGAGGACCAGGCCGACGATAAGCGGCAGAAAGACCGAGATCAGGGCCAGCGGCACGAGCTCCTTCTGGGCCGCGGCCGTCGAGATCCCGACGACCCGGGCGTAATCCGGCTTGACCTTGCCTTCCATAAGCCCGGGGATCTTGAACTGGCGCCGGACCTCCTCGACGATCAGGCCAGCCGCCCGGGTGACGGCCCGGAGCGACAGCGAGCTGAAGAGCCAGGGGAAGGCCCCGCCAAGGAGCAGCCCGACGAAGACCTTGGTTTCGGACAGGCGGATCGAGGTCATGACATTCTGGATGCCGAGCTGGAGCTGGACGCGCCCGACATCCGTGATGTAGGACGCGAACAGGCTGACCGCTGCGATGACCGCCGAGGCGATGGCTACCCCCTTGGTGATGGCCTTGGTCGTGTTCCCGACGGCGTCGAGGTCGGCCATGATCTGGCGGGCCTTCATCGTCTCCTCGTCGCACTGGTCGTGCCAGGACATCTCGGCGATGCCGTTGGCGTTGTCGGAGATCGGGCCGTAGGAGTCCATGGCCACGTTGTTGCCCGTGTGGCTGAGCATGCCGATGCCGATCATGGCCACGGCGTAGAGGACGTAGAGCGCTCCGGCCGAGCTGTAGAGGGCCAGGGCGATGATGAAGCTGATGGCGATGATGACCACGGCCCAGACGCTCGATTCCATCCCGACGGCCAGGCCGGAGAGGATGGTCGTCGCCGGCCCGGTCTTGGTCGACTTGACGATCTCCTTGACCGGACTCTTGCGCGTCGAAGTGAAGTAGGAGGTCAGGGGATTGAAGGCCACGGCCAGCCCGACGCCGACCGAGGTCAGCATGGCCAGCCGCCAGTCGTGGGCGTAATTGACGGCCACGACGAACGACCAGATGATGGTGTTGACGCTCGAGACCTCGTAGGACCGGAACATGGCCTCCTCGGCGTCCTTGGCCCGCATGAACTTGATCGGGAAGCGCTCCCAGATCGGGACGGTGAACGTCCCCAGGATCGAGGAGATGACGCCGATGGCCCGGATGATCAGGGGATAGACGATCCACTTCAGGGCGTGGCTGGGGTCGATGGCCATGAGGGCCAGCCCCAGGATCAGCCCGGAGACGATGGTCACCTCGTAGGACTCGAAGATGTCGGCGGCCATGCCGGCGCAGTCGCCGACGTTGTCCCCGACGAGGTCGGCGATGACCGCGGCGTTGCGCGGGTCGTCCTCGGGGATGTCCTTCTCGACCTTGCCGACGAGGTCGGCGCCGACGTCGGCGGCCTTGGTGAAGATGCCGCCGCCGACCCGCATGAACAGGGCCAGGAGCGTGCCGCCGAAGCCGAAGCCGAGCAGGGCGTCGGGCGCCGCGGTGCCGAAGACGATGAAGATGAGGGTGCCGCCGAACAGGCCTAGGCCGTCGGTCAACATGCCTGTGATCGTGCCGGCGTAGTAGGCGATGGACAGGGCCTCGTTGAAGCCGCGCCGCGCCGCCGCCGCGGCCCGCACGTTGGCCTGGATGGCCATGCGCATGCCGAGCTGGCCGACGAGCAGCGAGAACGTCGCGCCCATGATGAAGGCGATCGTCCGGCCGATGGCCACGATGATCTGGGCGTTCTTCTGGCCGAACTCGGCCACCGCCTCGCGGCTGGCCGGCACGACGTAGACGCTCAGGAACAGGGCGACCGTCAGGCCGCCGATGATGGGCAGGATCTTGCGCAGCTGCGTCTTGAGGTAGCTGTCCGCGCCGATGCGGATGGCGTTCCAGACCTCCTGCATCTTGGCCGTGCCCTTGTCCTTCTTGAGCACGACTTTGCGCAGCATCCAGGCGTACCAGAGGCTGACGAAGGCCGTCAGCATGACGCCGCAGATGGCGATCTGCTCGAACGAGTTCAGCCCATGGCGGGCGAGACCCAGAATGTTCATGCGTGTCTCCTCTAACAGTCGGTATGGGACCGCGCCGGGGACCGCCGGAGAAGCCCCCGAACGCCCGGGAAAGTGCTTATTTTACACAAGTCCGGCCAAAAATCAACCCTGGTTCTGTGCTATAATATCGCTTCTGTCCCCGGGGGACGGATCAACCCATGAGCGAATACGGATTCCTCTTCAAGCCGTTCGCCGAGATGACCGGGGCGGACTACGCCGAGGTCGGCTTCCGCTCCGGCCTGGAGATCCACCAGCAGGTCCTGACCGAGAAAAAGCTCTTCTGCCGCTGCCCGGCCGGCCGCTACAGCGACAA
>Ga0208980_10000701_pt1 | contig 19369 bp, 14 predicted proteins | sample WetSurMetagenome_3_FD_187993 | JGI IMG/M metagenome (GOLD analysis project Ga0208980, IMG submission 187993) | Wetland microbial communities from Twitchell Island in the Sacramento Delta, sample from surface sediment Aug2011 Site A1 Bulk (version 2) | ecosystem: Environmental > Aquatic > Marine... | reverse complement strand
CTGCATCCGCCAGCCCAGCCAGGGACCCACCTTTGGCATCAAGGGAGGGGCAGCCGGGGGCGGTTACAGCCAGGTGATCCCCATGGAGGAGTTCAACCTGCACCTCACCGGCGATATCCACGCCATCACCGCTGCCAACAATCTGCTGGCGGCTGCCATCGACGTGCGTATATTGCATGAGGCTGACGCCACCGACGAGCAGCTTTTTAACCGATTATTCCCCCCGGATAAGCAGGGTAAACGCCGCTTCGGGCGCGCCATGCTGGGCAGGGCAAAAAAGCTTGGAATTAAAACGGCTGACCCCGAAGAAATGACCCCCGAGGAGCGCCGCCGATATTGCCGGCTGGATATTGACCCGGCAACAATCACCTGGCGGCGCGTGCTGGATACTTCGGACCGTTTCCTGCGCGGCGTCACGGTCGGCAGGGGCAGCGAGGAAGAGAAATTCGCCCGCGAGACCGGTTTCGATATCACGGTCGCCTCCGAGATCATGGCCGTCCTCGCCCTCACCACCAGCCTTTCCGACATGCGCCACCGCCTTGGACAGATGGTGATCGGCCTCAGCCGCAGCGGGGAAGCCATCAACGCCGATGACCTGGGGGTGGGCGGCGCGCTGGCAGTCCTGATGCGTGACGCGATCAAACCCAACCTGATGCAAACACTCGAGGGCACGCCTGCCCTCGTCCACGCCGGACCCTTCGCCAACATCGCCCACGGCAACAGTTCCATCCTGGCGGACCGGATCGGCTTGAAGTTGGCAGATTACGTCATCACTGAGTCCGGCTTTGGCGCGGATATGGGCATGGAGAAATTCTTCGATATCAAGTGCCGCTATTCAGGGCTCGTTCCCAGCTGCGTGGTTGTGGTAGCCACCGTCCGCGCGCTCAAGATGCACGGAGGCGGTCCCAAGGTGGTGGCTGGCAAGCCGCTCGACGCAGCTTATACCAGCGAAAACCTTGACTTGCTGCGAGCCGGTCTGCCCAATATGCTGCACCACATCAAAATAGCCCGCAAGTACGGCATCCCGGTTGTGGTGGCAGTCAACAGCTTCGCCACCGACACCCCCACCGAGCTGGAGCTGATCCGCAAAGCTGCCATCCAGGAAGGCGGCGCCGAGGATGCCCTGGTCTGCCGGCACTGGGAGCTGGGCGGGGAAGGCGCCGTGGAACTGGCGGAAGCCGTGGTGAAAGCCTGCGAAAAACCATCCAACTTCCAGTTCCTCTACCCGCTGGATTGGAGCATCAAGAAGAAGATCGAAACCATCGCCGCGGAGATCTATGGCGCGGATGGCGTCGATTACCTGCCTGAAGCCGAGGAACGCATAGAAGAATATACCCGCCTGGGGTTCGATCAACTGCCCATCTGCATGGCGAAAACCCATCTCAGCCTCAGCCACGACGCCACCCTGAAGGGAGTGCCCACAGGTTTCCGCATCCCGGTGCGGGATATCCGCGCTTCGGTGGGAGCCGGTTTCCTCTACCCGCTTCTGGGAACCATGAGCACCATGCCCGGCTTGCCCACCCGCCCGGTCTTCAACGATATCGACCTCGACCCGCTCACCGGGCAGGTGTTGGGCTTATCCTGAACATGAAGACCTCGGAGAGTGAAATCCGGGGTCTTTTTCTATAAGGAGTAAGATGGAAAAGAATGAGCTAACCGTTGAGGATCGGAGATTTCTTTTAAAGTTGGCAAGGGATTCCATCACCCGCGCCACCGCGCAAAAACCGCTGCCTGATTTCGACCTGGCCAGCTTATCCCCCGATCTTAAAAAAGCCGGCGCTTCATTTGTCACCCTCACCACCGGCGGCAGGCTTCGGGGATGCATAGGCGCTCTGGAAGCCTACCAACCGCTGGCTGAGGATGTCCGCGAGCATGCCGCAGCCGCTGCCATGGAGGATTACCGCTTTCCCCCGGTGCAGCCCGGGGAAGTGGCTTCATTACATATTGAGATCTCCCGCCTGACCCCCGCTCACCCGCTCGAATATGCAGATACAGAGGACCTCCTCGCGAAGATCCATCCAGGGGTGGATGGCATCATCCTGCGTGATGGCGGTCGGCGGGCGACCTTCCTGCCGCAGGTATGGGAGCAGGTTCCGGATAAGGAGGAATTCCTCTCCCATCTGTGCATGAAGATGGGTGCTTCGGCGAATTTATGGCGAACGAAAAAACTGGGGGTGCTGATCTACCAGGTGGAGGAGTTCCACGAGTAGGTTTTAAAAGTGGAAAGAATCCTCGATCTTCATAACAAATAACTTCACGCATTTCTTTCCAGGCTCAATCCCGGCGCAGGATTGTCTAAAAACCGCCAATGCGGTTTCGACCTGGTCATCTTCCACACCCGCGATCAGGGTGGTCATTCCCTGCTTCAGGAATCCGCCAGTGGAGGCAATGGCGGTGACGCGGAAGCCTGCCGAGGTGAGTGCCCTGGTGGCAGAATCCTCGGCTTTTTCCCGCAGAACGGCCAGGATCAGCTTCACCTCACACCTCCTCGAAATGTTCCACTTTGAATGTGAACACGATCGCCCCCCCCACGGTCACCGGGGTGGGTGTGGGCATGGGCAGCGGGGCGCTTTCCAGGGGGACCGCCATGTATTCGGTGCGTTCCCGGCAGACCTTGCGCAGCGCATCCATGGCTCGCTCCTTCTCGGTGTGCTGCAAACCGATCAATAAAGTGCAATTACGCTGACCCAGGAACCCCCCCACACTTGGCAGCCGGGTGATTGAAAACCCTTCCGAGCAGAGTACTTCCTCGGCGTTCGCGGCATCCTGTGCCTGGACAATGGCCATCATCATAAGGTCAATCTTCCCGATTGTTTTCTCTGCCATGGTTCAACTCCTTCTACCTTTGTGTCCCAGCGGTATGAAAATCCTATCCGGGCTGGTGATCTCGATCGGGTCTTGGTCATTTAATAATACAACACTTTTATCCGCGTGAAGCATCAGAACCACATCCCGAAATTTCACGCGTACCATTCCCGGGAAGGGGTTAAATCCTTTCAAAATGACTTGCCGCGGAGTGATCGCCTCCACTCCGCACAATTTCAGGTAGGTGGAAATCGGGACAGTGTTATCCAGCGAATTTTGCGCCGGCAGTTCTCGATTCCGCAGCCTGTCTGCCAGATCATCCATTTGGGAACTCAGGATGGCAGCCGCAAGTTGGCGCTCGCCCAATTGAATCAACCCTTCCACCAGGTAAGCCATAAACTCCGGCGGTGCTGCCTGCTGGCTGAGCGGATAAGCACGCAGCCCTTTTTCAAAAAGAAATTTATTGGTAAGAGTTCGCAGAAGGGGAAGGAGATATTCGGATTCGGAAACAGCTGTGGTAGTCACCGGCAGCACCAGACTGAAATCCATTCGGGAGGAATCATAGGTCTCCAACTTAAGCCGGCTGCCAGGCGCCAACCCACGGATGAAGATACCATCCACCTGGCTGTAGGACCCGCGGAGAATCGCGATGAAAGCGTCTCCCTTCCAGGAAAAATCGCGGCTTTTTACCTCCAATGAACAGGGCTTGCCGAGAGATCTACCCCGCACGGTTACGAAAAGGGGTTTCCGTAATCCGTCATCGGTTTGCAGGGTCAGCGCCAGACCCCGGGATGTATGGAACTTTCTTTTAATCGGAATTTTGCCGTTTTCAGAGGCTTCGAGCAGGATCTCACCCTGTTCTGTCAGATGGGTTTCAAAATCGCGGTAGCGAAAAAGCTCTGCCTCTCCATCCCAACACTCCAACAGGGAGCTGGCAAGCATCCGCGAAACAGTCTCGATTTCCGCTGGGAGCAGCTCGTCAAGCACATCGCAGATCCTGCGGATAGATTCAGCTTCCTTCAACAGCATCGCGGCAAGCCCGGGGGATTCCAGACGATCGATCCAGGGAATATTCTCTTCCAACCAGCCGCTCTGACCGCTGGCGCGCCATTCCGGGAAACCATCCCCATCCCGGTCAGCCTGCGGTGTGAACCAGCTTAGGAAAAACCGGCTCAGTTTGGGCAGGGTTTCGCGCAGCCATTCTTCGTCTGGTAAATATGGCGCCAACTCCAGCGCCAATTGGGCGATAACCGGCTGGGCGTTTATTCTCCCAGGTCGCGATCCGCCACCTGCACCCCAATCCAGGCTGCCATCCGGGTGCTGGCGATTAAGCAGGTTCTCCAGAAAGCCGTGTACCAAATCCATGCCGCCCGGCAGCAGCAAAGCGCATAAATAAAGACTCTCCCAGGCAGTTTGGGTGGTTTCAGGCATTGCCAGGTTCGCGTCGCCGACCCGCGGAGGAAACCCGGTCTGCGGGCAGCGGGCATGCAGAAAAGTCTGTTTGGAGGTGCCTTGCGCGGGCGATACCAGGCTGAACCCAGTTTTCTGGGAGCTGTTCAGCACCGCATCCCAATCCTCGCGCCCGGTGTAAATTTCCACCCATCTGGCTTCGTTTACGCTTTCCACCCGGCTGATCTCAGCCTCCCAATTGCGGAAGGCGTTGTTCCGTGCAACATGATAGGAAAGGTTCTTTTCCGTCATCGCCGCAGAAGCCCAGGTGAACACTTGTGTTTTAATGCTTCGGGGTTGCAATTGCAAGGATAGCGAGGGATACACATACCCTCCAATCTCGCACCCGCCGCTGATGAAGCATACGGGCGCAATCCCCCCGCAGCTTCCCGTCAGCACCGTGTTGAGGTCGAAGGTTTCGGGCATTATCGGTTCACCCTCCCCCAGCGGGGTGACCTGACCCACCCAGTCCACCTGCAGCTTCCCCACCCCGGGGTTCAGGTTCGTGATCGAGATCCTGCCTGCCAGGATTTTCGATCCCGGCACCCAGTACTCCATCCGGATCTCAACATCCTGAAGAGGTGAGCAGGTGAAATCCAGGTAATTGGGGAGTAGGGTATGAGCAACAGGAGGCGAAAAATAATCGCGTGGATCGATCACCACCCGGTTCCCGCGTATGAAAACCGGAAAGTAACGCGCTTCCACCGCGCGCATGCCATACCGGGTGCGGATGGCGAAAGCTGGCGGCTCACCAACCCCGAAGGTGACCTCCCAAATCTGGTCATCCAGGGGGTCCACAGGGTTGAGGGCTGTGTCAGCCGCGATCACCAGGTTCATCGGGTCTTTGGGGTTCAGCTTCCAGGAGCGCACGGGTTGATTCTACCGGGAAGGGGGGTGGGGGTCAATTAGGGTAAAATTGCCGGGATGAAAACTTATCAGGTAGCTTAATGAGCCCACAGATCTCTGCCGGGGAGGAAATCCCCACCCAGCCGGTAAAAACACCCCCTGCTCCGCGCGGGAGAAAAACCACGCCGGCTGCACCGGAATCCTCCGCTGAACAATCCACCCTGCCCCCCACAGCCCCCCCAACCCAAAGCAGCCTGCCAACCCCAGGGGAAGCTGTGGACCTGGATGGCACCCGCGCCACCCCGGCAGCCTTCCACGAGGGTCTGGGATCAACGGGCGCTAAAATTAATTCCTCAACAGGTAGAAAATCCTACCGCAAGATTCCTCCCACCGAGGTACCCTCCCCGCCCAGAAAAATGACCACGGGTGGATGCCTGCTGCGTGGAGTCCTTATCGCGCTTTCCCTGGTGGTACTGGCTGGGTTCGCAATCCTCTCCTTCCTGATCTTCCAGTATTTCCGCGTCTCCGCCACCCTTCCCAGCGTCGACGAGCTGCGGTCGCGTACCTCCCAATTTGAGACCACCACCATTTACGACCGCAACGGCGGCAAATTGTACGAGATCGTTGACCCCACCGCGGGCAAGCGCACCTACATTCCCCTGGATCAAATCTCCCCCTACCTGATCGCCGCTACCCTAGCCACTGAGGACAAGAATTTCTACACCAACCCCGGGTTCGATCTGCCCGCCATGTTTCGTGCACTCTGGCAAAATTACACCACTGGTGAGGTGGTTTCCGGAGCGTCCACCATTACCCAACAGCTCGCACGCATCCTATTGCTCGGACCCGATGAGCGCTACGAGCAAAGTGTGGAACGCAAAGCCCGCGAGATCATCCTGGCGCGCGAGATCACCCGCAAATACACCAAGGATCAGATCCTGGAACTGTATTTGAATGAGATCAATTACGGAAACATCTCCTATGGCGCTGAAGCGGCGGCGAACACCTACTTTGACACAACCGCCAGCAAGCTGAACCTTGCGGAAGCTGGCTTCCTAGCTGGGTTGCCGCAGGCGCCAGGTGTCTATGATATCTACACCAACCGCCAGGCCACCCTGGACCGCTCCCTGCAGGTGCTTTCACTAATGTACGAGTTGACCAAGGATAATAACGGCTGCATTCCGCTCGGCTCTGGCCGTGCCCCGGTCTGCATGACGCTCGATGAATTCACAGGCGCTGCCCAAAGCCTACAGGATCGCGCATTTACACCCCCCCAAAACCAGATCCCCTACCCCCACTGGGTGATGTACATCCGCTCACTGCTCGAGGAAAAATACGGCGCCGAAACCATCTACAGGGCTGGCATGAAGGTGTATACCACCCTTGATCCCGTGCTGCAGACCCTGGCGCAGCAGACCGTTTCCCAGCAGGTGCAGAACCTGGCTGCGCAAAACGTGACCGACGGGGCCCTGGTGGCGATCGAACCCGCCACAGGCGAGATCCTGGCAATGGTCGGCTCGGCGGATTTTAACAATGCTGCCATTTCCGGGCAGGTCAATATGGCGCTGGCTCCGCGACAGCCCGGCTCCAGCATCAAACCGCTCACCTACACCGCCGCTTTCGAAAAAGGCTGGACGCCTTCAACCCTGATCTGGGATATCCCCTCGGAATTTCCACCCTCCAACGATCCCAATGACACCAACCCGCCCTATAAACCGGTGAATTATGACGGGCGTTTCCACGGACCGGTACTCCTTCGGAATGCCCTTGCCAATTCATATAACATCCCCGCAGTCAAAGCGATGAGTTTCGTGGGCATCCAGGATGACCCTAAAAACCCCCAGGAGGATGGCTTTCTGGCTTTTGCCCGTAAAATGGGCGTTACAACCCTCACCCAACCCTGGTATGGCCTTGCGTTAGGCCTCGGCGGCGGTGAGATACCCCTGTTGGAGATGACCTCGGCCTATTCCATCTTCGCCAATAGCGGGCTGAAGGTGCCGCCCGTGGCGATCACGCGCATCGAGGATTACGCCGGGAACGAGATTTTTAAATACACGCCGCCCAGCGGGGAGCAGGTCATCCGTCCGGAACATGCCTATCTGATCAGTTCCATCCTTTCTGACAACGCAGCCCGCACCCCCGCGTTCGGCGCCAATTCGGTGCTCAACCTGCCCTTCCAGACCGCGGTCAAGACGGGCACCACCAATGATTTCCGCGATAACTGGACCCTGGGCTACACCCCTGACCTGACTGTGGGCGTGTGGGTGGGCAACGCGGATAATTCCCCAATGATCAACTCCACCGGCCTCACCGGGGCGGCACCAATCTGGTCGCAGTTCATGCAAGCCGCGGAGATGCTGGTCTCCAATAACAGCCCCACATCCTTCACCCGCCCGGCCGGGATCATCGACGAGACGATTTGTGCTGAATCCGGCACCAATCCTTCGGAATTCTGCCCAACCCAAAAACAGGAGATCTTTGCCTACGACCAGCCCCCTCTGGATGCCAGCCAGGATATTTGGAAGCGGGTGCGGATCGATACCTGGACCGGGCTGATCTCCTCGGCTGCCTGTGGAAATTTCGTTAAAGATATCGATACGGTGAATATCAAAGATGAATCCGCCCGCAAATGGATCCTGAACGCACAGGATGGGCAGAATTGGGCAGCCAAGATGGGGTTCGAGGATCCGATCGTTTTCACTCCCTCCCGCGAATGCCGGACGGAAGATCCGCATGTGGAGATCGTCTTCGTCAATCCCACAGACGGGCAAACGGTATCAAAGAGCCCGTTGGATATCTCCGCGATCATCAAAGCGACTGCCAACTTCAAGGAATGGCGTTTGGAATACGGTGTGGGCAGCAGCCCGAAGAAATGGATCACGCTGGCGTCATCCAAGGACCAACACCCCAACCCGGAGGTTATCTACACCTGGGATATGCAGGATATTCCCAGCGGCAAGATCGCCCTGCGGATTAATGTTTACAGCAAAGAGGATGGGCGCAGCGCTTCGAAGAAGATCGTCTTCAACAACCAGATCCCCACCCCAACCCCCACGCCAACCTCCACGGCAACGCCAACCCAAATTCCGACAGCCACAGCCACGCTTGAGCCCACCTTAACGGCTACTCCAGAGCCCAGCCTAACACCCTGAGCGGTTTTCAGGAAAGAAAAGAAATTTGCGCGGACTTGCCATCCGGGGTCTTCCCCGGATCGCTCATCGCGTCCCGGAAAGCCCACTGCGGTTCCGGGTTGGCAGCGATCCGCCGTAGCTGCTCGAAGCCGATCAACCGCCAGCTTCCCAGCGCCTCCAGTAGGCGCGGATCGCGGTATATCTTGAAGAAGATCAAATCAAAGCGCGGCTCAGGGCAAAGAATAATATTCACCGCTTCACCCTGTAGAAATAGATCCACCCAGCGGCTCAGGCAGCCGTTACAGGTTATGTAAATCCGGTAGCGCGTCCTTCCATACTCCCGCCAGCAGATTCCGCCATCGTTTATGGCGTCCATTCCCAGGTAATGGGCAAGTTTTTCCTGCGTTTGTTCGATTTCTGGGATTTGATCCAGGAATTTCTGTGGGATCTTATCGGGGTTTACTTTGAAAGCTCCGGGGTTATCCGCGTCCAACTCGCAATAGGAACCCAGGATCATCTCCAATAGCCGGGGAGAAGGGGTGAGAAATCCGGGGAAAGCTGCGTTGGCTATCTTCTGGAGTGCACCGAAAGTAATTTCATCCGTCTCATGAAGTTCTGCTAGAACAAGGTCTTCCAGCCGGTCCGCCAGGCTGATCGGGGAGGACTCCGGCTTCGGCAGCCACCATAAACCCTGGCTATCAGCAGCCCGGCTGCCATAAACTTTGAACGCAGCCGCGTCCTCAAAATTCTCCTTCTGCGCTTGCTGAAGGCGGGTATGGATCACTTCGTAATTTCGTGGACTGCCCGCCGGGAGCAGATCCATGCGAATTGCCCGCTCCATCCCTGCGCCTGCCAGTTGCAGGTATGTTGCAGGTTCCCCCCGTTCCAAAAGTGCATCAGTCATCATATCCCGTTGGAACCAGGCCACCGACCCAGGCATGGGCACTGGGGTAGCGTGCCCGCTTTCCCAGGTCACCTGGGCTAATTCCGAGCCCGCCTCACAGGCGATACCCTCCAATTTCAATCCGCCTGCCAGTCCGGCGGCCAAAGCAGCGGTGAGCATCCCGGGATTCACTTCGGGTATCTCAGCGTGGAAGGGGATACCCTTGGGCAGCTTGCTGAAGGAAGCGGTCAGCACGGCGCCCACCCAGCGGCTGTCGAAGCGCTGCCGGTCCAGCACGCCATGCAGAGCACTGCCAGCTTCCTTCCCCCAGATCCATCCGGACCAAACCGCGCTGAAACTCCAGAATGCCTGGTTGGGGTATGGCACCACCCCCAGTGCCGCGGTTGGGCTTGCCTGCGCGGGAATTTCTCGTAAAGCCGGGAGCCTGCCCGGAAACAGACAAATTCCTGCTTCCCCTTTCGGCAGCTCGGGGAAAATGGTCAACTCTATCTGATTTGGCTGAATTACCCAATCCGCTACAGATTCCTGGAATGCCTTCCAGAGATTGACTTCGATAAATTCGCCTGGCGGGATGATCAGTCGCGGTCGGGTGCGGGAGGCCGGGTACGTCCAGAGCGAATTGCCCGCATCGCACACAGAAAGCAGCAGTGCCTGCAGCAAAGCGCGTTTGGATTCAGCGACCGGTAATGCCTCAATTCTATTGATCAGATTAAAAAGTGCGTAAAAGGACCGATCGGTGTAGCAATCCAGCACATCACATACCACCGGATTCTCTCCAGCGCCGGGGATACCAACTCGCTCGAGCGCGCGCGAGCGCAGCAGCGCCAGGCTGCCCGTTCGGTGCAGGGCTGCCATGTCTTCGTCTTCCAAAGGGAATCCTCCCGCCGTATGGCAGGTTGGACAATCCACTACTCGGGTAAAGGGGATGGTTTCCCCTTTTCTCCACAGGTAAGCGTCTGCTTGAATGACCCGTTTACAGCCGGGGCAGATCGTTTGATATAACGCCATCAGATGCGCTTCAAAACGCTCCCCGGCCCTGCGGGAATCCGCCAGGTCGGAGATCTCCGCCTCGAAGTCGGCTCGCCGGGGAGCCGTAGCTAGCACTTTTAATATCAGTGCTAGGATCGGGTTATTGCACGTGCTCAGTACCCTGTACCCACATTGGGCTGCTTCCAGCGGCACCAGCGGCGTGGAACCCAGCGGGTCGAGCAGCCAGCGACCGCGTGGGATTTCACGTTCAGAAAGCCACGCCGAAAGGATGCCTTCCGGCAGCGGCGGGAGATAGCGGTCGAGGGGGAAATCCGGAATCCGGCCATTTCCGGGCAGAAAAACCTGGGCTTGCATATAAATCCAGTATAGTGAACCACAGGAGAAAAGAAAAGCCCCCTTCATATTGAGGGGGTCGCAATCTGTGCCTATATTTGTTCGAGAGGTACAGGGGGAGTCTTTGTTTCCCGATTTGAAGGCTGATAAACAGCCAATTCCTCCCACAGCCGAATGGAACCCCGGCTTTTCTTCACCCACAGCAGGATCAGCGCTGCTCCCAGCAGCATGGCCAGGATGCCGATCCCCCCGGCTTCCGGACCGAAGACTCCGCCGGTCATCCATCCGGAGTCTACCTGTTCGATCGATATGAACGGGCTGACCGCCGAAACACCGCTCACTGGAAAACCGAATACCGCACCCTGGAAGAAATTCCAGGCGATATGCAGCCCAATAGGCAGCGCCAGCTCTCCAGTCAGAATAAAGCCCAAGCTCAGGAAAATGCCTGCCAGGAAAATATTGAGGAAGCTCATCAGGCTGGCTCCAGGGTTCATCAAGTGCAGGATACTGAAGATAATGGAAGTGAGAATTGTTGCCAGGATCACAGCTGTCCGAGGTGTCAGCCAGCGCAGGTTCAACCCTTCCATCAGGTTGCGCTGGATGTACCCGCGAAAAAGCATCTCTTCATATACACCAACGCAGATGAAGGTGACCAAATCCACCACAACACCCAGCCAGAAAGGATTGCCGCTTTTCGGGGTGAAGAACCCGGTGACCCGCACCCATCCCAGGGTCATTTCCACCAGGAAGATCATAGCCATCACCAACGCCCCGATCCCCAACCCAATGAAGAAATCCTTCCACCAGCCTTGGCCGCGGTGAAAGCCGAAATCCCGGAAAGGACGGCGGTCGAGGAATCGGCCAGCCAGGAACATGCTGAGCAGGGTCGCGCCAAGCGCGATCAAAGGACTGGTGAGTTCGCCGAAGAGGAAATTGCTTCGTATTTGGATCTGCACAAGGGGAGAATTTTCCGGAATCAGCGGCAGGAGAAGGTCGCTCATGATAAAGACCAACCCAAGCGCGAAGAGCAGGAAGAGGAGGAGCTGCAGCCCAATACGAAGCAAGGCTCGCAATCTTTTTTCGTCGGAATTCCAGAATGGATTCATGGGTTTTCCTTACGCTTCCGTGAAGTAAGCACTTTCAATGGATCGCCAGGACTCATCACATTCGCTGCTAAAGTACCTGCCGAGACCCGGCTGCACTTTTGTGATTTCTTCCATCATTCGCCTTGCCGCCCGGCGCATGGAAAAATGCGCGTTTGGGGCGCTGCGCAGATTCAGCATGTGCATCCCGCTGCGCAGGTTGAATTCCAGCAGGACCCGGCGTCGGAACGCGTTTGGCACCCCATAGGATGCCACATGGGGCAGGTCAGCTTGGATATTGGCAAAGGTTTGCGCCGCCTTCTGCATGGCGCCCCGGTATTCGTTCTCGATACCCGCCAGGCTGATCCAACGCGGGATGGAAAACCCCAGGGAAGTGCCCAGAGGTTGGGCGGTTTGGGTCATCATGCGGTGCCGCTTGAGCTCGAAATAAGCCCCCTGGTCAAGAACCAGCTCAAAAGTGTAACGGGCGTATTCCACCTCACGGGGCAGGGAGTTGCGCCTTCCGTGTTGCTCGAAGATCCGCTCCAGCAACTTTTCCCGTTCACTGCCTGAAAGAGCTTTCACTTTTTGCCCGGCTTCCGCCCAGGGGATATTTCCGGATCGGTAAAACTCCGCGGCCAGGATCATCTCCTCTGCGTCGGGATCATAGCGAACAAGGGTGCACCAATTCTTCGATGAAAACTCGTCACTCGCAGAATCCGTCGCAAATACCTGCTCCAGCTCTTTCTGTGCTGGGTCGGCATCCGCATACTTAACCAGAGTGGGCACTTCGCCCTGCGCCACAGCCTTGATCTCATTGCCCAGTGCCTGCACCTCGGCAAGAGGGTGCGAGAGCATTTTGGTCACCGCATGCTCCAGGGCACGCGCGTTGATGGTCATGCCTACGTTAGCCAGTGCCGCCGCCGGCAGAAGAAAACGGCACACATCCGCGCTGCGGGCGCGGATCCGGTTCTGGCGCAAAGCTTCCGATTCGCCCTCTTTCCCTGGCTCCTCCCGCTCCGCCAGGGCGCTCACCTTTTCCATCGCGGCGGCATAAGTGGAAAAAAGGAGCCGGCAGGTTTCCAGGTACTCATCCAGCAGTTTGTGCCCCTGCAATTCCTCCGGGATATAAAAATTTTCCGGATCCCACTTCTGGTATCGGGTGGATTTTTCTGTGTAGGATGCCAGGCGGTTGGATTCCAGGCACTCGACAGCCAGGCGGGAGATATTCTCAGCAGCAATGTGCAGCACGGCATGCTCGGCTACGGAGGAGTGGCCATATCCCACCACCCATTTCTCATGGAACTGGGCGCTCTTTTCGTCGGTCAGCTCATCCGCGATCTGCCGGAAGGTCTCCGGCGAGCGGGAGGTCTTGGCAAAAGCCACCGCGATCACCTCGGGGGTGTAGCGGCGCGGGTCCAGAAGATAGACCTGTCGTTCAGGAGCCATAACCCAGCACCTCCCTCGTATATTGCACATCCGTATCGATTTGCATAATCAGTTGATCGATGTTCTGATACCGGACCTCAGGGCGGAGGAATTTCACAAAATCCACACGGATCTCCTCCCCGTAGATATCCCGGTCGAAATCCAAAAGGAAAGGCTCCACCCGGGGGTGAAGGAGATCATCCCCGAAGGTGGGCCGCATGCCAACATTGATGGCGGTAGCGTATCGGCGGCCCTGCACCCATGCCCAGCCGGCATAGATTCCGTTGCGCGGGATCAATTTCTCCTCCCAGATTGCCATGTTTGCCGTCGGAAACCCGATCTGCCTTCCGCGACCATCCCCCCGCACAACCTCGCCGGTCACGGAGTAAGCCCGTCCGAGCATTTCGGTGGCATCTTCCATCTGCCCATTCGCCAAACTCTCGCGGATCAGGCTCGAAGATATCACCCGTTCTCCCAATTGAATCGGATCCAGGAGCCTTAACGTGTATCCGAAATCATTTTCAAGTTCGGCCAGGCGCTGCGTATTCCCCGCCCGGTTCCTGCCCAGGGCAAAATCATGCCCCACCCAGAGTTCTTTCATCCCCAGATGCGCCTCAAGCGGCGCGAGGAATTCCTCCGGGGTCAGGGCAGCCAGCTCGCGTGTGAATTCCAGGGTGATCACCTCATGGACTCCCAGCTCGGTTAGCAAGGCTTCCCGTTCCAGGGGATGGGTCAGGTAATAATGATTGGTCTTCTTTCCCAGAACGACTGCCGGGTGGGGATAAAAAGTTATCACTACCGCAGGCGCGCCAGCCTGCCTGGCTGAGTTCACCAACTGCTTGATAATAGTCTGATGCCCGCGGTGGACCCCATCGAAAGAGCCGATGGTCACCCGGGCATCGTGTAAATTCCATCCCTGCAGCATGGCTGGCTCGAGCATCTACGAGAAAAACACCTTCTTGGGCTGCCATTCGTTTGCCGCCGGGTCAAATTCCAGCAGCGCCACCAGCTCGCCCGCCTCGCTGATTCCGCACACCATGGGTCCGAGCGCCGGGTCTCCGGGCACGCGGTGACCGTGGCGGATGGCGTCCACCTGGTCGTTGGTGAGTTCCACCGATTTCCAGTCCGAAAGCGCCTCGGCAGCCGGGATCAGGTGCTGGTACCAGGTGCCGTCGGTGAAGGCATCCCGCAGCTTGCGCAGGGGTACGGCATCCCTCAGGGTGAAGCGTCCGCTTTTGGTGCGGCGCAGACCGGTGAGGTTGGCTCCGCAGCCCAGGTTGGCCCCCAGATCATTCGCCAGGGAGCGAACATAGGTGCCTGAAGAGCAGTAAACATCCACAACGGCATCCGGCGGAGCCCACTCCAGCAGTTCCAGGCTGTAAACCTGGATCTTGCGCGGGGCAAGATCCACCTCCTCACCCTTGCGCGCCATCTCGTAGGCTTTTCGCCCGTGAACTTTGACCGCAGAATAAGGCGGGGGCACCTGTTCGATCTCCCCGACGAACTTCTCCAATTCGGTTTGAAATTGTTCTTCAGTGACATTCACTTCGGACGAACTCAGCACCTGGCCATCGCCATCATACGTATCGGTGACGGTGCCAAGGCGAATGACAGCCTGGTAGCGTTTATCCGACGCGGAGACGTATTCGCTCAAGCGTACCGCGGGTCCGATAAGCACCACCAGCACGCCGGAAGCGCGCGGGTCTAGCGTGCCGGTGTGACCGGCTCGGCGAATATTTGTGCCCCGGCGGATGATCTCCACCACGTCGTGGGAAGTCAGCCCGATGGGTTTATCCACAACGAGCACTCCGGAGATCGCGTTGTTTACGTCATAATTGGATTTTTCCATGGTTCCCGCTCCAAATACCTAAATAATTTTACCGGGTTTCGAGTTTGTTCCGGTCGGATTCGACTGGTTTTTCAAGCAATGCTTTGGTGGCTGGCAGCACTTTCTCCGTAATTTCCTGAAAACTGCCATCCATTTCCGCCCCGGCCGCGGGGGGGTGCCCACCGCCTCCAAAAGATTGCGCCAGGGTGGCCACATCAATTCCCTGCTGTGCGCGCCAACTGATCTTCCAGTGATTTGCGCGCTGCTCCACAAACAGGACGGAAATATCGATGCCGTCCAGGTTTGAAATTACGTTGTTCAGATCCGCATCGTCATTGCCAGGGTATCCCACCTCGGCGCGGTCCTTGAGCGTCAAGGCGGTCCAGACCAGGCGTCCGTCCTGGTTCAGTGCGGTCAACCCGCGCCCCCAATACCGCGCGGCTTCCACAGGGCGTCTGACGAGCGCGCGCGAGTAAATATCCGAGAGGTTGATACCGTTTTCCATCAGGTCTGCCGCCAGGCGCAAAGTGTGCGGGGTGACGTTCGGCGTTCGAAAGCCGATGGTGTCGCTCACGATTCCGCTCAGAAGGGTGATGGCGGCGTTCTGGTTGATCTGCAGCCCCCAATCCCCCAGGTGCTCGGCCAGGATGGCGCATGTGGCCACTGCTTCGGGGTCCACATAATTAATTTTGGCAAAATGCGGGTTGGTGATGTGGTGATCGATATTGATATCGATGGGGGTATCCCCCATAATGCCGCCGGTGCGGAACAGGTCCGAGCAATCCAGGCTCACCACCAGGTCGAATTCGCCATCCAACTTCTTACGGATCAAATCCGCCCCGGGAAGGTGCCGGAAAACCGAAGGGACGCCATCGGCGTTTACCCGCTGAACCGACTTGCCGGCTGCCTCCAGGGCAAAGGCCATCCCGAGCATGGCGCCGATCGAATCCCCATCCGGGCGAATGTGGGAAAGTACCACCACGCGGTGGGATTTCTTAAAGGATTCCTTGAGCTGGCTATTGAGCGGGTTTGACATTCTTTCCTTTTTTAGCGGTTGTCTTTTGTTCGTTGCGGATATCCGCCAGGATGCGTTCGACCTTTTCCGCGTTCTCAGGGGTCACATCCCAGTGGAAGCGCAGTTTTGGGAATACCCGAAGATCGATCTGCGCCGCAAGCTCCCGTCGTATGAAACCGGAAGCACTTTCCAAGCCTTTCAGCACTTCCTTCGAGCGGACGCTGCCTTCGATAGCAGAGACATAGATATCCGCGTAGGAAAGCTCGCGGTCCACGGTTACATCGGTGACGAATACCCCGCTCAAACGCGGGTCGTGGATGCGGTTCCCGACCAGCATTTCGGATAGGTCCTCCTGCATGCGGTCGGCGATGCGTTGCGTTCTAACCTCTGAGGGCATGATGATCCTACCTTCCCGAAAGCCCTAATTACCCGACCTTTTCCAAAACGTAACACTCGAGCTGGTCACCCACTTCGAAATCGTCAAAGCTGCGTACACCGATCCCGCACTCGAATCCCTGGCGAACTTCACGCACATCGTCTTTCTCGTGTTTCAGGGAGGAGACTTCGTTTTCGAAAATGATCTTATCACCGCGTTTGACGCGTATCTTTCCATTGCGGCGGATCTCGCCTTTCAACACCCGGCAGCCAGCGATATTGCCGAGCTTCGATATATGGAACACCGCCAACACCTGCGCGGTTCCGGTGATGATCTCTTTGAATTCCGGAGCGAGCATGCCTTTGAGGGCTTTGTCCACATCCTCGATCAGCCGGTAGATGATCTCGTACTTGCGGATGGAAACGCCTTTGGAATCCGCCAGGCGTTGGATGGCCGGGTCAGCGGAAACATTGAACCCGATGATGATGGCCTTGGAGGCTTCCGCCAGGTTGACATCCGTCTCGGTGATCTCCCCCGTGCCACTGTGAAGGATGTTGATCTTGATCTCCTCGCAGTTCAGGTCTTCGAGCGAGTTGATGATCGGTTCGAGCGACCCCTGCACATCAGCTTTTACAACCAGGCGCAGCTCGGGAACCTCGCCGGCTTTAAATTTATCGAAGATATCCTCCAGGGTCGTCTTGGGAGCCAGTTCAGGGGCTTCCTTCAGTTTCGCGCGGTGTTCATCAGCTGCCGCCCTGGCTTCCTTGTCGGAAGGATATACATTGAAGATATCCCCCGCGGAGGGAACCTCACTAAGACCCATCACCCGCACTGGGGTGGACGGGCCGGCTTTGTGGGTGGCTTTTCCACGGTAATCCAGCATGGCACGCAGCTTGCCGTGCGAGGTGCCCGCCACCACTGCATCGCCCATCTGGAGGGTACCGTTTTGTACCAGGAAGGTGGCCACCACTCCTTTGGCCTTATCCATCTCGGCCTCGATCACGGTGCCCACCACGGTTCCCTGGGGATTGGCCTTTATCTCGATATGATCAGATACCAACAGGATCGCCTCCAACAGGTCATCCAATCCAAGCCGTTGTTTGGCCGAAACCGGAACGACGATCGTATCGCCTTCCCACTCGTCCGGCTGCAGACCGTTATCTGCCAGTTGATGCTTGACGAAATCCGGGTTGGCGTTGGGGCGGTCGATCTTATTGAGCGCGACGATGATGGGAACTTTGGCAGCCTTGGCGTGGGCGATGGCTTCCTTGGTCTGCGGCATCACGCCGTCATCGGCTGCCACAACCAGGATGACAATATCCGCGCCCTGGGCACCCCGTGCGCGCATGGCGGTGAAGGCGGCGTGACCGGGCGTATCCAGGAAGGTGATCGTGCGACCCTTGTGATCCACCTGATATGCGCCGATGTGCTGGGTGATCCCCCCGGCTTCGCCCCCAGCCACATCCGTGTGGCGGATGGCATCCAGCAGGGTGGTCTTGCCATGGTCAACATGGCCTAATATGGTCACCACTGGCGGCCGGTTGACCAGCATGGCCGGATCCTCTTTCATGATCTCTTTCCGCCAGCCAGCGATCTCGCCCTCGTCGACCACCTTTTCAACCTGGGTATCCAAGATGTGGGGTTCAAAGCCGAGCTCAGAAGCCACCACAGCCGCTGTTTCATAGTCGATCAACTGGTTGATGTTGGCCATCACCCCGTTTGCCATCAGGACTTTGATGATCTGAATGGAACTGACCCCCAGTTCAGTAGCCAGGTCGCGAACTACGATATTCGCCGGCAGTTCAATGATCTTATCCGTGCTCTCGGCCATAATTCACCTCGAATCCTTCTCCCCTTTTGTTCTGCCAATCCCAGGTTTATTCACCGGGGATCAAATCTACTTATAGGTATCCCGTTATTCTTTACTCAGCAGTCAGCTTACTCAAATGATCCTGCAGCAATGCTCGGTCAGCCTCGCTTAATTCCACTTTGAGGGCATGCGCCAGAGATCCTTTCATGCCCGTTTCCCAGCAGCTGCGCTGTTCGTGAAGATACGCGCCCCTGCCATTTAACTTCCCTGAGGGATCGATTTTAATCCCTTCTTCAGTGCGCACGATGCGGATGAGTGATCGTTTTTCCAGCACCTCGCGGCAGCCCACACAGGTGCGCTGGGGAATATGCTTGACGCGGGGTTTGACTTTCTTTGTCATGGCACTGCCTGCCAAATTATTCTAATAGGTCAACAGATGTTGGAACGAAAGGCTATCCGGTCCAGGTCTCGTCATCACCGCGTTTGTGCTTCTTGCGCGTGATTGTCAGATCCCGGTCGGGGTCATATTCGATCTCAACATACTTGCTGCCCTTCTTCTTGGCCTTCTTATCGGCATCCGTCTCAGCGCTTTCACCTTCTGCCGCGCCGCGGGATTGTTCAAGGGCGGTTTTGAGCGAGAAGAGATCCTCGAAGGAAATCTCGCCTTCTTCTTCCTCTTCTTCCTCTTCCACTACCTCTTTACCCGGCTTGACAGGTTCTTCAACTTCCGTGGGGATATCCACGATTTCCACCGGGATCTCCTCCACCACCGGAACGACCGCTTCAGGAACAGGTGCGGCTTCAACGACTTCGGCAGGTTCAACAACTGCTTCCACAGCGGCCGGGGGTTCCACCGGGTTCAGGACGGATTCCATCAACGCGTCGATCTCCTGCATGGCTTTGGGACCAATACCCTGCAGCTTGAAGATGGCATCCGGGTTGCGTTTGCTCTGCACAGCCAGCTCGCCAACGGTGGAATAACCGGCTTCCTGGAGGATATAGGCCACATGCTCGGGCAGGCCGCTATCCAGAATATTTTTATCGTACAACTCTGCCGGGATGACCTGGCGTAATTCCAGGCTGAGCCCCTGCTCGATGGCTTTTTGCTCGGGTTCCAACTGGGCGATCGTGCGCCGCTCCACGCGGTCTACGAAACGCGCCATCAGATCGTATTCTTCCGGGGTAAGGGGTTTGCCCTCAGCCTTGCGGGCGAGCATATCCTCGATGCGCGGGGAATTCTCTTTCTCTTTTTCAGCCAGTTCCGCCAGGCTTTCGTCGCTCTGCAGCTTGCCAAGCGCATCGGCAGCCGCCTCGGGCAGGCTCTTGATATCGATTCGCCAGCCGGTCAGTTTGGCTGCCAGGCGGGCGTTCT
>Ga0208980_10000700_pt1 | contig 19385 bp, 10 predicted proteins | sample WetSurMetagenome_3_FD_187993 | JGI IMG/M metagenome (GOLD analysis project Ga0208980, IMG submission 187993) | Wetland microbial communities from Twitchell Island in the Sacramento Delta, sample from surface sediment Aug2011 Site A1 Bulk (version 2) | ecosystem: Environmental > Aquatic > Marine... | reverse complement strand
GCTCAAAGCGGTTTGAGGAGTTACGCCGGTCTTGAACGCTGACCTACGCGGGCAAAAGCCGATGAGGCGCTTCCGATCCCCGCCGAACAAATCGGCGTATCTCAGCGCTTTTATCAGCGTTTCTCAGCGTTTCAAAATTCTGAGCTGTCAAACTCTTTGAGTCCCACGGCAGAGCCGGGGGTTTACCAATGAAATTAAATCCATCCGCAGGAGCGGTGCGATGGGTACTTTTACCCATGTTGAAATGGGTATTTGCACGAATTGTTTAATTGAGGCAGAGGATATTAAATGGCTACCATCATAAGTTGTTTGTTGGAACAGAACCTGTTTCAGAGAAGGGCTGAAGGCAGCAAGAGGTTCTTCCCGGGCAGGCAGATTCGAAGGCAAAAGCAGGAAGCGTGCCGGCATGGGAATCGTGGGAATGACGGCACGCCGCCGGTCGTCATAAAGCGAAGGCTAATCCCTTCGCAGATAACGAGTTGTGGGGGCTCATCCTCCGTTCCCGGCAAAGATAGGGGGGGCCGGCAGCGAAGAATACCCCCACGCCAGATAATTCAAGGAGCGCGAGCAAACACCCATCCCAAACGGCGGTCTCATCCCCGTGAGACCGTTCCCGCCCATAAAGCCTGCTGCGAACAAGGGGCTCTGATCACCCTCGATCGGAGCCCCTAATTATTATTTGGCGCTGCAAAATTCTCTATATCGCGTAAATTACAAAATGCAGGATTTTTCCCAAAATGGCCTGAACGAGGCTAGGCCATTTTTTCCCGCATTTGCCGCAGATAGGTCCAGCGGATCCTCAGCAATTCCGGACCGTAGCGGTCATCCCGAAAATCAGGGAAAGTCCACTCAAAAGGCCGATATTTCCCTTCGCGGTAGCGCGCGACCAGGTCGGCCCAAACTCCATTGCCCAGGAATATTTTCTGTCCGGCGCTTTTGAAGCTGGCGAGCACGATTTTGTTGTGGTCCAGGTATCCGATGTCCAGATTCACCAGTCGCCCCTTTCCTCCGGAGAGGCGGTCCTCTATCTCATTACAGATATGCTTTGCCTGGCACAGGCTTTCCGGCGGCACCAGATCAAGAAAAGACACCAGTCGGCGATTCAGATCCCTGCCCATCTCGGGCTCGTAGTAATCGGTGGCGTCGAAAGGGTGATCTGAGCCGCTGAAGTCGATCTCCCCCCAGTGCGAGATCAACTCGGCCATGGCGTTCTGCAGCGCGTCCGGGCGGGCCCAGAGCACGGCAACGAAAAGCTTGACGGGATCAGCGTCCTGAGCTTTTGCCACGCATTTCCCCCCTCTCCGTCAAAATGGAAAATGCCTGACGAATCAACGATGGATTTAAGCGGAATTCAGAGGCAATTCTTGCAGCAAGGTTTTCACCGGCAATCTCAGAACTCTCAACCAAACCGGCTCTGGTGATCTGAAGCCTGGACCCTCTTAAGTAAACCTGCTCCGCGCCCGCATTGCGCGTCAAAAGCGGATACCGCATCATCTCCCAGCCGAAGGATGCATCCCATGCCCGTAAGAACTCACCCTGATCCACGGGATTCGTTTTGTAAGTCAGGCGGTAGGTTTCGGCGCCATCACGCAGCGTGGAAAGGGAAAACTGGTCTGCACGCTCTCCCGCCGCGATTACGAGGCGATTGAATCCGGTATCAATGTTCCGAGCAGGGACTCCGGAGAGCGGTATCGGCCGGACGATGAGGAATCCGGGATCCAGCAGATGAGGCTCAGCCTCCACCCAAACCAGCAGCGCGCAATGCGTATTCTGCCCATAGCGCCTGTCGGCCAGGATATATTCCGCTTGCCAGCCGAGGCAGCGCACCAGATGCATGAGCGCCGATGTGAGCGAAAAACAGGTTCCGCCGGCTCCCCAGTCGATGTGATTCCGGATCACTTCTTCCGGGTAGCGCCGGGCTTTTTCGGGGCTTCCGGCCTCTGCCCGCTTGATTATCTTGGTGATATTTTCATAGGGCAGACCGGCAAAAGCCGTAACTACATTTTCGAGCAACTGCCGCGGGGGTCCGCCCGGGCGGATGCCAAAATGCTCCATGAAATCCATCAGGACCTGCATTTTCTCATTATACAGGATATTTGGCGGCACCTCCTGTGGAGCTGCAATCAAGGGGTTAGGAGAAAAAGGATCAGAGGATCAGAGGATCCAAGGATCAGAGGGGGCATAGGGATGATTTGTTACTGGATTGCCGTATAACTGCCCTGATCCCTCGACCCCTTGGATCCTTGACCCCTCTGATTCTTGACCCCTTTTTGATCGCAGTTGGACTCTTCCGCTGCCGGTGATATCATGCCGGCTTCATAAGGCCGCAGGCTAGCCCTGACAGGTACATTGAAAGGTTGCTTCCTATGAGTGATGATCGAGTTGTCGTTATCGGCGCCGGCATGGCGGGGGCATCCACCGCTTATTTCGTGGCGCGCAGGGGATTACACAATATCGTTCTGCTGGAAAAGGGAAAGATAGCCGGTGCCCAATCGACCGGGCGCAATGCCGCGATTTTGCGGACCATGATTCCCAATCCGCTGCTGAACCGGATTGCCCGCCAGTGTGCGGAATTTTACTATCATCCACCCGAAGGCTTTGCGTCCGAGCCACTCGTGGATCCCATAGGAGTCTGCCTGACCGCGCGCGCCGAACACGCCCATACGCTGAAAGCATGGTGTGACGCCAATCCCGAGGCTGTGCTGGAACGGGGTGACGCGGCGAAGATTTACCAGCGGATTCCGGTGCTTGGACCGGGGCTTGTTTCTGCCGCTTTCAAGCCTGACGACGGCGTGCTCGATGTCCATGCCATCCTGCAGGCTTTCATACGCGGCGCCTGCAGCAATGGTGCGCAATTGCGATTCGACTGCGAATTCAGGCAACTCAAGACACGCGACGGCCGGGTCATTGGAGTGGAGACCAGCGATGGATTCGTGGAAGCCTCCAAGGTTGTTGTCGCCAACGGGGGCTGGGCATCCCTGTCGGACACGTTCAGCGGCTATTCCTTACCGTTCACGCCGCACAGGCGGCATCTGCTCATCACCGAACCCCTGGATCAGGTAAATCCGCGGTGGCCCGTTATCTGGGTGGTGGGGGATGAGTTCTATTTCCGGCCGGAGAGCGGCGGGTTGCTGATGAGCGGCTGTGATGCAGTCAAAGTTGCCGTAGCCCAGGGAGAAAACACCGATAACGAGGAACTGGAGCGCATCGCCGCCAAAGCAGCCCGATGGCTGCCTACTCTGGCGGATGCGCGGGTTGCAAGGGCCTGGGCCGGGATGCGCACTTTTGCGCCCGACGAAATGTTCGTAATCGGCAGGGACCCGCGCCTGCAAGGGCTATTCTGGGTTGCGGGCCTGGGCGGACACGGAATCACCTGTGCGCCTTTCATCGGAAACCTGGCAGCCGATTGGATTGTCGAAGGAAATAGCAGCCAGCCGGCGGCTGCCGTTATGGCGCCGGACAGGCTTCTGAAATGACGAATTACGAATTGATTCAAGAACTGAAGTCAGAGGATATTATAAGGAGGAATCATGTCGAAGACTGAGGCCAATCTGAAAGAAGCTTACGCCGGCGAAAGCCAGGCCAATCGCAAATATTTGGCGTTTGCCAAAAAGGCAGAGCGGGAGGGATTTGTCAATGTTGCCCGCCTGTTCCGGACAGCGGCGGAAGCCGAGGCCCTTCATGCTGAGGCGCACCTGAGCGCCATGGACGGCATCAAGTCTACGGCCGACAACCTGCGCGCGGCGATCGAGGGTGAAACGCACGAATATACGGTCATGTACCCTCCCATGGTCGAGGCCGCCCAGGCGGAAAATCACAAGGGCAAGCGCATGCTGGCCTTCGCCAAACTGGTTGAGGAGGTCCACGCTCAGCTCTACAAGAAAGCGCTTGAAGCTGTCGCGCAGGGAAAGGATCTTGCCGAATCCAATATCTATCTCTGCCCCATATGCGGCCACATCGAGATCGGCGCGCCGCCTGCGGCATGCCCGGTCTGCGGCATAAAAGGCGATAAGTACGTCCGGGTGTAAACAATTGACGATTTACGATTGACGATTGAAGCCCGAAATCGGGCGACCAGGTTGAGAGCGGCACACTGGCTGCTGTTTTCCATATCTGCAGCCTGAAAACCGAAAAGCGTATCCAAGTCAACCAAAAGCAAAAATTGACGAACTGTCAGGGACAGCCGCCACTGCCGGCGTGTGTGTTTTCAATCGTCAATCCTAAATCGTCAATCGTAAATTGTGCTAATGTGAGTTTATGGTGAAGAACGGGCAGCTGCAGCGGGGCAAGGTTCTTGTCGTCAACGGAGAGGAATCCCAGCGCATCGACTGCTGCCGCGCGCTCGAATCCGGCGGTTTCAGCTTTGCTTTGGCAGAAAACGGCGAACAGGCGGTGTTGAGGGCCCGCCAGGAATCGTTTGATGTTGCCTTGCTGGATCTTGCGGTTCCGGGCTTGCCCGGGATGGAGGTTTTGAAGAGGCTCAGGCAGGGTTCTCCGAACACGGCCGTAATCGTCATGAGCGGCGAAGCCACGATCGATTCGGCCTTGGAGTCCGTCAGACTGGGAGCCTATGACTACCTTCCGAGACCATTCACGCCCGAGGCTCTGATGGAGCTCGTGGAGAAGGCCGGATGTGCAGCAAGGATGGCGCTCGAAAATGCCTGCATCGGTCAGGGACTCGAGAGAAAGATGCTGTCCGAGGTCCTTATCGGCAGGTCCGAATCCATGAACCGCGTCCTGCGGCTCATCCAAAAGGCGGCGCCCGTCGATTCCACCGTGCTGATCACCGGTGAAACGGGCGTCGGCAAGGAAGTGGTGGCGCGGGCAATCCACAGGCTGAGCCGCCGGTCCGACAAGCGATTTGTGACGGTCGATTGCGGAACGCTGGTCGAGAGCCTTTTCGAAAGCGAGCTGTTCGGGCATGTCAGGGGTGCCTTCTCAGGCGCCGTGGAAAACGCCACCGGAAAGATCGAGCTCGCGGAGGGAGGAACTCTATTCCTCGACGAGATCGCCAATATCAGCATCCATATGCAGGCAAAACTGCTGCGCACAGTCCAGGAGCGTGAAATCTCGAAGGTAGGGAGCCCCCACAGGAAGAAGATCGATGTCCGCATTATTTCCGCAACCAACCGCGACCTCGAGCAGGCTTTGCGCGAGGGCAGATTTCGCGAAGATCTATTTTACCGGCTGAACGTAATCCGCATCCCGGTGCCGCCTCTGCGCGAGCGGCTCGAAGACATACCGGCTCTGGCCGATTATTACCTCAAAAAAATCGCGGCTGAAAAACAACGCCCGGCGCTCGGCATTTCGGACGAAGCGATGCGTTTCCTGATACGGTGCGAATGGCCGGGCAACGTCCGCGAGCTGATCAATGCGCTGGAGTTCGCTGTCGTGACTTGTGAAGGCAAAACCATCGGTCTGAGAGACCTGCCTTACGGGCCGGCGGATTTTCCCGGATCCGGCCGGCCGGCCGGAGGCAGCCTTGCCCGCCTCGAACGCAACGAAATTCTGGGTGTGCTCAATCAGTTTCACGGCAATAAAACGAAAGCGGCGGAATACCTGGGAATCAACCGCAAGACGCTGCGTGAAAAAATGCAGAAATACGGCCTTTGATTTTCTTATCCGGCAGCGGCACTAAATTTTCACCCCTTCCTCGGTGATTAGGACGGGTCTCCAGGGCCCTGTCCTCACAAGAACCTGGCGGGAAAATTTTTCTTGTGCGGGATAGTGAAAAATTTTATAAGTCCTGTAACATTTAGATTAAATGTGTCTCATTTACATTAAAGCACTGGATCAGGGAGAGGAAATGAAACGTTTATGTAAAGCAATTCCGGCAATTTTGAATCGGGCGGCAATGCCAAGAATTCTGGGCATTTACCTGTTACTGACTGTCGGCGCAGCGGCGTGCCTCGGAGCCGATTTCTGGGAAAAGAAACCCTATAAGGAATGGTCTCAGAAAGACTGCGCCAAGATGCTCGAGGATTCCCCGTGGGCCAAGACTCTGACGCTGACCAAGGTAGAGATAATGGCCGACGAGACCGCCGCCAATGCCACTATGGGCAGCGGCCAGCAGCCCTATATCAAATACCAGGCACAGTTACGCAGCGCAGTGCCGATTCGCCAGGCAATGGTTCGTCAAATGCAGCTCGCCCAGAAATACGACAGCTTGCCTGTCGAACAGAAGCAGCAGTTTGACAAGAAGGTGGAAGAGTTTCTGGCAGGAGGCTCGCCGGATGCCGTGATTGTGCACGTGACCTACATGGCCAATTCGCAGACGAATGAGCTTGAATTAGCGCGAAATTGGCAATCCCGGACAATGGATTTACTTAAAAACTCCGTTTACCTGATCGGGGCGAACGGCCTCCGTGTGCCCATTGCCCAATATGCCGTGGCGCAGGGCGGCCAGCACGAGTTCCAGTTCATTTTCCCACGCCAATACGAAGGAAAAACGCTCCTGGGCCCGGAAGACAAATCGCTCAGGCTGGAGTTCCCTTACCCCATCGTCAACGGCATTGGTGACCCCAACGTCAACGGCATTGGTGACCCCAACGTCAACGGCATTGGTGACCCCGTCGTCGACCGTATGGCGCACGGAAGAGCTTTTATGGAATTCAAAGTTAAGAAAATGATCTTCGAAGGGAACTTGAGCTACTGATTCATTGCAACGGTTGAATCGATAGCGGCTTAATGCATTCTGTTCTGCACAAAAACGCCACGAATTGATCGAAACGATTCGTGGCGTTTTTGTTTTGGGGGATAGAGACTCCCTCCAGGCTCAGGGGAGTCTCGTTTGCCGGCAACAATTTTCATCTCATTTAAAAATCAAACCGGATCTTGGCCTGGAACGTCCGGTTCCCGACTTTCCTGTCAAAGTAGCCTATGTTCCAGTCCGCCAGGGTAAAAGTGGACATGTCAAAGGTCGGGTTCATGTTCATCCATGCATCGCCCGGCACCACGATCCGGATACCTGAGTTAAATTGGCCGTAAGATGCCATGGGGTGGTTAAATATGTTTTTTGCATCAACGCGAACCTGAATGCTCTTGCTCTCCGTGATCTGAACCCTCTTGCTCATCGCGATATCGGCATTCCACATTCCCAAGCCTTCAAGCCTGTTCCGTCCGAAGTTGCCGCGTTCTCCGGGCTTGGGATTCTGAAAGATGATGTGAGTGGGATCGCTGGCCAAAACAATCGCATTAAGGGTGCATTGTCCATTCAGGCCGTCTTTGGTTGTGACACTTGCACATTGTGGATCCCTTGTTTTTGAGTAGATGGAGTCTGTGATATTCTGGCCTTCCTCACCGAACAGGCTCCCCGACGGCGCATTGGGCGCCCAGGTCAATTGGGCGGATTTGGGATCAAAAGACGGGTCGATGAGGTCCGGAACCCCGTTGCCATATAGCCCGCTTCGGGCATTGACATTCAGGGGACTTCCGCTGGAGTAATTATAGATCCAGCTCAGCTGCCAGCCCTCAACAATCCGCGCCAGGGTGCCCGAACTCCCGCTAAACAGGAGCTTGTTGGGGCCGAGGGGCAAATCGTAGGAGCCATAGGCGATGAACGTGTGGGCGCGGTTGCCGGTTAATAGAGTATAGTCAGCCGCTCTGTCCAGCGGGTCTGTAATCGTTCCGCTGACGCCCAGGTTCTTGGCCCACGTATATGTCCCAACAACACTGAGCCCATGTGTGGGCCGCAGCGTTACCTGAGCCTGCAGGGAGTGGTAGTTGGCGTGGTTGAAGTTGCCACTGTAGTTTACCGCGCTGAATTGCGGCGACGTGTATATGAAATTCTCCGGGAAGCTGTTATGGCGGAGCACACCGCCATTTGAGCCATCCTGAATATCTGGAAGATTCTGGTTGCCCGGATACATGTAGACACCGGGGAAAAACTGCTGCTTGCTATAGTTCAGTGTAGCCAGAGTGTTGGCAAGCGCCGCGTAGTCCCCGTTGGCAAGGTTCGCTGCAGTCGAGGTGGACGCGCGCAAGTGCATCGCTCCAGTCTGCAAAATGCCGTTGACTGTCGTTCCTACCGGTCCATGCGCATTTTGGAAGGGGTAAGAATCCGCAACTATGTTGATGCCATTCAGCATCTGGTCCAGCAACGGGACGGCATCATCGCCCCTCCGGGCCGCATCAAATGCATCCTTCAGCCCGTTCTTGAGAAAGTTCGCCGCGTTCAGGTTCTGTTGCCCGGGCGATTTGCGGCTCAGCGTGCCGATGTATTTGACGTCGACCGTCACATTTGACGTGATATTTCGCGTTACGGCCAAGGTCAGTGTCTGAGCGTACGGATTTCTGAAATTGGGATCATACACCGATACGGTACGGGCCCGCTGCGAAACGGGAATCATCTTCATCCCGGCTTCATATCCTTCGTATACCGGGACCGGGATGTAGTTGGAAACATTTGCCATACTGAGGAAGGCATTGGTGCTGTTTCCGGAAAACGTGTTGGGGTAGTAAGTACCCGGTACGTTGCCAATGACACCACTCGCTCCGAACTGCGAATCGAGCCGCGCAATCGGCATGTAGCTCATCTGGTACCCGCCACGTATTGTTGTTTTGCCCTTGCCCCAGAATGGGAGCTGATAGGCAAAGCCTACCGCGGGCCCGAAGTTGTTCCAGTCACTTTCGTAAGGATGCTCGTCCGGATTAGCGGAGTCCGGCCCGATATACGCCTGCTGCGACAATTCAGCGCGCGTTCCCGGATTCCAGAAAGCCTCGTTGAAGGTTCGTCCAGACATCGAGAACAGGGCATTTCCTCCTCCCAGAAAACCTGCCGTCAAGCCATCGGTAACATACGGCACGCCATAATATTCGAAGCGCAGGCCGAGGTTGAGAGTGAGATTGTCGGTGGCTTTCCAGTCGTCCTTAACAAAGAGGTCAAACTCATTGATGATGAATTTGCGCCTCATGTACTTGTCGTCTGTTGCGGGGTTGTTATAGGAAGTTTGATTGGGAGAATTGACGAACAGGAATTGGGATATGCCGCTCAGCGAACCCGAGAGATAGTTTATCAGATTCTCCATGGTCGCCACATTTCCGGCACCTCCAAACAGGGAGGTAGAATAGCCGGCTATGTTAGGCAGGAAGGGGCTGAACCACACTCCCGAATTCGGAGCCAGTTGAGTGGAGCCGCCCATGGCATAGGGGTAGCTGAAAGCTGCGCCGCTGAAGAATCCCAGCATGCCGCCATCGGTCGTTTGATCGGAGCTCCCGAGGCGGACTTCTCCACCCCATTTGAACGAATGCCTGTTTTTCGTCCATGTAACCGTGTCGCCAATCACCCACCGGTGATCGACGCCGCCGAAGTTATAGGGCAGGTTGCCCCTGCTGCCGAAGGGGTTGGTATGGTTTGGACCGAGATCAACACGCCCGGTCACACCCCCCTGTCCGGGGCCCCAAATCACGGGAGTGCCATTGATGACGGGGAACTTGGACAGGAGCTCATTCGGGTCGTTCTCGGGGTTGCCATAGGCGTTATAGGTGTTGGTGTTGACAATCGAGAGCCCGAAGCGGGCTTCATTGAGGAGTGTGGGTTTCAGCGTTGAGGTGAGATTAACCGAATAGGTCTGCGGCATGCGCTCCAGCCGGCCTCCCCAGTATTCCGGCAGGGTCTTGAAATTGTCGTCCGCCCAGTCCGATTCGTAAGTCCAGATTCCGCTTAGCCTGTGATTGGCGTTAAAGTTGTGATCGATCCGGATGGTGAATTGCTGCCGTTGAGGATCTTCCCCGATTCCATAGACGCTGTCCGCACTGTTGAGATGCTCGGTATACCGATAGCCGGCGGTGTTCAAGCCGTCCCCGGCATCCCAGTTGTTCGGCTGGGGTACGTACGTCAGGAACTGACTTACATTTCCCGTTGTGTCCAAAGTATTCCGAAGTGCGTCCCACGCGGTGAACGGTATCAGGTCCGTGGCAGGGTCGTAATCGGAACAATCGTTGGCGGTCACGGAGCCCTGGACAATCTGACCGAACGCATGAGCTACTCGCAGCTGGCCATCAAAGGCAGTGCCATCGGGCTTTTTGGTCGGCATCATCGGATTGCCATTGGCATCAACAACAGCAGTATAGGGAGTGCCAAAACCGCCTGGCACAATCGTTTCCTGCAAGTTGTTGCCGTTGCCCCAATAGTCAAAATAGCGGAAAATGCCTTTCCGCGCGCAGGGGGTCAGCACGACCCGGTTGGCGGATCTTCTCAGCTTGGCTGACTGGCCATCATAGAGCCCGAAAAAGAACGTTTTGTTCTTGATGATCGGGCCGCCGATGCTCGCCGTCCACTCGTTGAGGTTTCTCCAGTCGGGAATGATGCCCTGACGGTTGTTCCACCACTGATTGGAATCCAATTTGGTATTTTGGAGGTTCCACACCAGGGCGCCGTGGTAGGCATTGGCTCCCGACTTTGTTATCAGTTGCAGTTGTCCGGCACCTCGCCCCATTTCCGCATCAACAGGTGCGAGAACCATCTTGAACTCGCCAATGAGGTCGGGATTGAGGCGCACGTTGGAAGCCAGGCCGTTGTTCCAGCGCAGGTCGTTGACCGTAACTCCGTCCCGCTGCAGGTTTACATTGCTGGCGTTAATGCCGGCGAAGGTTGTGGCATCCGCATTCCAGATTTCGTCGGTAGTCATTACCGTGCCGCCCATCACTTTCATAAGGTCGAGCACGTTGTTGTTGACCAGGGGCAGGTCGATCACCTGCTTTTCGGGAAGCACCGTGCCGACCGACGAGCTTGATTCCAGCAGCAGCCTGTCGGATGCCACGGAGACCTCAATCTGCTGCTCCAGTTTGCGGACCTGGAGGGTGAAATTGAGCCGGACCTGGGCGGCATTTCCTACAATGACATCCGTAAAAGTGTGCGTCTGGAACCCCGTCATTTCCGCACTCACTTTGTAGGTTCCGACCTGCAGGCCGGCGAACGCATAAACTCCGGCGGCATTGCTTACCGCGGTCCTGGCAACGCCTGTTTCCTGATTCGTCGCCGTAACCGTCACGCCGGGCAACACTGCCTGCGTAGCATCCTGGATAGTCCCGCTGAGAGTGGCATTGGCTTGGCCTAATGCCCGGGTCGCGAGAACGAGAGGAGCAAGCATTACTGCCATGATCAGAAACTTCTTCATAACGGCATTTCCTCCTGTAGCAGTGAAGAAAGGTGCCGCAGGCTTTTTGCTTGCCAGGTAAACAGGGCCCGCGGCCTGGTCATTCCCTCATTTTTTCCCGGTCGCGGGCTTATTGCCTGCCCTGCGGCCGGGAGGAAATCAGACCGGAAACGGGAGATATCACACATCGTTCCCGCTTTGTGGAATTTCCCGTTATTTCAAGCCGAATCAACGCGCTTCAACAGAAGGAAAGTGAGCGTGCATCAATATCAACAAAATGCCATTCTCAGCAGGAGCGGCAGCAATCGAATAATTTTGAGAGATCCGGATCTGACCCGGATCTGCGTTATCTCATTAATACGCGGGCGTTTGCGCGGAAGCAAGGCTATTCGATTTACAATATGGAGAAATTTATTGCAGTTGTGGAGAACTCGGCCATTTTCATCCTGCAGTCGCCCCAATTTCGGGATTGGGAATTTGCGGATGGAATCAGGTACCTCCGGCAGAGCCCTGACTGCGCTACACACTTGAGACTGTGGGCAGGCTGCTTTTATTTCCGGATGAGATTAGGTTCAAGCAGCCTGCCGGCTGCGGTTTGCTTGCCACATTCTACGCCGAAGGCGTTACGTCCCAGATCCCAGGGTTGACCGCAAAAAGCGCGGCCAACCCTGGGCTTTGGGACTCAGCCCCGTTGGGGCTGAATTCAATAGAGAAGGAAGAAGAAAGGTTGGGATACGGCCTCAGTGTCACGTGTGGGTAACAGTCAGGGCAAAGCCGGAGGCTTGAAAGATTTGAACCGCTCAGAGCGGTTGTAGGAGTTACGCCGGTCTTGAACGCTGCCCTGCGCAAGCAGTTTCCGGAATATTCGCTTCCCCAAAAAAGAAAAACTCCCCCGAACCGCGTGGGGGAGTTTTTCCGGTTAGCAGTTTGTTCGGTCCGACCTAAAAGTCGAAGCGGAGCTTGGCCTGGAACGTACGCGTCCCGACCTTGTTATCCAACAATCCGAAATCGTTGGTTCCGGCAAGAGTCATGTCCGGATTGGCCGCAATAGCCGTCCGGCTGCTGACCGTCGTGTAGCCCAGCGACGGCATGGGATGGTTGAATATGTTCGTGGCGTCCACGCGAACTGTGAAGCTCATGCCTTCCCTAACCCTGAACGATTTGCCCATGGCTGCATCCAGCGTCCACCGTCCCAGGTTGGTCACGTTCATCCGCCCGAAGTTGCCCCGCGTTCCGGGAGCTGCATTCTGGAACACGATCACGCTTTGATCGTCGGCAAGCGCCAGCGCCTGCATGGTGCAGACATTCCGCAGGCCTTGCGCGGCTGTCACACTCGCACATTGCGGATCTTTGATCTTCACGTACTTGTTATCGAAGTAATTACCCTTGTCCGCGCCGGGCTCCCAGGTTACATGCCCCATCTTGTTGTCGAAGGAGCCTTCCGGCCCGACGAAATCGGGAATTGCGTTGCTATAAAGCGACGTGGTGGATGCCGTGATGCTGTTCGGGCTCCCGCTGGCATAGTTGAAAATCCAGGTCATCTGCCAGCCGCCGATAAAGGCATCCACAGCGCGGTTGACATCCTTGAACAGCGTCCGTCCCTGGCCAAACGGCAGGTCGAACGTGCCGTAGGTGACCAGCTGGTGCGCCCTGTGTCCGTTCACCAGCGCATAGTCCGCCGCCCTGTCGAGCGGATTGGTATAGCCGCTGGCGAGGAGCCCCAGGTTCCGGCTCCACGTGTAAGTGCCCACCAGGCTGAATCCATGAGTCGGCCGCAATGTGACGTTGGCCTGCATGCCGTGATAGTTGTTGTAGGCCAGGTTCCCGATCATGTTCGCGGTCGCGAACTGGGGATTGGTGTAAATGAAGTTCTCCGGAAAACCGTTGTACCGGAGAATGGAGCCGTTGACTCCGGACGGAACGTACGGCAGGCCCTCGTTGCCGGGATTGGTTGTGACGTAGTTCGCCGTAGCCAGAGTTCCCGCCAGAGCGGCGAAATTGCCGTTGGCGAGGTTGGCGTTGGTGTTGCCGGACGCACGAATGTGCATGGCGCCGGTCTGAAGGACGCCGTTGTAGACGGTTCCCACCGGGCCATAGCCGCCTCCGGCGTAGTTGATGCCGTTGAACATCTGATCCAGCAACTGGGATTCGCCGCCTCTGCGCGCCGCTTTGAACGCGTCCAGAAGCCCGTTGTTCACGAAATTGGCCGAGTTCAGCGCAACCGTTCCGGTAGATTTCCGGGTCAGCGTGCCGATATAGCGCACGTCCACCGTCAGGTTGGACCCGATGTTGCGCACCAGGGCCATCGTCAGGTTCTGAACATACGGATTGCGCAGATTTTCGTCATACACTGTGTATGTCTGAGTTCTCTGCGTGATCGGAATCGTCTGAAGCGGCACCGCATCGGAGGGTATTTGGGTCGGCAGAAGGTCCGGTAGCATCGCAAAATTCATGTAAGGAGTGCTGCTGTCCCCGCTGTAGACGTTGGTGTAACTCGTGCCGATCGTGTTCGCGATCACGGTCGCAAAACCGTCCGCGCGAGAGATAGGCAGGTAACTGATCTGATAGCCGCCGCGCAGGGTGGTCTTGCCCTTTCCACCCCAGGGAAGCTGCCAGGCAAAACCCACCGCCGGTCCGATGTTGTTCCAGTCGTCCTTGTAGACCTGCTGGCTCGGATTGGGCGAATTAGGCCCGACGAAGGTCTGTTTGGTCAACGAACCGGTGGAGTCGATATTCCCGCTCAGCCAGTTGTCGAAGCCGCCCCCCGATATTCCGAAGATCGAGGAGGGTCCGCCTTCCAGGCCGACCGCCATGCCGGACTCTACATAGGGCACGCCATAGTATTCGTAGCGTATCCCAAGGTTCAGGGTGAGATCGTCCGTGACCTTCCAGTCGTCCTTGAAGAAGAAATCCCATTCCTTCATCCGGATGTCGAAGATCTGGTTTTGCTCGCCTTTAGTGTAGTCGCTCCAGCTCAACGCCGTCGGGGAGTTGACATATACGTAATCGCGCAGGTTGGCAACCGAGCCTGAGAAATAATTCAGGAGGTTGGCCATGCTGTTCGCGCTGCCAAAATAAGGAGCGAAGCCTATCAGCCCGGTCAATCCGGGCGCAAAGCCATTGATTCCATAAATCTGGGAATTCGCGGTAGAGCCGCCAATAACGGACGTGTAGACGTTGGCGTCATTGAAGAAGCGTCCCGTGCCCTGCCGGTCCTGGTAGGACTTGGCCATCCGCAGCTCGCCGCCCCACTTGAACGAATGCCTTCCGTTCGTCCATGTGAGCGTGTCCGAGTAGGTCCAACGCGGATCATAGCCGCCAAACGGCACAGGCAGGTTGCCGCGGCTGCCCACCGGGTTGCTCTGGGGGGTTCCGCTGAAAAACGCAAAGGTGCTGAATACGTCCGTGTGGAAACCCATGTTTCCGGATCCCGGGTTGATGTGCAGCGGCAGCCCCTTGTAGGCAGTGTCGGCCAGGTAGGAGTTGGTGTCATAAAGGTCCTGCAGGAGAGCCACCATATCGGACCCGGTCATCGGATTGTAGATGGCATCGTAGGTCATACTGTCCGTGCGTGACATCCCAAACCGGAATTCGTTGAGCAGCGTAGGCTTCAGCGTAGAAGTTAATTGTACGGAAACATATTTCGGCTTTCGCTCAATGGATCCGCCGTAACCGTTCGGCCAGGATGGGAAGCTGTCGTCGGCCGTCGACTTCTCATACGAAAAGCTCCCGCTGATGCGGTGCCGGTCGTTGAAATTGTGGTCGATCTTGACGTTGAGCTGCTTGCGCAGGTTGTCCTCACCCAAACCGAGAATGTTGTCCCCGCCTTTGAGGCCCAGGGTCCACTTGTGGCCGCCGGTGTTCAGACCATCGCCGACCTCATAGTTATTGGTAACCGGCATGATCCCGGTGAACCGTGAGACATACCCCGTGGAATCGAGTCCGGTGCGGTAAAAATCGTACGGCGTGCCCGCTATCACATCCGTGGCTGGATTAAAATCGGAGCAGTCGTTCGCTGTGGGCTCCTTGAGCAGCTGGCCGAAAACATAGCCGGCGTGCAGCCTGCCCGTGAAAGGCGTGCCGTCCGGATTGGTCGTCGGCGCGATCGGGTTGCCCGCGGCATCGACCGCCCGGCGCGTGGGCGTGATGCCGGTGGTGCTTTCTGATCCCAGGATGTTGGTGCTCATCCAGTTGTCGTACCACCGGAAAATGCCTTTGCGGGCACAGGGCGTCAAAACGATCGGGTTGACCGTCTGGCGCTGCCGCGCGATCTGCTGGTTCCACATCACGAAGAAAAAGGTCTTGTTCTTGATGATCGGGCCGCCCACGCTCGCCGTGTACTCGTTCATGTTGCGCCAGTTTGGCTGCGTGCCGGTGCGGTTGTAGTGATACTCGTTGGAGTCCAGGGCTGAATTCTGGATGCTCCAGACAGCGGAACCATGATAGGCGTTGCCGCCCGATTTCGACAGGATCTGCACCTGCCCGGCGCCGCGTCCCACTTCCGCGTCGACCGGCGAAAGCAGTACCTTGAATTCGCCCACCATCTCGTTGTTGAGGCGCAGGGGCGAATTCAGTCCGGTCGAGTACCGCACGTCGTTCACCGTTACGCCGTCGCGCTGCAGGTTGATGTTGCCGGCCGATACACCCGCCATGACGGTCGTATCCGCGGCAAATATGGGATTCTGGTCGGTGAGCACCGTGCCGCCCATGACTTTGATGAGGTCGAGCACGTTGTTGTTGACCAGGGGCAGCTCGTTCACGGTCTTTTCCGGAAGAGCCAGCCCTACCGACGAACTCGATTCCAGCAATAGTCTTTCCGTTGAGATGGACACTTCAACCTGCTGCTCCAGCTTGCGGACCTGCAGGGTGAAATTCAGACGGACCTGTGCAGCCCCCCTGAGCTGGACGTCCGTGAAGGTCTGCGTCTGGAAACCGGCCAGCTCCGCGGTGACCTTGTAGGTTCCCGGCGGAAGGCTGGCGAAATTGTACACGCCCGCTGCGTTGGTTACCGTAGGCGTCGCGACTCCCGTAGCGCTGTTGGTTGCCGTGATGGCCACTCCGGGCAGCACACCGCCGGTGGCATCCGAAACCGTTCCGCTCAGACTGGAGTTGCTTTGACTGAACGCCGGCGCGGTGAGCATAAGGCACAAAAGCACCGCCCCGACAAAATATCTATTCATAATAGAACTTCCTCCCTTAATCTGACTTAGGAAGAAACCACAGGCCTGCGTTCGCCAGGTTCCCAGGTTCAATGATGCCCGCGATTTCGAATTTCTACTTCAATCTTCTGCTTTCTCAAACATCCGCTTAACGACGTTACTGACACGTGCCAGGTGTGAGAAAATCCGCGGGCGATTGAGTCAATCACTCCCGCTTCACGGAATTCCCTGTTTCCTATATTGGAATTGCCCGTTTCGCCTCGGGACCGGGGCTTATTAGGGGAGAGCCCCTTCAACTCATCCTTTTCACCCGAACCTCCGGCGTCAAATTTAAATTTCTCTAATCTTAACCGACTCAAATTTTGCCAAATGGTTCAACCGATTCAAGGACAATTGATATCCAATTTGGCTATAATCTATACATAAGGGGCGCATTATATCGCATTTTTTACATAATGTGGAATATATTTGCATATATGGTAATAAAGACGACGGCAATGCCATTACCCTCCAATTTTCATTTCATATGTGGTTGTTTTTTAAATTACCTAAGTAAGAAAATCCTTAAAGGTAAGGGGAGGCTCTTTGTATTTCCGGCTCGCAATTCTGTTGGATTGGAAGATTTTTTAGGGCGCTCTTCTTGATACACTGAAGACCTTCAGAGATCCTGTGATGAAGGCGCTGCAGCCACTCCCGTTGCGGGATTGAAGACGAAGCAGCAGAATACCCGATGCCGTTCGGATTCAGGATATCAAGCCGGCAACCGGATGCTCGAAATAGCCGATCGCCCGAGTGCAGAAAAGCACTTTCATGATGAATCGGCTGTGACTTCAGGATTCGCGGGTTCAAGCCATAAATAAACACGGCTCCTACAGCTCGTATTTCCTCAGCTGGCTCGGGCTTTTTCCGGTCGATTGCTGCACGAAACGCGAAAAGGATGCCGGCGACGAGTATCCCAACCTGATCCCGACTTCCTTCACTGATATGTCCGGCCTGTCCAGCATTACACGGGCCATATGCAGCAGTTCCGTGCGCCGGTATTCGCGAAAAGAAGTGTGCCGGGTATTGCGCATGGCATTTTCTATTGTGTGTCGGTCTACCCCAAGCGTGCGCGCAATTTCCGACAGATGGATGCTCGGGGTGTTTGCGATCAAAACATCCAGTTCCTTCAATAGCTTACGCTGATTGTATGTCATAGGCCTTTGGCGAAAGAAAAATGTTTAAATCGTTTATTGACTGATGTGCCACAAGCCAGGCGAGGACCCTGAACTCACCAGGAACAATTAACTGCGCATCTATCAATAGATTAGTTGATGGCATTTTTGTGCGACTTAACATATTTGTCAAGTTTTTTTTAACAAAATGCAAAGCCTCTCCGGCAGAAGCGACCCGGCAGATCCTTCTATAATTTTTCTCAGACCGCAGACCGAAAGCTGCGGTTTGCCTGCTAACCAGGCAGTTCGAAACAATCCGAATCGCAAAAATCCAGGCAATGGTACAAAAAGTGCCGGTTGTGAAATCGGGACAGAAAAATCAAGCCTTTCATGGAGGATTTAGTAGGAATACATGTGTTTTATTTTCAATGCATTACGAAGATTAATGCAAGCTCCGAAAACAAGTTTTCGGATATTGGGCCAATTTTTGCTAATATAGCAGGGGCGAATTTGCCGCCTGGCGATAGGGTTGAATAAACTTCGCCTCGCGCAATCAAAGAAATAGCGTCTTGTCTAACCTTGAGGTTGCCTATGGATGCAAATAAAAAAATTGATCAGGAGCGGCCTGTGAAACCTCCGCTCGACATACTCATTATAGATGATGAAGAGATTTTCACTGAGGCCTGCAGCCAGACTCTCGAGAGAGGCGGATACCGGACCGCCGTGGCCAACAACGGGCCCCTGGGTATTCAAATGGCGGGCTCTGCGCACCCGGGGGTAGTGCTGCTCGATCTTAAAACTTCGGGCCTGCCCGGCCTCGAACTGCTTGATCTGCTCGTGAAGGCGGAGCCGACTGCCGTGCCGATCATCGTCACTGGTCACGCCACGGTGGATTCCGCTGTCGAGTCCATGAAACTCGGAGCCTTCGATTTTCTGACCAAACCTATCGCTCCTGAAAAGCTGCTGGAGACTGTGCGCCGGGCCTTGAGCCTCAGCATCCTGCGCAAGGAGGCCAGTGCATCGAAATCGGGCGCCGGAACGCAGCTTCATGCATCCGACAAGTACGACCTGCTGCTGCAGGGCCTGGATGTCCTCGGGGAAGCCTATTCGCTGGGCATGGAAAAGCGGCAGCTTCTGGATGAACTGGCCTACCTCGAGAACGAAGCCAAGTATCATGCCGCGAGCCTGGGCCAGATCAAAAAGAAAGAACGGGCAATTCTCGATATACGGGATGAGCTGATGGCCGCGGACGCAATCATGCGCAAATATGACTTTCAGAAAAACGCTCTCATCCAGGTGCTCCTGGATGTTCAGGAACGTTTCCGGTGGCTGCCGCGCCACATCCTGAGCTGGATCTCGGGCAGGCTCAACATCCCCCTCCGGGAAATTTACGTAGTCGCCAACTTCTACGAAGCCTTCAGCCTCGATCCGCGAGGCCGTCACACCATCCAGGTCTGCACGGGGACAGCCTGTCACGTGCGCGGGGCGTCGGAGACGCTGACCCGTGTCTCGGCCATGCTTGGCATCCAGCCGGGGCAGACGGACAGCCGGCAGGAATTCACTCTCGAGACCGTCCACTGCCTGGGGTGTTGCGCCCTGGCGCCCGTCGTCCAGATAGACGACCAGTACCACCATGACCCGTCGCGCAGCAAACTCGAGAAAATCATCAAGTCACTGCAGAAAGAGGAGGCGCAAGAATGTCTCGCATAGAAACCGCAGCGGATCTGGAAAGGCTCAGGGAAGAAATCAAAGCACAGCGCGCCGGCAGGCAAACCTGGCTGGCGGTCTGCTCGGGAACCGGCTGCCGCGCCTATGGAGCCGAAACCCTGGCCGATTCCCTTGATGAGGAGATCGAAAAGCGTGGAATCGGCAATAAGTTTGGAGTCCGCCGGACCGGGTGTCACGGATTCTGTGAACGCGGCCCCCTGGTCGTGATTCAGCCTTCGGACGCCTGCTATCTCGGAGCCCAGCCCAAG
>Ga0208980_10000699_pt1 | contig 19399 bp, 14 predicted proteins | sample WetSurMetagenome_3_FD_187993 | JGI IMG/M metagenome (GOLD analysis project Ga0208980, IMG submission 187993) | Wetland microbial communities from Twitchell Island in the Sacramento Delta, sample from surface sediment Aug2011 Site A1 Bulk (version 2) | ecosystem: Environmental > Aquatic > Marine... | reverse complement strand
GGCAATCCGGAAAAAATCCGGCTGAGTTCTCCGGAGGGGTCGCTTTTGCCAAGCAGCGGCCGGATATTGCACAGTCCCCGGTAGGTTTCCGGCATATGCTCCCGGAACAGCTGTAGCAGGGTCCGGTTTTTCCAGAGGAACATGCCGCTGTTCCAGAAGTAATTGCCGGAAGCCAGGTATTGCGCCGCAGTCGCGGCATCTGGCTTTTCGATGAATCGCACAACGGGCCAGGCATCGGCGCGAACTTCGGGCTTTTCCGCCAGCACGTAACCGTAACCGGTTTCCGGCCGTGTGGGGGGGATTCCGAAGACGACGCCGGTGGATCCCTCGATGTTTTCCAGACCGGTTTGCACGGTTTTTAAATAAGCTTCAGCATCGCCGATATAATGATCGGCCGGCAGAGCCAGCATGAGTGCTTCCGGGTCGCGTTGCTCGATATGAAGCGCGCAGAATCCAAGGCAGGCCGACGTGTCCCGTCCGATGGGTTCCACTATGAAATTCTCCCCCGGAATCTGCGGCGACTGCTTACGCGCAACCTCCAAATGCGCCGCGCCAATCGAGATCAATATCCTGTCCGACGGTACCAGTTTGTGGATTCTCTCGATTGTGTCCTGAAGCAGCGAATTGGCGCCCAGGAGCGGAATGAAAGGTTTAGGCAGGGTTTGTGTGCTCAGCGGCCAGAATCTTTCGCCGCGCCCTCCGGCCATCACTACCGCATAAAGTGCTGTCATTTTAAGACCTTTTCGTTATCTCAAGGGGTGGTAATTTTAATGTAGAAGGCTGAGTTTTCCTATGGAAAAAGCAGCCCTTATGGCGAATGCCGGGATTTTTCCGGGAGAACGATGGCGTTATCTGAACTGGGTTTTTGCGATTGCCCCGAAATCTGGGGGCAGGGGAGGATTTGCTATGGCAGGACTGAGCCAGGAAAAATGCGTTGCGTGCCGGGCAGATGCTTTGCGCGTCACGGAATCGGAGATTGCGGAATTGAAACCTCAAGTCCCTCAATGGGAACTGCGCGAGCTCGACGGGATCCCCAGGATCGAGCGGACCTACCGGTTTAAAAATTTCGCCGGCGCCCTGGCCTTTACGGTCAAGGTGGGTGAACTGGCGGAATCCGAGGGCCATCATCCGGCAATCCTGACCGAGTGGGGGAAAGTGACGGTGACTTATTGGACCCATGCCATCCGTGGATTGCACCGAAATGATTTCATCATGGCCGCCCGGACCGATGTTCTCTACGGATCATAGGGCAGCCAGGGATTCCCGATTTTTTCTTGAATGAACGGGTAATCCTCCGGCTCTGCCGAATGTAGTTGAAAGCTTCTGCGGGTTAGCGCATTGCTCTCGAGAATTGGTAACAGAATCTGACGGCGTCGACTGCGGCTCTCGCTCTCTGCAGGAAAGACAGCGGTTTGTCGCTGGGATGCGTATGAGTCAGGAAGGGACTTACCAATAGGCAGGAATTTGCCGCCCTCCGGTGGAGTTCCATGCTTTCTCCCGGGGGTATCAGGTCGTCATAGGCGCCATGCAGGAAGAAAGCCGGGCAGCGAAGTTTGCTCAGCGAATCCCGGGGATCGAGCGCGCTAAACACGCGCGCGACCATATAGTCCATAATTTGCCGGGCAAGTTCCGAATCCGATTCATCTTCCCTCATGGTCGCCAGGCGATACCATCGCAATCCCTCCGCGGTCAAGCCGGCCGGAATCGGCGGGACATTTTTTTGCAGCAGAAGGGCATCGAGCAGGGAGCGCAGAAACTGCCGATCCTCGCCCTCCCGGACCAAATCCAGAGCAGCAAGCATGACGATCCATTTTGCATAGAATCGCGTTGGGTAATACCCGGCGCTGACAGTCACCGGTCCTGAGGCAAACCATTCCCTGGCGCAGCGGGTCAGATTGAAATAAGGTCCGATCCCCATGGCAAAGGCAACCTTGTCCCGAACCTCATCTCTGGCGGCGGCAATCAAGGCGAGAGTTCCCGAATAGGAGATCCCTGCAAGCCCGGTTTTACGAACCTTTTCGCTCTCCTCCAGTGTCCCGATCTGGTTGTACCAGAACACGAATTGCTCCACCGGTTCCGCGGAAATCTGAAATTTCCGGAATATTTCGACGTCGGGCGTGATCACCAGAAATCCGGCATCCGCCATCATGCGCGAAAAGGCAATCAGGCTGGGATGATAGCACCCCATTTCACTGAGCCCGGCCACGATGATGATCGCCCGTTGGGCAGGCAATTTCGCGGGGCGGTAGATCAAAGCCTCGTAGCTGCCCGATTTTGCAGGACGGCGTATTTTGGTTTCCTTGATTGCGAGGCCTTCTCCGGTCGAGTTAGCCGCCTGCTTCTGAAGCACGCGCGCGATGCGCGCGGCCAAAACGAGGTCGCGCAGCGGATTCCATAGGACCACTACGGCAAGCACCAGCCCGGCCGCGATTCCCCATTTCCATTTTGCCGAAAATGAAGCCATAGAAAAACTCATCCGCTCAATAATGCCCGGGATCTATGTCCCGGGCGGAGCATTATAGTCTCACAGCTCCCCTAATACGGCAAACAAAGCGGAAATCCCTTTGTCCGCGCCCGGCAGCTGAACGCAGTCCCCGCAGCATGCACGCAAAGGAGGATCCCGGACCAGACATCGATAGCATCTTTCGGTATCGGATTCGCCCTCACCATTTTGTATTATTAAGCTCGATCCCGATGACTACTGAAATGGGAGGAGCGATGCTTAGCCTGTGTGAACTCCGGCGAGCAGCCCGGGTAATTCAGGAAAGTTTGATGCATTCAAGACTCCGGCGGGTGAGCCGGCCGGACGAACATACTCTGGTCCTGTCCCTGGAGGCACAGGCAGGCAGGTTTCATCTGCTTTTTTCGACCCATCCCGAGTATGCCCGGATCAGCCGGTCGGATCAGCCCGAGTCCCCGGCTCCGGCAGGCTCGTTCGATGAATATGTGCGCGCCCACCTGGTAGGCAGCCTTCTGGCCGGAATGGATCCGCCTGAGGCGGACCGGCAGGTATCCCTGCGCTTTCAGTTCCGATCGGAAGCCTGGGTGTGGCGCTTTTCCATCCTGGGTGCGCGCAGCAATGTCTATTTGCTGAATGAAGGGGAGAAGCTTGTTCATTCTATTCGCCCGCTCGAAGAAACACGCCGGGAGCTGAAGATCGGCGGAGACTGGTCCAATCCGCGCGGATCGGCGCCGTCGGAGGGAACGGACCGGTGGGCGCACCTGCCCGACGAGCTGTATCTCGAAGCAATTGAACGGACCTATCATCCTCTCGAGCTGAAAAGTCTGGCCGAACAAAAGGCGCGCAGAATCGAGCAGGCCATCAAAAAAGAACGGTCTTTCCTGCAGCGAAAGTTCCTCAACCTCAAGGAGGATCTTGCCGAATCGCAAATGGCGGAAGCCTATCGCCATAAAGGCGAATTGTTAAAAAATGTGTTGCACACCGTCCGTCCGGGGGAAGGCAAGGCTTTGGCAAAGGACTATGCAACCGGTGAGATTGTCGAGATAGCGCTGGATCCGCGTCTGACGCCGGCGGAGAACCTCGAATCATATTTCGTCCGCTACCAGAAAGAATCGAGGGGTGCCGAGATGATCGGGAGGCAGCTGGAGGAGATTGAGTCCGCACGGGCCGAGCTTGAACAAATCGAGCAGCGGGCGGCAAAAGCGATGGAGACGGATCCGCCGGATACCGCGGCGCTTGAAAGCATCCTGTCTCAACCCGTCATTCACAGGCTGCTTCGGCGCCGATCCTCAGCAAGAAAACGTGAGGAGCTTCCGGTCAAATCGCCAAAAAACAAAGAGATGCCCGCCCGTCTGCTTCCCAAGCGCTATAGGACCGAGGACGGCATGGAGATCTGGGTGGGACGCAGCGACGAGGGAAATGACTATCTCACCACCCGGTTGGCGCGGGGCAACGACCTGTTCTTTCATCTCGAGGGATATCCGGGAAGCCACGTAATCCTGCGCACGGAGGGGCGTCTGGATCCGCCGTCTTCATCTCTCCTGGCTGCCTGCGAACTGGCGGTTCATTTTTCCAAGCTGAAGAACGCGGGCCACGCGGATGTTCATGTTGCCCCGGTCAAGGATGTGAAGAAGCCCAAAGGGGCAAAGCCCGGCCTGGTGTACGTCAGGCGCGGCAAAACCATCCATTTGAGGCGCGATCCCAACCGGCTGCAGAGCATTCTGGCTTCAAGACTCGACGATTGAACCTCCCTGCCGCCCAAAAGCTTTATAACCACGTATCATTCGCGGTCCAACGGCGCTTTTATCGGGACAATCGATGAGTCCTTTACCGGTTCAGGCGATGATGATGACGTCGGGCTGGGTCTGCATCTGGGCGCCGCCTTTGACGGGCTTGAGCCCAAACAGCTGGTCCAGGTTGAGTGGAGGTGTGTCGTAGTGACGGCGTTTCTCCCATCGGTTGCGAAAAAAAATCTTGATGCCGCGGAACTTGATGAATGGATACACGCTGGCGTCGGTGATCTTGTTGTACTTGACCACCTTGATCGCCTGTTTGCCCAATCCATCCATGTCAATCACCAGATCGACATTCTCGTAGGTTTTAAGGGACTTTTTGTCTTCGATCATGAAGGGCACACCGTCGTTGATGTTCGGGTCGCCGAACTGGTGCACGATCAGGACCTTTTTGTTCGCAAGCCTCTGCGCGCGTACATAGTCGTCAATCATGCGCTGGGCTTCGTTGATCTGCGAGGCTTTCAATGTGCCGATGGGTATGCCCGGCTTCTCCCTGCCTTTGTACACTCGGAACTCGGGGTCGAGGGCTATGGCCACGTTTTCATGCTTGAGATACCCCTTTTCGATGATGCGTTTCACCTGCTGGGCCGGACTGGACCTGCCGATTTGTGTGTCCAGAACCACCATCCATCCCCGCTTCGCCGCCGGCTCGATATATTCGCCCACCAGATCTTTAACTCTTCCTTCCAGGTAGAGCAGGCAATCATCGTTGGGTTTGCAGGGATTGGCCATCGCGTATATGAGATGAACGGCCGGTATCACGCCTTTTTTGGCGCTTCTCTTGCGGATGCCCTGAATCCACGGCTGAATATCGGTCTCCATGTCCTTGAATCCCCTGTATGCCCCCAGGCGGCCAAGGACTGGAGCTACATTGAACGCTCTTCCATAAACGGCAAAAAGAGTGTTGTTTGTCAACAGAGAGACGGTTTGGGCAACAGGTTTCGCAGCATCCTGGGAAACTTGATCGGGACCTGTATCAATTCCGGCTATGCACGCCAGAATCGAGGCGAGAACCGGCAGGGTGAGGATGAACTTTAGTGGCATTCCGAGTCGCATTCTTCATGAGATAACGTTCCGTAACGATAGCAATCCAATCTTGGAGCCTTCGGGGTTGCACGGCACAGCGATTTCCCCGAAAGCTCAAAGATTTTGAAGCTCATGCCTAGTTCACACCCTCTTCCGCGGCCGGGGCTTCGGGCGCCGCCTCTTTGCTTCGGGTGGATGAAAACAGGCGCCGCAAAGCCAGCTTCGCGTCATCGAAGAGCGAATAGATGACCGGGGTGACCAGCAGCGTCAGCAGCAGGCAGATGATCTGTCCGCCGATAATCGTAACGGCCATCGACGCGCGGGATCCCGACCCGGCACCCCTGCCGAAAGCAATCGGCAGCATTCCGGCAACAATCGCAATCGTGGTCATCAGGATCGGGCGCAGGCGCACGTGATTGGCCGCAACAATTGCTTCGTTTCTTTCCAAACCCTGGGCGATAAGGGTGTTTGTGTAATCAACCTGCAGAATGGAGTTCTTCTTGACGACCCCGAAAAGCATCATCAATCCGATGGCGCTGTATACATTGAGGGTCATGCCGAACATCATCAAGGCAAACAACCCGCAGGGAACGCTTAACGGGATTGCCGTCATGATAGTAAGCGGATGGACAAAGCTATTAAATTGGGAAGCCAGCACCATGTAAATGAATATCACAGCCAGAATTATGGCCATTGCGAAGTCACTTGTGGCCTGACTGAGCACTTTGGCTCCGAAACCGAAATTCGCGGTATAGCCGGATTTGAAATCAATCTCGTCGATTTTTTCCTGCACTGCATTGATTGCAGATTGAAGTGGAATGCCGTCAAGGCTGGCATTCATGCCTACCATCCGCTGTCGGTTGTAACGGTCGATATCGGATGGACCCGGTTCAATCGCTAGGCTGGCGATATCGCTCACCTTGACAAGCCGCCCTCCAGTGCCGGGCACAAGCAACTCACCCATTCTTGACGAATCATTTCGGAACTGCTCGTCCAATCTCAGTTTGACGGAGAACTGATCGTCTCCTTCCTTGTACTTGGACACTTCCTCTCCGCCGACGAGAAGCCGCAGGCTCGAGGCCAGCGAGTCGATCGAAACTCCGAGGTCCGCCGCCCGCGTTCGATTGATACGCACGCGCAGTTCCGGCATAGGGGGTTCAGTGCTTTCAGTTGCGTCCACTATGCCTGGGATCGTTTTGACCTTTTCCATCAATTGCCCGAGATAATCCTCCAGTTGCTGTAGATCGGGCCCCTGGAGCTGCACTTGAATGCGATTGCCGCCGCCTCCTCCTCCGCCACGCCCCCCGCCTGCTGTAGAACTGCCCGATATATCCGTGCCTCCCGAGACCGTGATTCGGGCGTCCGGGAATCTCTGAACGAATGCACGGGCATTCCGGATCAGTTCCTGTTGAGATACTTTGCGATTCTCGAGCGGCGTCAGGCCTACATAAAAATTGGCGTTTCCGGCGCCTACATTTGCGTAAACAGTTTTCACCTCGGGCAGCTGCCTGATTCCCTCTTCCATCGGTTTTACATATTCATCAGTTCGGGCAAAGTTTGTTCCCTGCGGCAGCCTGACGTTGATGCTGAATTCGCTCTGGTCGTCCTCGGGTACAAGCTCCTTACCCACTTTCGGGAAGAGAATAGCTGTCGAAATGACCACGGCAATTCCGATCAGAACCATGATGGAGCGATGACGCAAGCTCCAGCCGAGCATTTTTCCGTATCTGCGGTCTATAAAGGTGTAAAAACCGCGCGATTTCGAGGCCACGCGACGGGCATCCGTCGGCTTCAACCAAACGCCGCAAAGAGCCGGAGTCAGAGTAAAGGATATAAACATCGAAAGCAGGAAAGCAGAAGCCGATACGATGCCGAAGCTGTAAAAATACTGCCCTATCTGTCCCGTCATGAACGCCATGGGGAGAAATATGACAACTAGCGACATCGTGGTCGCCATAACTGCCAGTCCGATCTCGCCCGTCGCTTTGGATGCAGCCACTTTCGGTGCAACTTTTTTTTCTTCCACGTAACGGAAAATGTTTTCCAACACAACAATCGCGTCATCGATAACAATTCCGGTCGCGAGCGAGAGCGCCAGCATTGTCATATTATTCAAGGTAAAGCCAAGCGCTTTCATAACTGTAAAAGTACCGATAATCGATGTCGGGATTGCGAGAGCTGCAATAATGGTAGATCGGAGATTGCGCATGAACAGGAGCACAACCAGGCTGGCGAGCAGGCCGCCGAGCATAAGGTGGTGCTGGATTTCCTCAAAGGAACGGCGGATAAAGACGGACTGGTCGCGTGTGGTCTGTATTTTGATGTCGGATGGCAATGTCGGCTTGATACGTTCTAGCCGCTCCAGGACAGCATCCACTACTTTGACGGTATTTGTTCCGGATTGCTTCCTGATGCTGAGCGAGACAGCCTCCCGCCCGTCCAGCCGCGATAGGCTGCGCGGTTCCTCAACGGTGTCCAGCACGCGGCCTATGTCCCGGAATGTAAGAACGGAGCCGCCGGTGTAGGCAATGATGATTTTATTGAAATCCTCGACTGTCTGAATGCGTCCCATGGTACGCAAAGAAATTTCGTTCGGCCCGGATAGGAATGTTCCGCTCGGGATTTCCACGTTCTGTCTCTGAACAGCGTTGCGGACCTGATCGACTGTGAGACCATAAGCGTTCATGCGGTCTTCATCAAGCAGCAGCTGGATTTCACGATGTCGATCGCCTGTGAAGGTAACTTCCCCAACATCCTCGACCGTCTCAAGTACCTGCTTGAGCTGCCTGTCCACTATCTGACTGATTTCCTTTTGCGAGCGGTTCCCGGAAACCGCGATCGTAAGAACTGGAGTCGCATCGGGGTCATTCTTCTGAATGACTGGAGCCACAGTATCCTTCGGGAACTGGTTTACGATAGTAGCGACCTTGTCCCGCACATCCTGAATGGCTGACTCTATGTCTCTCTCGAGAACGAAGGTAACCATGACCATGGAAAATCCCTGTCGGGATCCGGAACGCAGCTCGTCAATACCGGCAATGGTATTAACCACCTCCTCTATCGGCTTCGTGATCTGAGTTTCCATCTCCTCGGCACTCGCGCCGGGCAGACTGGTCCTGATATTCACCATCGGGTAATCCGTTTTGGGCATCAGGTCAAGACCGAGCTGGCGGTAGGAGGCGATTCCGAGCACAAGGAGGGCTGCCGACATCATCAATGCAAATATAGGACGTCTGATACTAACATCAGCGAGCTTCATGGCCGACCTCCCTTCAGCCCGCTCGAGGCATCACTCCCGGAGGCAGGTTCCGCCATGCTGTTTGCCGGCAAACTAGAGCCTGCCAGTTGCGCTATCTTGACCGGCACTCCAGTGGCCAGCAACGACAGATTGTTCGCGGCCAGGACTTCATCTCCCTTCAGCCCGCCTAAGACTTCATAGAGGTTCCCGATACGCGTCCCCAGAGAAAGCATCTGTTGGCGGGCTTTGCCATTTTCGATGACGTAGACATTGGATACGCCAGCCAGTGTGGATACGGTATTTTCGGGGACGGCCAGGACGTTTTCGTCCTTATGGGTATAAATGACACCTTTGGTGAAAAAGCCCGGTTTGAGGCCCCGGTCCCTGTTGTCGACCAGGATCTCGACCGGGAAAGTGCGTGTGGCCTGATCCACGGCCGGGCTCACGTTGGATACCCTGCCCTGAAATTTCTGGCCGGGAGCGGATTCCACGGCAAATTCCACCGGCAAGCCTGCTCGCACCAGACCTGCGTAGCGTTCCTGGATGGCCGTCTTGACCTTGAGAGGATTCATCTGAACGATCAAAACCACCGGAGTGTTCTCGCGAATATATTCTCCCTGCTGCACATAACGCTCGGCGACCTGTCCCGCAACGGAGGATTGGATGTCGGTATCGTTCAGCTTCTTCTCCGCCAACTCAACAGCCTGGCGCCTGTCCTGAAGCGTGGCTTTAAGGCTTTGAACAGTCTCAAGCGCAGCCTGGTAATTGGCCTCGGTGACTTTCACCCTCGTTTCGGCCGTATCCAGGTCTGCCTGAGGAAGAAGATTCTGGCTTCTCAGCCTTTGGGCCCTGCGAAGCTGCGCCAGCGCGTCGTCTCGATTGGCTATCGCCAAGCGGACAGAGGAGATTTGATCATCCGGCAGCGGCTCGGTCACCCGCACACCGTCGATGCCGAGTTGGGCTTCAGTTTGTTTCAACTGGCTCTGAGCCCGCTGCAGCGCCAGATCCAGTTCCCGAGGATCCAGCCTAACGACTACCTGGCCGACCTTGACTTCCTGGCCAAGTTCAACCAGAACCTGCCGGACAACTCCTGCGACCTCGCTGCTGAGTTTTGCCTGATCCGGAGAAATGAGGGATCCGGCAAGATCCACCTGGCGCTGAATGGATATCCGCTGGGGGGTGGTTGTATGGATGGCCACCTCCGATGCCACGCCGGGGCCGCCGCCGCGTTCGGCCATGCCCGATCCTGTCTTGCCGGGCGGGCCGCCTGTGTCACTGCCGTTTTTGGCGCCGCCGCAGCCTGCGGCCATCACGGATACAAGCAAAAGAATCGCTGCAATGCTCCAGGTCAGATGCTGGATCGCGCTAATTTTCTCTGAAATTTTCATGTTCACCGTCTTCATTAAGGATTGATGCGCCGGGCACAACTCTTCCCTAAAGGCAACGAAGTATAATACGCAGGATTTAAACAAATGTTTAGGGTTTATTTGGGCAAAAAGACACAAGCAGTGGTTTGCGGTTAGTGGTTAGCGGCTAGAAAGTTTCGATCGATGATAAAACGGCATTAAATCACAGAATGGCCGCCTTAAGACGACTTTTTCCGGCGGAGCCAGCCGCAAAACCCCAATCACCCGACTAACTGCTAACCGCTAACCGCTGTTTTGATGCTTGTCACTCTTCAGGGGATGCCGTAAGATGTGACTTTAGGCTTATAGAGCCGTGACGGGCCCCGGGCCCTGTGCAATATAATCCTCGAACCATGTCAGGTCCGGAAGGAAGCAGCATTAAGAGGTCAATTATATGTGCAACAGGTTTCCCGGGGCTCGACCTCTCTTACTATGCAATATCAAGTCATAGCCCGCAAATGGCGCCCCCAAAATTTCAATGAGCTGGTAGGGCAGGAACACGTTTCCCGTGCTCTGCTGAATGCCCTTCAAAGCGGGCGCGTGGCACACGCTTTTCTTTTTTCCGGGCCGCGCGGAAGCGGAAAAACGACCACGGCTCGGATTCTGGCCAAGGCGCTTAACTGCCATGGCGGCAAACCGGGCGAGCCCTGCGGCCAATGTGTGTCCTGCCTGGAGATTGCGGCGGGGAACTGCATCGATGTGCTCGAAATCGACGCCGCGTCCAACACCGGCGTAGATAACGTCCGCCAGCTGATTGAACAGGCCCGATACTTCCCGGCGCGCGACCGCAACAAGGTTTTCATCATCGATGAAGTCCACATGCTCAGCAATGCGGCTTTCAGCGCGCTTCTGAAGACTCTCGAAGAGCCCCCGGCGCATGTGGTTTTCATCATGGCGACCACGGAGTACCACAAGATTCCGGCAACCATCCTTTCCCGGTGCCAGCAATACAACTTCAAACTCATAGCCTATCCCCTGATACTCGACCGGTTGCGCTTCATTTCGGATGCAGAAGGCATCCGGATCAGCCGGACGGCTCTGGAACAGGTTGTTTTCTCCAGCGGCGGCAGCATGCGGGATGCCATGTCGGCTTTGGATCAGGTGATCGCTTTTAGCGGTGATCATGTCGAGGATGAGGATGTCACGGCGCTGCTCGGATTGATCGAGCCCAAGATGCTGAGCCGGACCGTTCGGGCCATTGCTGCAAATGATCTGGAATCCATACTCAAAGTAGTGGCAGAGCTCGTGGAGGCAGGCCAGGATCTGAACAACTTTGTGCGCCGACTCGCGGGCCAGTTTCGAAACCTGATGGTTATGAAGGCGGGGATAGCGGAACCCGCTCTTTTGGGCGTCCCGGATAGCCTTCTTCCGGAATTGAAGGAGCAGGCCGGCCTTTTTTCCCGGGAAGATCTGCTCCGGCTTTTTGATGGGTTCCAGAAGATTGAAACCGCGATGAAATATGCAATCCAGATCCGGTTTCAGCTCGAAATGGGATTGATCGAGCTCGCCCATATAGCCAAGCTGCGTCCCCTCGAGGATTTGATCGCTGAGTTCGGGGGAGGAATTGAGGGAGATGCCCCGCGAAAAACAGCGGACAGACCGGATCCGGCGAGTCGGCCCAATATGCATCCGGCAGAACGTCTGCCTGCGGCGAATCGGCAGCAAGGAACGACCCGCGTGCCGGATGCCGGAAAAGACTCCGCTCCGGCAATCCGTGAAACTTCTCCTTCCAAGCCGTCGGCAGGCGCAACTGTAAGCGCCCCTCCGGTTCGCGAGCCCCGGGAATTTTTGATCGACATTGCTTCCGCGGTCGGAAGAGAATCGCTGGAATCTCTTTTGCTAACCTTGAGCGGAGCCAGGCTAGAAGGCGATAAGGTCATGCTTGAATCCGGGGCGTCCAATGAATTCAGCCGGCGGCAAATCAAAGAGAATCTGCCTGTCATAAGCCAGGCAGCCTCCAGGATTGTCGGGAACAAAGTCACGGCGATTCTCGGCGGGGCGGATCCCGGTCAGCCTGCGCCCTCTGCTCTTTCCCGTCCCGATCGCCTGACCCCTCCTGAAAGCGATCTCCTGGAGAGGGCGAAGCGGGAACCCATCGTCAAATCCTTTCTTGACGTCTTCCCGGGACCCGTCAAGGCAGAAAAGATCGACACATGAGCGATTATGCCGAGCCCATCGAGAAATTGATCGACGAATTTCGCAAGCTTCCGGGAATCGGTCCGAAAAGCGCTCAGCGATTGGCGTACAGCGTTCTGCGCCGTCCCAAAGAAGATGCGGAGCGTCTGAGCCGAGCCATCCTGGAAGTAAAGGAAAAAATCGGTTTTTGCTCCCGCTGCAACAACTTTTCAGATAAGGATCCCTGCAATTACTGCAACAACACGGGCCGGTCGCCGGAAACGATCTGCGTCGTCGAAGAACCCCACGATATCCTCGCGGTCGAAAAAACGCGGGAATATCACGGGCAGTACCATGTGCTGCACGGCGTTCTTTCGCCCATCAACGGTGTCGGACCCGAGGACCTCAAGCTCAAGAACCTGCTGGAGAGACTCCGGGAAGGGAACGTCCGGGAAATTATTCTGGCAACCAACCCGAACGTGGAGGGGGAGGCCACGGCAATTTACCTGGCCAAACTTCTCAAACCCATCGGCGTAAAAATCAGCCGCATAGCCTTGGGGGTCCCGGTCGGGAGTGACCTGGAGTTCGCAGACGAAGTGACCATGTCCAAAGCCCTCGAACACCGGCACGAACTGTAACTCATTGACGATTGACGAATGACAATTGGAAACATTATGCCCGGAATCGTCCCTGAAGGCCGCACGGTTTTAAGGCCTTTAAAAACAATCGCCAGAAGTGATTCGGAATTTTATATTGCCTGCTTTACACGAGCAATTGTCAGATAAGTTTGCGATCTTGAACTCATCAATCGTAAATCGTCAATTGTTAGTGGGCGCCTTCGACCCAGACTTCGCCATCTTCGAAGAATTCCTTTTTCCAGATCGGGACGATCTGTTTGATTGTATCGATCGTGAATCGGCACGCATCGAAGGCCGCTCCGCGGTGGGCGGAGGCCACGACAATGACCGTGCTGCATTCGCCGATCTCCACACGTCCCAGCCGGTGCACGATGGCGATATCCCGGATTGCGAATTCTTTCTTTGCGCGCGCGCCGATTTCCTCGATCTTTTTCAGCGCCATCGGTTCGTAGGCGTCATATTCCAGGTAAAGAACGCCCTTGCCGTTGGAGTTGTTGCGCACAACCCCTTCGAAAACGACGACCGCTCCATCCTCGGGCCGCTGAATGCTGCGCGTGACCGATGGAATGTCGATGGTTTGCCGCACGAGACGAAACACGCTAACCTCCGCTGACGGGCGGGAAAAATGCCACCTCGTCCCCGTCCTTTACCGGCGAATCGAGAGTCGCAAATTCGGAATTCAGGGCAACAAGGACGGATGAGCGGCGTGCCTGCAGCGACGGGAAGTCTGCGGTCAGTTCCCTAAAAATAGAATCCACGTCGGTGAATCCGCCGGAGCTCAAGTTTATCTCGCGGGTTCCGGCCAGGTCCGCGAGCGAAGCGAAAAGCAGCACCCGTATGTTCATCAGTAAAGGTTTACGAAAATAGAGCAGATTTCATCAATGGTTCTTTTGACGCGCGCCTCGGCCCGGACACGATTGGCAAAAATGCTGAATACGAGGTTTCGCCCGGACCGGGTTGTCATATAGCCCGCAAGAGTCGTCACACCGCTCAAGGTGCCTGTTTTGGCGTGGATGGACCCTCTCACTTCATAGCCGGACAGGCGGTTTTTCAGCGTTCCATCGGTTCCGCTTACGGCCAGGGTATTGATAAAAAGGCCGAAGTATGGACGCTTCGACAGGAATTCGAGCAGCGAGGTCTGGAAACGGGGAGTTACGAGATTTTCCCTCGACAGCCCGCAGCCGTCGCTCAGCTGGATCTTTGCGCTGTTGATGCCCGCTTCCTCCAGGAATTCGTTGACGACCTGAAGCCCCGCATCGTTGGTTCCTTCGCCTTTGAATTCCGCGCCCAGAGTTCCCAGAAGCATCTCGGCATGCAGATTCTGGCTCCGCTTGTTGATGATCTCCAGCGCGCGGATCAGCGGGGGCGACTTGTGTTCCGCAAGCAGTTGCCAGGCCAGGCGTTGTTCGGAGGGAACATCCCCGCTGCGGATCACACGGATGTCTCCCTCGACGACTATCCCGAGCTTCTGCAGCTCTTCTTTGAGCATGGTGGCCGCCACTTCGGCGGGTTTTGCCATGGCCACATATTGGCTGTGAGCCCGGTTCAGAGGAAGAATCCCTGAAACCACCACCGTATTTGTCCCGGGAATCATACGAACGTGTACGCTTTTCTTCGCTCGGGAGCTGCCCGTAGTCGCCAGATTTCGAATGTGGAAATAAGAAGTTCGCGGTTCCGTGGTGACGTAAACCAGCCGTTTGCGCTTTGTCGGCTGCACTTGGACCAAAAGGGCATTATTGTTGATGCTCAATGCATTGATGGCATCTCCGCTGGACGACCGGAGGTCCCGTATAGACCAGCCTTTTTCGTTCTTCAGGGAATCGAAATAACTGTCGTCCCCGATCACATCGCCCCGGATTTTTTTGACTCCCAGGCTCTGCAGCTTCTCCGCCAATTCCTGCAATGCCGATTTCTCGAGCAGCTCGCCGTAAGAGTCGATGAGATTCGGGTCCCCGCGGCCTACAAGGATCAGGTTTCCCGGAACGGTGCCGCCCGGTTCAACCGGCTCATCGGAATATACGCCCGTCCGGTATCTGAAATCCGGTCCGAGTTTTTCCAGCGCGGTCGATGTGGTAACTACCTTGAGAACGGATGCAGGGAGAAAAGTCCTGTCGGGATTGACTTCAAGCAGTACGTCGCCGGAGGCCGGATCCACGATTTGAATCCCCCAGTCGGCGGAGCGAGCCCCCGGGCGCCTGAGGGATTTGGCGACCTGTGTCTGGATGGTCTGGAGCGTGGCGGCCTGACCTTCAGGAGCGAGAGCAGGTAAAAGAATGGCGCAAATAACCAAGATCGGCAGCCATCTGCAAGCACGAGTCGGCAATCCCTGAATCCTCCTTACGTAAATGGCTCTGGAATGTCCTGCAGATTATATATCGGCTAAAACATCCGTTAGCTTCACTTCGGTGCGTATCATAGCACAGCCGGAAAATTTTATTCAATTCGCAGGATCGTAATGGCTACGGCAAAAAATCATGTCCTGCGGGGCGTTTCGATCAGAATGGCGTCGCGCAGCGATATGCCTCCCACCCTGCCCCCCACGGCGATGATCACGGTCCCCTCGATTTTGGCCGTCGGTTCGACCGTCTCGGGATTTACGATGCAGGCATAGTCGAGGGTGGCCAGAGATTCGGTGCTCAGGAGGTGCGCTATCTCAACCAGAATTTTTTTCGGCTGCGTTTCTCCGGCGCTGACGGCCTTTTCGGCGGCGATCAGGCTTCGGTAAAACACCGCCGCGGCTTTCAGTTGCTGCCCGTTCAGCAGGGAATTGCACCCTGAATAGGCAAGTCCGGAAGCCTCGCGAACAACTGGCGCAATCACCACTTCGGCGTTGATGTTCAGGTCCCGGATCATTTTCCGAAGCAACGCTCCCTGGAGCCCGTCCTTCTCGCCATAATAGATAAAGGTGGGCCGTGTGATGTGCAGCAGCTTGAGGGCACCGGTGATCGTTCCCTTCAGAAGAGACACCGGCAATCCGGTCAGTTCGGCTCCGAGGTTCTGAACCTCCACGTAAGTGGAATAATTTGCAGGATACATTTCGCTCTCAGGAGGAACGAAAACATAGTCGACGTTCTCCTGCCGCAGAAGATCCACATCCCTTGTCGTATCGCGGGGGAATTGCCTGTACTCCTCCTCCGATGCGAATTCGAGACGGTTGACGAAAATGGACACGATTACGAGATCCGCCATTTCGCGGGCCGAGCGTATCAGGCTCAGGTGGCCGGGATGAATGGCCCCGAGTGTGGAGACCAGCCCTATCTTAACTTCGGATGCAACCATCTTGGAGGCGATGGCGGCCATCCTTTGAATCCGGTTGACGATTTCCATTGGCTCCCATGATAGCTTCACTCCCGTTCAGGACGCAAGCTGCGCGTAGAGTCGCAGGAGCTTGAAAAGCCCGGCGGATGCCTGAAAACGCGGATCCCCGAAGGATCGGCACAGGCCTCAAGCAGCAACCGGATGGATTTTTTCAATACCGGGTGAATAATCTCCGGAGCGATCTGCGCCAGCGGGACTAGAACAAACCTGCGTTCCGCCATGCGCGGATGGGGAATAGTCAGTTTTGGGTCATTCAATATCGTGTCGTTATACAGAAGGATGTCGAGATCCAGCGTGCGCGGCGCATTGCGGAATGTGTGAATCCTGCCGCAATTTTCCTCGATGGCCTGACAGAGCGCCAACAGATCGAGAGGCGCAAGGTTGGTTTCCAGTTCCATCGCCAGGTTCAGAAACCAGGGCTGATCGGCAAACCCCACCGGCTCCGTCTCGAACCACGAGGACACGCGGGACGCGTTTCCGCTCTTCTTCAGAGAGACCAGTGCAAATTCAAGATTCGCGAGACGGTCTCCCAGATTGCTGCCGGCCGAAATATATGCCTTGTGTAGAATCATTCCTCTTTCTCGCGACCTCGGGACAGAGTGCCGGCTGTTCCAGAGGTTGAATATCGGATCGACAATCCTGGACCAAATTTCAGAACAGAGTTTCCGGACGCTTTAAATTTCCGAAGCTTCCAATCCCTTTGAGAGTGAATGAAAATGTGAATCTTGACTCCGTACGCAAACCCAGGTCGAACTGGTTGAATTCGGCCGCTATGCCGCAGCAGTTCCAGATATAATTCACGCGCGTCTGGCTGTTAAGCCACTGGGAGGTGCGGAGGTTGTAGCTGACCGTGAGACTGGAAGAGAGCCCCCTTTCCGGATTGCCGTAGCCGATTTGCCCCTGGATGTGGTTGCTGTCCATCATCCCCGGCTCGGTTGCGAGGGCTCTGAAGTAGGTTCCGGAAAGAACGAATCTGCCCTGTTGCCAGAGGGTCGAAAGGCTCCCATTGCGCCAACGCTGAAGCCTGGTATCGTAATCTGCCCGCACGTCGTGATGAATCCCGTTTTGGGGCGAGATCTGGACGATGGCGCTGATGGGCGACATGTTTCTCATGATTCCCGTCTGATAAAATCCGCTGACCGTATCCAGGGGATAGAAGGAGTTGAGCCGGCCCTCTTTAAAGGCGCCGCCGAAGGTCGGATCAAAGTAATATTTCTGCACAAGGCCGACCGTCATCAGTTCGCGCTTCTCCATGTTCCCGGCATCCGTTTTCCTGTCTGCATAAAACCGATTAACGATGCCGTACTCGACCTCGTTGGTGTCCGCTATGGCATCTTCTTCGTCGAAGCGGATCGTTTTATCAAAATTGCTTATCCCGTGAATGCGGCGGTAGGTGACATAGGGCTCCAGGACATGCCGGAAATCGCCCAGCCAGGAAGAAGAGAAATCCTTCTCAAGGACCGGTGTTCGCAGCTCGATGTTCAAATCCACGTAGCGGCGGTGCATGCCCTGACTTTCAACTCCCGTGGGCGAGTCGTCCGACAACTGAGCGCCATAGTAGGTCTCACGGACGCCGGCAGACGGAACAATGGAAAAGCCCTTGAAGGAGGGTATCCGCAGGGTCAAGCGCGGATGGATATCCAGGCGTTGGACAAGGTGCGGCGTCTCGATTTGACTGTCCAGCCTGGACATGCCGTCGAGGGACGCCCGGAGGTCCAGCACCAGGGGCGAACGGCCGATAGGCGTCCCCAGGGAAAGAAACTCCAGCGAAGGGACCTTGCGGATCACCAGGGATCGGACCGGGAAAATCACCTCGTCCCGCTGATACGCCATGTTTGTTGAGAAGCTGTTGTGATTACGCGTCAAAAAAGCTATGGCGCGCTCTTGCGAAACAGTGGCTGAACGGAAGCTGTCGAGAAAAGCCTGGCGGAAATTGAAATTCGAGGTGATGTTGACCTGCGCCACGCCCCGCCAGTCATCCCGGAATCGCGTCTCGCCATCCACCGCCAGGAGGATTCCCCCCTGGTCCAGCTTGTCGTCTATGCCGAAAACCTCCAGAGAAAAACGCGTTGCCGGGTTCGGCCTCGCCCTGAAAATTCCGCTCAAGCCCAGTCCGCGGAGGCTGTAATAGTCGCCGCGGACCGTTACGTCCGCGCTGTTGCCCAGAGTCTGGTAATAGCCTTGGCTGTACATGCGCCCTTTGGAGGTGGAATTCCCCGTGTGAAATGGAATGAAGCCGCTGCTGCGGACCTTCTTTTCCATTGGGACCACCATGTAGGGGAAATAAAAAACAGGCACTCCTTTGATCCTGAACACCGTATGGTGGAGGCGAGCGGTTCGGTCCACCCTCAGGTTGGTGGTGCCCGCCTGGAAACTCCATTTGGGACGCTTCTCCGCACATGCGGTGACGCTTCCATCCTCAACCCTGTAAGAGTCTGGTCCGGTCTTGAGGATCGTCCGCCCCGTAATCAGGAACTGCTGGTCCGTATAACCGGAGGCGTCGTAGAATGCGCCTGTCTGGGTATTCAGGTTTAGTTCGGCCCTGGAACACACAAGCCATTGCTGTTTCTGACTGAAACGGGTCTGGCCGGTTGTGAATGCTTCACGGGTTTCTTCATCGTATTCCGCGGCTTCGGCTGTAACGACAATGTCCTGAAATGTTATTAGAACGTGCCCTGTAGCCCGGTAACGAGTCTTCGTCACTCTCTCCTGAAAATCGGAAACCAGGTTGACCTTGCCGTCGCGGTAAGGGATCTCGGTGCGCACCTGTTGCCTGGCGCCGGCCTGATCCTGGGCCGGGAAGACGCATTGCACGCAAACCAGGGCCCAAACCAGCCCGGGCAGGATATAGGCATGTCGAAGGGGATCATTCCGCCTTGGAAACAGGAATCGCCATGCCCGGGCCGTAACCCTCTTCATAATAACCATCCGTTGTGCGCGTCGGCCGTTACCCATTGCCGGCCAATTACTTTGTACACTATAGGACAGCCGGCACAAACAGGGAATTTGTGCTAAAGCAGAATGCCGCATCCCTTGCAGGGGTTCTCCTGACGACCGAAGCGATTGTGACGGAGTTGCCCGAGCCGAAGAAGAAGGCCGCCGCGCCCATGCCCGAGGATTACGAATAGGCGCAAAGCTGATCGAGATTGCCTCCAGATGCAACCTCATGCCTGATCCGATGAGCGCAGGGGAAAAGGGAGTGATTACATTGGTAAACCTCCGGCTCACCCGTGGGACTCAAAGAGTTTGACAGCTCCGTATTTTGAAACGCTGAGAAACGCTGATAAAAGCGCTGACAAACATCGATTTGTTCGGCGAGTGTCGGCTTTTGCCCGCGTAGGTCAGCGTTCAAGACCGGCGTAACTCCTCCAACCGCTTTGAGCGGTTCAAATCTTTCAAGCCGG
>Ga0208980_10000698_pt1 | contig 19401 bp, 14 predicted proteins | sample WetSurMetagenome_3_FD_187993 | JGI IMG/M metagenome (GOLD analysis project Ga0208980, IMG submission 187993) | Wetland microbial communities from Twitchell Island in the Sacramento Delta, sample from surface sediment Aug2011 Site A1 Bulk (version 2) | ecosystem: Environmental > Aquatic > Marine... | reverse complement strand
TTGGTCGGTCCGCACCGTGACGACGTCGGTTTGACGCTGAACGGTATCCCTGTGCAGGAATATGCTTCACAGGGGCAGCATAAGACGATGCTCGTGGCGTTGAAGGTGGCGGAGTATCATTACATCGCCGAGCGTCGTAACGAACCACCAATCCTGTTGCTGGATGATGTGTTCAGTGAGCTCGACGCGCATCGGTCGGAACGGATTCTGCGAATGACCGACGATCTGGGTCAGGTAATTATCACGACAACGGACGAACACGTGTTTCAGGGCACAGTGCACTGGAACGACAGAAACAGGAGATTCACGGTTGAGCATGGTACATGCAGGAGGATCACGGCGGGGTGAGAAGAGGAGGCGATCCGGCCCGGTAAGTACGGCTGCTGCGCTCAAGGATCTGGCCCAGCGGCTGCGGATTACCAGAACACTGAGCGAATATGAAGTGCTGACCTCCTGGCGGGAACTTGTGGGGGACCAGGTCGCTCGGGTGGCGGTGCCGGAACGGATTGAGCGGGGAATCCTCTTTGTCTCAGTGGCAAATCCTTCGTGGCGGACCGAGCTCACGATGAGAAGGCTGGAGATCCGCGAGATGATCAACCAGGCTGTGGGAAATAAGGTGGTAAAAGAGATACGGTTTCGATAGGACGAGAGTGGAATCTATGGCTAAGAAAGAAGAGGCAGCAAAACCGAAACATTCGGCCGAGACCCGGGGCTATACCGCGGAGGATATCACTGTTCTGAAAGGCCTCGAGGCCGTACGCCGGAGGCCGGCCATGTACATCGGCGACGTGAGTACCCGCGGTCTCCACCATCTTGTCTATGAGGTGGTGGACAACTCCATTGATGAAGCCCTTGCCGGCTACGCACGCAGCATTGAGGTACGGATCAATAAGGACGGGTCGGTGACCGTGCTCGACGATGGCCGTGGTATTCCCACCGACCTTCACAAAGACGAGAAGCGCTCGGCACTTGAAGTTGTAATGACGATGCTCCACGCAGGAGGGAAGTTCGACAAGAACACCTACAAAGTCTCCGGGGGGCTGCATGGTGTCGGTGTCTCGGTAGTGAATGCCCTGAGTGAGTGGCTTGAGGTGGAGGTCTATCGTGACGGGAAAATCTGGGTCCAGAAATACAGGCAGGGCGACCCGGTCGCGCCGGTGAAGGTAACCGGCAAAGCCGAGAAAGGGAAGACGGGTACCCGGGTTACGTTCTTGCCGGATGGGCAGATCTTCAAGAATCGGGCCTTTCGATTTGATACGGTGGCGGAGAGGCTGCGCGAGCTGGCATTTCTCAATTCACGGGTGACCCTGAAGATCGTGGACCTGAGGAACAAGAATGAACAGGCGGAGATCTTTCACTTCGAAGGGGGACTGATCGAGTTTGTCAAGTACATCGATGCCACTCGCCCTTCAGTGATGCGCAAACCGTTCTACGCCGCAGGCTCTGACAAAGACGAGAGCGGGCGGGCGGTGGAGGTGGAGATCGCCTTCCAGTACAACGATCAGTACAACGAGAACATCTTCTCCTATGTGAACAACATCAACACGCACGAGGGAGGTACACATCTTGTCGGGTTTCGCTCCGCACTGACCAGGACACTCAACAGTCATGCCTACAAAAATGGCATTCTGAAAGAAGGGGGGCTTGCCCTCACGGGTGACGATTTCCGTGAAGGCTTTACCGGCGTCGTCAGCGTCAAGGTTCCCGAGCCACAGTTTGAAGGGCAGACAAAAACAAAACTGGGGAACAGCGAGGTCAAGAGCATTGTGGAAGCGGTCGTCGGCCCCGCGCTCTCTACATGGCTGGAAGAAAACCCCGGTGATGCACGACGGATCATCGAGAAATCCGTCCGCGCCGCTGAAGCGCGTGAAGCGGCACGAAAGGCGCGCGACCTGACGCGGCGCAAGAATGCCCTGACCTCGGGCGGATTGCCGGGGAAGCTGGCCGACTGTTCCATCAACGACCCCGAACACTGCGAGCTCTACCTGGTTGAGGGCGATTCGGCGGGCGGGAGTGCCAAACAGGGCCGGGACCGTCGGTTCCAGGCTATCCTCCCGCTGAAAGGAAAGATCCTGAACGTTGAGAAAGCCCGTCTCCATAAAATCCTCGAGAACGAGGAAATCCGGAACATCTTTACTGCAATCGGCACTGGCGTCGGTGAAGAGTTCAACGCGGAGAAACTCAGATACGGCAAGATCATTCTGATGTGCGATGCCGACGTGGATGGCTCCCATATACGCACCCTGCTGCTGACGCTTCTCTATCGGCATATGAAGGAATTAATCGAGCTTGGCCATGTCTTCATCGCCCAACCGCCACTGTTTAAACTGAAGAAAGGGAAAACTGAACAGTACGCCTACGACGAAGAGGAACGAGACGAAGTGGTCAAGCGCCTCAGGGCCGAGAAAGCGAAAAAGGCGGAAGAGAAGAAGGGCGTTGGTGCTCTCGAAGAATTGGAAGAAGGTGCCGTACCGGTCGGCGACGGTATCTCCATTTCTCGCTTCAAAGGTCTCGGCGAAATGAACCCGGAACAACTTTGGTCGACAACAATGAATCCGGAGACCAGGACAATTCTGCAGGTGAGCATCGAAAATGCAGCGGATGCCGACCGGACCTTCTCCATTCTGATGGGAGACGAAGTTGAACCGCGCAGGGAATTCATAGAAAAGAACGCCAAATATGTACGGAACCTGGATGTATAGGAACGGGGTGGTGCGAAATAGCATCCATCATGAAATAGCGAATGAGCATGTATGGCAACGGTGAACGAAAAAATCATTCCGGTTGATATCGAAGACGAAATGCGAGGATCGTACATCGATTACTCGATGTCGGTCATTGTTGCCCGCGCACTGCCCGATGTCCGCGACGGACTGAAGCCGGTGCACCGGCGCGTGCTGTATGGGATGCAGGATCTCGGCCTCGCTTCAAATAGACCGTACAAGAAGTCCGCACGCATCGTTGGCGAGGTGCTTGGGAAGTATCACCCCCATGGCGACTCGGCGGTCTACGATACCATGGTGCGCATGGCGCAGGATTTCTCAATGCGGTATCCGCTGGTCGACGGGCAGGGGAATTTTGGCTCCATTGACGGAGACTCGCCTGCGGCAATGCGCTACACCGAAGCGCGACTCTCTCGTGTGGCCGAAGAGATCCTGAAAGACCTTCAGAAAGACACGGTTGATTTTGTCCCGAATTTCGACGATACCCTCCAGGAACCCTCCGTGCTGCCCGCACTGGTACCCAATCTCCTGGTAAACGGGACCAGCGGTATCGCGGTGGGGATGGCAACTAACATCCCACCACACAATCTCTCTGAGGTGATCGACGGATGTGTCGCGTTCATTGCCGATGAATCAGTGACCAGCGAAAAGCTGATGAAACACATCAAAGCCCCCGATTTTCCTACCGCTGGAATCATCTACGGCTTTGAAGGCGTCAAAGAAGCCTATTTGACCGGGCGCGGACGCATTATGGTGCGGGCAAAGGCGAGCGTGGAAACCGGCCGGAACGACCGGCAGAGCATCGTGGTGTCCGAGCTTCCCTATCAGGTGAACAAGGCAAACCTGATTGAGAAGATCGCCGACATGGTGAACGAGAAGAAACTGGAAGACATCGCCGATATCCGCGATGAATCTGACCGTGATGGTCTGAGAGTCGTCCTGGAGCTGAAACGGGATGCGAATGCAGAGGTGGTCCTCAACAACCTCTACAAACACAGCCAGATGCAGACCACCTTCGGTGTGATCATGCTGGCACTGGTGGATGGTCGGCCCAGGGTCCTGACGCTCCGCGATTTGATTCAGCATTTTGTTCAACACCGGAATGACGTCGTTGTCCGGCGATCGAAATTTGAACTCGATGAAGCCGAGAAGCGCGCACATATCCTCGAGGGGTATATCATCGCCCTCGACAACATTGATGCCATCATTAGATTGATTAAGGCCTCGCGGGATGTGGAAACCGCGAAAATCGGCCTGATGAAGAAATTCAAACTTTCGGAAATCCAGGCCAAGGCGATCCTGGATATGCGGCTGCAGCGCCTGACCGGGCTGGAGCGGAAGAAGATTGAAGATGAGTACCGGGAGACGATCAAGCTGATCGAACGGCTGAAAGCAATCCTGAAGAGCCGACAGCTGCAGATGGAGATCATCAAGAAAGAACTGCTGGATCTCAAGGAGAAATACGGCGATGCACGACGGACGGAAATCGTGTACAAAGCCGAGGAATTCAGCATAGAAGACATGATCGCCGAAGAACAGGTCGTCATCACGATCAGCCACGCGGGCTTTATCAAGCGTTTTCCGGTCAGCGGCTACCGCCGGCAATCCCGCGGGGGACGCGGAAGCACAGGAGCTACAACAAAGGAAGACGATTTCATCGAGCATGTGTTTGTGGGTTCGACTCACGATTACCTCCTGCTGTTCTCGGACCGGGGACGGTGCTACTGGCTGAAGGTCTTCGAGATACCCGAGGGTGGGCGCTCCTCTCGTGGCAAGTCGATCGCAAACCTGATCTCCAAGGAGGCCGAAGAAACACTTGCCTCCTTCGTGAACGTGAAGAACTTTGAAGAACCGCTGTTTGTCGTGATGGTGACCCAGCAGGGCATGATCAAGAAAACCGCCCTCTCGGAATTCAGTAATCCCCGGCGAAGCGGCGTGGTGGCAATGGGATTGGGGAAGGGGGATCGGGTAATCGATGCGCGGCTCACGGATGGCAGCCAGGATATCGTTATCGGCACGCGGCTTGGCTTGGCGATCCGCTTCCACGAACGAGAGGCACGCTTCATGGGACGAACGGCTTCAGGCGTACGTGCAATACGGCTGGGGAAAGGAGATCGCGCCATTGGCGCCGTTGCCCTCCGGCGAAACGGGAACTCGATTCTCATTGCTACAGAAGGGGGGTACGGCAAACGGAGCGAAACCAGTGAGTATCGCGTCAGCCATCGGGGCGGAAAGGGGATTATCACCGTCAAGACGACGGACAAGACGGGAAAGATGGTCGCGATCAAAGAAGTCCTGGAAACAGACGATATCGTCATCGTTACTGAGAAAGGGATCGTCATCCGCCAGCACGCTTCAGAAATTCGAGTGGCTGGCCGCAACACCCAGGGCGTCCGATTGATCCGGCTGGATGTGGGAGATACTATTTCTGATGTCGCAGCGGTTCCCTCTGAAGAGGAAGAGGCGCCGAATGGCTCCGGAACACCGGAACCGTCGGCGGGTGAAGGCAAAGCCCCCCGCGGCCGTACTGCGGAATCCGAGGGAAAGACTGCCCGGACTGCTGCACGGAAAGGCGGAACGAGTCGTGAAATTGGAGAGAAGAAAGAGGCAGGGGGGAAGAAGAAGCGCCGTTAAGAGCGCATCATAACATGCCGCTTCTTCGCCGGAGAATCCACTCGGCTGTGAGGAGAAGAACAACAAGAAGAAGCGTGATTTGCCAGTTCCAGAGTTCCACGCGCCGTGATCGTTGAACGGCATGCGGTGTCAGCGAAGAACGGGAGCCAAGGATCTCAGAGATACTGTCGAACCGCGCAGGAGAAAGAAATACCCCGCCGGTGCTATGGGCTAAGCGCTGCAAGACCGAAGGCGTTGCGCGGGTGTCCTGAAGCTCGAGACTGGGTTCCCCAATCGAAAATTTCCCGTTGTCCTGCCCCACGGTCTGCTCGCCCGCCCGAGCTGTTGCGCGAAACGTGTATTCCCCCTCGTCCAGGCCATCAACACTTCCCTCGTAGCGTCCGTTTCCGGCCGGCCGGAGATCCATATCAACTACTCTGTCCCCCGATTGAATGCTCACAGTTACTCGCGCATCATCGCGCGGTTTCATCGTTGCATCATAGACCTGACCGAGAAACTCCGCCGGCTCTCCCTGGACAAACACATCCTTTGACGGCTGAACCCGAAGCTGCCGCGCGTCAGAGGGAGAGGTCAGCCAGCGGATGGAGGTCGACACGAATTCTGAATAGAACCCCGCACTCTGAGGGTCGCCCTGTGTCATGAGTTTCCACCTCCAGATTCCATATCCAAGAAGGGCCACCGTCCTCTGGCGGCCGAGTGACCGCGCGAGAAGTAGCGGGTCCTGAACAGGGACACCGTCAACCAGTGTCGTGGCAAGCACAATCGACTCCGGCCTTGCGCGAAAGACCGTCAGCGTCTTGAATATCGGAGGGAGCCTCGGCCATACGGAGGAGGCATCGCTGCGCTCGAGGGTGAGCAGAGGATGGTCCTTGAAGTTGGGCGACACCTGCAGCGAAACCATATGCTCCACCGGCGACGGAAGGTCGACGGTGAACGGAAGCCAGGCACTGATCGCCTGCAGCTTGGAATAGTCGAGAGATCTTCCTGCGATGAACAGCAGTGGCGTGTTCCTCCCCGCGGCTCCGGAGATCCGCTCAAGGACGAATTCCCCGGCACCGGCTGAAGGAAAGCCAAGTAGAATCAGGCAGTCCGCCGAGTCGATGCTCTCACGAACAAGTTGTCCTTCGTAAAATCCACCGGAGGGTTTGGCGGCAAAAGCTCGTACTGCGAAATTCTTCTCCTCCTGCAGGGTCTGCCGGAGCACGGTCAGGTCCGGTCCCGGACTCCCGGCAAGAACCAGTAGACGCAACTTGCTCTTGAGAACCCTAACAGCAAACACCTTCCGGTTGTTGAGCTCTGTTAGTTCTCCATGCTTCGGGAGGATCTCCGCCGTATACCGGATTCGACCTTCATCCAGTGGCGTGTAGGTGAGCGGCACCGAATATTCGCGTGTGCCAGATTCCAGGCGGAGCCCGGCGCGAGCGATTTCTCTGGCTCCCTCCAAGAGGCGCACAACCGTGGTTTCGTTGCTGAACCCGCTGCTCCTGATGCGCACATCGACCGGTGTGGGCGTTCCGCTGAAAGCGGTGCTGTTTGCAAGGACGCCGGTAACTAGCAGGTCTTTCTGTTCCGCGGAATCACCGATCCCGACAGTAAACAGGGGCAGCCCCAGTTCCTCTGCTTCATAGAGTGGGCTCTGTCCGAGCGTGTACGTTCCGTCGGAAAGAAGAAGGATGGCGTCAAGGTGGTGGACTGCCCGTTCGCGTTGCAGTGAACGGAATGCGGCGGAAAGATCAGTCCCTTCCTCAGAGAAAAGGAGAGAGTCATGTACGGCGGGATCAAACGGGCGGAGCCCTACACCGAAGGTATAGAAACGCAGGCTTGCCTTTCGGCCAAGGATGCGTAGGCCATCAGCCTGCAGCAGAGAATCGAGGATCACAGAGCGGGCCCCCGCGCGATCGACAATACGCATGCTCTTGCTGTTATCAATCAGGACGGCAATACGGGGAAGTTCTGTCGTTGAAGAGCTCAGGTGCAGGACGGGTTCGAGCAGGACAAGCAGGATCAGGAAGAGTGCGGTGCCGCGCAGGAACATCAGGAGAAAGCGCCGGGCCGAAGAAACTGCTGGGAGCGTGGAGTGGTACGACCACAGTGCGAGCGCACCCGCCAGCAGAGCGGCGAGGATGACAATAATGGCGGGGACGGCGACATCTAGACGGATGTCGGGCATGGGGAGCTGGGAGTTCTCAGGCGGGCGTTTCGCTCACCAGGCGGTTGACGATGTCAGCGGCAGAAACCCCGTCGGCTTCTGCATTGAAATTCAGCACGATACGATGCCGTAGTGTCGGTGCAACCACGGCTCTGACGTCGTTGATATCCGGTGTATGGCGGCCGGAGAGAATGGCGCGCGTCTTTGCCCCCAGGATCAAATACTGTGATGCGCGTGGCCCGGCTCCCCAGCTGAGCCAGTCCCGGATAAACTGCGGTGATTGATCGCTCTTGGGACGGGAACGCCGAACCAGCCTGACAGCATAGTCAATGACGTTCTCGGCCACGGGTATCCTTCTGATGAGATCCTGAAAGAGAATGATCTGCTCTCCCGTAAGGACATGACTCAACTTCGGAGAAAAAAGGCTGGTGGTGGACTCAACAATTCGCACCTCCTCTTCCGCCGAGGGGTAATCAAGCCAGAGGTTGAACATGAAGCGATCCAGCTGCGCTTCAGGGAGAGGATAGGTTCCTTCCTGCTCGATGGGATTCTGGGTGGCAAGAACGAAAAAGGGCTCCTGCAATGTGTATGTCTGACCGGCGGCCGTAACACGATGTTCCTGCATTGCCTCCAGGAGAGCAGCCTGGGTTTTGGGTGGCGTTCGGTTGATTTCATCCGCCAGGACGATGCTGGCGAAAACTGGCCCACGGACAAACCGGAAGAGCTTTTCCCCGCCTCCCCCAACCCTTTCCTCAATGATCTCCGTCCCGGTGATGTCGCTGGGCATGAGGTCGGGAGTGAACTGTATGCGGCTGAATTTGAGATCGAGAACCTCCGCCAGTGTCTTGATCAGAAGGGTTTTCGCCAGGCCGGGCACGCCGATCAGGAGACAGTGTCCGCGGGCAAGCAACGCGACCAGAAGCTGTTCGATGACCGCATCCTGTCCGACAATGACCTTGGCGATCTCCTGCCGCAGAGAGTCGTACGAGTCCTTCAGCGCCCGCGCAGCCTCCAGGTCCCCGCCTGGAACAGGAACGCTCTTTGCCTTACTTGGTGAACTCATTCGCGTTTGTTTGAAGGCGCGCTTCCCAGTAAATGCTCTTGCGCAGCTCCTCCATCCACTTCTGGTAGTCTTTTGTACGTTTGTAGTTCATCGCAATCGTTTCGATTTTTCGGTAGTCCTGATCGAGATTCATCGTGTGTGCCGGAAGCCGTTTCTTCACCCACACGATGTGGTAACCGTAGGAGGTTCCCACGGGAAGCCGCGCCGGAGCGCTCACCTCTCCGACCGGAGTCTCCTTGACAACGGTTGCCCAACTCTGGTCCAGAGTTTCAAGCTCCAGCGTTCCCAGATTTCCGCCGACGAGATTACTCTCTTTGTCATCAGAATATTTCCGGGCTAGCTCGGAGAAATTCTCCCCTGCAGCAATCCTGGTGCGCAGAGAGTCGAGAAATAGGATCGCAGCATCATCACTTGCTTTGTCACGCTCGATTTTCAGCATGATGTGACGGGCCCGTACTGCATCCCCGCGCCGCTCCTGCAACTGAATGATGTGAAGGCCGCGGTCCGTCTCTACGATGCCGGAAACCTGACCTTCGCTCAGCGCAAAAACGGCACTCTCGAATTCCTTCACAAACTGTCCCCGCCGGACGAGGCCGAGGTCGCCACCATTCTGGGCTGTTCCCGGGTCCTGGGAATGCCTGCGAGCGAGGGCTCCGAAATCGACTCCGGCTTTGATGCTGTCGAGCAGCAGCTGCATCTTCTCCATGGCCTTGGTTCTGGCGTCCCCACTGATCCGGGGTTTGACAAAGATGTGCGCAAGGTCAACCTCTTCGTTGACCCGGGGCAGGCTATCCTTGAAGGTCGAATAGAATTCCTCCACCTCGTGCCGACCGATCTGGCCTGTGCCGAACCGCTGCTGCTGAAGTTTTTGTGCGAGAAGGGATTTTCGCATCTCGTCGCGAAACTCTCTCTTGATGCGGCTGATAGGCATTCCCCACATCTCTTCAAGGCGTGCCTCGGACCCGGCCTGCTGAATGCGTTGCGCAATGACAGCATCGAGCTGCTGCTGGACCTCGTCGTCCGTAACTGTGACGCTGTCCTCGATCGCCTTGGCAATCAGCAATTTTTCATTGACCATGGACTGAAGAACCTGATCTTTCAGTCCCGGTGTGTTGGGGTCGACCCGGTTGTTGAAGATGAAAAACTGTACCTGAGCATTGAGTTCGGACTCGAGGATGAGATCTTTGTCGACGACGGCAATGATACGGTCAAGCGTCTGCGCTTCCACCCGGGAAAGTCCGGCCGCACATGCTAGAAGCAGGGTGACCCGAATCAGAATTCCCACACTCCTCTGCACCATACCCCTCTTCTCGCTTCCTATTCTTGTGATCTTCCGGCGGTGTCAACGCGCTCCATGCGGACGTCGATGCCGTATCGGGAGCGAAGATTCTCCACCAGGCGCTCATACCGTGCGCGCCGTTCTGTGACGAGGAGGCGCTGGCGGATTTCATTGTGCACATACTCGAGGTCAGGAGCTTCCCCCTGCCTCCTGATCCCGTTGCTCCTGACAACAAAGTATCCCCGCGAGGTCTGGAGGACGAACGAAACCTCGTCCCGTCCGAGAGAACGGGCGAGCTTCCAGAGTTCCGGAGGAAACATCGTGGCCTGAGTGAAATACTGACGATACGCCGTCTGAAGGACGAGCGAAGCTGTCTTCGGGTCACGACGGGCCTCCCGCACGGCGTCAGTCCAGTTCATCCCGCGCAACACGGCAGACCGGAAACCGTTTGCCGCGTCCCGGTCTGCAAACATGATGTAGCTTGCCAGCACGACGTCTTCATGAAGAACATATTCATTCGGCGAGGCCGCGTATGCGGCATCGACTGCGGCATCGTTGACCAGTAGAGTGTCGTCCGGTGCGTAGAGCTCCTGGTCCAGAAGTGCGGCGATGGCAAGACGTTTCTTTGCGTCATCTACCTGCCGCCGATACGATTCGGCTGCCGTGAGCCCCCTGCGTGCCGCTTCCTGAAAGAGGAGCTCGTTAACAATCCAGTCATTCACAGCCTCTCGGGGTGAGCGCCCGCCCGTGACGGTGGAGTCTGCCATGTACCGAAGGTCGTCGGCAGTCAACTCGGCGGTTCCCACACGCGCGACGTAGGCCTTCTGCTTGTCCGTACCGGTGCATCCCGCAGTAAGCAGCAGCAATCCGAAGAGCAGAACCGGCGGGATGGAGAACCTATTTTGCCTGAGGGAAGGCATTCTGCAAAACATCCTTCTTTTCGACGACAGGGAATTGCTGCCGCAGCGAGCCGATCCAATCCTCCTCCAGGCGCTTGGCTTCATAATCCTGAAATGCGGTCGAGAGTTCGGGTCCGGCTTCATCGTAGGTCTTCAGGCGTGCAGGTTCCCGTCCGTCGAGACGTACAAGAGAGTATCCGTTCTTAAAGAAGAACGCCGGCGCGACCTCTCCCACCTTCAGTGAGTCCGCCTTTCGGCCACGGTCGTCGGTTGCCGGATCGAGGAGCAGGTGATTGACCGTCCCGATCACGCGCGGCTGCCGCCCGATAATTGAAACGCTCAACAGGTCTGCCCTCTGAGTCCGGACTGATTTTGAGGTGCCGTCTGCGGCCTGCGGGGTGAGGGTGACAAGAATCGCTTCTTCCTTGATGCCGTACGTCTTTGCGAGGTAGGTCTTCATCGCCTCGATCCGGCGCTGGGCGGTCTTCATGTTCTTTTCCTTCGTCATCGCCGTGTCCGGCGAAGCCGTCAAACGTGTCGAGAGGGCCGGGTCACTCGTGAGCTGAGCGGCCACCGAATCAAGCATTCTCTTTGCGGCCTTGGAAAGTACCGTGGATCCCCGGCCGAAAACCGCGCTGAAAGTGGATGGAAGGGCCATCCGCAGCGAGTCCTGAATCACCAGCCTCGAAAACGGAGTACCGGCAAGAAGCTGTTCACGGGCTTTGCTCGCAGCTGGTTCTGTGGTGAATCGCAGTTCCTCGAAGCGGACGCGGTCGGGGTATCGGAACTTGTCCCGGTGCTCGGCAAAATACTTGCGGAGGAGCGAATCGGACGGGGCGATCTTGCTCCAGACGCGCTCCTGCTCGATTTGATACAGAAGGATTCCCTCCTTGTACTCCTTGATGATGCCCTGGAACTCCACATTGTCCCTCATCAGGGAATTGGCTTTTGCAGCGTAAAGAATCTGCTCGCTGATCTTGTCGACCGCCGTGTACATGTTGATTGCATTGACCAGCTGGTTTGCCATATCCTGCCGCGACTGATAGAGGGTCATGAAGCTGTCCACTGTCACCGGCCGGCCAAGGATCGTTACCATGGCAGTCTTCCGGAGAGCCGGTGCCACATTGACGCCCCAGACTGAGTCACGTGCAGCTTTCGTTGAATCCAGAGAAGATATAAAATGGACGATCACGGAGTCGTTTCGGGTGAACTGCAGTTCAGTACGGAGCTTCTGGAGATATTGAGCATAGTCATCCTGGAAACGCCGCTGCTGGTAGAGCTGCTCTATTTCTTGTCTGGCCTCGGGGAAGGGCTTCAGAGGCTGTAGCTCAGTGCACTTGATCAGGTGATAGCCGTAGCTTGTGTGCACGATGCCCGAAACCTGGCCGACCTTCATTGTCATAACCGTGTCGTCAAATGGACGGATCCATCGGCGGCGACCGAACAGTCCAAGATCTCCGCCGTTCAGAGCGGACCCGGCGTCAGCCGAATGACGCTTCGCCAGTTCCGCAAAATCGATTCCCACAGCTACACTGTCCTGGATCTTTTTGATCTTGGCGTATGCGGTGGTGGTGTCGTCCGGGGTGGGGTTGGCAGCCGCGAATCGGATCATGATGTGGCTTGCACGGACCTGGCCGGGATTGGGTTTGCGGTCCAGGAGCTTGATGATGTGGAGCCCGAATTGGGTCCGTACGGGATGCGACAGAAGCTCTCCGGACTTCAGAGAATATACCGCAGTCTCAAAAGGCTCGACGAAGTCGCCGCCTGAAGCATAATAGAGATCTCCCCGGTTGGTCTTGACAGAAGGATCTTTGGAGTACTGTACCGCAAGATCACCGAAATCCTTCCCCGCTCTGAGCTGTTTGATGATGTCGTACGCGAGGGCATAAGCCTGCGCGGAATCCGCCGCAGTGCCTGTCTGAGCAAGCTCCAGGAGAATATGGGCGGCGCGGACCTCCTCCGTGCGCCGCTCGTACAATCGTCGGACACCGGGAGCAATGACCTCACGCTCTGTTAGAAAGGACTGGGCAAGACTCCCCTTGTAATGGTCGATTTCATTGACGACCGATGGGTCCTTGTCGAGGTTGTTACGATAGGCATCTTTCAACTTCAAACGGTATTTCACGAGAAGATCGAGAAACTTCTCCCGGTCTGCCTGCGTCACGGATGAATCACCGGGCAGTCCACCAATACTCTTGGTGTACATTCGTTTGTATTCCGGCACCGTGATCTGTTCATCTCCTACCGTTGCCACGATAAGCTCGTGCTCCTTGGCCGAACAGCCGGCCAGGAGAAGCGCACAAAGCGCAGCAAGCGAGAAACGATGAAGCTTCGAAGCCGAAGAAATAGTAGTCGCCACCTTTCAGCTCCCCGAAAAAGTAATGGTAAGATACGGTTTTTGAATAGGTTACAGTTATTTATTCTAACCAAAACCCTCCTGAAAATCAAGGAAATCCGCGGCTCGCCCGGTTATCCCAGCAAATTCAACGCGTGATGGAAGTCCCTCTTCAAATCTTCGATTCCTTCAATTCCCACGGAGATCCGGATCATGCCCGGCGTGACCCCGTGACGAAGGAGCTCCCGTGTGCTCATATTGACGTGCGAAGAGTAGACCGGGATGCTCACAAGCGTCTCCACTCCTCCCAGCGACATTGCATTGACAGCAACCCGCAGAGCATCACAGACCTTCACCGCACCCCGTGTACCGCCCTTGACCTGAATGGTGACCATTCCCCCGAATCCCCGCCCGCCCGCATCCACCATTTGCATCCTTGCAATGGCGTGCTGAGGGTGCGATGGGAGGCCGGGGTAGAGCACGCGCTGGACACCTCTGTGTGTCTCGAGAAAGCGTGCCAGGGCAAGGGCATTCTCGTTCTGTCGTAACACGCGGAGTTCAAATGTCTTCAGGCTTCGGAGCAGGAGAAACGCTGCAAAGGGATCGGCGCAGCCGCCAAAATACTTCATCTGGGTATGACTCTTTCGGACGAAGGCTTCCCTCCCTGCCACAATGCCGGCCAGAAGGTCACTGTGCCCGCCGAGGTATTTCGTTCCACTTTCAAGTATGACGTCGACCCCGAACTGGAGCGGGTTTTGATTGACGACGGTGGCAAACGTGTTGTCCACCATAATCGTGATGTGCCGTCGGATTTTCCTTTCTGCCTTTCGCACACCCTCGACGAGAGCGGCCATATCCACGATCCCGAGCGTTGGGTTCGTAGGAGTTTCAAAATACACGGCGCGTGTCTTAGAGCTCACCATGGAAGGGAGCCGATGCAGACTGTCAGGCATGACGTATCGAACATTGATACCCAGCGGGGGGAGAATGTCGCGGAAAAAACGGTATGTGCCTCCATAGAGTGCAGGAGTGCTGATGATTTCATCCCCCGTGTGCGCAACGGCGAGGACCGCAGAAGAGATGGCAGCCATTCCGGAGGCGACAAGCAGCGTCCTTTCTGTTCCCATCATGAGGGCCAGTCGCTCTTCGGCTTCATGCACCGTGGGATTATGATAACGGGTGTACACGTAGACATCAGGATCGCCCTCGGCATAACGGACCGCGGCCCGTGAGTCGGAGAACCGGTAGGTGGATGTCTGGAACAATGGGGGTGCGACCGGTCCCTGATGCGGGTACAACTTCACTCCGTGAAGAGCCCGGGTGCTCAGACTGACCGACCGGGGGTCAACTGTTGGTACGTGTCCCTTCTTTGGCATACTTTACTCCTGATGCTGATGGTGTGCAGTACTGCCTGCGTCGGTCCCGCGCGACGGAAGCTGTGGTCTGACAAAGATAACCTTTTCACGCTCGAGAGCCACCGTCCCTGCCGGTGCCCCCCGGGGTTTACGTACATGCCTTCGCTCAGTCATGGCGACTGGAACAAGACCGGATGTTTTCATCTTGCTGTAATAGGCGGCAATGGCGGCGGCCTGTTCGATGGCACGTTTGCTCGGTTCACCTTTGCCGCTCCCGAGCTTCAGCACGACATGAGATCCGCCGGAGCCGCGCGCGTGAAACCAAAGATCGTTCGGCCGGGCATGCTTCATCGTGAGGAGGTCGTTGTTCTCACTGTTCTTGCCGGCCCAGACCTCGAACCCTCCATCCACCAGAAACATTCGGAAGGGGAGCTCAGTGCGTGTTTTGCTCTCCGGTGTCAGGCCAAAGAGCGCCAGCGATTGAGCATGAGTGGTACGAAACGCTTCCAGGTCCTCCTGTGTGGTGACAAGGTCGAGATCGTGCAGGAGGTTTTTCACCATGCGCAAACGCTTGTCAATGGAGACGAGGCGCTCCCGCTTGTCAGCGGCTGAAGCACGGGAACGCTTGGCCTTTTCAAAGTACCGCTGGGCATTGTGTACGGGCGTCAGCGCGCGATCGAGCGGGATCGTCTCCTCGGCCGTAGTCAAGGTGGCGTCCCCCTTGTTGATCGCGCCGAGATTCGACATGATCAGGGAGCCGTACCGCTCATATTCCTCGGAGTGTCGAGCCTCACGGGCGTCATCCTCCATTGCCGTCCTGGTGCGGAGGAGTTTGCTGAGGGCTCGCTGGAGGGGTGCGTGGAGGGCGGAAACCGCCGAACGCAAACGGGCACCGGCGCGCCGCCGAAAAACGAATGTGCGAACGGCATCGTGAATGTTGTCAAAAGGCCGCTCGTCCATTCCCTCCAGGTGCGTGAGCGGGACTATGGAGAAAACCGAGGGCGTGCCGTCCCGGTCATAGTAGATCCGGGCGGACGGTCGTGAAGCCTCGGCAAGAAGACCGCGGAGTACCCGGGGGACCTTACCGAGACCGGAATGCTGGATGTCACCGACAACGGCTCCCGGGGCAATCGCACAGCGCACGAGAACTTCCCTCACCAATGTGGTTCCAAGCGTGGGAAAGAGCTTCTTGACCTGAGCGGCGATGGTCGCTTCGGGATGACGTCGCAATTCCTGTTCGAGACCTGTAAAATCAAAGAGGATCTCTTCATGGTGAATCGGGAATGACCTGCCGGCAGACAGCCGGGGCTTCTTGAACGCGTCAATGATGCGATTGTCGGAGTCAACCAGGAAGGCGTTGGATTGGGGGCCGAAGAATGTCAGAACAATGCTTCCCCCCGAGGCGAGAGAAAGGGTTACAACTCTGTCGGACGGCTGTATCGCTACGCCGGTCACAGACCTTTCCCATGCTTCCGTCAGGAGATCGGCAGAATTGCTCTTTGCCCGCGCGGTGCGCCCGTGAAGGAAGACAGCAACCAGATCGGATTCGCAGCAGAAAATCAGCGAGGGAACTCCCGGCTCGAACTCGATGACCATTTCGTCGGGCGATTGGGAGTATATCTGTGAAATTCGACGGTTCTGAAGAGAGAGATGGAGAGAGGAAGCGATATAGGAGAGTGTGTGGTAATTACTTAGCATGATGTTGTGAACAATATATTGAAAATTGCCGTTTATGCCAATGAAAGGCCGATTCGCCGTGGATAACATGTGGGCAAGCCTGTCCAGAGTTGGTGGGCAACTTTCAGTTGCAGGTGCCTTGCTATTTTGGTATTTTGATATTCCTAAGCCCAATTTCGAGGTTTCGCGCATGGTCACCAGCATGACCGGCTACGGCCGAGGAGAGGCCGGGTCGGAAGGGATCAGTGTCTCCGTCGAGCTCCGCAGCGTGAATGGAAGGTACCTGGAAGTCATTCCAAGGCTTCCACGAACACTTGCTCTGCGGGAGAACGATATTAAAGACGTGGTCCGGCGCAGCATTGGGCGTGGAAAGATCACGGTTCACGTGACGGTTGACCGTGGGACCAACGGAACCGCACCGCTTCGGGTAGATGCCCCGACGGCCAGGGCGTACTACAGGCTCTTGAATGATCTTCGAAAAACCGTGCGCCTCCGTCAGACGGTTCGGCTTGAGCATCTTCTTCAGTTCTCTGAGATCTTTGAGCCGCAGGAGCTGGAACAGACCACAGAGCAGGAATGGGAAATCGCCCGCACGGCGCTGGAAAAGGCCCTGGACCAGCTTGTCCAGATGCGGCGCAAAGAGGGCGGTCAACTTGAAAAAGACCTTCGCCCCCGACTCGAGCTTCTCTCAGGATTACTGAATCGGATCGAAGAGGCCTCACGGAGTCAGGTCCCGAAAGAACGAGAACGCCTGAGGGAACGCATCGCCCAGCTTGTCACCGACCAAAACCTGGACGAGGGTCGGCTCGAGCTCGAGATCGCTCTCCTGGCCGATAGACTGGATGTGACCGAGGAATGCGTGCGGTTCAGAAGCCATGTGAAGTTTTTCCTCCAGGCGATGGAGTCTGAGGAATCTGCCGGTCGAAAATTGAATTTCCTGATTCAGGAAATGAACCGGGAGGCAAACACGATCGGTTCGAAATGCAACGATACCGCTGTGGCGCATTTCGTGGTCCAGATGAAGGAAGAGCTTGAAAGAATCCGCGAGCAGCTTCAGAACGTTGAGTAGCAATGAGCGTCGCCGGGACCCAGCGCGGAAAGCTTATCGTCGTGTCGGCACCAAGTGGCGCCGGAAAAACCACGATCGCCCATGCAATACTTGAGCACTTTCCGAAAACCGCATTCTCCGTTTCAGCGACAACCCGGCCCCGGCGGGTGACGGAAACGGAGGGTGATGATTACTTTTTCCTGACCAGAGAAGAATTTCGACGACGTGTCGATGCGGGCGAATTCGTTGAGTGGGAAGAGATCTACGGTAACTACTATGGGACGCTGAGGAGCGAGGTGGAGCGAGCGCTCAACGAAGGGTGCAACTTGCTGTTTGATGTTGACGTCAAGGGGGCGCTGTCCATTAAGCGCTGCTACCCGCAGGCTCTGCTGATTTTTATTCGGCCGCCAAGTGTTGAGACGTTGCTGCAAAGACTGCGTGACCGGCGGACCGAAGATGATGCCACCCTGACCCGACGGATGGAGCGTGTGCCGTTGGAACTGGCCATGGGCAACGGGTTTGACCATCAGATCGTGAACGATGTGCTCGAAAGGGCCGTCGCAGAAGTTGAGAGTATAGTCAGACAACACATATCCACATCATGATGAGGGAGAAACGATATGCCGTTGAAGCCGATTGATCTCGAGTTCTTCAACAGAGAAGGGAAAAACGTCCACGAATCCATCGTTGCGGCCTCGAAAAGAGCGCGCCAGATCAACGAGGAGATCAAGATCGAATTCAACCAGAGAGTGGAACTGGTGGCCACCAAGACTGAGTCGGAGACGGAGGAAAATGACGTCAACCCCGATCAGCTTCGGATTGCCATGGAGTTCGAAAAACGGGCGAAGCCGACTGATGTCGCACTGGAAGAACTCACAAGCAATACCCTGGGCTGGCGGTACCGCGAGGTAGAAGAGGTGCCAAAGGTGGAGCAGGAAGACACGCCTGCCATCGAAGAAGAGGAAGAATAGCGTCGGATATCCCTCCGTGTTCGCCGGCAAACATATCCTTCTTGGCGTAACCGGCGGAATCGCCGCATACAAAAGCGCCTACCTGGTACGGGAACTGGTAAGGGCGGGCGCCGAGGTTCAAGTGGTGATGACGCCGGCGGCGACAGAGTTTATCACCCCGCTCACCCTGGCGGTCCTCTCGCGGCGCGAGGTGATCGTGGAGATGTTTCCCGCGTCACCGGAACAGGCGACAGAGGATTGGACGCGGCACATCGAGCTAGCGCTCTGGGCCGATGTGATGCTGATCGCGCCGGCTTCGGCAAACACTATCGCCAAAGTTGCCTATGGACTTGCGGACAACTTTCTCACGACCCTTGTACTGGCCCTTCGTTGTCCGCTTGTTCTTGCGCCGACCATGGATGTCGATATGTACAACCATGACACGACACAGAGCAATATTGCGACGCTGCGGGAACGAGGATGCGTCATTATCCAGCCGGAAAGCGGCGAGCTGGCGAGTGGCCTGAGCGGCCCAGGACGACTTCCCGAAGTAGAGGTTCTGCTGACACACTTGGGCGGCGTTTTGAGTTCTGCCCATCAGGACTTCCGGGACATCCGCATCCTGGTTACCGCCGGCCCGACCCAGGAACCCATTGATGCCGTACGGTATATCGGAAACCGGTCCTCGGGTAAGATGGGGTTTGCCCTTGCTACTGCTGCGGCGCAGCGGGGTGCGGAGGTAAGTCTCATCAGTGGACCGGTGCTGCGGGCAACGCCGCGCAATGTTCGGCGAATCGATGTCGCGACGGCGGCAGAGATGGAGCAGGCAGTGCTGAAAGAGTTCTCCCGTTGCGATGTCCTTATCATGGCCGCTGCGGTCGCTGATTTTGCTCCCCTGAAGCCGTCTCCGGGAAAGATCAAACGGGAAGAGCTACCCGGTGATACCCTGACACTGGAATTGAAACGGAACCCCGATATTCTCAGGGCCGCAGGTGCCCGGAAGTCCCGCCAGCTCATGATAGGATTTGCGCTCGAGACCGAAAACGGCCTTGAGAATGCGCGGAAGAAACTCAGGGCAAAGAAGCTCGACCTGATTGTGCTGAATGATCCCACCGCTGAGGGAGCAGGCTTCGGAACGGACACGAATGTCGTCAGCCTGATTTCCGCAGATGGCGCAGTGGAACACCTCCCCAGGAAATCCAAGATCGATGTCGCTCATGCGATCCTCTCCAGGATTGCCCCGTTGCTTTCTCGCACCAAACGTGACTGATCGGTTATCCGTCATACAG
>Ga0208980_10000696_pt1 | contig 19418 bp, 12 predicted proteins | sample WetSurMetagenome_3_FD_187993 | JGI IMG/M metagenome (GOLD analysis project Ga0208980, IMG submission 187993) | Wetland microbial communities from Twitchell Island in the Sacramento Delta, sample from surface sediment Aug2011 Site A1 Bulk (version 2) | ecosystem: Environmental > Aquatic > Marine... | reverse complement strand
GCCAGACATAGTTCACGTCAGCGCGTGTAAATCTCCCGCTTTGATAGAGAAGTGCTACGATGCTGTCCCCCAGGAGAAGGAATGCGACGACGGAGGGAACCACAAAGAACGCCACTCTTTGAAGCGCACCGTTTAGACGCTCGCGCAGGGAATTTCCCAAATCTTCACCGATTTCCAGCTGGCTTGACATCTCCGGCAATTCGGCGCTTGAAATTGCCATTCCGAACAGGCTGACCGGCAGCAAATATATATTCTGGGCGTAAGTAAGAGCGGCCACGGCGCCCGATGGCAGGAAGCCTGCCAGAATTACATCGACATATCCGCTGATTTGATTGACGCCGCGGCTCGCGGCACTTGGCAGGAAGTTTCGAATTACGGTTCGGACATTCTCCGAAACGGTTTCAAACTCCAAACGGAGGCGGCCGGCAAGGCGAAGTGCCGCCGGAAATTGCACAAGAAACTGAAACAGGCTGCCGGCAACCGCTCCCCATGCAACGTATTGGGCCAGCGGATAAAGATCGGTATTGCGCCCAAAAAGCAGAAGAGCGGCAATCATGGGAATGTTCCACAGGACGGGCGCGGCATAAGACAGGAAAAAACGCCGATGGCTGTTGAGAATCGCGAGGCACCATGCGGAAAGCACCAGGATTCCAACCCCGGGGAATAGAATTCTCACCATGCTGATCGTCAGGTCCCGTTTAGCGCCTTTGAATCCCGGGGCTATTACATCGATAAGGAACGGCGTTGCGGCGATTCCGATCAGAACCAGAATGCACATGAGGAGAGAGAGGATTGAGCCGATGACTCTCGCGACCCTATTGGCTTCAGCCTCATCATGTGCGGCCAGCAGCCTTGAATACACCGGGATAAAAGATGCTGAAAGCGCGCCCTCACCAAAAAGGTTTTGCAGTAGGTTGGGTATCTTCAGCGCAGCCTTGAAGGCGTCGGCCGCGTCGGAATTGCCGAAATAGCGCGCAAAAGTCCATTCACGCACCATGCCGATTAGACGGCTCAGAAGAATTCCTGCTCCCACCAGAAACGCGTTTCGGCTGGAGTCTCTTTGATATTTTCGGGGATTGCCGCTCATTATCGCAATTTCAACGTAGCGAGTGCAGCCAGCGCCAGAATGCCGGCGACGATCCAGAGGCGAATAACGACTTTTGTTTCTGCCAGGCCTTTATGTTGCATTTGATGGTGCAAGGGAGCCCTGAAGAAAAGGCGCCTGCCGAGCCAGCGGATGCCGATCTTATCCTGAATCTGGGAACTTGCGGCTTCCGCTACAAAAAGTCCCCCAAGAATAACGAAAAGGGCTTCCTGCTTTAATATAACTGAGAGAACGGCCATGCACCCGCCGATTGCGAGCGAGCCGGTGTCCCCCATGAATACCTGAGCCGGGTAAGAGTTAAACCAGAGAAAACCGATACCCGCGCCGACAAAAGCGGAGCAAAAAACCGCGAGCTCTCCAGTGCCGGGGAAAAGAGGATAATTCAAATAATGCGCATAGATTGAATTCCCCAACAGATAACCAAAAACGCCAAGCACTCCGAGCACGAAAATCGACGGCACTATCGCCAAGCCGTCGAGTCCATCGGCAATGTTCACTGAATTGCCAACGATCATGATAAAGGCGAACACGATGGGCACATAGAGCCACAGGGAATGGAAGATCGGCGCTTTATAAAAAGGAATGTAAAAGCTGCCAGACTGGTTGGCGGGGAGAGGGGATATCGGGCTTACCAGGATTATTATCAGGCCAACTGCGAACAACGCCTGCAGCAACAATTTCATGACTTCGGAGAGACCTTGGTTTCCCGATCCTGACTTCAGCTTCTTTAAATCGTCAAGGAAACCAATCAGCCCGAACCACAGCATTCCCGCCAGAACCATGAGCAGGAACGGATTTGCCAGATTGCACCAGAGCAGGCAAGAAATGAAGACACACCCTACCAGTACCGCCCCGCCCATCGCTGGTGTGCCGGCTTTCTCCGATGCGGAGGGAATCCCCGTATCGCGCATCTGATCCACGAAGGAGCGGAGATGGAGATACCAGATGAAACGCGGCATTATAATGATGATCAGGAGAATCGCCGTGAGCGCCGCCGCTATGGATCTCGCTGAGAGATATTCGACAAGCCTGAGAAAGGACAACGGCTCGAATTTCGGGTGAAGAAATTGTCCAAGAAAATAAATCATTGTTCCGGCGCCTTTGTTTTTGATGCCTTTTTTATCAAGTCCCGATATATGCTCTTGATTTCAAACTGAGGTTCGAAATCGGTCGAGGACAAGACAAATCCCGGCAGCGCTTTGAAGAGCGCGTTTAAATCATAGACCTTTCCGCGTTCAACGAGCGAGTGAATTCCTCGCAGGGCTGCGGCCCGTATTTTCCAATACTTGTACTGATTCAGAGCCAGCAGGGCCGGCAATGCGTCCTCCGCACCGCCCAGTTTTCCCAACGCCACAGCGGCGGCTCCCGCCGCTTCCAGGTTGCGGTCGCGAAGCTGTTTCATGAGAGAGGCTGCAATCTCGTCCAGCCTGGACAGCCCCGGACCTAGCTGGGCGGCAGTGCGCGCGCCCTCTGCCCTGACTTCGTAATAGGGGTCGGTGAAGCTCAGCAAAAGAGCTTCTTCCACCTCCGGAGTTGCCTTCCCGAGCCTGACCAAGGCAGACAATATGTTTCTGCGGATAAATCCAACCTGTTCAAAGTCGCCACCAAAGAGTCTTTTAAGCCAGAACGCTGGACGCCTGTCATTGAATACCGCGAGGAGAAGAGGGAGCTTGTCGCCAGCTTTTAAAAGCCCGAGAAGCTTGACGCCCAAGTTGCGAGTTTCCCAGGAAGGACTGAAGAGGAGCGAAGCCGTGCGATTCTTCAGGTAAATCAGGTCATCGGGGTCCTGTATTATCGCGCTGGGAGAATACGCATCTTTCAGTTCAACGAGAGAATGTTCCAGGAGCGAAAGAAGGGTGCGATTATCCGGCAGATTTGTTTGCTGAGTAGACAATTCGGGAATCGAATCCGAGCGGGTTGCGGTGGGCACGCCGCCAAGTATCCGCTCCCGTATTATCGCCACAGCGTCATGATTCAGAAATGAAAGACTCCTTTGCGCCATCTCTTTCAGGAGGGATTCGTTACCGGCTAAACTCAGGATGGTTTCCGCCAGCAATTTGCCGTCCAGCTGCACGATCAATTGTCCATTCTGCGCGGTTACTTCCTCATAGAGGATCTTGGCTCCGCCCGATCTTTGCATCGCCCTCGCGTTCATCACCTGATGGTCGCCGGGAAGATCTGCTTTGGGGACAAGGATTGCGGGCAATCCCAAGGCAGATACCTCGTTAATGCTTCCGGCTCCGCCCCGGACCACTACAATATCGGCAGCTGAATAAAGGCATTCGATGTTGTGGAAAAAGGGGCGGGTTATGTAAAACTCCTCGATAAGTCGTTGTTCGCCTTCATTGTAAAGCTCCTGCATGCGCGACCTGGTATCTTCGGCCGCATGATATTCCTTGGTTCTAAAAAGGCCGGTGCCGTGGATAATGAAAATCCTGTCACGGTAGGGAAGCAGAAACCGCAGTCCGTCTACGAGAGCGCGATTGAGCGATCGGGCCCCTTGCGAACCTCCAAAAGCAAAGATTATTTTGCGGCCAGCTGGAATTTTAAAATCCAGACGCTTTATGGCCTCTTCGCGGGGCAACCTTGAAATCTGCCTGCGCAAGGGATATCCGGCCAGAACTCCATTACGCGGGAAATATGCGAGTGTCTCAGGAAATGTAACGAACGCGACGTGCGCAAACCGGCCCATAAGCCGATTCAGCTTTCCGGGCACAGCGTTCTGCTCGTGAATGTAGACCTGCGCGCGGCCCAGCCTTATCTTGCGAAGCAGATACGCGGCCATGACCACAGGCGCGGAAGCATAACCGCCGGCGCCCACGATGATATCGGGCCGGAAGGAAAGAAGAATGAAAGCAGCCTGAATAATGCCCACAAACAGGTCCAGAAAAAAGCGGGAGATGGGCCAGATGGACAATGTGGTAGGAAAGCCCGATGCACGCACAAACTTCATAGGAATATGCTCGCGAGGGACAATTTCTTCCTCGGCCTTCCCGCTCACGCCCGCATAAAGAAACTGTGTGCTATCCCCATTAAGGGCTTTGCCTATAGCCAGCGCCGGATTTACGTGGCCGGCTGTTCCTCCTCCTGTTAGTAAGACTCGTCTGGATTTTTGCACGGTGCTATCTAACCATGGTTCTTGCCATTGTTACAGAGTTATTCAGTTCCGTTTGATTATGCGGCGTTCAGGTCGGCTGTCAAGACTGAATAATCCCTGCGGCAAGCATTTGCGCCGCAAGTAGTATGAAGTATGATTAGCGGTACGGCAATGGGCCGGGCAGGCAAAATTTGATCTTTTAGACCGGCGGTCAAATTGTTCTGCGGCATGATTGCAGGTTTCGCATCCCTGGGCTTTTGGAACACCATTAACCACAGGATGGAACTCAATCTAACATTTGTGGCGAGGACGATTTTATGGGGCACAATCCCTTTCATTGTGTTCAGCATCTTGAACTCCCCGGCATCGGCGCCGGTCAATTTTACTCTCTCCCTCAACTTGAGAAAGAAAACGTCGGACATGTTTCGCAATTGCCTGTCTGTCTGCGGGTTGTGCTTGAATCGCTATTGCGCAATTTCGACGGAAATAGAATCACTGAGAAAGATGTATGTGCGCTCGCTGGATGGGAGCCCAACGGAGAGAGAACGGAAGAAATCCCCTTCGTTGTCGCCCGTATCCTCCTTCAGGATTTTACGGGAGTTCCGCTGCTGGTGGATCTGGCTGCAATGCGCTCTGCGGTGGCCAGACTTGGGCGCGATGTCAGATTGATAGAGCCGCTTGTTCCCGTCGACCTTGTCATCGACCATTCCGTGCAGGCGGATTTTGTGAGGAGCAATGATGCGCTGCGTCTCAACATGCAAATGGAATTTAATAGGAATCACGCGCGCTATCAATTCCTCAAATGGGGGATGCAGGCATTTGAAAACTTCAGGGTCATTCCGCCCGGGATCGGCATTTGTCACCAGGTTAACCTGGAATATCTGGCAAAGGGAGTGCTTGAAAGAGAGGGTGTTTATTATCCCGATTCCTTGGTTGGAGCCGATTCGCACACCACGATGATCAACGGACTTGGAATCGTGGGTTGGGGAGTTGGCGGGATCGAAGCCGAGGCAGGGATGTTGGGGCAGCCGGTTTATTTCCTGACTCCCGATGTTGTGGGTGTGCATCTGGAAGGCCGGCTGTGTCCGGGTGTGACCGCAACCGATCTGGTATTGAGCGTGACCCAATTGCTGCGCAAAGAGAAAGTCGTCGGAAAATTTGTGGAATACTTCGGAAGAGGCGCCGCCTCGCTCTCGGCGCCGGACCGGGCAACTATCGCAAACATGTCCCCGGAGTATGGGGCCACTATGGGCTACTTCCCGGTGGATGAAGCGACTTGCGCCTATCTGCGCGCCACCGGCCGCACAGCGGCGCAGGTGGAGCTCGTACGGAGATATTTTCAGGCGCAGGGAATGTTCGGCATTCCGGACAAGGGCGAGTGCAAGTACAGTTCTGTTTTGGAGTTGAATCTGGGGGAGATTGAGCCGGCCGTTTCAGGTCCGAAGCGCCCGCAGGACCGGATCAGGCTGCCGCAGCTGAAAAACGCCTTCCATGAATTGTTGCAGAAGCCCGCAAAGGAAGACGGGTATGCAAAGCCAGCTTCGGAAATTGGGAAGCGCTACTTCTTAAGCGGGGAAACGCAGGAAGCTGAAGAACTAAAGCACGGTGATGTGCTGATAGCAGCCATCACTTCCTGCACCAACACATCCAACCCAAGTGTCATGATCGCTGCCGGCCTATTGGCCAAGAAGGCAGTGGAGAGGGGACTCGCCGTCCGTCCCACGATAAAAACCTCTCTTGCGCCGGGCTCCCGAGTCGTAAGCGACTACCTGCTGCGAACCGGTTTGCAGCCATACCTCGACCGTCTCGGGTTTAATCTTGTGGGTTATGGATGCGCAACCTGCATCGGCAACTCCGGCCCGCTCGATCCCGCCATCGAGCAGGCTGTGCAGAAAAATGACATAATTGCCGCCAGCGTGCTCAGCGGCAATCGCAATTTCGAGGCGCGCATTCATCAGTCCATAAAGGCCAATTTCCTCATGAGTCCCCCGCTGGTGATTGCTTTCGCGCTTGCCGGGCGGATTGATATAGACTTGACCGGCGAGCCTCTTGGCCTTGATAGATCGGGGAAAGAGGTTTATCTCAGAGACATTTGGCCGAGCGATGAGGAAATCAACAAGCAGATGCGCGCCGCACTGGATCCGGAAACCTACCGCAAGCTTTATGCCGATCTGGCGGAACAGAGTCCCATGTGGAGCGGGATTCTGGCCCCGACAGGTTTGACTTATGCATGGGACGACGAGTCGACCTATATCCAGGAGCCTCCGTTTTTTCAGAACCTCAATATGAATGACACAGTGGGTAGCACCGCAGTGGGCGGCAACATCTCGGAAGCTCGTTGCCTGGCTATCTTCGGAGACTCGTTGACTACGGACCACATAAGTCCTGCAGCTGCAATTAGAGCTTCATCGCCCGCTGGGGCTTATCTTTTGCAGAGAAATGTGGGTGTACCCGACTTCAACACCTATGGCGCCCGCCGCGGAAATGATCGGGTGATGGCGCGAGGCACTTTTGCAAATGTGCGCATAAAAAATCTCATGGTTCCGGGCGTGGAGGGAGGCTTCACGCTATACCAGCCTGACGGCGAGCGCATGAGCATATATGACGCTTCCGTGCGCTATCAGGCTGAGAGAGTGCCTCTGATTGTTATTGCGGGGCAGGAGTATGGCACAGGCAGCTCTCGCGACTGGGCGGCCAAGGGGACCAGGCTGCTCGGCGTCCGGGCTGTCATTGCGCAGAGTTTTGAGCGGATCCATAGAAGCAACCTCGTGGGCATGGGAGTGCTTCCGTGCCAGTTTAAAGAAGGGACCAACGCCCTGACGCTCGGGCTTAACGGAACTGAACTATTTGACATTGCGGGTATCGCCAATGGAATTCGACCGCGTCAAGACCTGAATCTGATTATTCGCCGTGCCGACGGCAAATCAGAGAATATACCTGTCACGCTGCGCATTGATACTCCCATCGAGGCGGATTATTATCGCCAGGGTGGGATACTCCCTTATGTACTGAAGCGACTTCTGTCTGGACAACATTGACGTGGACAAACCTGAGAATCGGCTGGATACATATTTCCACAGAGCGAATGCGCGCAAGTCCCAATCAGCGCTCCGGCTTCGCCTTTTCCTGCGGCTGGGGAATGCGCGCCTCATCGTTTTTGTCCTTTCCTGCATTCTTGCCTGGTTTTCCTTCCGCAATCATTCGTCTTTAGTGTGGTTGCTGGTTCTGTCTGCAATTGTCTTCGTCATACTTGTAGCCTGGAGCGATCGCGCGCAATGCGAGAAGCGCCGGCTGGATAGGGCTGCGGACTATTATCTGCGCGGCCTTGCGCGCCTCAAAAACCAGTGGATGGGAAATGGAGAGCAGGGGATTCGCTTTCTCGATTCCTCTCACCCCTATGCCGAAGACCTGGACCTGTTTGGCAAAGGTTCCCTTTTCGAGCTGATTTGCACAGCACGCACGCGCATGGGGGAAGATGCATTGGCTTCCTGGCTCAAAAAGCCGGCGCCCCCCGATGTCATCCACGACCGGCAGGCCGCCGTTGAAGAGCTTAGGAGCCGGATCGATCTCAGGGAAGATATTGCAGTTCTCGGTGAGGATCTGCGTGCAGGAGTAAATCCTGATGCTTTGGCGGCCTGGGCACTTGGCGAACCTGTGCTGGTTGGGATAAGCAACCGTATCCTGGCCATTCTCCTTGCGGCGGGCGCCGTCACCGCCCTTTCAACCTGGATTGCGCTTGGCATGGGACGATTCTGGTTTTTTGCCGTGCTGCTCCTTGAAGGGTTGTTTGTCTGGCGGTTCCGGCAAAGGACAAAGAAAGTTCTGGATGCAGTGGAGCGCCCATTCCAGGACCTCAAATTGTTTTCTCAGGTGCTGGAGAGGCTGGAAGAGGAGAAATTTGCCGCCCCGCTCCTTGCCCGGCAAAGAGAGGAGCTGGACAGTGCCGGACTCCCCCCTTCAAGGCAAATTGCCCGCTTGAACTATCTGCTTACTCTCCTGGATTCCAGGCGCAACATGCTTTTTGCTCCCATAGCTTTCATTCTGCTGTGGGACGTCCACTTTGCATTCGCGTTGGAGGCATGGCGCCGGAATTTCGGTAGAGCGGTGCCGCGTTGGCTCGCGGCGGTGGGTGAAATGGAGGCTTTGTGCGCCCTGGCCGGTTATGCGTATGAACATCCCTCAGATCCGTTTGCAGAGATTCAGGATGCAGGTCCTTGCCTGATAGGCGAAGCGATGGGGCATCCGTTGTTGGCCGAGGACCACTGCGTATGCAACGATATTCATCTGGATGGAGAATTGCGCGTTTTAGTGGTCAGCGGGTCCAACATGTCCGGCAAGAGCACCTTATTGCGAACCTTGGGCACGAATGCATTACTGGCGCTGGCCGGCGCACCTGTCCGTGCGCGTCGACTTCGCATCTCACCCGTTTCCATTGGCGCATCGATTCGCGTTATTGATTCGCTGCAGACCGGAAGCTCGCGGTTTTACGCAGAAATTACTCGTTTAAGCCATATGATGGGCATCGCCAAAGGACCCCAATCGCTCCTCTTCCTGCTGGATGAACTTCTGCACGGCACGAATTCGCATGATCGTCGGATTGGGGCCGAAGCCATAGTCAAAGCATTTGTCGATCGCAATGCCATTGGTCTCCTGACGACTCATGACCTCGCACTTTCGCATATTGCGGATGTCATTGCGCCCAAAGGGAAAAACGTGCATTTTGAAGACAGGATCGTAGATGGCAAGATCGTCTTCGATTACAGGCTGCATCCCGGCACTGTCCGGCACAGCAATGCGCTTGAATTGATGCGTTCGGTCGGCATCCCAATCGACTAGCGGCCTGACGTTGCTTCTGGATGAATTGAATGGATAAAAAGCAGAAGGTATAATGCCGATTGATGACTGCGGTGGGACTTGAACATAGGAGCGTGCGATGAAACGATTTCTGCTATCAGTCTGCATCCTGATAATTTCGGCGTTGTCCTTGTTTGCTCAAATTACACATGCGCCCTCCATCTATTTTGATTCCCAAGCCAAGGATTTCGGTAAAATCCTCGAGGGCGAAAAGTTGAAGCACGTCTTCAAATTTGCCAACAAGGGCACAGCGACATTGGAGGTGCTGAGCGTGGTGGCTTCCTGCGGATGCACCTCGACCCTGTTGTCGCAGAAGAGCATCAAAGCCGGGCAGGACGGGCAGATTGAGGTTGTGGTCGACACCAGCGGCAGATCCGGAGCCTTAAGCAAGACGGTAACTGTAACTTCGAACGACCCGCTTCATCAGCAGGTGGTTTTGACGATGACTGCGCAGGTGGAACCTGAATTTGCGCTTTCCCAACCAAGCGTGTACTTCGGGAATGTTCCAAAGGGCCAGGAGGTTACCAAAGAAATAACCATCACGGTTCAACCGCCGAAACCTGTGAACTTTCTGAGCGTGGAATCAAATGACCCAGGCGTAACTGTAAGGATTGAACCTGTTCCGAACGCGGACGGAAAGAAGTACAGGTTGATAGCCGTGCTAAAGGCGGATGCCAAGGAAGGATGGCATTACGGCACCTTCACTATCAAAACCACGAGCGAGACAACGCCGATATTCAGAATCCCACAACGTGGAAATGTCGGTGCTCAGTCCAAGAACTGATTCCATTTGCTACGCTGAAGAAATCCTCGCGATTATTCTTACCGGCGCCTGTTGCGGAGTTTAGTGAGCTGCTCCTCGGCAATAGGATTCTTTTCCAAGGACAAGGCTTTTTGGAACGAACGTTTCGCATCATCGAAACGTCCCAAATACATATAAATGCTGCCGAGGTTTACGTGGCCCGGACCAAAGTCAGGGTTGATCGCCACTACCTGTTCAAACTCTTTCATGGCTTTTTCAAGGTATTGGGGGCCGAGCTTCACTGCCAGCATCCCCAAGGCAAAATGAGCGCGAAATGATGATGGATGTTGCCTCAGATTGGCATCCATTTCGTCGTTGAATGCCCGCAGCTTTTCCGGGTCGTTAACTGTTTCATCGAGATAGGTGGAAAGCTGTAACGGTTGCACCACGGAAATTTCCTTTTCCCGCAGCACCGGATCGTTTTTTCCATTGCGTCGGATATATACTGCAGCCACATCGTCAAAATAGACCAGACCCCATTCATTCCTGGGAAAAGCGAGTGTGTCCAGGCTTCGATCAGAGCTGGTGGGAACTTGTTCGGGATAACGCACGATGGCGTAATCGATATCATACTTGTTGACGACGTTTTGCCAATCTGACTTCGAATTAAAGCAACGGACATAATCAGCCAAAACGCCGGATTCCAGATAGACGTCTTCGCGGCCATCGATAAACACCTTGTGTCCGGGCCACAACTCCCAGATAAGATATCCGCCCATGCCGTAGCTGTTGAGCATCCTCCCGGCGAGCTTGTTTTCCTTTATAAACTCCGCGGCATCCAGCGGGAAGATGCCGTCGTGAACTCCTATCCCAAAACGATAAAAATAACTGCCTCGCACCGCATTCGCTGCCGCGAGCATGAAAAACAATCCTATCATGGCGGGCCACCGCCAATGCAGGCGGCTCAACAATTTCCCACGGCTCAGTTGCATGCATAATGTAGGGGTCAGGAGGAAAATGAAGAGATTGCGGAATCGGAAGAACTTGAGGGAGAGCAGCAGCAACGCCAGAAAGAGAACCCATTCGTAAATCCTGACATCTTTCGGGCGCAGCATAATAAACAGCCCGATAAGGGCGCTAAACGCAATGAACAGAACAATGGACAGATCGATTCCCTGACTCATCATGGCGGCCAGGGATTGGAATTCTTTGTTGTCGAGGGGGCTTTCGGTCCTTAACAGGCCATAAAAAAGCGCCTTGAAACCGTGTGGATTCACCAAGGATGCGAGGATTACGCCTGCGAATGACAGCAGTGGTATTTGCAGTTGTTTGTTCTTGATTACTTCCCGCACCGGAATCCCTTGACCACGCAGTCGCCATGCGCAATCGATCAAGAAAGCTCCCGAGAGGCCCCATCCCAGAATTGCAGTCCCGCCGTGAATGTTTGCCCAGAAGAACTCCAGGCAGGGCGCCAACAAAACGATCCATGGCCTTTTCTCGCTGGAAATGAAAAAGACAATGAAGCCGAGCGCCAGGGGAAGCGAGATCAGCTCCGGACGTTCTGTGAAACGAAAACGGGAAATATGATAGGCCGCAGCCAGGACAAGAAAAATCACACCCGGAAGAGATCCTCGGGCCCGCGCAACCCATGCCACCAGGGCGAAAAGGACCGCGATCAGACCGGCCTTTGCCCATATGAGAGCGGCGACTCCTCCGATTTGATAAACCATGTAGGAGAGCCACTCAAAAAGCCACTCATGGGAAATCCACACTTTGCCGGCTGCCGAGAAGGAAAAGGGATCCGTTTTTGGAATGGCGTGCTGTTGTGAGATCCATTCGCCGGTCTTGAGGTGCCACCAGATATCCAGCGACTGAATATGGCAAAGAGAAATGATTGCTACGAAAACCAGGAGAAGGGAAGTGAGAATCCAGAAGAGGGACAAAGACGCGGAGGCAGGTTTTTGAAAAAAAATTCCTTGCCAGGTGCGCTTGTCTTTACCTTGAGCCGGTTTTTTCTTCGCTGTTCTTGTCATTTTTCGTGCCGCAAATGAAGCTTTCGCGCTTTGTAATCCAGATCGATTGCCGGTTCTTGGAGCACGTCAAAATGCGCACATAAGCCGTGATATCAGGGCAGGAAGCGCTCGGGATGCCTGAGTTTTTCCGGCAAGTAGGTGTCGATGACGTAGTTAAGACCATGTTTTGCCAGTGCCTGCTGCTCAGCGCGAACTCCCATTCTAAGCAGGTGTTCGATGGCATGAACCCACTCTTTGTAATGCCGGATGAATGGATCGTTTTTAATCGCATCCCGCGCCCGCTTGATGTCCACATCTTTAAGAGGGTGGGTAGGGAGTTTGTAATCGACGATGTCCTGGGGCGTAATGCCCAGGAATTTCGCCTGCGGGACACAAAAATACTCATTGAGATGCGCGGCATTACCTGATCCCACTTTCAGTGTACGATAAATATTGGTAATGCCATAAGGGTCACCGTCTACAAACACATACACAGGTATCTTTTTAAAATCTGCTAACCGCCGGATGAAGCGACGGCAGGCGCGGGTGGGGACGCCTCCCATGCTGACCAGGATGCAGTCGGCCTTCTTCCAATAGTTGTGTTTGACAAGCCGCTGAAACATGCCCGCAGTCTCGATCACGAGGATAAAGCTGGCGCTGGTCTCAAAATCGAGAGTTTCGACGGAAATGGGTATGCTGTAAGCGCCCGAGCCGAATTTTGTGCAGTCAATGCGCAGCATCTTCCCGCTATCCCGGTCGCGATCGAGCACGACTAATTTTCCCGCGACGTCGCCACCCTTCTCTTCGGGAATAAAGCCGAGCTGTTCGCGGTTGACTGCAAAAAATGCTTCCACGTCATCCATTACCGTGTCGGACTCCGGCTGTTCGCTAAAACGGGCATCTTCCCAGTTTTTCGAGACGTAATAGGCTTCTCGTTTTGTCGCAATATCGTCGTTCTGAATCAGTTCTTTGGAAAGAGCAATCATGCGCAGCGTTTGGGCAAAGGTCTTGACGGTGTTGACGGTCAGGGTGCGTTCTTTCTTGCGCCCCGCGATCTCAAAAAAGCCACGTTGGGGTTGATATTTGACATTGGCCAGGGAGCGCACAGGGAAATTCATAGTCGGCTTTTTGCGCGCCATGATTTTTCTTTGCACATCTTCCGCGGTTGTCGTGATCGCCCGCAGCACATTTTTGCCTGCAGCGTTGGCAGGACTGATCCCGGATGCTTTCTTGGCTGCCATGAATTTTACTCCTGAGATGATTCTTTGGACCGGCTTCGCTCGAGCACCAACTTCAGCGCCGCCACCAACTCTGTTTCGGCCTTGTCCGTCAGCCCCAGAATCTCGCGGAGGGCTATGCCGATGTGCGGTATGTACTTTTCAATATAGGACTTTTTCTTTTCCTCTTCGGCGGCGCGCTTATGTGCCCGGATATGGATTGCCAGTTTGCGGCCGCATTCCTGAAGGGCCAGGCGAAGTTCACGCGCAATCTCGGGATAGGGGGCGATGGCCTCTTTGCTCTCTGATGTAAACGGCACCCATACTGAGGCAATATGCACGAACAAGGCGAGAGGCCCTGCAGGCAGCGCGCCCTTGGATTGCGATAACCCATAGCTTCTCCACTCAATGCCAAGCACAGCCTTTGTGATTGCACATGCCGATTGCTGGTATTGGAGCGGGACGCGGTTGGCAAAGCGAAGAAGGTCGATCAGCTCCTCGCCGGGCAGACTGCCGCCATAGGCCATTGCAACTTCGACCTGGAACGGATTTCCTCTATAGACGGAAGGTGCGCGCGTAATAGCCGTGTAATAGGACGCTTTAATTTCCTTCTTTAAACCCGCCAGAATTTGCTCTTCACCGATGGGTGAAAGGCAGTTGGTCGGCGGGCTCATGATTTTGACGCTGTTGATTGCTTTATGCAGGCGCTCCGCTTCGTTCACCACTATCGTGTGGGGGTTCGCGCTGGGACGGAGGTCAGCCACCCGGCAGATCTCCTCGGCAACGCGCGCGCTTACCCGCGAAAAATCACGCTGGAGCGCGGCGCCGAGTTGCCGTGCGGGCGTTTCCTTCATCATCTTGATTAGCGCGCCCAGTTCGATACCGTAGGGATGCGGCTTGATCTCGCGCGGTTCGAGAGGTAGGGCGTTAGATGCCCGGGGAAAATGAAGCGTTCCTTCGCCACCGGGGAAATTGTAGTGAATTTCGCAGTGCGGATTCGCAATGGCGGTTTGCCGGATGTAATCATCTATGGAGTGCCGCCCCTTTTTGTAGGTTCCTATCAACTCAATTTCAACGCGTATCCCATGCGGCGCGTCCCAATCCAGGATCTTGTCGATAATGACCTGCGGCATATTCTTGCGGGTGTCGATTTGAATCTCATAGTAATGGGCCGGCTTCCCCGGGTCCGTGCGAGAAGTCACCACGATCGACTTGCCTGTGGTCAGCAATCCATACATGCCTGCCGCAGAAATGCCTATGCCCTGTTGTCCGCGAGCCTGTTTCAGCGTGTGAAATTTCGACCCATAGAGAAGTTTTCCAAAGATCTTCGGAATCTGTGTTTTGACAATTCCGGGGCCATTGTCCTCCACCGAAACGCGGAATCGATCTTCGGCCAGCTGGTTGATATCCACCTTCAGGAGGGGCAGAATTCCGGCTTCCTCGCAGGCATCAAGAGAATTGTCGACAGCTTCCTTGATGGTAGTAAGAAGCGCTTTCTGAGGGTTGTCGAATCCCAGCAGGTGACGGTTCTTTGTGAAAAATTCGGAGACTGAAATCTCCCGTTGGCGAGAGGCCATGCTTTCCGCAGTCTCCCGGCGTTCGCTCCTTGTCTGCCTGGTGGTTGGCACTGGCGAGACCGGCAATTCGGGGGGTTCTACGGCAACTGATTGCGCAGAGTCTGCGGATAAATGGGAGCGTGCATGATCCGCACTCTTACCCTGTTCCGCAGCGGCCTCAAGAAGGTTCAACTGCAAGGGCATCTTTTCTTTTGCCTGCTTGGATAATCCGATTTTTGCGGAAGACTTGGCGGCCTTACTCTTGGTTCGAATAATTGGATTCCTCCTTCCGGATCGACAACGGCCCATGACAGCAAAGAGGGCGATGGAATCGGCTCGCAGAGGAAGCTAATTTACTCGCGTAGATTTTGCTCCGCCGTAAGCCAGAAAATTCCTTTCGATCGCCTTTAAATATTTCTTTGACGAATTCACGTTCAACAGGCGCGGAATCATGCGCAAAAAGCGATAGTGCGTCATAAAGAACATGAAGTAGGCCTTGCGCTGGAGTTTCTTAAGCTTTGCAAAATCGAGCTCTTCAGTTCGGATCTGCTGGAACTTCTCGCCCCCGAGGCTGACCTTATCCGGGTCGTACATCTTTTTCTCCGCTACCTGACGATTCAGTTCCGTGCCGGGATATGGGGTGGCGATGCTGAATAAAGCTTCGTCCAGATCAAGGTCGCAGGCGAACTTTATGGTTTGGTTGGTCTCCTCCTCTGTTTCAGTCGGAAGTCCAAGCATGAAAAAACCCAGTGATCGAATCTTGTATTTCTTGAGCCAGGAAACCACTTCCTTGGATCGGCTCAGGTTCAGGTTCTTTCTGATCACTTTTTGAACGCGCGGGCTGGCGGTTTCAACTGCAACAGACACGAAGTAGGTTCCCCCTTGGGCCATTTTGCGCACCAACTCTTCGTCGAAGAGCTCCATCCGCAGACCGCAGTTGAACTGGAAGTTCAGCTGGAGGTTGCTGGCCTTTACCAGGTCGAAGATTTTCTTGGCGCGCTTCATATCGAAGTTGAAGATATCGTCTTCCACCATGAAATCACAGATCTGATACCGGTCATACAGCAACCTGATTTCCTTCATCACATTTTCGGGGCTGCGCGCGCGAAATCCTTTGCCGAACAGGTCGTGGCAATAAATGCAGTGCCACGGGCAACCGCGGCTGGTGAAAATCTGCATGCAGCGCTTGTTGCGGGGCGTAGTGCGGGCCGAGAGCGAGGTAAAGTACCTCTCGATGTCGAGCAGATGATAGGCGGGGTAAGGCAGGGAATCCAGATCCTGAATCAGTTCCCGGTTGGCGGTGGAAACGATCTTCCCATCCTTCTTGAAAACCAGGCCCGGCACCTGGTCCATTTCCGTGCCCGCTGCGAGGGCGGCAAGAAACTCGGCAAAGGTCTGCTCTCCTTCGCCTCGAACTACATAGTCGCAAAAGTCTCTGGATGCCACATCCTCCGCCTTGATCGTAGGGTGCTGGCCGCCAAATACGATCGGCATTTGCGGGTGTGCCGCTTTGATCATTTGCGCCACGCGTGCGGCGCATTCAAACTCCACCGTCATCGCGGTCAATCCTGCCACGTCGTAATGTTTCTCCCGCAGTTTGCTTTCCAGCAGGCGATCGGCGGCTTCCTGCTTTCGCTCCAGAGCCAGATCGAGGATTTCAACCTCATGGTTCATTTTTTCCGCCATAGCGCCAACGAGCGCCAGCCCTGATGGAATGCCGATAAGCATATCCATAAAGTCCGGCTTTGCGCGCACCAACAAAATCCTCATATCGCCCCCTTCCGATCAGCCAGGCACGTACCTGAAAGCCTGGGATAAAGCGACAGGTAAGTATATTAGATCCAAATGTGCATGCAAGCCGGAAATTGGCGTCTGTCCTAATCTCCGCAGGCAATTGAGATGTGGAATTTCGAAGTTCAGAGAGGTCAGATTTCGGCTTCGCGGATGTACAATGGCAGACGTGAATCGGTTGGTGTGTCCCGGAATAACCTCTTCAGGTTTCTAAAGCTTGCCCGAATGATTTCACGATTGCTCAGGCTTTCCTGAGCCAACCGCCAAAGCATTTGCGGACGGCCGTAAAATCGAAGGTATGCCTTTCGATGCAATTGGATCAGGCGCTCGCTGGATACATGATTCCGCTGAAATGACACCTGGTCGCTGGTATAAGTATCCCAGTTGATCTTTTCAAGCGAGATTCTTCCTGCACGCAAGGCTTCTTCAAAGATACCCGTGCCCGGGATGGGAATTACAATGTTGAAATTGGCGCGGTGCAGTGGCAGGCTTACCGCTAAGTCAATGGTCTCGAGGATCTCCTCTTCCGTTTCATCGAGAAAACCGAGCATGAAATAACCCACGATCTTAATACTGCTGCAGCGGGCGACCATAAAGGCCTGTTCCTTGATCGTGTCGACGGTAACTTTTTTCTGGATGAGTTTCTGCATACGTGCGCTGCCTGATTCGATTCCAACCGCCATGCTTTCACAGCCCGCCTTTTCCATGATCTGGATCAGCTCCGGGTAGAGCGAGTCCAGACGCACTCCTACAGGGCAGTCCCAGCGCAGGTTCAATCCTGATTGGATCAATTGCTCGCAAAAGCGGGTTGCGTACTTGCCATCCAATGTAAACTCATCGTCGACAATGCTGAAGCGGCTGATGTTGTACTTCTTTTTGAGGAATGCAAGCTCCTCGATGACGCGCTCAATACTGCGGTGCCTCAATTTCTTTCCGGACAGCCCCGGCGTATTGCAGTAAGTGCAGGGATAGGGGCATCCACGCGTGGTCAGAATGGGGTAGTATTCATTGTAAATGAATCCGGGATATGTATCGGGCTTTATCAAGTCCCACGCAGGCATTCCATAGAGGTCCAGGTCAGCTCCAAAGCTTGGAGTGTTGACTACCGTTGATCCGGTTGTCTCGTTTCGCCAGACGAGGCCGGGGATGCCGGCAAGCCGCTCCTCAGGGAGTTTCTTTCCCAATGTTTCAAAAAGCTTCAATAGCACTGGCAGGCCTTCTTCCGCTTCCGCTTTCCAAGCAAAATCAAGGTCCGGCACGGAGTTGAGGACAAATTCAGGCAGCGCAGAGGAATGCGGGCCGCCCACCAGCGTCAATGCGTTCGGAAGCGCCTGACGTACAATCTTGAGATGGTGTTTGACATAGTTGTGGTCCCGGCTATAACAGCGGAACCCGACAACATCGAACGGGTTTGCCAAGAGGAAGGATTTGAAATCTCTATAAGTCAATCCGTTCTTTGGACAATCCAGCAGGGTAACTTCGAACCCTTGACTGCGCAGCACAGCTGCAAGGTTTATGATTCCCAGGTCCGGCGCAATCTGGATGTTATTGCCTTCACGAATCGGCAATGCCAGCAGAATCCTAAGTGTCATGGACTGAAGCTTACCGTAGGAAAATGAGGGCGTCCACCTTGTTTTGCTGAATCGGGCTCGGACCACTGTCAATAACGGAGAGTTGTAACGATTTGCCCGTAACATGTCGAGAAGTCAATAGAAAGCAATAAATTTAGTGCAAAAACGACCCCCAAAAATCGATGCAAAATGTATTTTATGTGTGAAGACGGCACTCATCCTCAGAGGAATCATTCATTTGTTGGGGGGGGAACCCCGATTAATGCATTAGGGCTATTGAAATGAAGAACATGCTTATGGTTTTATATGTGATGGAAGGTTTTTGGGTGGGTTAAGAAATATGATGCGGCATGTAAGGAGGATTGCAATTCTGGTTATCGGAATGACCGTTCTATCGATCGGCGCCGCCCTTCTGGTACTCCCCGGCCCTGCGTTTGTCGTGATACCGATCGGTTTGGCGATCCTTGCCACAGAATATGCCTGGGCTCGCCGGGCACTTAAGCACGTTACTGATACAACCGAGAAAGCTGCAGACAAACTGAATCTCCGCAGTTTATTCCCGCGTCGCAAAGAAGAAAACGCCTCCGGGCAGGGCAAAGAATAAGGCAAGTTGCGCCGAGCACTTGTGCCTCAGGAAAAGAGAGTGCAACGCGTTCTCATCATCTGTTGGGACTGCCCTCCGTGCATGATATTATCAGATTCGACTCAATGAAAATGGTGCGTATCATGCAGTATAGAAATCACTGATGGGAGCATTTTATGGCGCAGATAACGCTGAAAGGTAACCTGATTCACACTGCAGGCTTCCTCCCCAAGGTGGGAGAAATGGCACATGATTTTACCCTGACTAAGTCCGATCTTTCCCCGGTTTCCCTGGGTGAGTTCAAAGGCAAAAAAGTTGTTTTAAACATTTTTCCCAGCATTGACACGTCGGTATGCGCAACATCGGTGAGGAGGTTCAACGAAGAAGCCGGCAAGCTGAGGAACACAGTAGTCCTGTGCATTTCAAAAGACCTCCCGTTTGCCCATGGGCGGTTTTGCGGAGCCGAAGGCCTGCAAAATGTAATTACGGCCTCGGACTTCAGGGACTCCAGGTTCAGCGATGCATATGGTGTAGGGATTGTGGATAGCCCGCTGGCAGGCCTGCTTTCACGGGCAGTTGTCGTGGTAGATGAAATAGGCAAGGTGGTTTACACGGAGCAGGTGCCGGAAATTGGTCAAGAACCGGATTATGAAAAAGCCCTCGCTGCCTTGAAGTAAGCGGCTAAGTACACAATTTCATAAATACAGTTACGTATTTCAGCGGACGCGGATAAATACGGATGGACGCGGATGGGACAAGAGACCGGCGTGCAAATGCGCCCGGGCGCGTTTGCCTGTGAAAATATGACAGAACGGGCCTCACAGTGTAAAACTTTGGTCGTGTAGTTTCCGTCTAACAACGACCACACTGGAGGCCACATGAAGCATATC